>Ga0207421_10001071_pt1 | contig 35543 bp, 25 predicted proteins | sample SodLakKL_010_SED_4_FD_187542 | JGI IMG/M metagenome (GOLD analysis project Ga0207421, IMG submission 187542) | Alkaline sediment microbial communities from Lake Tanatar, Kulunda Steppe, Russia - 8KL_010_SED (SPAdes) (version 2) | ecosystem: Environmental > Aquatic > Non-marine Saline and...
ATGGTGGAGTTAATTAATCTGGCTCAAAAAGAAGGAGCGGGTATTCCGGTGGCCTGCAGCAGAACCGGTGGTAGTGCTGATGAAAAAGTGGCTAAAGCAGGTGATTATGTACTGATCCACGGTAATGGCTGCTCCCGCCAGGATTATTATAAACTGGTACAAAAAGTGAAAAAATGGTGTCCGGATAAACCGGTGGTCTGTAATGAAGATTCACAAAAAATAGACCAGCTGGAAGTTTCATATAATACTTATTCCTCCTGGGGTTATTACAATAACATGACCAAACAGGAACCTCCGGCTGACTGGGGAATTACTGAAGGAGAAGATAGATTTTTTGCCCACCGTATGGCCCTGGGACTGGGAATAGAGGTACCGGCTGTCCCTTTTGAAAAACAGTTTTATCTGCAGGGATTTGAACCGGAAATGGAGTATGAAGGAAAAAGGTGGCCCCGGGTGGCCAGTCTTTATCCAGAAAAAATAAATTATGTAGATTTTTATCTTGATGGAGATCAGATTTATACAGCATATGATTCCCCACATACTATTTATCAAAAATCTACCTGGATACAGGAAGGAATTAAATTTAAACCGGAAAATGATGAATTTAAAGCTGTCATTCATTTGAGAAATGGCGGTACTATAGAAAGAGAAGTAACATTTTAAAAAATTCCAGGGAGGAATTTAAGGATAATGAACAAAAATATAAAAAATGCGGTCATAACCAGTTTTTTAGGTAAAACTCAGGATAGATTTCATGAATATAATGAAGAAAAAACTCTGGAGGAAAAATTTGAGATGATTTCTGAAATGGAATATATAGAGGGAGCTGAGGTGGTTTATCCCTATGAAGTAAAGAATCCAGAATTATTAAAGAAATTGATGGCCGAATATCAGGTGGAAATTGCTGCTGTCAATGTAAATGTTAAAGCAGAGCCTGAATTTTTAAATGGTGGTTTAACTGCTCCCAAAAAAGAAATAAGAGATAAAGCTGTCAGATTTATCAAAGAGGCCAAAGATTTTGCTAAAGAAGCAGGTGCCGATAAAGTAACCTGCTGTCCTCTGGCAGATGGATATGAATTTAGTTTTCAAACTGACTATGCCCGGGCCTGGCAGCATTTGGTGGAAACCTTTGGTGAGGCCGGAAGTTATTTAAAAGAGATTCCGCTTTTTATTGAATATAAACCCAGTGAAACCAGGGGCAGATGTTATCTTGATAATGCTTCAAAAACGATTTGTTTGCTGAATAACATCGGAATAAAAGAAATGGGAGTAACAGTTGATTTTGGTCATTCAATTTATGGTGATGAAAATCCTGCAGAAGCAATAACTTTACTTGCCGAAAATGATATTCCCTATTATATACATATAAATGATAATGATGGCAAGTGGGACTGGGATTATTTTGTGGGCACCAAACACATGTTATCCTATATTGAGTTTATTTATTATTTGAAAAAATATAATTACAGTGATTATTTAACCTCCGATACTTCCCCAACCAGGTGGGATATCAAGAAGACTTTTGAAATTAACGGTAAAATGACTGAAAAAATATATCAAAAGCTGGATAATATTGATATCCAGAAAATTAAAAAACAGATAGATAAAGAGGATTATTTAGAAACATGGGAATTTATTTGTGAAAATATATTTAATTTTTAAAAAAGCAAAAGTAAAAAAGTATTTTTATACAAAGAAAGGAAAGGATGATTGCTATGGCAGATAAAAAACAGAAACTGGAAAGACCGAGGGTAATTATGACTACAGATAGTGAAATTGATGATAAATGTTCCCTGATTAGATTTTTGTCCTATACTAATGAATTCGATATAGAAGGTATTATATCCGTAAATTCTCAGTATCAAAAAGATGGTCATGGAGAAATCTGGATTCATGAGATGATAGAAAAATATAGTGAGGTTTATGAAAATTTAATAAAACATGATAGTAATTACCCGGAGCCCAAAAAGCTGCACAGCATAACCTGGCAGGGAATGGTTGATCGTGCTCCTGTTTATGCGGAGGCTCCCCCCTACAGGGATACAAAAGGTTCAGATTTGATTATTGAAAAATTACTGGATGATGATCCCCGGCCGGTTTATATTTCAATGTGGGGTGGGGGATCAATGACCGCTCATGCTTTCTGGAAGATAAAAAATGAATATTCCCAGGTTATGTTTGAAAGAGCAGTCAAAAAAGCCAGAATGTATTTTATCTGGTATCAGGAGATAGGAACCGGTGGAGGGCAGTGGCTTCGAGATAATGTTCCCGAAGCTCTTAATATTAGAGATGAACAGTTTGATGGTACCTGGAATTATCGCCCCCGCAGTGATCAGCCTTATGAAAATTTAATGGGTGAAGAATGGATGACCGAAAATGTGAAAAAAGATCACGGCCCCCTGGGAGCGGAATATTATTCTATGGGTGATGAGCTGTATGTGAGTGAGGGTGATACTCCTTCTTTTCTGTGGATTGTTCCCAATGGTCTGCGCAGCAGGGAGAATCCTTCCTTTGGTGGATGGGGTGGCAGGCATATGAATATAGGGAATAATCAATGGGATACAGCCTGTGATGATGGTGATGAGAGAAAACCCATGTGGCGCTGGATGCCTGCTGTACAAAATGACTGGGCTGCCCGTCTGGACTGGTGTGTCATGGATTATGAAGAAGCCAATCATCATCCGGCTGCAGAGATTGAAGGAGAACTTGATAGAGTGGTAACCCCGGGTGAAGAAATTATCCTCGATGCTTCTAACTCCAGTGATCCCGATGGTGACCAGCTTGAATTTAATTGGTGGCAGTATTATGATGCAGATTCCTGTGAAAAGGAGATTGATATAATAAACAGTGATTCAGCTCGGGCGGAATTTGTGGTACCCGATAATCCCGGACAGAAAATTCATGTTATTCTGGAGCTCAAAGATAAGGGAGTTCCCCCTCTGACTTCTTATCGGAGGATAATTTTTTCTATAGAATAACGTGTAATGGTTATTTCTCTTTTGGATAAGTATATTTATTCCAATTCAGAAAGGAATGATAAAAATTTCGGAAACAAAATTAAATATTACGGGAAATAAATTTTTAATAAATGGTCAACTAACTTATAGTGATATTGAAGATAGTAAAGAAGAAATTCAGGGATTATTAATGAATGCCAGATTTATACAGGGCATATTTGATGATGAAAATAAGCCGCAGAGATTTGCCCGATTTGGTATGAATCCTTATGACCCCGAACAAAATACTGACAATCTGATAGCAGCCCTCCCCGAATGGTATGATTATGGACTCAGGGCATTTACAGTGGGCCTGCAGGGGGGAGGGCCGGTAAATACCATTGAAGATTGGACAACAATTGACAATAATCCTTATGGAGAAGAGGGAACCTCTTTTGATTCAGCTTATCAGCAAAGACTTGATAAATTAATTAAAGCTGCTGATGAATTGGGGATGATAGTAATTGTTAGTCTGCTGTATCAGGCTCAATCACCTCGATTAAAAAACGGCAAAGCAATTAGAAATGCTGTGAAAACTGGCTGTTCTGTTTTGAAAAATGGTAATTATTCAAATGTAATAATTGAAGTGGCCAATGAACATAATGTGGGAAATTTTTCCCGGCATCCCATAGTTTATTCCACTGAAGGAGCGGCCTATTTAATTGAGCTTGCCCGAAAGGAGTCGGGAGGACTGCCTGTTGGCTGCAGCAGTGGGGGAGGAGAAGCCTATAAAGAAGTCTGTGAAGCCAGTGATGTTATATTGAACCATGGTAATGGCTGTACCCGGCAGGAATTTTATAATCAAATTAAAAAAATTAGAAGCTGGGATTTAAATAAACCTATTGTCTGTAATGAGGATTCTCCCTGTATAGGACAGCTGGAGGTTGCATTTGGTAATCAGGTTTCCTGGGGCTATTATAATAATTTAACGAAACAGGAACCCCCTGCCGATTGGGGTATTACCCCTGGTGAGGATTACTTTTTTGCCCGAAGAATGGCAGCCGGAATAGGAATACAAAAACCTCCTCTTTCAGAAGAAGAAAAATATTATTTACAGGGTTTTAAACCAGATACAGCTCTGGGTGATAAAAGATGGATCCGGCTGGCCAGCTTATATCCGGAAAAAATTAATTATGTTGAATTTTATAAAAATGGTAGTTTTTTTGATATTTCCTATGAGGAGCCTTATATGGTTAATTATAAGACTACCTGGATTCAGGAACCGGTGAAAGTCAACCAGGGTGATAGGTGGCTTGCAAAAATTTATCTTAATGATGGAAGAGAAATAAAAGAACTTGAGAAAGCAGTTTTACGTTAATTTTTCTAAAGAACAATATATAAAAAATAATTTAAGGAGACTTTACTGATTTACTGTAAGGTTTGGATATACATAATCCTGTAATAAATATAATTTTACCATGTAACTTATTAATTTTTAGCAGATAAATATTGACATATTGATTTGAATGTATTATAATTTTTCCATAACAAAATAAAAAATCAGTCATCTTGCTTATATATAAAAAAATTTTTTATCAGCTGATAATTTTTAATATAAGCAATATACAGAACAAAAAGGAGTAGTTTAAAATGGGTATAACCATAGAAGATGTAGCAGAAAGAGCGGGGGTTTCTACAGCAACGGTTTCCCGTGTTTTTAATGGTAAGGGCAGAATTGCAGAAGATACTCGAGAAAGAGTTTTGGGTGTGGCCAGTGAGATGGGGTATTCGCCTCGTAAATATAATAAAAAAGTGAACATGAAAAATATAGCTGTTATAAATCATAAATGGGTTAATAGTGAAACTCCTTTAACGGCATTTTATAGTAGAATAGTAGAAGGAATGGAGGAAGTTTTTAAAAAAGATAACTTTCAGTTAATGATAAAAACTTTAAACGAGGATAAAAAGCAAAATAAAAAAATTGCAGAAAATATCATTGAAAATAACAATTATAGAGGAATTGTTATAATCGGATATGAAATTGAGGAATATATAATTAAAAAAATTAAAGAAAATAAAAATCTACCTATGATTTTCATTGACAATGAAAATTTTTCAAGTGATGATACTTTAATAAATGATAATTTTAAAGGCACTCTACAGCTGGCAGAGCATCTAATTGAAAGAGGACATAAAAATATTGCTTTTATTGGTGGTCCTCACAATCATTTGTCTTTATATAAAAGATATATGGGATATAAATATGTTCTTGAACAGGCAGGAATATACAATGAGAAAATTTGTTTTAGAGGAGAGTCCTGTTTTAATTTAGAGGGAGGTTACAAAACGGCCCATAAAATCTTCGAAAATTATGATAATGTTACAGCAATAATGGCCGCAAATGATTATACTGCTTTAGGAGTTTTGAAGGCTGCCCAGGAACTTGGAATACAGGTTCCCGGAGAAATAGCCATTACAGGTTTTGATGATATTATGATGTCCCGACATTCCCACCCACCTTTAACTACAGTCAGGGTTTTTAAAAAGAAGATGGGGAAAATGGCAGCGAATAGATTATTGGAGCTTATTGAAAATAAAAAAAATGTAGACATAAATGTTGATGTTGAAAAAAAGGTATTTCGGGTGGAGACTGTAATAAGAGGATCTACTGTGGGGAATAAAAGTGAATAATTTAAGAATGATTGTGGTTTAAGTGATGGTTTATGTTTTTCTCAAATAAGTTTTTAGGGTGAAAATTTTTCAACAGGCAATAGTAAAGATTGAAAAATTGAAAGGGGCAAAACGGTGGTAAATTCCAGATTAAAATTAAAATATTATATCTTTTCAACTTTTATTATAATATTGACAGTATTTTTATTAAATATTTTCTCTACAGTTTCTGCAGATACTCCTCAGGATTATAATGTGCCATATAATAGTTATGTTTATAATTTTTGGGAGGAACCGGTTCCGGCTCCTCAAGCCTATGTACCGGATAGAATTATTACTGGTCAGGAACTGGAAATTGATTCATTTTCCAGCCCCCGGGATTTACATGTAAACAGAGAAAAACAACAGATATATATAGCGGATACAGGAAACAACAGGATTATTATTTTCGATGAAAAATGGCAAAAAGTAAATATTATTACACAATTTAATACAGAAGAAGGCCAGGATGAATTTGATGATCCAAGGGGAATATATACCACTTCCGATGGTCGGATATATGTAGCAGACAGGGGAAATAACCGTATCTTGATTTTTTCTAAAGAGGGAGAATATTTGGATAAAGTAGGTCGTCCAGAAGCAGATGAGTTTGAATTTCGTGACTATCGTTTTCTACCCAGTAAGGTGGCGGTTGACCAACATGGTATGATGTATGTTGTAGCTGATGAAATATATGAAGGAATGCTTGAATTTGATATGGATGGATATTTTACTGGTTTTATAGGAGCTCCCGAGGTGCAGGTTGATTTTTTTCAATATATTTGGCGTAGATTTTCTCCTCAGGAAAGAAGAGAAAGATTATCTCTCTTTTTACCTACTGAATTCAGCAACCTGGAGATAGATGAACGGGGTTTAATACTGACAACTGTGTCCGGGGGAGCTGTGGATGAAGAAGATTATGTAAGAAGATTAAATCCTGCTGGGGAAGATACTTTGTATAGAGATGGTTTTACTGCTCCTATGGGGGATTATGGTACCTCACTTCAGGATGCAGGTGGAGAGTATATTTATCAGGGTTCTTTATTTGTTGATATTATTCCGCGTCCAAATAATGCTTATAGTGTTTTAGATCAGAGAAGGGGGAGAATTTTCACCTATAACAGGAGGGGGCATCTGCTTTATGTTTTTGGCTTTAGGGGGGATCAGCGGGGGGGATTCAGAACCCCCCGGGCTGTTGAGGCAATTGGAAATAAAATTCTGGTGTTAGACAGCCGGAAAGAAAATATAACGATTTTTGAGCCTACAGAATATAGCCAATTAATTCATCAGGCTGAAGAATACTATACAGAAGGAAGATTTAATAGAGCCGTAGACAAATGGGAGCAGGTTCTGGATCTAAATGCCAATTATGATTTGGCATATACCGGAATTGGCCGGGGGAAATTATATCAAAACAACTTTGCTGAAGCAATGAAAAATTTCCGGCTGGGACAGAATAGATCTGAGTATTCTCGGGCTTTTGAGTTTTATCGTCATGAAGTAATAAGGAAAAACCTTTCAATCGTGGGGTATATTTTTCTGTTTATTTTTTTAATTTCAGTTATTGGCTTTAAGTATTACAGTAAATTTGGCGAGTATTATATTCAGTTAAAAGACAAAAATAGACATATAATATTTGATTTATTTCAAATGAAAAATTATCGTATTTTTCAAAAATTATATTACTATATAATAGATACTATGAAAAGTTTAATTTTTGGATTAAAAGTTATTGTTCATCCTTTTGGAGGATTTTGGGAATTGAAAAGTGAAAATAAAGCCAATTATTTAGCTTCAACCATAAATTTGATTATATTAATTGCGACTTTTATATTTATGAGACAATACACTGGTTTTATTTTTAATACTAGAAATCTTGAAGAACTAAATATTTTAGTAGAATTAGCCAGTATAGCTGTGCCCTTTTTTCTCTGGTGTACTGTTAACTGGGCTCTGACTACCTTAATGGAAGGCAAAGGAACCTTTGGTGAAATTTATAAAACAACAGCATATGCGATGCTTCCTTTCATTTTGATAAATATTCCCCTTACTGTTGTTAGTAATTATCTGCTGCTAGAAGAATATATGATATATTTCCTGCTGTTTTCTCTGGCATTAGTATGGTCTTTTGTTCTTTTGTTTTGTGGTACTTTGACCATACACCAATATTCTCTGAGCAAAATGTTTTTAGTAACTGTTTTTATTCTGTTAGGAATAACTATTGTTATTTTCCTGGGATTACTATTTTTTAATTTGTTGGAACAGGTTTATGCTTTTTTCCTGACAATTTATAGAGAATTAACATATAGAATATAGGATATATAATGTTTTTTAGGAAGGGGTAGGATTAATGTTTGGAAAGGAATTATACCATAAATTTATATTGTGTATTATATTTGTAATTTTGCTGTTTTGTTTTATGGCAGCTGAAATAAATTTTGCCCGGGCTGAGTTTGAACCTGTGGCAGAAAATTCTTATTTAAAACTTTATATAAATCATGAAAATGCAGAAATTGCGGTAACTGATAAAAATTCCGGTAATACCTGGTATTCTAATCCACCAGGTAGAAGTGATGAATCAATTGCCCGGGGCAGAACAGCAGACCGGCTTAGGTCTCAACTGCGTATAAGCTACTTTGCAGGGCAGAGCCGCCGCTATATGAACAGTTATACCGATAGTGTGCAGAATGATCAATTTAATTTAGAGTATCTGGATAATGGAGTGAGAATTGAATTTGTTATGGGAGAAGTTTGGCAAGAACATGATTATGTTCCTCTTATGATTTCCGAAACTAGTTTGGAAGAAAATATTTTAAATAAAATAGATGATGACCGGGATAAGAGTTTTGTAAAAGATTTATATGAATCTGTAGATTTAAAAGAAAGGCCAGAAAATTATGAGAAAGTAGAAATATATGGTTTTGATAAAGAAAAGGCTTTTGGTAATTATACTATAACAAAAAAGGAAGACTGGACTGACCGGGAAAGAAGGCAATTTTTAATATATTTTACTTCAAGACTTGTTGAACTTAGAGAGAATGTTGATAGCAGAGGGGGTATTACTTTTGCTGATATAAAACCCTTTAAAAAGAACCCAGGTTATATTTTGAAGGATGGTTTAGCTGACTGGGATCTTGATGATTTTGCAGAAATTTTGATGGAGATTGGTTATACTCCAGATGAAAATACAACTCAGGATCATATGACCTACGGTATAGCCCCCCCGCAGCCCGGTATACGTATTTTTGAAGTTCCCCTCGAATATTATCTCGATGGCAAAAATCTGGTGGCTAAAGTACCGGTTGAAGAAATAAATTATCCGGATGGAGATGTTGCGGCAGGTGATCCTGCAGGTGAGGAAAGGATAACTCATTTACCACTGGTTGAAATAGAAATAATGGAGTTCTTTGGAGCAGCAGATCAAAATGAAGAAGGATATATGCTGGTTCCTGATGGTTCAGGTGCTCTAATTAATCTAAATAATGAAAAGACCAATAGACCTTCTTATCGACAAAACTTGTACGGTAGAGATTACAGTGTGAGGGAGCGGGAAGAAATGAGGTTTGCTAATAAGCAGCTGCATTTACCTGTTTTTGGTCTTAAACAAAATGATAGAGCTTTTCTGGGTGTGATTGAAAAAGGAAAATCATTGGCCAGTATTAATGCTGATATTGCCGGAAGAACGACCACTTTTAATAAAGTTTTTCCTTCATTTAATGTATTACCTCATGCTCAGGTGACACTAACAGGAGAACTGGAAGAAAGTGCGATGAATATTTATCAATCTCGTCTCCCGGAAGAGGATCTTCAAATCAGGTACCATTTTCTTTCTGACGATAGGGCAGATTATGTAGGAATGGCAGAGGCATATCGTGATTATCTAATTGGTAATGGGATCTTAGAGCCCCTACCTGCTGAGGATAATTTACCTTTTTTTCTGGATTTAGTGGGTAGTATCCATCATCAAGCTCCTGTAATGGGTATACCACGTCGAAAAGTGAAACCATTAACCACCTATGAACAGACCAAGAAAATTGTAGAAAAATTAATAAATAATGGAATTGATAATATAAATTTAAGATATAGAGGCTGGCTGGAAGGTGGCCAAGAGCATAATTTTCCAGTTAATTTAATATTAGAAGATAGCGTAGGCACTGAAAATGAATTAAATGACCTTTATCGGTATTTAAATGAAAAAGGTGTTAAATTTTATCCTGAGATAGATTTTCAGTTTGTTTATAATAATCAACTTTTTAATGGGTTTAGTACCAGACGAGATGGGACCCGTTTTATTAGTGGTGAAACAGCATTTATGAGTGATTATCATCTGGCAAATTATCGCCAGCTCGAAGAAGAAATAAGGTATATACTTTCTCCAAGACATTTAAACAGCACTAGAAGTGATTTTTCAAATGAATACCATCAAATTGAGCCTACAAATCTTACTTTAAAGAATATGGGCGAAGTCCTGTTCTCTGATTTTAGAAGTAAAGAAGAAGATTTAATTGATCGAATTCAGGCAAAAAGAGCAAATATGGATTTCTCTTATGAGCTGCAGAATAAAGGTGTAGAATTATTATTAACCGGTGGAAATTCATACATGCTTGGTTTCAGCAATAAATTAATGGAGACTCCCCTGCGGAGTACAGGGCAGGATATAATTGACAGAGGGATACCCTTTTTCCCAATTGTACTGCATGGTTATTACCACTTTAGTGGTCAACCGATAAATTTGGTGGATAACATGGAAGATTACTTTCTAAAGATGCTGGAAACAGGAGCTGCTCCTAATTTTCGTTTAATGTATGAGTCCTCTTCTGCATTAAAAAATACACCTTTTGATGATAATTTTAATCTGCATTATGGGAAATGGCTAAAAGAAGCAGAGAAAAAATATCGAGAAATGAATGAAATTTTAGGGCCGGTACATCATAAGCCTATTACTGACCATAAAAAATTAAAGCAGAATATTGTTATGACAGAATATGGGGAAAAGAAATCTGTTGTAATTAATTATCGAAATACAACTGTAAATTTGGGAAGTTTCGAGATTCCGGCCAAAGGATATAAAATACTGGAAGGGAGGATTAAGGAAGTTGAATAAATTAAATTTATCATTAAAGCAAAAAAACACCATTATCGGTTATATTTTTTGTCTCCCTTTTATCCTGGGTTTTTTGTTCTTTTTTATAAGGCCCTTTCTTCAGGCTGTTAATTTTAGTTTTAATGAGCTGCAAGTGACAGCAGATGGTTTTGAACTTCACTTCCGAGGAATCTCCAATTATATGCATATCTTATTGGTACATCCGGATTTTATTCCGTCTTTTCTGGAAACTATCAGGGATATGGTTGTTGATTTGCCTTTGATTCTCTCCTTCAGCTTTTTTTCAGCTTTAGTTTTAAATCAGAAATTTAAAGGACAGACTTTTTCTCGGGCAATATTTTTTCTTCCGGTTATAATGTCAGCCGGGATAATTCTCAGAATGGAACAGGGTGATTACATTACTGAAGCAATGCAGCAGATAGAACAGGTGGATTATACATTCAGCGGTGCTGCCCTACGTAATTTATTACTGCAGACCAGACTTCCGGAAGGTTTTCTGGAATTTGTGCTTAATGCGGTAGAAAGAATTCCCCAGATTATTCGTGCCTCTGGAATACAGATTATTGTATTTTTGGCCGGCCTTCAGTCCATTCCCCGCTCAATTTATGAAGCAGCTGAAGTTGAAGGTGCCACTTCATGGGAAAATTTCTGGCTCATTACCCTTCCAATGCTTAGTCCCTTAATTTTAACAAATATAGTATATACTATTATTGATTCTTTTATTTCTCCCCGTAATGAATTAATTGATTTAATTAGAAATACTGCTTTTGAGGGAGCTGGGTTTGGTATTTCGATGGCAATGGCAATAATGTATTTCTTGACTATTCTTATTATGTTAGGAGTGGTGTTTAAAATACTTTCAGGTTGGGTGTTTTATCATGAATAGAAAGGGTGAATTGTATTGGAGTGGGACTTAAAAGAGTATCTGGCAAGTTTAAAATATAAAATTAAAAATAAACCGGTCAAGTTTTTAATTAGCTTACTGAGGGCTGGATTTATAATTGGAGTGGCATTTGTAATTTTACAACCTCTTTTGACCAAATTTGCTGCTTCTTTTATGGTAGAACCTGATCTTTATGATCCTACTGTAGTCTGGATCCCCCGTCAGGTTACTTTTGAACACTATTTTGATGTTTGGGAATATATGGATTATCCCAGTGCTTTGTTTAACCATCTTACTTTAGCGGTAGCTATAAGTATTATGCAACTTTTTTCCTGTACACTGGTTGGTTATGGACTGGCAAGATTTGATTTTAAGGGTTCTTCATTTTTGTTTGGCTGTGTTATATTTACTTTAATAGTACCTCCTCAGTTAGTGTTGATACCTATGTATATGAATTTTAGGTTTTTTAATATACTCGGTTTGTTCGGAGAGGAGGGGGTAAATTTACTTGGTTCATACTGGCCTTATGTATTGACCTCTCTTACCACAACCGGCCTACGAAATGGCCTGTTTATATATATTATGCGGCAATTTTTCAAGGGTATGCCCCGTCAGCTGGAAGAGGCAGCATATGTTGATGGAGCCGGTGCCTTTAGAACTTTTTTTCGCATAATGCTGCCGGGAGCCATTCCCGGCCTGGTGGTTGTTTTTCTGTTTGCTTTTGTATGGACCTGGAATGACGAATTTTTCATGTCTCTTTTTATTGGTGGTCAGGGGGATTTTTTAACTCAGGCTTTAAGGAATGTTGCGCACCGAGCTGTGGATGGAGATCATAATCTTTTGCACACTGAATATGCGTCATTAATTAGAAATACAGGCATGCTGTTTTTTATAGCTCCGATATTGTTTATATATGTCTTTTTGCAGCGGTATTTCGTTGAGAGTATTGAGAGAACAGGTCTGGTGGGTTAATCTGGTTATAAAGGGTGGCAGTTTTTTGCTACCTTTACAATAAAATAAAGGAAAAAATTAACAGAAAGGGGGGATTGGAGAAAAAAAATTAATAATAGGTTCAATTTAAGGTTGTGTATTGCTGTATCAAAACTCTAAAAAAGCTAAAGGAGGAAAAGTAATGAAAAGATATTTATTACCACTGATGTTGCTTATTTCACTGCTTGTTTTTTCTACTGTTGCCGGGGCTTATGAACCTTTGCCGGGAGTACCACATCCTGATGAAGTAGATTTTGGAGGGGAGACGGTTACTGTAACTGGAATGGATTATCCCTTTGAAGATTTTGAAGAGGATGGAGATTATCCAGGACGGCTGGAACAGGCAAAAGAATTATTTAACGTTGAATTTGATTTTATTGAAATTGAGTATGGTGAAATGGTTGATTTGCATATGGCACGACTTATGGCGGGAGATTCAGAATATGATCTCTGGGGTATGGGTTCTGATGCCATGGTTCAGCTGATAGCTGAAGGTGCTCTGGCAGCAGCTGACTGGTATTTACCTGATGAGTATTTTGCTGCTCTTCCCGATCAACCCCGTCAAATAAGTTATCATACAACTTTTCAGGATGAAATTTATTCCTGGGAACCTGATAGGCAATTTATAGGTAATGCCCGCATGATTTTCTGGAATAAAGATTTGTTTGAACGGGAAGGATTACCCGATCTCTATGAATTATATGAAAATGACCAATGGACATTTGAAAAATTTACAGAAATAGCTGTAGAAGCTACCAGAGACACTTCTGGAGATGATGAAATAGATCAGTGGGGTACAAGTACGCCCTGGATTCCGGAATGGATCTATGCCAATGACGGAAGGCTGACCCGCGAGGAAGAGGGTGAAGTAAAATTTGCTCTTACAGAAGAACAGTCTCTGGAAGCTTTGGAGTATTTGCATGTATGGGATACAGTTGAAGAAGTAATCAGAGAACATGGATGGGATATGGGAGATCTTTTTGCTGAAGGTAATGTTGCTATGGTTCCTCACGAATTATGGAAAGGACCCTGGGGAGCAATGGCAGATATGGAAGATGAATTTGGTATTGTACCTTTACCTAGAGGCCCTCATGCTGATGGATATGTGGCCCCTTTAATAGATTGCCCTGTAGGATATGGTTTGCCTTTAAATTCAGCAAATCCGGAAGGAAAAATTGCTCTGATTAACTTTTTGTGGCGTCCTGAAGAGGTGGCAGAAGAGCAGGAACAATTTATCCAGGACTTAGCAGCAGATAGAACTTCTCATGAAATTATTACCAAAAAAGCTGCTGAATGGTCAGGTGAATTTGCATTTTATGAAACATTTCTGGATAATTATTATGATGCCGTCTTTCAGGTATTGGGAGGAGAAGAATCTGCAGCAGTTGCCATGAATGCTATAGAAAGTGAAATGCAGAGTAGACTTGATGAGCATTTTGAATAACAGAAATTCATTAATTTTTAGACAAATAGATACGGTTTTTCATATAAAATTTTAAATAAAATCCATTAATTGGTCCTTTTCGTATTATTGATTTAAATGTATATGATATATAAGGAGAGAAGGGCCAATGTATTTTTACATAATAGTAAACAATTAATTTGAGAGAGGGTTTTAAGATGGGTTTCAATGATGTTCAAAAACCAAGGATTATAATTACTACTGATGGTGAAATTGATGATAAATGTTCTATGATCAGATTCTTGACTTATGTTAATGAATTTGATGTTGAAGGTATCATCTCTGTAAATTCGAATCATCAATTTGATGGCAATGGTGAAATATGGATCCATGAGATGATTGAGAAATATGGTGAAGTATATGAAAATTTACTTGATCATGATAAAGATTATCCCAGCCCTGCAAATTTGCACAGCGTGACCTGGCAGGGATTGGAGGATCGTGCTTCGATTTATGCAGAGGCTCCTCCTTATAGAGATACAAAAGGTTCAGAAGTAATTATTGAGAAGTTACTGGATGATGATCCCCGACCGGTTTACATTTCTATGTGGGGTGGGGGGACGATGGTTGCCCATGCTTTTTGGAGAATTAAAAAAGATTATTCTCAAAGTATGTTTGAAAGAGCAGTTAAAAAGGCTAGGATGTATTTCATCTGGTATCAGGAGGTAGGAACTGGAGGAGGACAATGGCTGCGAGATAATATTCCCCGGGCCCTTAATGTAAGAGATGATCAATTTCATAACACCTGGACATATCGCCCACGCAGTGATCAACCATTTGAAAATTTAATGGGTGAAAAGTGGATGACTGAAAATGTGAAGAATAACCATGGTCCATTGGGAGCAGAGTATTATGTAATGACAGAAGAACCTCATGGAGTAAGTGGTTTATATGTTAGTGAAGGGGATACACCTTCTTTTCTGTGGGCTGTCCCGAATGGTCTACGTAGTAGAGAGAATCCTTCCTATGGTGGTTGGGGAGGACGGCATAAAAAAATAGGCATAAATCAGTGGGATACAGCATGTGATGATGGTGATGAGAAAAAACCTATGTGGCGCTGGATGCCTGCTATACAAAATGATTGGGCGGCCCGGATGGATTGGTGTGTTATGGATTATAAAGAAGCCAATCATCATCCTGTAGCAAGAGTTGAGGGAAAATTAAATCGAGTAGTCGCACCCGGTGAGGAAATTATCCTTGATGCTTCTAACTCCAGTGATCCAGATGGTGACAAATTAGAATTTAAATGGTGGCAGTATTATGATGCAGATTCCTGTAAGAAGAACATTGATATAAAAAACAGTGATACAGCCCGGGCCAGTTTTGTAGTACCTGATAATCCTGGGGAAAAATTACATGTTGTTCTAGAAGTTAGGGATAAGGGGAAGGCTCCGCTAACTTCTTATCAGAGAATAATTTTTACAATTAAAAATTAAATTTAATAATATAATTGGGCTATTATGTTTTTGGTTTATATTGTTTTTCGAATGTTTTTGCTATTATATATATCATAAGTAAGATTATCAATTAAAGGAGGTGAGGCTTACAAATAATTTTTTATAGAGATATAATGTTATGAACTTTTTGCATTTATCAAAACCCTTAAAACCTAAAGGAGGAAAAATAATGAAAAGATATTTATTACCATTGATTATGCTCATTTCACTGCTTGTTTTTTCCACTGTTGCCGGCGCTTTTGAACCACTTCCGGGAGTACCACATCCGGATGAAGTGGATTTTGGAGGAGAGACGGTTACTTTTGTTGGAATAACTGACCCTAGAGAAAATTTTGAAGAAGAAGGAGACTTCCCTGGTCGACTTGAAGAAGCTAAAGAAGTATTCAATATTGGGGAATTTGCCCACGAAGATCCTGGAGATGAAGATGTCCTGGAAGTAGCTTATTCCCGTATGATGGCTGGAGATGCTGGTTATGATTTTTGGGATGTAGATTTTTGGCCGGCTGTAGCTGATGATGTTATTTTAGATGTAAGTCAATTTTTGCCTGAAGAATTTTTTGAAGCGATGCCACCTCAAGCGAGACAAACGGCACAATATAAGACTTTTGGTGGGCAAAAATTCATGTTCCATATTGGTAATAGGTGGTTAGGAAATACAAGACTTTTGTTCTGGAATAAAGATCTTTTCGAAAGAGAAGGTTTACCTGATCTGTACGAACTATATGAAAATGATGAATGGACCTGGGAAGAATTTAGAGAGATTGCCGTTGAGGCAACCAGAGATACCTCAGGAGATGATGATATTGATCAGTGGGGACTGGATAAACCCCAGCATGGTGACTTTGTGATAAGTAATGCAGGTAACCTGAACAAAGAGCGAGACGGCAGGATTGAATTCGCATTGACTGATGATGAAGCCCTGGATGCCTTACAATTTATGTATGAATTAAATGTTGAGGAAGAGGTAATCTATGAGATGGGCTGGGATATGGGTGAAGCTTTTGCAGAAGGAAATATAGCCATGGCTCCGCATGAATTGTGGAAAGGGCCCTGGGGTGCTATTCCTGAAATGGAAGATGAATATGGCATTGTTCCTTTCCCAAAGGGGCCAGTTGCCGAGAGACATTATCACCATGTTGTTTCTGTACCAACCAGTAGATTACTGCCTATTACATCTGAAGAGCCTCTAAATATGATTGCAGTGCTCAATTTTCTCTGGCGTCCAGATGAATGGTACGAAGTAGGTCAGGTGCAGGAAGTACAGGATTACGCTGCTGATAGGATCTCACATGAAATAATTGAACGTGTTACTGAAGAATGGGAATATGATGCCTATAGATTTGATTTACTGGATAATTATGAAGAAGCTATCGGAGAAGTAATAGAAGGAGACGAGTCCCCTGCAGCTGCCATGAATGCCATTGCTGATGAGATGCAGAGCCAGCTGGATGATGTTTTTAATTAAAAATTATTCTGTTTAAAAGTGTGAACTGTGGGGATTTTTCCTCACAGTTCTCACCTTTTAAAACTGCTGACCGGTGAACTGCAGGAGTATATTGTCTAAAGTGTAAATGTAAATAAGTGCAAAAGTTATTTTTCAGGTACTATAAGCTGCTTAATTACATATTCAAGGAAAATTTTCAAAAAAATAATTTTAAATAGGAGAGTGTAAAAATCATGGTAACAGCTAATGATATTGCTAAAATGATTGATCATTCACTTTTAAAACCACAGTTAACTCTAGAGGAAGTAAAAAAAGGGTGTAAACTGGCTGCTGAATATGAAACAATTTCAGTTTGTGTAAGACCTGCTGATGTAGTTCTGGCCTGTGAAGAACTTGCTGGTACTGAAGTTAAGGTTTCTACAGTTATTGGTTTTCCTCATGGATGTAATAGTACAGAAACTAAAGTTTTTGAAGCAAAAAAAGCCATGGAAGATGGAGCTGTAGAACTTGATATGGTTTTAAACATAGGTAGACTTCGCTCGGGAGAATATGGATATGTGGAGAAAGATATTAAAGCTGTAGTTGATGAAGCACATAAAAATGATGTGCTGGTAAAAGTTATTCTGGAAAATTGCTTTTTAAACAATGAACAAAAGAAAAAAGCCTGCCAGATAATTGAAAAAGCTGATGGAGATTTTGTCAAAACTTCCACCGGGTTTGGAACAGGAGGGCATACTATTCCTGATTTAAAGTTAATGCGAGAAACAGTTAGTGATGATGTAGAAGTTAAAGCGGCCGGGGGAGTTCGTTCATTGGAGGCTGCCTTAAAAGTTATCGAAGTTGGTGTAACCAGAATTGGAGCTACAGCTACAAAAGAAATTCTGGATGAAGCTAAGAAAAGAGAAGCAAGGGGAGATTTGTAAAAATATAACTGAAAAAAATTGGACAAAATTATAAATAATTAGGAGGCTATAATATTATGTCCATTCAGCAATATAAAAAAAATCCAGCTTACTGGGAATATAAGGGAGAGCCCATGTTATTAATTGGGGGGAGTGATGAAGATAATCCTTTTCAATTGCCTGAGGAAAAATTAATTAAACAGCTTGATTTATTGTCTTCTGTTGGTGGAAATTATATCAGGAATACAATGTCGGACAGAGATGAGGGTAATTTATATGCATTTAAAAAAATGGAAGAGGCAAAATATGATCTGGAGCAGTGGAATGAAAAGTACTGGGAAAAAGTTGAATTCTTCCTGCAAGAAACAAAAAAGAGAGATATTATAGTTCATTTAACCCTGTGGGATCAGCATGACATTGCTGATCACTATGGTGGCTGGGATAAACATCCCTGGAATCCCGAAAACAACAAAAATTTAAGTGGGGAAAAATTAAAATCCCCCGATGATTTTCATTTATCAGTGAAAAATGAATGGACAAATGTGTTATATTATCAAAAGAAATATATTAATAAGCTGCTGAATATTGCAATTCCTTATGACAATATAATATACAATATTAATAATGAAAGCTGGGCCGGACCGGAATGGGAAGATTATTGGGCTAATTATATTCAACAGAAAGCAGAAGAAAAAAAGAAAACGGTACATGTCACTACAATGCATATGAGAGCCGAATCTTCAGCTCGCACAATGCTGGATAAACCGGAAATATATTCTTATACAGATATATCACAGAATAACCAGGATGCTTTTGGTAGGTCAGGTCAGGCTCATATGGATTTTCTTTTAACCTGGCGTAAAATAATTCACACTTATCTTGATCAACCCCGGCCTATTAATAATATTAAAATCTATGGAGGCCAGGAAGGCAAAAATCATAATGCTGGTACAGCAATTCAGGCTGCAGAAAGATTCTGGCGTAATATTTTTGCTGGATGTGCTTCCTGTCGTTTTCATAGACCGGAAAGTGCCTGGGGGATAGGACTTTCGGATAGAGCACAGAAGAATATTAAGTCAGCTAAGTTATTTCAGAAAGAGTTTGATTTATTTGCAGGTATACCTCACAATGAACTATTAATTTCAGAAAATGAAGGAGATTATTCCTCAGCTAGAGAAGATAATGAGGCATATTGTATTGCGATTTTAGGAAAAAGCTATGCAGTATATTTCCCGTCGGGAGGAACGGTATTTCTTGATCCACTAGTTTATACAGATAAAATGAAAATAAAATGGTTAGATATTGATACCTGTCATTTAACTACCCTAAAAGAAATTAAAGTTAATTGGAAAGAGCAGCATAATGCAAAGTGGAAGGGCAGAGTTCGTCTGGTCAATCCCCGGAATACTCCGCGAATTGCTCTGCTGCAGGTATAAATTTAAGTGAAATGATGTTTTATTATAAATTAAAATCAGGTTGTGTATTTCTGCAATAATTAGACTAAAAAAGAAGGAGAAATAATAATGGATAACAAAAGTATCCTGGAAACACCAGCAGGTATATACATTAAAGAAATTGAAAATGACGCAAAAGTTTTTACAGCAGCCGGGTTTCTAAGACTTGATAATGAAATTGAGGAAATTAATAATATTCGAATAAAGAAACTAAAGAAATGGCGTTCACTGGCACGTAAGGGACTTTACTGGAATAGAACATTTACTGGAGAAAAATTAGCAAAGGTACCGGAAGAAACACAATTTTTTCTCTGGCAAAGAGAAGACAATCTTTTTGGTCTAATGTTACCTTTATTATATAAAAATCATCGAGCATTTTTATCAGGAAACAATGACTTTTTAACAATAAAATTTTCTGAAACAAGTTCAGAAGAAGAAATAACAAATGGGAATATCTGTTTTTTCGCTGCTTGTAAAGATCCATTTACCTTAATCAAGCAATCATTTAAAGTAATTTCTCAAAATAATAAAAATTTCAAATTAAGAAAAGAAAAAAGTATACCGGATTTTATTGATTATTTTGGCTGGTGTACCTGGGATGCTTTTTATCATAATGTAGACCAAACAAAAGTACTGGCCGGCCTTGATTCCTTTCAGGAGGGCGGAGTTGAGCCCGGGTTTATGATTCTTGATGATGGCTGGTTGAACAAAAGTGGTGATTTAATGAATGCTTTTACTCCTGATGACAATAGCTTCCCCGGGGGACTTATACCTTTAATAGACAAAGCCAAAAATAATTATAATTTAAAATATTTTGGGTTATGGCATACTTTTCAGGGTTACTGGGCGGGAATTAATCCCGAAAGTGAACTGGAAAAAAAATATAAAACAATTGCTACTGAAGGTGTTATCAGGCCCTGGAAAGGTGATGTCCAGTCTTTGAATTATGTGCATCCAGAAGATGTGTACAGTTTTTATTTTGATTTTTATCGTTTTCTTTATAATCTTGGTGTTGATCTAGTAAAAGTCGATGGTCAATCTGCTCTGGAAGTTTTTGCAGAAGGAAATCAGGGAAGAGTTTCAGCTATGGAATCCTATCAGGAAGCAATGCAGGGTGCAGCTGGTCTGTATTTTGATTTTAGTTTAATTCACTGTATGTGTAATAGTTCTGATGTGGCCTATAATATGCTGGGCACCAATGTCTGGCGTAATTCAGATGATTATTTTCCCAAGGAATCAAAAGACGTTCAACAGGGGCATGTATATAAAAACATTTTTAATAATCTCTGGTCAAGTAATTTTTCTATTCCTGATTGGGATATGTTTCAAACTCATGGACAAGCTCCGGAATTTCATGCCGCTGCCCGGGCAATATCCGGGGGACCAGTTTATGTAAGTGATCATCCTGGCAAACAAAATTTTGATATATTAAAAAAATTGGTGCTGAAAGAAGGGAAAGTACCCAGATTTGATCGACCAGCCCTGCCAGCAAAAGATTCTCTTTTCATTGATTTTCCCAACCAGAAGAGACTGTTGAAATGCACGAATATAAAAGGGGATATCGGTATAATAGGATTATTTCACTGTTATCAGGAAGATGAAGCTGTTCAGGATAACTTCACACCGACTGATATTTTGGGAATAACAGGAGATGAATTTGCTGTTTACTATCATCAAAAGAAGAAAATCGCAGTAATGGAAAAGGATGAACAGGAAAATATAACTCTCGATAACACCGATTTTGAATTAATTACAATCTCTCCTGTGATTGATAATTGTGCTATATTAGGTTATCTGGATAAATATGCCGGACCAGCTGCTGTTAATAAAATTGTACGGGATGACAAAAATGACAGGATAAGATTAAAAATGGAACCGGGAGGAGAAATTATCGGCTTCTACTGTGCCCGGGAAGTGGAAAAAATATTACTAAATGGTAAACAAATTGAGTATACAATAGAAGATGATAATCTTTATAAAGTTTCAGCCAAAAAGGATTTAGATAGAATTGAAGTTGATATAGTTTTTGTCTGATTAAACTTGTTTTGCCTTGATTTGGTTGTGATTCAATCGTTATATTATACCGTATAAATTTATAGCATAAAAAGGAGGACAACAGATGTCAACAACTGGTTTTCTGTATTCACAGATAGGATATGAGCCTGGGGATCCCATGCGTGCTTTAATTAGAGCTGACCATAAAGATCATCTATCAGAAAATAGTGAATTTGTGCTGGAAGATAAAAAACAGAATGTATGTAAAAAAGGTGAAATAGAGTACTGGGGAGAAAAATGGGATATTCACTGGTGGGAGATTGATTTTTCTGGAATTAAAACACCGGGAAAATACAGAATCAAGGTTATAGATAATGATGAAATTGTATATAGTAGTGAATTTTTCTCAGTAGAAAGAAATTTACTCTGGCGTAAGACCATAAAAACTGTTGCCTTTGATCAGCTGGAAACAAGAAGTAGATTGGCCAGAGGAAATAATGGCTGGTTTGATGCCGGAGCTGAATGGAGAGAAGCCAACAGTCATGCCACGATGTTAATTGGTTTGACGGATATGATGGATGATGGTATGAATTGTTTGAGCCCCCAAGAACGGGAAAAATTGGTTACACAGGTAATTCAGGGCTGTGATTATCTGGCTCTCTGTCAGGATAAGGCTGAGAGTGTCGGTTATCCCGCCGGGTCTCTGATTCATGAAATTCCCAATCAGATGGTGGTTATTCCCGGAGATCAAGCTAAAGCCGCCGTAGCCTTGACCCGGGCTTCTAGATTCTTAACTGATATTAACAGGGAGAAAAGTGAAGAATATTTACAAAGAGCAATTAAGTTATATGAATTTATTCTCAATGATCTCAAACCTTATGGGCAAGAAGGTTTTTCAGCTTTAAATCATGGAGCTCCGGATAATTTTAGAGTTCCAGATGAGTTTATGACCAGGGATCTTATAATGATGATGTGGGCCGGAATGGAACTCTGGATCTCCGGTCAGATGAAATACAGGGAGGAAGTCATTCGTCTGGCCAATAAAGTTATGACAAGACAGATATCGGAAGAGCAGAGTGAGAATGATTTATATGGTCATTTTAAAACATTTGCCAGCTGTAATTTTGCTGAAAAAGCCAATACCCATCATCACATTGGACATGATACAGGTGCCACTTTTCCACATTATGTTATTCCTTTTATGTTAATGTGTGATCGCTGGTATGATCATCCGGATGTGGAACTGTGGCGGAAGACTGTGAAAGACTTTGCCTATGGATATTTCCTGCCGGCCTGTGAGGAAAATCCTTTTTATCTGCTGCCGGTGGGTTATTTTAAACAAGAAGGTTTACTGGAATTTTGTGGTCCCTGGCATGGAATTAATACTACTATCGGTTTTGCAGCTTCTCTGGCCGTAGAATTAGAACAGTTTACCGGAGACGGAGACTTTAGAAAAATAGCAGTGGGCAATACACAGTGGATAGCTGGTTTAAATGCCGGTATTACCCGGGAGTCCTTAAAAGGTTGTGTGGTCTGGAAAGATGACATTGAGAAAGGAGTGGCCCGTCCTTACAGTCAAATATGTGGTATAGGAAATAATTCAGTTGGCTGTTGGACAGGAATTAAAGGAACAATCCCCAATGGATTTAATGTAAATCCTCAGTTTCAGTTAACTGTTGAACCGACTGTAGAGAATGATGGCCCACGGCTGTATACTGATGAAGGCTGGATCCCTCACGCTGGTGGCTGGGTCAGTGCATTAACAAAAATCAGGAATGCAAAATATTTTGAGAAAAGAAAACAAAAATATAACTGAAATAATTTGTAAGATATGAAAATATACATTTCATTCTATAACATTATAATTGATAATAGGTCGGGATATTATTTAACTATGCAAAGACCAACCCCGGGAAAAACCGTGCAATAAACCTTACAAAGCAATAATTTCCAAATTCAGTTAAATTAAATTGAAATTTGAATGGAGGAGATGGTATAATACCTTTTTAGAAATAAAAATACATAACAATGATAATAGGGGTTAAAGTTTGTGTTATTGGCAGCTTATACATTGATATAGAAATTCAAGGAAAGCAGTGTCGTACATTTGCCGAAGTATTTTTCTTATAAAAAGGATAATTCTAAAGGGGAGAAAGAAGTAATTAACCAGCTTTTTCCGGGGCATGGAAGTTAATGTTAGAATTTTTCGCACTCAGGTGATAAATTTCGAGGGCACCAATAAAATTTAATATAAAAAGGGGAATAAAAATGAAAAAATATGGTTTTAATTTTTTATGGATGTTCTCAAAGAACAAAAAAAACAAAAAGCCTCAACCTCCGAATGAAAAGGAACTTGACCTTGTAAAAAAGATGGGCTTTAATTTTGTTCGCGTACCTACTGATTACCGTTTTTGGATAAAAGATGATAACTATTTTGATCCGGATGAAAAGATACTGGAGTATATTGATTCTTATCTGGAAGCCTGCCACAAGAGAGATCTTCATCTTAATTTAAATATACATCGGGCTCCAGGTTATTGTATTAATAGAAATGATTTAGAAACACATAATCTCTGGCAGGATAAAATTGCCCAGAAAGCTTTTATTTATCAATGGGAGACCTTCAGTGAGAGATATAAAGATATTTCCAGTGACCGGCTCAGTTTTGATCTTTTAAATGAGCCCCCGGGTATTGGACAGTATGGAATGACCAGGGATATTCATGAAAAGATAATGAGAAAAACTGTTAAGGCTATAAGGGCCATTGATCCGGATAGAGAGATCTACATTGATGGTCTTGGAGGCGGGAATATAGCTATGCCGGAACTGGCCGATTTGGACGTAATTCAATGTGCCCGAGGTTATCAACCTATGGCTCTGACTCATTATAAAGCCGGCTGGTGGAATGGTGGTGAAGACCTGCCTGAACCTGAATATCCGGGGATGAAATGGCATAATAAAACCTGGAACAAAGCCACATTACATAAATTTTATAAACCTTGGCGGGAGCTTGAGGAACAGGGAGTAGATGTTTTTATTGGTGAATTTGGCTGCTATAATAAAACGGATAATCAGACTGCTTTAAGGTGGTTTGCCGAACTTCTTGATTTATACGAGCAGTATGGCTGGGGATATGCACTCTGGAATTTTAGAGGACCTTTTGGAATTTTTAATCATGGAAGACCCGGTACTGAGTATGAAACAGAAGGATTATATATCCCGGAAGAAAATTACAAACTTGATAGAGAACTGCTACGGCTGCTGCAGCAGCACAGATTATCATAATTTGAAGTGATACAGAAAGTTTATTAGAAAACATAGCTCCTTTTGAGATGATGCTGGACTATTTAGTTCTTTCATTAAAAAAAGAAACAGAAAAGATTTTAATATATTTTTTAAAAAAGAACAGAAAATATAATTAAAAGGAAGTGAAAAAATGACTATATCTGGTTTTGAAAAGGGGGTAAATCTTGGGGGCTGGATTTCACAGTATGGAGAATTCAGCAGACAGCGTTTTGAAAATTTTATAAAAGAAAAAGATGTGGCTCGTATTGCTTCCTGGGGTTTTGACCATGTAAGGCTGCCGGTGGATGCTCCTGTTTTGTTAAAAGATGAAAAAGATTTTGTGCTGCGAAAAGAAGGTTTTGAGTATATTGATAGATGTTTAAAATGGTGTCGTAAAAACAATCTGAATCTGGTTCTTGACCTCCACAAAGCGCCCGGTTACAGTTTTTCCAGCCTGAAGGACAATACATTATTTTCCAGTGAAAAAATGCAGAGTAATTTTATTTCATTATGGCAGGAACTTACCGAACGTTATCAAAATGAAAAGGATAATTTAATTTTTGAACTTTTAAATGAAGTGGTGGATGAAAAAGAAGGATGGAACAAGCTGGCTCATGAAACAATAAAAGCTATCCGGAAGCTTGATGAAACCAGGAAAATTATATATGGGGGTCCCAATTATAATGCGGTTACTTCTCTAAAAGATATTGCTTTGATTGAGGACGACCCCCATATTATCTATACTTTTCATTATTATCTGCCTTTTATGTTTACCCATCAAAAAGCCAGCTGGACAGATCTTACCAGCAGTATGGATTTTGATGTTAATTATCCCGGACCAAATCCGGAGCTGGTAAATTTTTTGAATAAAAATAATGATGATCCATCTGACCAAAAGGAAGCAGCTGTATTTAACAAAGAATTTCTTAAAGAAAAATTTGAACCTGCCCGTAAATTTAAAAAAGAAAATGACTGCCAGTTATACTGTGGTGAATATGGTGTAATTGGTTGTGCTCCCCGGGAAAGCAGGGAAAACTGGTATCGTGATTTTACTGATATCATAAATGAACTGGAGATCAGCAGGGCGGTCTGGTCATATAAAGAGATGAACTTTGGGCTGGTGGATCAAGAAGGGAATGTAGTCAATCAAAAAATAGTTGATATTATCAGTCAATAAATGTGTTTTAGTAATATATTTGGCTGTAGAAAAAATAGCTGCAGGAGTTAAAACACCAGGACAATCGATTTGTAAATGTGAAGAATGAGAAGGAGGTTATTTAAATAAAGTGACCCGAATTTGTGTAATAGGTAGTTTGAATATTGATTTGGTGGCACCGGTTAAAGAATTTCCCAGGATTGGAGAGACTGTCAATGCCCTGGATTTTGATATTACTGAAGGGGGAAAAGGAGCTAATCAGGCCTATGCTCTGGGGAAACTGGGGGCAGATGTTAGGATGGTTGGTAAGCTCGGTGATAAATTACGGGGCCACCATTACAAAGAAAAATTACAGGAAAACAGTGTGAAGTGTGATACAGTAAGAATAGAAAAAGATAAGTATCCTGGTCTGGCAATTGTATGTGTCAATCAGGAAAGTGAAAATATTTTAATTGTACATTCTGGTACCAATGGGCTGGTAGACATAGATTATATTAAGGAACAGTGGGGCCAGATAGTGGATAATGATATTTTCCTTTTTCAGCAGGAAATTCCAGCCGAGACCAATAAGTATATAATGAAAAAACTGGCTTCAAAAGAGAAAACGATCATCTTCGATCCGGCTCCGGCCCGTCATTTTTCTGATGAAATTTATAATTATATTGATATTATAACTCCCAATGAGACGGAACTGGAAACTCTGTCCGATATAAAATTGAACACGGAAAATGATTTTAAAAAAGCAGCTGATAGGTTGCTGGCTAAAGGGGCCCGGACTGTTATTGCCAAAGCAGGTAAAAAGGGAGCATATATAATCGAAAAAAAGAAATTCAATCATATTCCCGGCTATGAGGTGGAAGCCATTGATCCCACAGCTGCCGGAGATTCATTTAATGCCGGTCTGGCTTATTCATTAAAAGAGGGGAAAGACATTGTGGAGGCAGTAATGTTTGCCAATGCAGTTGCCGCTCTCTCAACTACTGCCCTGGGAGCACAAAAAGCAATGCCCACTATTGATGAAGTAGAAGAATTCAGGAATTAAACTGGTGGTCCAGTATTGATTAATTTTAAAAATATAATCTTAGAAAAAAATTGTGTAATCATACATAATAGTTAACAAGAAAAATTCATTTTCAAAATAAATATTAACCAAAAAAAGAATTCAAAACAGGAAACTGTACAGGATAATCTTTTAGCCTTCCGGTGACTTAATTATATAACCCATTTGAGGTTATCATCTGGAAGGTTTTTGTTTGCTTTAAAAAGTTTTTTTTTAAAAAAATGCTAAAATAGAGCTTTTTTATAAAAAAATAAAGGAATTAAGTTAAATATCTAGAATATTATTAACAAATGACTATAAGCAAAAATAACAAATGTTACTCAATGTTAATATGATCTTAACAAGGAGAATAAAAAACATGAAGAAGATTTTAACTGAGTTAAAGAAAAAGGAAGATTCAGGTGACAAAATTTGTATTGCCTTAATTGGTTGTGGTCAAATGGGAAGCAGCATAGTTGCAGTTTCTGATAATTATCCCGGGCTGGATGTTAAATTGGTGGCAGATCTGGAAGTAGAAAGGGGTATCGAAGTATTTGAGGAAATTGGTTACAAAAGAGATCAGATTAAGATTTGCAATCAGCGTGATAAGGCCCAAAAAGCTTTAGAGAAAGGAAAAGTAGTAGTCACGGAAGATGCTTATCTAAGTGGTAAGATACCCGCCATTGACACAATTGTTGAGGCAACTGGTTCTACTGAGGTGGGGGCAAAAGTTGCATATAAAGCTATTCTCCAGCAAAAACATATAATAATGCTTAATGTAGAAACTGATGTTACTGTGGGCTGGCTTCTCAAAAATATGGCTGACCGTGCGGGAGTAGTATATACCGTTTCTGCAGGAGATGAGCCGGGAGCAGTTATGGAGCTATACAGACTTGCCAGAACCATGGGTTTTCAGGTTACAGCCCTGGGCAAAGGTAAGAATAATCCGGTAGATTATTATGTTACTCCCGAAGATGTAAAAGAAGAGGCTAAAGATAAGGAAATGAATCCCAAAATGTTATGTGCTTTTATTGATGGGACTAAAACCATGGTTGAGATGGCCGAAGTTTCGAATGCAACCGGGGCTTTACCGGATCTCCCTGGTATGCATGGACCTAAAGTAGACAAAGAAGATCTAAATAAGAAGTTTATACCAAAAAGAGATGGAGGTATATTTAACAACGATTTTGTTGTTGATTATTCTACCGGTAAAGTATCCCCCGGAGTATTTGTGATCTTTACCACAGATTCCGAACATCTGAAACAAAATTTAAGTTTTTATTCGATGGGGGAGGGCCCCTATTATACATTATTTAGGCCTTATCATTTATGCAGTATAGAAACTCCTGTTTCTGTAGCCCGGGCCTGTATAACAGGAGAACATACCATTAACTCTGAGGAATTTAATTCTGAGGTAGCTGCTATTGCAAAAAGAGATCTGTCAGAGGGTGATGTGGTGCAGGGAATTGGCAGTAAAGATGTCTTTGGCAGGACTTATTCTTATAAAGAAGCACAAGAGAAAAATACTCTTCCTCTCGGTGTTTCTCAAAACTGTAAGTTAAAAAATGAAATAAATAAAGGCGAACTGATAACATATGATGATGTTGAGCTTGATAGTAATTCATTTGTGGTTAAATTAAGAGGGATTCAGGATAGTTTGAAGGACTAAAGAAAATTTTAAAAGGGAGGGATTATTTGTGAAAAATATAGAAAAAAATGAAGAAATAAGTATGGGTATTATTCTGGGTAACAGAGGATTTTTTGCGGATGAATTGTGTAAAAAAGCCCGGGCAGAGCTGTTACCGCAATTAGAAAATATGGGTATAAAACCAGTTATTTTACCGGAAGAAGAGAATGTTTACGGTAGTGTAGAGACCCGCAGTGATGCCAGGAAGTGTGCTCAATTATTCAATCAACATAAAGATGAAATCAAAGGAATTATCGTTTCTTTACCCAATTTTGGTGATGAGAAGGCGGCTGCCCAGACACTGCGTATGACTGAAGTGGATGTTCCGGTTCTGGTCCATGCTTTTCCCGATGATGTGGGTAAAATGGATTATGAAAATCGGCGTGATAGTTTTTGTGGTAAGATTTCGGTCTGCAACAACTTAAGACAGTATGGAATTGATTATACTTTAACTGAAATGCACAATGAAGATCCCGCTTCTGAAAGTTTTAAAAAGGACATAGAGAAATTTAAGGGTATCTGTCGGGTAGTTGATGTTTTGAATGGAGCCCGGGTGGGAATTATTGGGCCCCGGCCGGCGGATTTTAATACAGTACGCTACAGTGAAAAACTGCTGGAGTATAATGATATTTCAGTAGAGCCGATTGGAGTAATTGATATTGTTGAAGAAATCGATACCTACCGGGAGGAAGTTCAAAACGAAGTAGAAAAATTGAAAAATTATATGGATACAAGTGAAGTAGATGAAGAACCACTGCGTAAAATGGCCGGTTTTTCTCTGGCAGTAAATAACTGGATTGAACAAAATGATCTGGATACAGCAGCTATTCAGTGCTGGGATGCTCTCCAGAAACACCTTGGTATTAATCCATGTGCTGTTATGAGTTATCTGTCCAACAGTAATCTTCCCGCTGCCTGTGAATCTGATGTTATGGGAGCATTGAGCATGCTGGCTCTCCAGGCAGCTTCTACTGAACCCAGTGCCCTGGCTGACTGGAATAATAATTTTGGGGATAACCCAGAGCAAGCAGTTCTCTTCCACTGTGGTAATTTCGCCAGTGATATGTATACAGAGTGCAAGATGAAGTATGCTGAAATCCTGGGTTCTACGCTTGGTGAGGAAAATACTCAGGGTGCAGTTTATGGTATGCTGCAGCCTGGTGATATTACTTTTGCTCGGTTGAGTACTGATGATACTCAGGGAAAAATTAAAGCATATGTGGCAGAAGGTGAAATAGTTGAGGAAGATTTAAAAATAAATGGTTCCTGGGGAGCAGTGAGAGTTTCTGAATTACAGGATTTGCTGCAGTATATCTGTAATAATGGTTTTGAACACCATGTTGGAATTAATTTATCAGCTGTTTCCGATATTCTGGCAGAAGCATTTGCAAATTATATGGGCTGGGAGGTATATAATCATAATAATTAATTTAATTTTGGGTTTATTACCCTTTCCGCAGAGAACACTTACAAAAAGGTGTTTTCTGTGGTTAATTTTTTTAACTATATAAAAATTATATATCATATTCTAAAGAAAGATTAGAAAGATTATTTTTTCTATACCCATAACACCCATAACGCCAAAAATTTCTTGCGGGGTATGGTGTAATAAAATTTATTAGAGGTGAAGACAGTGAATACAAAAATAGCTCCTTCTCTTGATTGTGCAGACTATGTGAATTTAAAAAAAGATATAGAACAGCTGGAGGCAGGTGGAGCTGATATACTGCATATTGATATAATGGATGGTCACTTTGTTCCTAATTTTACTGCCGGGCCCAATCTGGTATCAGCTGTCAGTGAGATCACTGATATACCGGTTGAAACCCATTTTCAGATGGAAAAAAATACAGAGTTTATTCAAATGTTTTTGGAGGCGGGCAGTGACATAATTACCTTTCATGCTGAATCCTGTGACCGGTATTTTCAGGCTGTACAGCAGATAAAAGAAGCAGATAAAAAAGCTTCTATTGCTTTAAATCCGGGGACTCCGGTGTCTATGATTGAGCATGTGCTGTCCAGACTGGATATGATAATAATGATGTGTGTAGATCCTGGATTTGCCGGACAGAGCTTCATTAAGGAAGTATTACCCAAGATTGAACGGGTAAAAGAAATAATTGATAACAATAATTTAGAGGTCGATATAGCAGTTGATGGGAATATTAACAAGGAAACAATTAAATTAACCAAAAATGCAGGAGCCAATGTTTTTATTCTGGGCACTTCAAGTATCTTTCAGGAGGGTGCTGACAGGGAAGAACGGACTAAAATTTTCAAAGATTACTGTGAACAGGTGTAAGAAACTTATGAAGGAAATTTTTGAGAATAATATGCGGAGGTGGTTAGTTAATGTCTTATTTAATGGGGATTGATTATGGTACCGGAGGAGCTAAAGCAACGATAATTGATGAACAGGGAAGTGTTTTAGGTTATTCCTTTGCTGAATATGAAATTATTAATGAAAAAGCAGACTGGTCAGAACACGATCCCCGGGAATACTGGGAAGTTGCCTGTAAGATAATTCAGGAAGCTATTAATGATGCCGGGATTAATCCCGGCGAGATTAAGGGAATTGGTACATCATCGGCTCTCCCTTCTACAGTTCTGATAGATGAAGAGGGAGAACCAATAAATCGAGCCTATAATTTACTGGACAGAAGGGCTACAAAGGAAGTTGAGTATCTGGAAGATAAGTTCGGCAAAGATAGGATATTTGAAATTACAGCTAATCGCCTTGATGATCAGCCTGCAGTTGTAAAACTTTTATGGGAAAAAAGAAATAGACCTGAAGATTTCGCCAGAATTGATAAAGTGCTAACTATTGATGGGTATATTAGATATAAATTGACAGGGAAAGCTACCATGCATTACTCGGCAGGAATTTTTTATGGTCTGGCCTACGATATCCGTCAATTAAGATTTCGTAATGACATGCTGGAAGAAATAGGAATTGACCCTGAAATCTTTCCCCCAGGTTCTCCCTGTACGGAAATTGTTGGTAAAGTAACCGAAAAAGCAGCAAAAGAAACCGGACTGGTCAGTGGTATACCTGTACCGGGTGGGCAGGTGGACTGCAATGCTGCCTGGCTGGGGGCAGGTGCCACACAGCCGGGAGATATTCAAATGAACTTAGGTACCTGTGGTAATTTTGGTATTATTCATAATGATGAGCAGTTTATGGAAAAAATGTTTGCTTTTCCTTATACGACAAATTCCCGGGAAACATATATTACAGTTCCAACAACTTTGACGGGTGGCCTTCTTTTGCGCTATATGAGGGATAATTTTTCTCCGATAGAATTGAGTGTTGAAAAAAAACTTGATTTAGATGCTTATGACCTTCTAACTCTGGAAGCTTCTGAAGTTAAACCGGGGAGTGAAGGATTAATCGTTTTACCTTATTTTCAGGGAGAACGGACTCCTATCTGGGATGTTAATGCCCGGGGAGTAATTTTTGGCCTTTCTCTGTCCCATGGTAAAAAACATGTTGTTAGGGCAATGATGGAATCTGTAGCTTATGCTTTATATGATTCCTTTCGACTGGTTAAAGATATAAGAGAAATTAATTATCCTCTGGTATTAAATGAAGGAGGAGCAGAAAGTAGACTGTGGCGTCAGATAATTACTGATGTGTTCAATGTGCCCACGGTTCTGGTTAAAAATAGGGTAGGGGCCCCCTATGGGGATGCAGTACTGGCCGGAGTAGCTACTGAAATTTTTCCTGATTTTTCTGTTACCCGGGATTGGGTTGAATATACAGGACATCTGGAACCAGATCAAAAAAATCATAAACTATATATGGAGTATTTTAAGGTATATAAAAACATATATGAACATGTGAAGGAAGATTTTGTGGACCTGGCTGAATTAAGAAAAATAAGTAGTGATTTATAAAAAGAAAAGGGGGAAGGCTTAATGAAAGGAATAACCCAGTTTGATACAGCAATCCTGGGCTGTGATCATGCCGGTTTTGAGTTTAAAGAAAAAATTAGAGAATATTTTTCCCATAAACAATTCAGAATTGAAGATGTGGAAAAAGAATACAATGATCCTATACCTTATATTAGATCAGCTTTTAAAGTATGCCGGGAAGTACTGCAGTCCGAAGGAGAAGCTCTGGGAATTCTGGTCTGTGGAACAGGAGTTGGAATCAGTATTGCTGCCAATCGAGTTCAGGGAATTAATGCGGGCTTAATTTATGATGAGTTTAGTGCAGAGTATGCCCGCAAACACAATAATGCCAATGTTTTAGTTTTTGGCAGCCGGACCATGGAAATAGACGAGGTAAAAAAAAGAATTGATGTCTTTCTTGAACATGAATTTGCCGGAGGGAAATATGCTGAGAGAAATGAACTGCTGAAAGAAACCGGTTCATCTCCAGAGGTCATAGATCAAATACTTAAAGATTGAGTGGGTGATAAAATATGGCAGAGAAAATGAAAGCTGTAGAAATAAAAGAACCAGGAGATTATGAATATAAGACAGTAGACAAAGCAGAATGTCCGGCCGGGGGATTATTAATAGAGGTTCTTGCCTGTGGTTTATGTGGTTCAGATTTAAGAATTCTGGCCAGTGGACATGATAATATATCTTTTCCCTGGATTATTGGTCATGAAGTCAGCGGCAAAATAGTTGAAACAGGTGCTGAATATGGTGGTTTCTGGGAAAAAGGAGATATTCTTGCTGTGGCACCGGTGGTTTATTGTGGAGAATGTGAATTTTGTTTAAATGCCCGGTATGAATTTTGTGATAACATTAAAGAATTAGCTCAGAATTGGCCGGGTGGTTTTGCAGAATATATGTCTATTCCAGAAGAAAGTTTAAAACTGGGTACTATTCGAGAAATTCCAAAAAATTTAGATCCGGTACAGGCTGCTGTAGCTGAACCGGCCTCATCTGTGATAAATGCACAGGAAAAAGGAAAAGTTGGTTTCCAGGATACTGTGGTGATTATTGGGGCCGGCCCAATAGGCTGTATCCATACCAGTCTGGCCCGGGCTAAGGGAGCCAGGCAGGTGATAACTGCAGATATTAAGGAAAATCGTCTGGAGAAAAGTGAATCATTCGGAGCAGATATCACTATCAATGCCGAAAAGAAAGATCTTGTTGATGAAGTTAAGAAAATGACAAAGGGACTGGGGGCGGATGTTGTAATAACTGCTAATCCGGTTCCCGAAACTCAGGTTCAGGCGGTTAATATGGCAAAAAAAGGAGGAAGAATTTTGTTTTTTGGAGGCCTTCCCCCTGATAAAAGCAAACCGGGCATTGATACCAATACTGTTCATTACAGGGGACTCCATGTTATCGGAACTACTACTTTTGCTCCCCGGCATCATCTGCAGGCCCTTGATTTATTTAGATCCGGGGCTATACCTGGAGATAAGCTGATTACTCATAAAATGCCTCTATCAAAATTTGCAGAAGGTGTAAGGCTGGCCCGGGCAGGTAAAGCACTAAAGGTTGTTTTTCTTCCCGGAAAAGAGAACAATAAAGTGCAGGAAAATTTAATATAATAAAGAATAATTTATAATGTAAATAATGAAATTCAGGTGGGTGGTTATATGAATTACTCAAAAGAAAAAATGATCAGAGTATCTAAGTTATATTATGAAAAAGATTACAATCAGCAGGAAGTTTCTGATTTAATGGATATGTCCCGGCAGACTGTCGGTAGAATACTGGAAGCTGCCCGTGAAAATGGTATAGTTCAAATTAATGTGCAGGATTTGAATAAAAAACATTATAAGGAACTTGAACAGTACATTGCAGAAAAATTTAAACTTGATCAGGTTATTGTGGAACAAATTTATGACTATAGTTCAGAATCAATTAGAAAAGCACTTGGCAGCAGAGGAGCAGAATTTTTAGTGAATAAAATTAAAAAAGGACAGACCCTGGCCTGCTCCTGGGGCCGGACTTTGCTGGAAGTGGTTAATGTTATGGAATTTGTTGAAAAGGGAGTAGATGTAGTTCAGTTTAATGGGGCTTTAGAACAGATTTATCTGGATATTAATTCCAGTGAGCTGGCCCGAATTATGGCCGATAAACTGGGAGGAAATAGTTATCATCTTCATGCACCTGGAATTGTGGATTCCAAAAAAATAAGAGATCATATTCTGGATGACGGAACTATCAAATCTGTACTAAACAAAGCCAAAAATGCAGATCTGGCTGCTATTGGTATAGGAGCTATAAAAGATTCACCTCTTTATACTCAGGATTATATAGACAAAGAGCATCTGGAGGAGTTAAAAGATAAAGGGGTGATTGGTGATTTATGTTTGCGGATGTTTGATAGTCAGGGTAAGTTTGTAAAAACATCTATTGATGACCGCATTGTGGGGGTTACAATGGAGGAGCTTAACCAGATTGATTATGTTGTGGGGATTGCAGGTGGTGAGAATAAAGTTGAAGCTATTAAAGCCGTATTACAGGGAGATTACCTGGATGTCTTGATAACTGATTCTTATACCGCTTCTTTGTTAAAAGACCAGATTGATATACTTTAAAAAAGCAAGAAATAACAGTGAACATTTTTGTCACCGGCTGTAGTTGATGATTTAATATTTTTTCATTTTACCAACTGGAGGGCAGCACTAAATGAAAAAAATCAATTTTCTTAAAAAAAAGAGTACTCAAATCAGAAAGATGCTATTAAAAATGATATACAATGCAGGCATGGGTCATACTGGTGGTTCCCTGTCCAGTACCGATATTTTGACCACATTATACTATGGAATAATGAATATAGATCCCGATAATCCGGAATGGAAAAAAAGAGACAGATTTATTTTAAGTAAAGGCCACTCCATTGAAGCCTATTATTGTATACTGGCAGATAAAGGATTTATCCCCAAAGAAGAGCTAAAAACATTTTGCCAGTATAAAACCAGGCTAATAGGTCATCCCAATAATAAAGTTCCCGGAATTGAGATGAATACCGGTGCCCTTGGTCACGGCCTTTCAATTGCTTCCGGAATGGCCAATGCGGCCCGGATGGATGGAAAATCATATAAAGTATTTGCCTTAATGGGAGA
>Ga0207421_10001072_pt1 | contig 35541 bp, 36 predicted proteins | sample SodLakKL_010_SED_4_FD_187542 | JGI IMG/M metagenome (GOLD analysis project Ga0207421, IMG submission 187542) | Alkaline sediment microbial communities from Lake Tanatar, Kulunda Steppe, Russia - 8KL_010_SED (SPAdes) (version 2) | ecosystem: Environmental > Aquatic > Non-marine Saline and...
TGGCGGTTGCGGTATGACGAGCAGATCAAGGAGTTGCGGGAGCAGCGCAACCAGGTCGAGGAGCGTCTGCGCGAGTTGCAGAAAGCCAGCGACGAATCCTGGAAACGGCTGCGGGAAGGGATGGAACTGGCGTGGGACGACATGGCCAAGGCATTCAGGGACGCGGCTGACCGCTTCCGGTGATGGCGGTTGCTAGCAGCCTGTCGGACTTCGGCTGCTAGGTGGGATTCCGGCGAAACCTACCCACGACCGCGCCCGTGCGGTCGTGCCGCATGGTCGGCATGGGGACCGTTGGGGGCAAACTGTAGGTCGGGTTAGTCCAAAGGGCGTAACCCGACGGGTCTCGCACCCACCCGTGGCCGCACAGCGGCATCCTCCCCGGCACCCCGGCACCCCGGCACCCCAGGATGTCGGGTTACGCTACGCTAACCCGACCTACGGAACTGGGCCGTGACTTTCACGGTAACCGCGAGTGCTCCCGGTCATTCGATGCCTGCGGCGCGCTGCTCCTGACGGATCCAGGCAATGATGTGCGCGGCTTCCTCTCCGGACACGCCCGCAACCGGCGGCATCGGGCCGAACTCCCAGTGATGCTGATGGACGCCAAGGGCCACGGCGCGATAGAAGGCCAGATCGGAGTGATGCGACGGTTCGTAGATCCGGTGGACCAGCGGCGGACCCTGGTCCGAGCCGAGGGCGCCCGTTCCGTGGCAACTGGCGCAATGTGTAGCGAAGAGATCGGCACCTCGCGCGGGAACCGCCTCGAAATCCTCTGGAGGGATGCGAAACTCGGCTCGGGGTGCTTCCGTCCGTTCCGGTACGGCAGAGGCAGGGGTGGCGTCCGACGCACCGCGCTCCTGCACTCCGGTTGCGTCATTCGTGGACTCGCTGCAGCCGCTGAGCAGCGCAAGGCAAATCATTCCGATCGGTAGGGTTGTTCGTTTCATCATCATCCGGCTCCTTGTCGGCCGTGGAAAGGTAGGGAAGGACCGAGCGGAAGGTGCAGCGAGAAGGTGGTGAACCCGTCCGCGGACTGCACTTCGACGTGTCCTCCGTGTGTCTCCACGATAGACCGGGTGATGGCGAGGCCGAGACCTGCGCCTTCACCGCGTCCTGACCGTGAATCGTCCGCACGGTGAAAGCGGTCGAAGAGGAGGGGAAGCCGGTCTGCCGGAATCACTGCCCCCGGGTTGCATACCTTGAGGATGGCCTGATTTTTCCCCCGGCTGATCTCGATCTCCACCGTGTTCCCTGCGGCCGTATGCCGGAGCGCGTTCGACAGCAGATTCGAGATGGCCTGGCGCAACATCAGCCGATCGCCAACGACGCTTGCCTCTCCCCTCAGCCGCAATCGCACGCCCTGCTCTTCCGCCAGGGCCTCGTAGAATTCGAGCAGGGCCTGGGCCTCTGCCCTCAGTGTAACGACCTCGGCCGGCCTTGGAAGCAGCCCGTTGTCAGCTTTGGCCAGGAAGAGCATGTCGCTGATCATGCGCGCGAGCCGGTCGAACTCTTCAAGGTTCGAGTGGAGGGTCTCGCGGTAATCCTCGGCGCTGCGCGCGCGCGTCAGGGCCACCTGGGTTTCGGTCATCAGGTTCGAAACCGGGGTGCGCAGTTCGTGGGCAATGTCCGCGGAGAAATCGCTGAGCCGACGAAAGGACGCCTCCAGTCTGTCCAGCATCTCGTTGAAAGCCTCGGCCAGTTCGCGAACCTCGGCCGGGGCATCGTGCAGAGAAATGCGCTGTCCCAGCTGCTCGGCGGAGAGTCGGCGCGCGGTGGCGGTGACCCGCGTGAGCGGCGCAAGACCCTGGCGCGCCGCGAGCCACCCCAGCAGCGCCGCAAAGGCCGCTGCCACCGAGACCCCGAACCAGAGGCGTATGCGCAACTCATCCAGGAAGTGGACGTGGTGGGTAATGTCCAGAGCCAGCGCCGCGTGCAGCGTCGGGGCTTCGGGCAACGGCAGCTGAAACTCCCGTAGGCGGCTGACAAAGTGTCGCCCATCCCGCACCCAGACTCGCTCGGTTCCGCCCACGACGGGCCCGGTCAACTGCTCGGGCTCGAAGCTGGACAGTCGTGTCCCGAAGACCACGACGCGATCGGCGTCGCGCAGCAATACTGCGAGATTCTCGTGGCCTGCGAAGGCGTCCTTGAGTCGCCGTGGCAGGAGCTCAAGCGCCTCCTCATCGTCTGTGGTCTCGATGAGATGACCGATCACCGCCATCTTGGCGTCGAGATCGTATGCATCGAGCTCGTCGAAATGGGAATCGACCGCCCGCTCCAGCAGGATACCCACCCCGAGCAGCAGAGTCGCGGCCATCAGCGCGAAGAGGATGGCGAGCCGGGTCGTCAGCGAGAGAGGCCTGCGGTGCGAATGGCCCTTCTTTGCCAGCGCGGGCGGCGGGGCGGCGCTCATGGTAGCTCTGGGATTTCCAACACATATCCCATTCCACGCATTGTACGGATGAGCTTCGGCTCGAATGGCTCGTCGACTTTGGCGCGCAGGCGACGGACGGCGACTTCGATCACGTTGGTGTCACTGTCGAAGTTCATGTCCCAGACCTGCGAGGCGATCAGGGATCTGGGCAGGACCTCTCCCTGGCGACGGACCAGAAGTTCCAACAAAGCGAATTCCTTAGCAGTGAGATCGATGCGGACGCCGCCGCGTTTCACCCTGCGGCGCAGCAGGTCGATTTCCAGGTCGGCGGCGGTCAACACTTCCGGTTCCTTGTTGCGGCCGCGACGCAGCAGGCCGCGCACCCGCGCAAGCAGTTCGGCGAAGGCAAAAGGCTTCACGAGGTAGTCATCGGCCCCGAGTTCGAGCCCGCGAACCCGATCCTCGACCTGATCCCTCGCGGTCAGAAACAAAACCGGGACCTCGTGCCCGGAGAGTCTGAGGGCTTGCAGAAGCGCCCAGCCGTCCATGCGCGGCAGCATCACATCCAGCACCAGCAGATCATAATCGCCGGTGGTCGCGAGGTGCAGACCATCGAGTCCGTCGCGAGCGAGATCGACGACGAAGCCGGCCTCGCTCAGGCCCTGGCGCAGGTACTCGCCAGTTTTCGGTTCGTCCTCGACGATCAGGATCTTCATGCGGCTATCTTCACCTCTCCTCGAAACTCCCTGCATTCTGCCACTGGGTCGAGGCTCGGGCGGAAAGATGACAAAGATGTAACCTACCGGTCAGCTTGGCGTTCTGTGGTTTGCTGCATGATTGCGCCGAGTTTCAGCCGAGCAACGAGTGGGCCATGCGGGCTGCTTCGTTTCAAATACCAATCGAGGATTCGCGATGACCCGTTTGATAGGGACGGTGCCGGCTGTGATGGCGGCTCTGATGTTGATGGTGCCGCATGGCCTTCTGGCTCACGCGCAGCAGGAGGGTTCAGACCCAGCACACGAGTCCACAATAGGCGGCAGTCCGGAACAGATTGCCGTCTGGTTCGACCACGAAATGCGATTGACGTTCTTCGAGGTATCGGGTCCCGACGGTCCGGTCGATCTGCGTGAACGCCCGGGTAGAACCCCTGTCTCCCGTTTCGAGACCGCCCCAAGCAATGCCTTGGCGCCCGGCGAGTATACCGTCCGATGGCGTGGTCTGGCCGAGGACGGGCACGCGATGTTTGACGAGTTCTACTTCACGGTGCGCTAACGGATGTTCTGGCCGGCAGCCCTTAGTGGTCTGGATCCGTGGATGCTGCTCATGGTGTTTGCGGCCGCGGGCTTCTACGCGAGTTCTCTGGTCGCGGTGGGTGGGGTCCTCTTCAGGCTGACATCTCCCGAGGAGCAGGATTGGGATCGGATCGGACTTGGGCCACTCGTGGTCGCTTCGGCATTGCTTGCCGTCGGGCTGCTATTGCTGCAATGGCCGTTACAGGCAGGATTTCTGGGCGGGGCTACCCTTGCCGCTGCTCTCGACCCGATGCTTCTCGGTATCGTCTTCGAGAGCGCCCAGGGGACCCGAATGATCCTCGCGGCGAGCGGGCTCCTCCTGTTGCATGGGATTCTGATCGGCTTGGGACGCTGGCGGTATCTGGGGCTCGGGCTGAGTGCGGTCGGGGTGATCCTGGTGCTCCTGGCCTTTACACAGGTCGGACATACGAAGGACGAGCCCCGCTGGCTCCTGGCGATGCTGCTCTTCGTTCATCTTGCCGCCGTGGCTTTCTGGGTCGGCGCATTGATTCCATTGTACCGATTGGCCGGAGCGGCCATCCCGGCTGCGGTCGCTGCGCGGGCTCTCGCGCGCTTTGGCAAGACCGCATCGGTGACGGTCGGCCTCCTGGTGGCGGCTGCAGTTGGACTGTCGTGGTTGTTGGTCGGAGGGGTTGCACCGCTTTTTGAGAGCGTTTACGGGCAGACCCTGCTGATCAAGATCACTCTGGTCCTCTTCCTCCTGGCCATCGCCGCGTTGAACAAGTGGCGACTGGTTCCCGCCTTCGAACGTGGAGATCCGAGTGCTGCGGGGCGCTTGCGCGGAAGTATTCTGATCGAAGGTCTTCTGGTGTTACTGATTCTCTTTGTAACCGCGCTGATGACAACCACGACTTCGCCCAACGGGTGAGATCGAACGGAAAGGAGAACCGCCTAGATGCATCGAATTGCCATCCTTCTGCTTCTCGCCTCAGGCCTGGTTCCGTCGTCGGCGGCCGGAACCCAGCCCTATGACCCTGCCGTTGCCGTCCCCGAACCGGCCTTCGCGCCACTGCCAGCGCCCCTGTTGCCGGAGGCCTCAATGGGGGAGGACGATTGGCGGTCCGCCAATGACACGGTCGGCGCCTTCACACGGGGGCACATCGACATCATCCGATGGGAGGCCGAGAACCCACCCGTTCCAGCCGCCCAGGTCTCGCCGGAAGGCGAACCGCTGTCACTGACCGATGCCGTAAGGATCGCGCTGTCGAACCGGCCGGATCTCTTTGCCACCGAAAACATGGGCAGGCTGGAGCGCGCGCGGGCCGATATCGCGGCTTTGGAGTTTGTCCGTGAGGTTCACAGGACATGGATCCAGGCGGTTGCGGCCGAGGAGGGGCTGCGTCGTGTACAGGAGGCATTCGAGGCCTCCGAGATTGCGACGGAACTCGCCCTGCGCATGACGCGGGTCGGGAATTGGGGGCAGGACCGCCTCCTGCGCCAACAACTGGGCCTCTCCGATGCGGGGATGGATCTTGCGCAGGCGCGTCAGGCTGCAGCGAGTGCACGCGAAGCGCTGATTCGCAAGCTTGGTCTGTGGGGTGATATCAGCGCGTTGCTTCTGCCGAACGAGTTGCCAAGTTTGCCCGCTACGCCCCAAAACGGGGACGGGCTGGAGGCTGCAGCGCTGAAGAACCATCCCACGCTCTCTCTTCTGGCGATCGAGGCCGAACGCGCCCTGCGGGGACTGCCGTCCAGGACCGGGGACATGTGGAACGATGCCGCTGAGAGGGCGCTTTCTGACGCGCTTGATTCCGCGCCTGTCGAGGACGGATCCATGGATCCACTCATCACATCGGCCCCTGTGCTGGAACAGCGCCGTCTGCCCCCTGGTCACGAGGCGGCCCGGGCCGCCAAGGCTCAGGCCGAGGCGGCTGCACTCGCGGTCCGGATCCGTTCCCAGGTGCGTGAGGCCTACCACCAGTACCGCGTCGCATACGAGATTGCGCAACGGGCTGAAGAGAACCACCGCCTGAGTGTGGAGCTCCAGGACGACATGCTGCTGCGCTACAACGGCATGCTGAAAAGTACCTGGGACCTGCTTGCCAGCGCACGCGATCGGGTGGAACGGGCCGATGCCGCCGTGCAGGCGAGGCGTGACTTCTGGCTGGCGCACGCGAATCTGCAGGCCGTGCTCGCCGGTGCAAAGTATCCCGGAGCCGATGCCGGCGCGGTCGCCACGGGCCGAAAATCTGCCGCAGGAGGGCATTAAGATCATGAATCGACGGGATTTCATTAGCGGAGCAGCACTGGGTGCCGTGGCCGCGGCCGGGGTCAGCAAGGTGGCACTGGCCGCCTTGCCCGAGCCCGCCATCGTGACCTCGCCGGAGACCGCGCCACCACGCATGCCCGACAAGGGTCGCCCGTACCACCCGGTGGTCACGCTGAATGGCTGGACCGCACCCTGGCGCATGAACAATGGCGTGAAGGAATTCCATCTGGTTGCGGAACCGGTAGAACGCGAGATCGCTCCCGGAATGATCGCCAGACTTTGGGGTTATAACGGCCAGAGTCCGGGTCCGACCATCGAGGTGGTCGAAGGCGATCGGGTGCGCTTGTTCGTGACCAACCGCCTGCCCGAACCGACCACGATTCACTGGCACGGCCAGCGTCTGCCAAACGGCATGGATGGAGTCGCTGGACTGAATCAGAAAGCCATCCCGGTGGGCAAGACCTTTGTCTACGAATTCGTGGCGCGTCGTCCGGGTACCTTCATGTATCACCCGCACGCCGATGAAATGGTCCAGATGGCAATGGGGATGATGGGCTTCTGGGTGACCCACCCACGCCAGAAACACGAGTGGATCAACGAGGCAGAACGTGATTTCTGCTTCCTGTTGAATGCGTACGATATCGACCCGGGCAGCGTGGTGCCGAAGATCAACACCATGCTCGATTTCAACCTGTGGACTTTCAACAGTCGGGCGTTTCCGGGTATCGATTCCTTCAATGTCCGCCTGGGCGACCGGGTGCGCATCCGGGTTGGCAATCTCACGATGACCAACCACCCGATCCATCTGCACGGCCACGAGTTCGAGGTCACCGGGACCGATGGCGGGCCGACTCCCCCCGGCTCCCGGTGGCCGGAAGTCACCTCCGACATCGCGGTGGGCCAGATGCGCCAGATCGAATTCATCGCCGATTCCGAGGGTGACTGGGCCTTCCATTGTCATAAGAGCCATCACGTGATGAACCCCATGGGCCACGACGTGCCGACGATGATCGGTGTCGATCATCGGGGTCTTGTGGGGCGAATCCAGAATCTCGTTCCGGAATACATGGTCATGGGTGAGCGGGGTATGGCCGACATGAAAGACATGCAGATGATGCTGCCGGAGGAGACCCTTGCCATGATGTCGGGCTTCGGGCCGCACGGGGCGATCGGCATGGGCGGCATGTTCACCATGCTCAAGGTGCGCCACGACCAGAAGCCCGGCGATTATTCCGACCCCGGCTGGTACGAGCAGCCGTCCGGAACGCAGGCCTATGAATGGACTGGGTCCCTGCCGGAGCCACAGCGTTTTGCGTCGGAGCGCCTGCATCAAGGCGAGGTTCCCGATCTGAACCGTCCCGCTTTGGAGATGCGGGTGCGCAAGCCGGTATCGGGTGCGCACAATCACTGACGGGTGAACAGGGAGGGGTGGGAGTCGCATGACTTACTCGCCGATGCGCCGATTCGACCCATCAAAGGGAACGGGCGCGGAGGCGATAACGCAAAGTTTCACCAGGACAAGCGGAGAGACCTGCTCATGAAGAGAACGTTACCGTACCTCACACTACTCGCCGTCTTTGGCGTTGTCGCGCTGAACAGTGGCCACGCACAGGAGCGTCATCATCATGGTACTGGCGCTAACGATGGCATGCAGCATCACGACCAAGCCCAGGGCATGCACGGATCGGGCTCCGGGCCGGTTCAAGGAGGACTGCCGAAGGTGGAATCGGAGGTTCGCCGCATCAACATGCGTGCAAATACCGTCTCACTTCGACACGACGAGATTCCCAACCTCGACATGCCACCGATGACGATGGTGTTCCATGTATCGGATCCAAGCCTGCTGGAAGGGCTTGCTGTCGGAGACGAGATTCTGGCCACATTCGACCAGATCGATGGGGCCTACACGGTGCTATCGGTGGAGCCGAAGCAATAACAACCGCGGGTTGCGGGCAGGAAGACGATGACGCCGCGATCCCGCCCCCGGCAAATGTGACCAAGCCGAGGGCGGGCTAGCGCTCAATCGTCGTCGTTGTTGGTGGCGTCGTCGATCGCTTCGCCTGCATCCTCGATGGCGTCATCGACCGCCCGGCCGGCACGTTCGGCGGGTCCCGGCGGATCGATCGCATCCTGTGCTTCCTGTACGGTCTCATCGACCTCTTCGCCGATCTCTTCCGCCGGACCGGGATCCGAGCACCCAACGAGCAGGATCAGAGAGGCGAGACCGATGGGAATCCATAGCTTCAGAATCGAACTCATGAACATCTCCTTTTATCAACCGTTAGCGTGATGCTGCGCAGATTTGCGTACGTGTGAAACGGGCCAGTCCAGCAATGGGCAGTGTGTCGCCCGTGCATTGAGGTTGCCACGCGATATTCAGCCCTGCACTCCAGCCAGTAGGGATGCGCCTCCCCGCAGTCCAACGGAGCGCGGCGGCTTGCCGGCCGAGTCCCTCTTCCTGCGGTTTTTACGGTAGCACACCGGTTCGGGGCCTTTACAGTCCGGAAATCCCCCATGGGCATCCGATACCCCGGATAGGTTAAGTTAGCCAGGCGCTTTGAATACAAGCGAGTGGTTTCAGTCCCCGCCACGAAATTCAGGAGGGCAGGCAATGGCATCGATTCTCACGCTCACGATGAATCCGGCACTCGACGTCAGTACGTCAGTGGACAAGGTGGTCAGCAAACACAAGCTCCGTTGCTCCGGGATTCGCTTCGACCCCGGTGGAGGTGGCGTGAACGTCGCTCGTGTGATCCAGCGCCTGGGGGGTAAGGCCACGGCGCTGTATGCCGTGGGAGGCCCGCTCGGCGAGGTGTATCAAGGGCTGCTCGAAGCGGAACTGGACGGCGCAACCCGGATTGCGATCGAGGGCAACACCCGCCAGAGTCTGAACGTATCCGAGAACTCGACCGGCGAGGAATACCGCTTCGTGCTGGAGGGTCCCGAGTGGCGGGAGAAGGAGTGGCGAGGCGCGTTGGATCTGATCGAGGAAAGGCTCTCGGCAGGCGCCTATGTTGTGGTCAGCGGCAGCCTGCCCCAGGGGGTGCCGGACGATTTCCCGGGACGGGTGGCCCGTCTGGCGAAGCAGGCCGAGGCCCGATGCGTGGTCGATGCGTCCGGAGCGGCCCTCGAAGCGTCCCTGGAGGAGAGCGTCTTCCTGATCAAGCCCAACCGCCGCGAGTTGAGCGATCTGACCGGCTCCGACCTCGACACGAGGGAGGAACAGGAAGCGGTGCTACGGAAGATCGTTGAAGACGGTGGCTCCGAGGTCGTCGCGCTGAGCCTGGGCGGTGACGGGGCGCTGTTCGCGTCGGCCGATGGTGTCTTTGACATTGGGGCGCCAGAGGTGGAGGCGAGAAGCGCAGTGGGCGCAGGTGACAGCTTCGTGGCGGCCCTGGTGCTTCGTCTGGCCGACGGGAAGCCGTTGGAAGATGCAGCTCGCTACGCCGTGGCTGCCGGGGCCGCCGCATTGCTGAGCGAGGGCACCGAGATGTGCCGTGCGGAGGACGTCGAGCGGTTGTACGAAGAGTTGCAATCTTGAGACAGCCCAAGATCATTGACGATGGAGGCATCGTTGCCGGCGCCGGGTGCCGAGCATGTTAGCACGCCGTCGAAGCGGCCCTGGCCCGGCGTCGAGCAAACCCGGCGCCGGGCCAGGAGGCTTGCCGGTCGCCACGTATTCGATCGTTGCACGTGCTGCGGAAACGGGCCAGCTCGGCGTGGCCGTGCAATCGCATTACTTCTCGGTCGGCAGTGTAAGCCCCCATGCGGATGCCGGTGTGGCTGCCGTGACCATCCAATCCTTCGCCAAGCCCAGCTATGGGACGGAAGGCCTGCGCCTGATCCGGGAGGGTGCGTCGGCGCATGAGGCGCTGGCGACATTGCGGGGTAGGGACGAGCATGCAGAATATCGCCAATCGGCGATGGTGGACACCCAGGGCCGCGTTGCGGTCTACACGGGCGAACGATGCATCCCTGAGGCGGGCCATCACGCCGGCGACGGGTATGCCTGCCTGGGTAACATGCTACTCGAACCGGGAATCTGGAAGCGGATGGGAGCAGCCTTCGAGAGTGAGAAGGGCGAACTCGTTGATCGGTTGATCGTCTCCTTGGAGGCCGCACAGGCGGCCGGTGGCGACCTGCGCGGCCGCCGGTCTGCCGCCGTCATCGTCGTCAATGCCGAGTCCTCTGGAGATCCGGCGGTGGACGTCTTGTTCAATCTCCGGGTCGAGGACCACGATCAACCGCTGCAGGAGCTGAATCGACTGGTCACTTTGAAGATGGCCTTTCATCACAACAGCCGCGGCGATCATCATCTGCGGAACGGCGATGTCGATGCCGCGTTACGGGAGTTCTCCATGGCGGTTTCGATGGCGCCTGCCCACGAGGAGCTGATCTTCTGGCAGGCCGTGGCGATGGCGGTCGCCGGATTCCGTAAAGAGGCGGAGCCCCTGTTTCGGGAGCTGTTCGACTCCTCCAGCAACTGGCGGCTGCTGGCGGAACGGGTGGCCAAGTCGCGGTATCTGCCCGCGGGGTCGCACGCGCTGGACGAGATCCTTGCACGCTGAGATGGCTCTGGAGATGGTGCGGGAACGCGAGGGTTTTGCCAAAGGGAACGGGGAGTGAATCGATTGATCCCGCTGTGGTTCAAGTTGTCCTATCTGGTCTTCGTGGCCGCGCTGATTCCAGCGTATACGCTGGAGCACGGCCTGGTGAACTTTCTCTGGTTCTCCAACGTGGCGCTGATCGGGGGGCTGCTGGCCGCATGGCTGGAGAGCCGGCGCGTCGCGAGCATGATGGCGGTGGCGGTTGCGCTCCTGGAAATGGCCTGGGTTTTCGATTTTCTGCTCAGCCTGGCGCTGCGTGGGCCGACGCCGCTGGGCATCGTCGACTACATGTACAACCCGGATATCGCGTTACACGTGCGCCTGCTTTCGCTCTACCACCTGCTGTTGCCCTTTGTACTGTTCTGGATGGTGTGGAGACTCGGTTACGACAGCATGGCGTGGCGTTTCTGGGTGCCGACAGGTTGTGCGATCCTCCTGGTGACCTTCGTGCTTTCCACCCCGGAGCGGAACATCAACTGGGTGTGGGGTCCGGGGGGCGAGGCGCAGGACTGGACCTCGCCCTACGCCTGGTTTGCGATCGTCGTCTTCGTTTGTGTGTCAGTTTGGTGGCTGACGCATCGGGGCCTGCTCGTCGTCCTGCGAAGCTTCGGCCGCAGCGATTGATCGGCGCGGTTTCGGGCAGTCCGGCAGGCGTTCACACCAGCGTTCTGGCCGCCGTCTGTACCGGATCCCAGACCGGCGAGAAGGGTGGTGCATAGGAGAGGTCCATGTAGACTAGTTGCTCCGCCGTGAGCTTGGCCGTGATCGCCACGGCGATGGTGTCGATCCGCTTGGCGGCGCCGTTTCCACCCACGATCTGGCCGCCGAGCAGGCGACCGGTCCCTTCCTCCGCCAGGAGTTTCACCTTCAGCTTGGCGCTGCCCGGGAAGTAGTGGGAGCGGGTCAAAGCGTCGATGGTCTTCACCCTGAATGGAATCCCGGATTCTTCCGCTTCTTTCTCGGACAGGCCCGTGCGGGAAATCTCAAGGTCGCGGAACCGGGTGATGGCGGTACCAAGCACGCCGGGAAACTCCATCCTTCCGCCGCTGATGTTGATGCCCGCCACCAGTCCGTGCTTGTTGGCCACCGTCCCGAGTGCGATGAAGACCTGCCTCTCCTTCACCAGATGAAACGACTCGGCGCAGTCGCCCGCCGCCCAGACATGGGGCACCGAGGTTTCCAGGCGCTTGTTCACCTGGACTGCACCGTTGGCACCCAGTCTGATCCCGGCGGCCTCCGCCAGTTCGCCATTGGGTCGCACCCCGATGCCGAGGATGACCAGGTCGGCCTCCAGGGTCTGCCGGTCAGTGACCACGGCGCGCAGTCGTCCGTCCGAGTCCGTCTCGAAGCGCTCGAGTTTCTCGCGCAGAAAGACGCTGACCCCGGCATCCCGCATGGCCTCGCTGATCGACTCGGCGACATCGGCATCCATGCTGACCATCACCTCCGGCGCCATGTCGATCAATGCGACCTCCATGCCCCTTTCGAACAGCGCCTCCGCCATCTCGATGCCGATGTAGCCGCCGCCAACGATCACGGCTTTCGCAGGTTGGTGGGCCTCCACGTACTCGAAGACATCGATTCCGCTCTGCAGGGTGGAGAGGCTGAAGATGCCCTCGGCGTCGATGTTGGACAGGTCGGGAACGATGGGGGAGGCGCCGGTGGCGATCAGCAAGTCGTCCCAGCCCTCCCAGAAAGTCGTGTCCTGCTGCAGATCTCTGACCTTGACCCGTCTCTGCTCCGTATCGATCTCCAGGACCTCGTGCAGCGTGCGCACATCGATGTTCTGTTTTTCGCGGAACACTTCGGGCCGGCGGGTGATCAGGCGGTCGGAGGATTCCACCTCGCCGGCGATCAAATAGGGCATGCCACAGGCCGCATAGGAGGTATGCCGTCCGCGTTCAAACACCACGATCTCGCGGTCCGGATGTTCGCGCCGGACCTTGGATGCCGCGCTCATTCCAGCGGCATCGCCGCCGATGACGACCAGTTTGCGGTTTGCCATGGATTTTCTCGCATATCCCGGATCTTCGGAATCCGGGATGTTCATTGAGGGAGTTCGATTCTACCGAACAGGCCGGGGTGAAAGCACCGGTCGGGGGTTTTCCTGACGCGCACTGCCCAACGCCCCAGCCTTGTCCGAAGGGGATGATGGCGCGCGCGTGCTGCGTCAAGCCTGCTGGAGCACCTCCCGATACGTCTGCTCCGCGAACATGGATACGGCCATGCGCACGGTGGGCATGCGGATGCAGTTGTTGAAGACCTTGGGTCCGTGCACGAACAGGATCTCCGGCTTCACGTTCACATGCGGCATGCCACGCTGTGCCGCATCGAGACTCTCCCATTCCACCATCACCACGTATTCGGCAGGGATGGTGTAGCCCTCCCAGACCTCAGCGGTGCGCTGCAGCTTGGCCCCGGGCGTGTCTTTCATGCGCTCCATGATCGAATCCACGGTGGCGTGCCCCGATCCCAGTGTCGAGATGCCAACGCGCTTCAGGATCTGGTAGCCGATCATGCCGTTGGTCTCCCGCAGGAGCTCCATGGTCTGGGTCTCACCGTCCTCAAATTCCGCTTCCTTGCCCGGGCGCACGTGATGGGTTGCCAGCACGGTCACGGTTTGCCCGGAATCCACCGCGATATGCGCCAGGTTCCGGCCGGCAGCCCGTGCGTGTTCGAACTGGTTCAGCGACACCAGCTTGGGCATGTGGCTCTTCACGATGCGGTACACCGGTTCCTCGGGGCCATCCAGGAGCACGTTGCCGCACTTGTCGCAGGCGGTGACGACCACGTCCTCGAAGGTTTCGTGGAAGTCCTCGTGCGCCTCCAGGCTGTCCCAGTAAGTGAACTGGTCGATCCAGATGTGTGAGAGTTCCTGCGCCATGTCGGTGCTTGCGCCCCAGCGCATGCCCATCGGGCAGCTGCCGGTCTGGCGCATCAGATCGAAGCCCTGGAATCCCGGCGTCAGTGCTGTCGCCAGGCACATCTCGGAGCTGGCCTGGCGCATCATGCGCATCAGGCCGGGATCGTTCTCCACCAGCACGCGGTTGATGGCCACATACAGTGGCGATTTCGGTTCGGCGTCAAACAGGGCCTTGATATCGATGCTCATGGGGTCTCCGTTGTGTTAAGGGGACGGTGCGGCTTGGACGCTCGGGGTCGGACCAGCGCAATTATATGATGTTGCATCGATCATGGGCGTTTTTTGGGGGTGATTTCTGGCTTAGGGGCGGGTTTTTCGCCCTGAAAATGCCTTGCTAACGCCTATGCATCCGGACGCGCGGTACCCCTACTGATGAAAGCGGGAGCGGACTTCGGAAGAGGCCCCAGGCCGTCCGTCGCCTTGGCAGTGAAGGCCATGCTGCAGGCATGGCTGTGACGTTCACGCTCACCGCAAGGCGACGACCAGGCCTCAGAAGCGCCATCCCTGCGTGGTCCGAAAGGATCCGGCGCCAGTGGTTGAGGGGGAGCCCCTGCTTTAACGGCCCATTTTCGGGGCCAAAAACCCCCGTTTAAGCTCCTTTCTTGGCTAATATATGGGGTGTTTTTGCATTGCTATCAATGACCTGTCTTGGTCCGACCCCGCGAAGCGCGCTGGATGGTTAGTGGAGATAGCGGGTGAAGGTGATCTCCAGCTCGTTCTGGTCCATCTGGATGAAGCCGGTCTGGGGGCCGGTGTTCGGATTCGTTCCGCCGACACGCTGCCGGGGCGCATGCATGAAGGATCCGCTGATCTCGCTCCGGTCGCTGAGCCGGTAGCTCATGCCAACCGTGTAGTGCCGTGTGGTCACGCCCGGGGCGAGGATGTTGAACAGGGCCTGGCTGCTCGGAACCGGCTGGTCGCCGTCCGCTATACCGGCGCGCAACGTGAGCCGGGGATCGTATTGCCACTGAACGCCCAGCTTCCAGGCGGTGACATCCTCCCAGCCGAAGCCCAGGCCGTCGTCGGTTCCGAGTACCGGTTGGCCCGGAGCCAGCGGCAGATCCCCCGGATTCCCGATCGATGGGACGTCGGAGAACAGGTAGCGCTGCACGTCCAAGGCGACGAGGACGTCCGGGGTGACCCTGTAGCCCAGGCCCAGGTTCCAGGTGCCCGCGATGTCGAAGCGGCCGCCCTCCGCGAAGAGCCCCTTGTAGTCATTGAAGCGGCTCATCTTCAGCTTGCTCTGGTAGGATGCGCCCAGACTCAGCTGATCCGTGAGCTGACCCATCCAGCCGATGCGCACGCCGCCCCCGTAGGAGTAGTCACGGCCGTTGTTGGTGACCTTGTCCGGGTAGGCGGACACTCCCCTGAAGGGTTCGAGTCCCTCGGCCTTGAACCCCTGTACCGCGAATATCGGTGTGATTCCCACGCTGTGCTGTTCGTTCAGGCGTCGCGAGTAGCTCAGGCCGACGGCCAGCTGCATCAGGTCGATGCCGGTGGGGGAGCTCGCCTGGAAGAACTCGGGTGCGCCCGGGGGGGTGAAGTTTTCGAAGACGGCCTTGTTGTAATCGGTGTTCATGCCGCCGTTCCCCGCGAGTGTCAGGGTAATGGCGCTGTCATCGTCCAACATCCAGTTGCGGGCGAAGTTCGGAATGAAGAACCATTCGGAGCCGCTGTCGTACCGTCCGGGAGTTACGAATGCGAACGGTGGCGATTGGAAATCTTCGTTCGCCTGATAGGCACGGTTCGGGTTGAACAGGGTGCCACCGAGGGCCCAGACGTTTCCCTGGTGCACCAGGCTTGCCGGGTTGGTCAGTCCTGCCAGCGGATCCAGCGCCAGCGCGGTGCCGGCACCGCCCATCCCCTTGGCCTTCGTGCCGTAGCCATAACCGTAATAACCGAAGGTCGCCTCGGCGCTGTGCGGGACGGCCAACATGCCCACTACCCCGGCAACCGCCAGGGCCATCACTGTCTCCGTCCTTCGAGTGGGATTTTTCACTCGGTCCTTCCTCCTTAGTTGCTTTTTTTGTTTGGCCTCGTTCGGCAAGACCACGCGGGCAAGGGGCGCCTGTCTGCCAAGAAATCCCATGCCTTGAACATGGTGAGCCTACCTCGGTAGTGCCTGTCAAGGGCCCCTCGGGTATGGAATGTCCATGGTGCGTGCAAAGCCCTTGAAAGCCCGAAGGTTTGCATCCGGTACCGTTCGGTCGCGAGCAGGGTTTGCCCGGCGTCGGATACCGGCGGCGGGCCGAAACACCAGCGGTTTTCCGGTAGACTGGCACGTTACCCTAGAACAGAGCCCGCAATCCGCTGGACGCCATGAACCGATTGAAGATCACTCGCCCCGACGACTGGCATCTGCACCTTCGCGATGAGGCCGTGCTGGCCAGCGTGCTGCCGGACACGGCCCGGCGCTTCGCCCGCGCGATCGTGATGCCGAATCTGAAGCCGCCGGTGGTGACCACGGAGCAGGCTCTGGCCTATCGCGATCGGATCCTCGCGGCTGTGCCCGCGGACCTGTCCTTCGAACCCCTGATGACGCTGTACCTGACCGAGGCCACGCCGGCGTCCGAGATCGCCAGGGCGCGGGAGACCGGCTTCGTGCACGCGGTGAAATACTATCCCGCCGGGGCCACCACCAACGCCGCGAGCGGAGTGACGGACCCGCGGCGCTGTTACCCGGTGTTCGAAGCGATGCAGCGTCAGGGCGTGCCGCTGCTGCTGCACGGCGAGTCCATCGACCCCGCGGTGGACGTGTTCGATCGCGAGGCCGTGTTTATCGAACGCACGCTGACGCCACTGATCCACGATTTTCCCGAGTTGCGGATCGTGCTTGAACACATCACCACCCGCGCGGCGGTGGACTTCGTCGCCGAGGCGTCGGAGAAGGTTGCTGCGACCATCACGGCGCACCACCTGCTGCTGAACCGCAATGCCATGTTCCAGGGCGGGATGCGCCCGCATCACTACTGTCTGCCACTGTTGAAGCGGGAGTCGCACCGGCAGGCCCTGGTGGCGGCAGCCACGGGAGGCAGCCCCAAGTTCTTTCTCGGAACCGACAGCGCGCCGCATCCCCGGCATGCCAAGGAATCCGCCTGCGGCTGTGCCGGGATCTACACGGCACACGCGGCGATCGAGCTGTACGCTGAGGTCTTCGAGGCGGCGGGCGCGCTGGAGCGTCTGGAGGCCTTCGCCAGCTTTCACGGCCCCGATTTCTATCGTCTGCCGCGCAACCGTGACACGCTGGTCCTGGAGAAATCCGAGTGGACCGTACCCGAGGAGGTGCGCTTCGGGGAGGAGGCGGGCGTCCCGCTGCGTGCCGGGCAGACGCTGAGCTGGCGCCTCGCCGATGAAGTCAGCCGGCCATTCGGGAGAGGGCACCGGTCAGCGGCTGGGAGCGACTAGAGACCCAGGGCCGCGGCAGGCTGAAAGATGCTGTAGAAGAAGATCGTCTTCTGGTCCTGGTCTGCCACGCGTTTTCCGGTGCGCGAAGGTAGAGCGTGCCCCTCGATCTGTTGCTGGAAATCTTCGTCGGTACTGATCACCAGCACCGCGCGCTCGATCTCGGGTATCGGCATGGTAGAGATCAGCACCAGCCCGGTCTCCGTGACCGGGCGCTCGGATGCGATCACCTTGAACGGCTCTTCGTCGCCGTTCAGGTTCGAGAGCATGCCCGGGTAACGGTTCAGTCTCATGCCACGCTTGTCGACGCAGATGCCGGCGGGCGCTCCCTCGAGGGCTTCTTCGATCTTCTGGATCTGCTCGGCACTGAGCAGTTCGTTGATACTTCCTTTCCAGGGCGGCATGGCGTGCTCCTCATGTGGCGGAAGCCCGAGCCCCGCATCGGTGGCCGGGTCGGGCGGAAGCAAAATCCTGGCGTCAACCTTGCTGGGGCCTTGTGGCTCGAGACAGGCACGCTGTGTGTTCCTCATGACACGAAGACGGTGGGCTCGTCAAGACCCCAATAGTCCCCCTGTACTGTTTTGCGAACCCGTTCGGTTCCCCGGGGCAACGGATCAGCGCCTGCGTCCGGTCAGCGAGCCGAGCAGACCGCGCACGACCTCGCGGCCGATCTGGGTGCCGATGGACCGGGCCGTGCTCTTTGCGGCGGCTGTCAGTACGCTGTCGCCGCGCGTGGTGCGGGGCCGTGAGGGAGTTGCGGCCTGCGGGCGAACCTGGATGGTTTTCTCCTCGGCTAAAGCAGCCTCCGCCTGGCGCCTCAGGATCTCGTAGGCCGATTCCCGGTCAACGGGTTCGTCGTAGATCCCGGCAAGTACCGATCCGGCGATGATGTTCTGGCGTTCTTCATCGGACAGCGGGCCCATGCGGCTGGATGGTGGCCGGATCAGCGTGCGCTCAACCGGTGTTGGTGTGCCCTTGTCGTCGAGGACGGAGACCAGCGCCTCGCCGACCTCCAGTTCGGTGATCACCGCCTCGGTGTCCAGTTGCGGGTTGGGGCGGAAGGTCTGGGCAGCCACCCGTACCGCGCGCTGATCGCGCGGAGTGAAGGCCCGCAAAGCGTGCTGCACGCGGTTGCCCAACTGCCCGAGCACGCTGTCGGGCAAATCGGTCGGGCTTTGGGTGACGAAGTAGACGCCCACGCCCTTGGAACGGATCAGGCGCACCACCTGTTCGATGCGGTCGACCAGGGAGCGCGGTGTGTTGCCAAAGAGCAGGTGCGCCTCGTCGAAGAAGAGCACGAAGCGGGGGCGGTCCGGGTCGCCGACCTCCGGCATTTGTTCGAACAGCTCTGACAGCAGCCACAGCAGCAGCGTCGAGTAAACCAATGGACTGTTCCGGTACAGGCGTTCGGCGTGCAGGATGTTGATGACACCCTTGCCTGCCGCGTCGGTCTGCAGGAAATCCTCCAGGGTGACCGCCGGTTCTCCGAAGAAGTGTTCTCCGCCCTGGCTTTCGAGGGTGAGTAGGGCGCGCTGGATGGCCCCGATGCTCGCGGGCGCAACGTTGCCGTAGTGGCCTGTCAGGTCGCGGCGATGTTCGTTCACCCAGCCCAACATCGCTCGCAGGTCCTTCAGGTCCAGCAGTAGCCAGCCCTTGTCGTCGGCGACCCGGAAGACCAGTTGCATCAACCCGTTCTGGGTGTCATTGAGGTTCAGCAGCCGGCTCAGCAACACCGGCCCGAAATCGGCGATGGTGAGGCGCCAGGGGTGTCCGTGGTCGCCGAAAATGTCCCAGAAGACGGTGGGTGCGCCGTAGAGTTCGAGCGGATCGATGCCGACGCGGCGCGCACGCTCCGTGAGGCGGTCACTCGGGGATCCCGGCGCCGCCACCCCGGAGAAGTCACCCTTGATATCGGGCACGAAGACGGGCACGCCCAGATCCGAGAAGGCTTGGGCCAGGACCTGAAGCGTGACGGTCTTGCCCGTCCCGGTCGCGCCGGCGATCAGGCCATGACGGTTGGCCATCCGGGGCTCGATCGCCACCGCGTGGTCCGCGGCGCCGATCAGCAGGGGGCTGGCATTCACGGTTGGTCCTCCAACGGGGTGCGGCCGGTATTCTACCCGGCGGGGACGCCACACCGGTAGCGATGGGGCCTTGCGCCGCAGCGCATTCCGGCGATTGCGGCCATTGGCCCTGGGTACTCCCGAGCCAATACAATAGTGGCCTTGACCCCACCAGGGACTCCGCTCATGACCCGTATCACCGTGATCGGCGCCGGTTTCGGCGCGCTGACCGCCATCCGCAAGCTGCGCGCGGCCGATCGTGCGCTTGCCATCGACGTGATCGCGCCGAAGCCGGAGCTGGTCTACTACCCGAGCACGATCTGGATTCCCACCGGCCTGCGCACACCCGAGGACGTGGTCGTCGATCTGAAGCCTTTCTTCGAGCGCCAGGGCGTGACCTACCATCCTGCCTCGGCCACCGGATTGAAGGACGGCGGACGGGTAGTGCTGACCGATGCCGGCGAGGTGGCCAACGACGGGTTGATCATCGCCTCGGGCGGGCGGTTTCTGAAGAAGCTACCGGGTATCGAACACGCGATCACGCCTTGCGAGGGCGTGGAGGCGGCGGTGCGGATACGTGACCGCCTTGCGGAGATGGAGGGCGGCACGATCGCCTTCGGCTTTGCCGGTAACCCGAAGGAGCCGGCGGCGATGCGCGGGGGGCCGATCTTCGAATTCATGTTCGGCATCGATCAGCATTTGCGCAAGCGTGGCGATCGCGACCGGTTCAAGCTGGTTTTCTTCACGCCGGCGCCCAAGCCGGGCAACCGACTGGGTCCCAAGGCGGTCGAGGGGTTGCTGCGCGAGATGAAGCGCCGCGACATCGAAACCCATCTGGGGCACAAGCTCAAGGGTTTCGAGGCCGACAAGGTGACCACCGAGGGCGGCGAGTTCGCGGCCGACCTGATCGTATTCATGCCGGGGATGACCGGCAACGCCTGGTTCGATAATACCGATCTTCCGCGCTCCGACGGCGGGCTGCTGCAGGCCAACGCCTCGTGCCAGGTGGCGGGGCAGGACAAGGTCTACGTGGCCGGCGATTCCGGCAGCTTTCCGGGTCCGGACTGGCTGCCGAAGCAGGCCCACATGGCGGATCTCCAGGCCGAGGCCGCGGTGGCCAATCTGCTCGGAGAATTCCAGGGCAAGGCCCCCAGTCACACGTTCAAGTCGGAGTTGATCTGCATCGTCGATACCCGTACCAGTGGGATTCTGGTCAAGCGCACGGAGACACGCAACGTCATGCTCCCGTCCTCGCCGGTGTTTCACTGGGCGAAGCGGGCCTTCGAGTGGTGGTACCTGCGGCCGTACCGTTGATCGGCTTCCCGAGGCCATCGCACCGGTCATCGCATGGCTGCTGAAGATCGTGACCGGATTTTCCGGCCCGCCTGGTGGCTCCCGGGTGGGCACCTGCAGACGATCGTCCCCAACGCGCTGCGGCTACGTCGCGGCGTCATGCTGCGTCGTCAGCAAGTGACGCTGCCGGACGGGGATTTCCTCTCGCTGGACTGGGGGCCGGATCCGGGCGGACCCATCGTCGTGCTGCTGCACGGGTTGGGTGGTGGTAGCCAGTCGACGTATGCGCGCGGCCTGATGCGGGCGCTGCACGCGCGCGGATTCTGGCCCTGCACCATGCATTTTCGCGGCGCGGGAGGCGAACCCAACCGCAAGCTGCGCAGCTATCACATGGGCGAGAGTGATGACCCGACGTATGTGCTGGGCGAACTGCATCGGCGCTACCGCCGCCGCGGGCTGGCGGCGGTGGGGGTTTCGCTCGGCGGCAGCGCGCTGCTGCACACGATCGCACGGGGCGGGGAGAGTCTTGGCGTCGATTGCGCGGTTGCGGTTTCGGTCCCGTTCCGGCTGCACGTCGCCGCGGAGCGGCTGGACCGGGGTCTCTCCCGACTGTACCAGCGCCACATCCTGGGGCAGCTGCGACGCCAGTGGCAGAAAAAGTGCCGTGTGCTCGCGCGCCCGGATCTTGCCGAAGGGATTCGGGACCTGCGGACCTTTCGCCAGTTCGACGCCCGGATCACGGCCCCGCTGCATGGGTTCCGGGACGTCGACGATTATTACGACCGCGCGAGCAGCATCCACGTGCTCAGGGACATCCGCATTCCGACGCTTCTGATCAATGCGGTGAACGACCCGTTCATGACCAAGGAAAGCCTTCCGGAACCCGGCGAGCTGTCCGAGCATGTGACCCTGGAACGCCATGCGCGCGGCGGCCACGCAGGCTTTCTGGAGAGTTTCGGGCGCAGCTACCTGGAGCGGCGCATCCCCGAATACCTGCTGGAGCAGTTCCGAGACCGATGGCCCGTGCCGGAGACGCGCGACCGACCGCGTCCCGGCACCGGAGGTAGCTGATGCTTTGGAAGATCCTCACGCTGGCCGTTCTCATCTGGTTTGCCTGGTGGCGGCTGCGGCAGTGGCTACGGGAACGCCGGCTGCGCGACCAGGGCGAGCCGGTTCCCGAACAGCGTGGAATCCGGCCGATCTCGATCCTGGCAGGGGGAATGCTGCTGGGCTACGGCGGCTATCTGTTCTGGGTGATCCTGATGCAGACCCTCGAGACCTTCCGGGGATGAGCGGCGGAGCTTTGGACCTCATTGAACGAACCGGATGTGAGCGGGTCGCAAAAAAGAGAGCAAAGGGAGAGGGTCATGGCGTTCCGAGTGAAGATCAAGGTCTGGTTTCCCGTGCTGCTCCTGGCATTATCCTCGGCGATGGCTGGTGCTCGGGAACCGGCAGTGCCGCTGGACGAAATGATCGCGGTCGAACTGGCGACGGTGGGTGTTGAAAGCGTCAGCGGTTCGCCGGTCGTTCTGTTGCGTGAGCCTGGCTCGGGGGACGTGGTGCTGATCAGCATCGGGCCGAGCGAAGCCCTGGCCATCATGATGGCCCTGCGCGAGGTGCCGACGCCGCGACCGATGACCCACGATCTGCTTGCCGATGTGATCCGCTCGGTGGGTGGGTCGGTGGAGCGCGTGATGGTGGATGCCCTGGTCGGAAGCACCTACACGGGATTGATCGAGCTGCGCCTCGCCCACCAGGACGAGACCGTTCTCGTCGACAGCCGGCCCAGTGATGCGTTGGCGCTCGCGGCACGTACCGGTGCCACCATTCTGGTCGCGCCGGATGTGCTGGTGGCCACACGCGGGCTGGAGTTCGAGGGTCTTCCCGAGGACCAGCAGGTGGTCACGGCGCTCGGCATCACCGTTGGAGAGGTGACTCCGGACCTGCGTGAGGCGCTTCGTTTGCCCGATGAGCGCGGAGTCCTGGTGAGCCGGGCCGTGGGTGAGGCCGCAGCAAGGGGCATTGCCGCGGGCGCGATGATCCTCGAGGTGAACGGCGAGGCTCTGGGATCACCGATGCAGTTTCTGGAGCTGGTGCGGAAAACGCCCGCCGATACCGGCGCCACGCTTCGTGTCTGGCAGGATGGCGAGACGCGCGAAGTGGAATTGTCCACCGACGTCCCGGATCCGCAGAGGCCGCGCATCGACCCGGGCGACGGGGACGGTCTGCGCGTCTGAGGCCAGGATCCCGTCGGGTTACGCTGCGCTAACCCGCCCTACGCCAACTTACCGTAGGTAAGGTTAGCCCGAAGGGCGTAACCCGACACCTTCCCCTGGACACCGTGCCCGACGACCCCTACCAAGGGATTGTACTACCGTCCACGTCGATGAAACGCCCGTTGTCGGCGTCCGAGGCGGCGTCCAGGGTTTTCAACATCGCGGCGACGGATTCGCTGACGTCGATCTCGGCATCGGGACCGCCCATATCGGTGAGCACCCAACCGGGATGCAGGATCAGGGTAAGAATCCCCTGATCGGCAAGATCCCGGGCCATACTCACGCCGACGGCGTTCAACGCTGCCTTGGAAGAGCGGTAGATGTAAGCGCCCCCGGATCCGTTGTCGTCCATCGAACCCATCTTGGAACTCAGCAAGGCGATGCACGGGCGGGTGCCGGTGCGCAAATGCGGCAGCAGGGTCTCGACGATCTGGCGCGGGGCGATGGCATTGACCCGGAAGGTCTCCAGCCAGGCTTCTTCGTCGGTATTGCCCAGGCGGTCGGGAGTCGGTCCATAGACTCCCGCGTTGTTGATGAGCAGATCGACGCTGCTGCCACCCAGGGTGGCGGCCAGATTGTCCCGATGGGGCGCGCTGGTGACATCGAGCGGCAGCACAGTAAGCCGGTCACGGTTGTCCTTCGCCAACGCCATGAGTTCGCTGGAGGCCTCCGGGCGTCGCGCGCCGGCGAAGACCCGATCTCCCCGTGCCAGCAGCTGGCGCACGAATTCGAGTCCGATACCCCGGCCACAGCCGGTCACGACTACAGTCTTCATCTCAGTTTCCTCATTGTAAGGCCTCGCAGCCTGTCGAACTTGGTCTGCTCCTACTACGCCGGTGGGAGGAGCGGTGCATTTTTCACTGATTTCTCGTTGCATAGAACCACTATGCGCCTCGATATCATGAAAAACTGCCCTCGCTCTCCCACGCGGCTCGCTACGGGCACCCAAGTCCGACAGGCTGCTAGGCCAGCGAGCGCTGGTGGCAGAAGAGGCGCTGCTGCACCACGTCGGCGGACACGCGCAGGCCCTTGCCACGGACGTCGTAAAGGCGGAGGCTGTCCGCAACTGCCGGATCGGACGCCTCTTCCGTATCCAGCCGGATCCGGCAGCCTTCGGGCAGGGCGTTCAGCCATTCGGGATGGAACGCCGTGCCGGACTCCCCTGGAAATACGGCCACGTAGGCGATTCTAGACTCAACCAGGTCCTGGAAGAAATGCGAACCGAACGACAGGTCCGGAATCAGGCCGGCCCCGAGTTCGGCGACCTCCACCAGAACCGCCACGCGGCTGATGTCGGCAAAGCGCACCGGAATGCCGAGTTCGGGGCTGCTGGTGCCCCAGCGTCCGGGGCCGATCAGCAGCGTCGGGCAATCGTCGCGCTCGCTGACTTCTCTGTTCAGGCGTCCGACCAGGCGGGCCACGGCGAAACGCTGCGGAATGCTGAGTGCGCTGTAGCGGGGACCGACGACATGAATGATCCGGTGGATCGGCTGGTCGATGTTGCCACCCATGAAGCGACCGTGGGTCGAGAACAGCAGCCGGTCCGGCGGAACCTGCGCGGGTAGCTGGACCTGCTGTGCTTCGCCCAGCGTCTGCAGCGGGCGGCATTGCACCAGGTTGATCGACGGCGTTCCGTCCTCCGCGAGATGCAGGGTGAACTCGATGTCGACCGGGTAGCGGTAGGCCTTTTCCAACGTATCCAGTAACTGGCGCATCAGCGGCACGAAGTCCGTTTCGCGCAGCAGCGGCGCAAAGGTCAGGCGCCAGATCGGGCTCCCATCGGAGCGTGCCCGCGATCGTTCCGTGGCCTCGCGGTCCAGTTCGGCCACCCAGCGCAGGGGGAGGTCGGGCGCGGCCTGGACCAGTTGGCGCAGCGGAATCGAACGCAACCGGTTGTCCATGATGTCGAGGATGTCCACCGCATGTTGGGAGTAGCGGTAGGCATCCCCCGCATCGCGAAACGGACGCCGGTGCGGCTGATCGAGGGCGACGACACAGGCGTGATCGCCTTCGATCCGGTCGACTGCGCGCGTCCCCAGGCCAAGCACAAGGCGGAGCATGCCGGCCTTCGGGTCCATCTCGGGATCCCAGGCGAATACGTTGCGCGAGACGCCGACACCGGCTGCGTCCGGGAGGTACAAGGGGCCGTGGTAACGGCCGTTGACCCGCTGCAGCAGCAGGCCCATCGGTTCCTCCTGGTTGGCCAAGCCCCGCTGCTGGCGGTACACCAGGGCGTCCTCGCTCATGCTGGAGGCGAAGACCAGACGGATGGCCTCCTCCAGCTGTTCCATCCGATCCTCGGGCGATCCCTGGTTGACCCGGAAGGTGCTCTCGTACTTACCTGCGAACGCGTTTCCGAAGCCGTCTTCCAGCAGGCTGGAGGAGCGCACCAGGATCGGGTACTGGCCGAAGTAGTCGAGTACGCGTTCGAGTTCCAGGCGGACCTCATCGGGAATCTCGCCGTCGAGCATGTCCTGGTGCAGTGACCGGGCCTCCTCGAAATAACCCTCGGCAGTGCGCTGGCGCATGATCCGCGGCCACCATCCGTTGTGCACCAGGTAGGAGTAATAGACATCCGATCCCAGGTAGAACGAGTCGTGGGGTTCGAGGTGCCGCTTCCAACGCTCGGAATCCTCGTGCAGCAGGATTTTTCTTGCCAGCAGCATTCCGACGGCCTTGCCGCCGATGTAGCCCGTACCGATCATGCGGGCGCGCACGGCGAGAAGGTCCTCCAGCGTCAGGTAGCGTCGTGCCAGCGCGAGGATGCGCGGCTCGCGGCCGATCACGACCTGCAGCAGATGCTCCAGCACCCCGGAGCGTCGGGGTTCGTCCACGCCCGGTGCGGCCACTTCCGTAGCCTCGAGAAAGAGCCGATCCCAGCAGTCCAGCTGGCGCCGGCTGGTGCCTTCGCGCCGATGTTCCAGCGCTGCCTGCAGACGGGTGGCATCGCTGCTGTCGACCACCGGCAGGAAGCGATCGCCGCGCTGTCGGTGCGGCAGAAACATGGTGGGGGACTGCCGCCGCCAGACCTTGACCGGCTGGACCTGGCGTTCGTTGTCGGCGTGGTGCACGTCGATCAGGACCTGGGTGGTCTCGCGAATCCGCGACAAGGTGATGTGCGAGTGGCTTTGCGGTTGCAGCGCGAAATAGGCGACGGTATCCAGTTCGAACAGGTAGGGGCAGACCACGCGGAAGAAATTGCCCACCATGTAGTCGGTGGACCAGGCGGAAAGGAGATCCGACAGGCAGTCGCAGACGTAGAACGCGCCGCGCCCATGATCGGTGATCAGCTGGTAGACCTGCGCCGTGAAGGCCTCGAAGCCGCCCTGTGCCTCAAGCCGTACCGTCCGCACGCCGGGGCCCTCCGGCAACAGGGGGGCGTGCTGTCCGAACCGAAGATAGAGAATCTGCCGCCCCTGCGCCGAGGCGGCGGCAACGAAGGGTTCCACGAAGCGACGGTAGTCGTCGATGTCGTCGACACGCCAGACCACGTTGTCGCCGATCCGCAGCCCGTCGAGGATGGCGTCGAGGCCCTCGATCCCGGTGGAAACCACCATGGATGAATCCGCCTCGGTCATTGCTGGCCCGGACTGCCATGTGGCTGTATACGGGCGGAGTCCAGAGGGGCGCACGGCCCGTGGCTGCCGCGCCGGTGGAAATTCCGGTACCATCCGGGTGCTGCGGCAAGGCCCAGTCGGGCGACATGCATTCGGCCGGGGGTTCCCGGGGGGCGTGGCGGAATTGGTAGACGCAGCGGACTTAAAATCCGCTGGTAGAAATACCGTGCCGGTTCGATTCCGGCCGTCCCCACCATCGCGGACCGAGGCCTTGCGGCCACGCATCCGCGCTGGCCGAGATCAGTCCGTGTCACGTACGAGGCGGACCTCGAAACGCTGGCGCTTGTGCCGCCAGTTGCTGAAGCCGTTGGCGAAGTGGACGCTCCAGGCATAGAAGGCGTCGTAGGCGGCTTCGGAGGAGGACCAGTAGTTTGACGGAGGGGTATTGGGAAAGGCCTTCGGATTGATGGCGGGGTTGAATACCCGGTACTCGACCAGGGTCTGCAGTTCTTCGACCGTTGGCAGGCGCCAAGTGTCGTTGCCCGCGAGGTCGGATTCGAGGTTGATGGCCTGGTCCCAGGTGTACCGATTGGGAATGCCCGCGCAACCGGTTCCGGTCGCTTTCTGCCCCATGCTGCAACGCATCCATTGCAGACCCGTTTGGTGATCCAGGACCACGGCGCCGTCCTCGATGACATCAAAACGCGTGTCGGCCGGGTCCGCTGATGCGACCGAGTGGCCAGCCAGCAACAGTGCAAACCCCGCGATCAGAAACTTCATCCCATTCTCCTTTTTTATCGGTTTCGTGTGCCGGACGGGGCGCCTGACGCGTTCGACCGGCCGATACCCATCGGCGCTTTGCAGCTAGCTACGGGCAGGAAATGAGCATAGCAAAAGCTGGCGCCCGCGGGGGTTGTGGCTGACTCTCTTGTCGCCGTTGTGCGTGGATTCCGCGGGACGAGAACGGGTGGCAGCGGCTCTTGCGCTTCCCGGTACGGAGCGGGTCGACCGGATCCGCCTTGGGGCAGGGTGTCCTGGGGCCGTCTTCAGCGATTCAGGTTTTGTTGGAAGTCGTCCATCATTTTGTCGATGTGCGCACGCACGCGGGCTTCGTCCTGGATGGCGAACTCGAGGAAGGTCTTGGCGACGATGGACAGGACCTTGCGTCGCGGGTGCACGATGTGCCACTGGCGCAGGATGGGAAATTCGGCAACGTCCAGGAGCGCGATGGGGCCGCAGGTGCCCTCTGCGCTGAGGGTGTGCAGCGAAAGTACGGCGATCCCGAGTCCTCCGATCACCGCCTGCTTGATGGCCTCGTTGCTGCCGAGGTCCATCCGGATTTTCGGCTGCATGCCATGCTCTTCGAACAACTTCAGTGTTGCTTCGCGAATGCCGGAGCCCGGTTCGCGCATCAGGAAATATTCCTTGGCGAGGCGCTCGATGGGAATGTTCCGCTTGCCGACCAGTGGATGGTCCCGCCGGGCCATGACCACCAGCGGGTTTGGCGCGAACGGATAAACCGCGACGTCGGTCAGTTGGTCGGGCACGTGCCCGATGATGTAGAGGTCGTCGTCGTTGTTGGCCAGCCGCGCCAGCACCCGATCGTAGTTGCTGACGTCCAGAGAGAGTTCGACCTGGGGGTATTTGCGGGCAAACTGTCCCAGAATGCTCGGCGCAAGGTACTGTGCCGTGGTGATTACCGCCAGCCGCAGCCGTCCGCGCTTCAGACCGTGGAGATCGGCGAGCTTCATCTCCAGGTTGGTCAGCGATCCGAGGATTTCCCGGCAGGTGTCGTAGAGTTCATGACCGACCTCGGTGGGAAACACCTTGCGCCCGATCTGCTCGAACAGGGGCATGCCTACGGCATCGGAGAGTTTCTTGATCTGGATCGAGACCGTCGGCTGGGTCAGGAACAATTCCTCGGCGGCCTGCGTGAAACTGCCCAGACGCACGATGGCTTCGAACACCTGCAACTGGCGCAGCGTCGCATGCCGAATGAGGTGTCCCGGCAGTTCCGACTTGAGCATGATCTGAGGCTGCGTCGAATCGTGGCCGCTCATGCCGGCCTCCAGCCGTGGATGATCGAGGCCGGCAGGGTGGCTGGGCGCTGGGTGTGGCCGGTCAATTCTGTAATTCGACGGGCGCGGTGTACATTAGCAGCCCGTAATCCTGTTCGTAGGCGGACTGGAGGCGCTGGACGATGCGTTCACACAGCGCTGCATTGCCAACGATTTCGATACGGATGTTGCCGCCCTGGGTCCATCTCCCGGCGCGGGTTCCATGGGTTCCGCGGCCGCGGGCATCGGTGATGGTATAGCCTTTGGCGCCCAGATCCATGATCTCGTCGATCAGGATGTCTTCCAGGACGGTCTCACTGATGATGATGAGTAGAGTCATGGGCTGCGAAGTCATGTCGATTACGCTCCGAAGGAATGTAGAAACTGAGCCATCCAGAGGTAAACCGGGATCCCCAGGAAGATATTGAACGGGAAGGTGATGCCCAGCGCGGCGCCGATGGAAAGCGCCGGATTGGCCTTTGGCACTGCAATGCGCATCGCCGCAGGAGCGGCGATGTATGAGGCGCTGGCATACAGTGTCGCCAGGAGCATGGTGCCACCGACCGACAGCCCCAGCATCCAGCCGAGGAGGGTACCCAGGATGGCCGAGAGCAGGGGAGTGATGATGGCAAAGCTGACCAGAAAGACGCCATAGCTCCGCAGCCCCGCGATTCGACCCGCCGCGACAAGACCCATTTCGAGCAGAAACAGTGCCAGGATCCCCTTGAACAGGTCGAAGAAGAGGATGTCGAGTGGCTTGATGCCCTCGGCGCCGGCGACGAATCCGATCACCAGACCGCCTGCGAGCAGCAGGATGCTCTTGCCGAACAAGACCTCGTGCGCAAGTCTTCCCCATTGTGCGCTGCCCGACCCGCTTCGGGCGAGCACGACCCCGATCACCAGCGCAGGGATCTCGAGAAGGACCAGGAAGACGATCATATAGCCTTCGAAGTCGATGTCTTCCTGCATCAGCAATGCCACCGCCACCGAGAAGGTCACCACGCTGACCGACCCGTAATGGGCCGCGATGGAGCCGGAGTCCGCGCGGCTCATGCGGCCCAGCAGGCGCAGCACCGGGAAGGCCAGCAGTGGAATCAGCGCGCCGACCGCGAGGATCAGGAGGGCAGGGACCAGCAACTGCACGAGCGGGAACTCGGCCAGCTTCACCCCGCCCTGGAGGCCGATCGCAAGCAGCAGGAAGATCGAAAGCGCCTCGTAGATCGAGCCGGGGATCTTCAGGTCGGAGCGGACCAGACCCGCAAAGACGCCGAGCAGAAAGAAGAGAACCACGGGTTCAAATTGCATCGCCGGTATCCTGTGCGGGCGGGTCGGGAAGCTTCGGTTCAGGTCTGCTGGCAGCCTGTCGGACTTGGGTGCCCGTAGCGAGCAGGGTGGGAGAATCGGTGCAGTCGGAGCAGCGCAAGTCCGCCAGGCTGCGAGGGGGCAGCGAGTATATCCGCGAGTCGGAGGCCGAGTGCACGGTCATTCGGCCCAGCGACCCAGGTAGGCTTCGATGATGTCGACGACGGCCTGCGCCTTGATCACCAGGCCCAGGTCGATCATCTCCGCGGTCGTGACCGTGACACCTGGGGTTGCCGGCACGGGGCCAGGCACGAGTTCGTTCGTCTCCTCGCGGAAGAAGACCGCGGCAATCACACCGGCGAACATGAACTTTCGGCCCACGCTTTGGGTGGGACGCATGAAATCGGGTTGGTAGACGAAGACCGGGCTGCCGCTGGACCCGGGGTAGACGGCGGCATCGATCAGAAACTCGGAGCGTCCCTCGAAGTCGAGGAACATCGGGGTGGCGGTCGTGCCGCGGCGCATGATGGGCATCAGGTTTACGTGGTCCCAAACGCCGCTGGGGTAGCCCACGAATAGGATTTCTTCCAGTGCGTCGAGCGCCCTCAAGGCGGCGGCATCGGGACACAGCCGGCTGTCGATGACGTGGTAATAGAGTTCGACCCCCTGATCGCGGGCCGCCTGTTCCAGGGGCCGCATCGGGACGATCGCAAGGTCGACCTCCGGGTCCGGATGCAGGAACCAGGCGTGCGGGAAGTCGTCGATGTTCAGCTGAAAGCGTTGCCCGATCAGCGGCTGACCGTTGCGTTTCTGCGTGAAGACGAGCCCGCCGCTGCGCACACCCTCGACGAGGTGGCGATTGGTGACGATGAAGGTGAAGCTTCCGCGGCGATGGGTGTGGCTGACAACGAAGGCGGTACCGGAACCCTCGCTGCCGTCCTCCAGAACGGTGTCGACCCGGACGGTGTTGAACAGGAGCTTCTTGCTCAGGGAGTTGACGTCCATCGGGGTTTTACCGGGTCAGGCCCATATACAGCATGGGCAGCTTTTCAGGCAGCCGCTCCACCTGATCGAGCACGGTGAAATGGTTCGCGCCAAAGATCCTTGAGACGTATTGATCCGCATGCGGGTCGAGTGACAGTGCATAGGTGGTGATCCCGTTTCGCGCCAGTTCCTCCACTGCGCGCTTGGCATCGTGACGCAGATACTGTGGATCACGCACATCGTTGTCGGCCGGTTCGCCGTCGGTGATAATGAACAGGACTTTCTTGTTCTTCGGCTGCTTTTCGAGAACCGTGCCGGCATGGCGGAGTGCCGCGCCCATTCGTGTCGAGTACGAACCCTGCATGCCCGCCAGCCGCGCCTTCACGAGGTCGTTGTAGGGCTGTTCGAAGTCCTTGAAGCGGTAGTAGTGCACATCGTGTCGGCCGTCGGAACAGAAGCCGTGAAGGGCGAAGGGGTCGCCAATCCGATCGAGCGCATCCGACAGCAGGATGGTCGCGGACCGCGTCAGGTCCATGATGCTGTATTCCTGGCCGCGCACCTTGTCGTTCGCGGACTCCGACATGTCCAGAAGCACCATCACGGCGAGATCCCGAACATTGCGCTTGTAGCGCATCATGATCCGGGTATCGGGATGCTGGCCGGTGCGGATGTCCACCATCGCACGGACCGCCGCGTTGATATCCAGTTCGTCCCCGTCCTCCTGGCGGCGCAGGCGCTGCATGCCCTGCGGGATCATCGATTCGATGAGGAACTTCAGTCGGGAGATCACGGGTTTGTGGTCTTCGATGATCTTCTCGATCAGTTCCAGATCCCCCAGCTTGGGCCGGCGTTCCAGAACCGTCACCCAGCTTGGGCGCTCGAGCTGAATCTGGTAGTCCCATTCGTGATAGTGAAAGGGATCGGAGACGGGGGTCTTGCCCTCGAGTTCATTGATGGTCACGCCTTCCTGATCCAGGTAGAACTCGGTCGGCAGCACCCAGATCTCCTGGGCGTCGTCGCCGGCGAACTCGTAGTCGAGCGTGTTCACCATCTCGATCACGCTGACCGTCTTGCGCACCTGCTTCGGAGCCCAGGTCGCTTCCAGCGCGGCCTCCAGGTTGTATTCCTGGGATTCCCACACGGTCCGGTTGTCGTCGCGGTAGGGCGCGCGAAGGACATCGGAGCGGGGATTGAACCCGGGCAGGGGCAGGGTGGCGAGACTGTGGGCCAGTTCGACGCCGATGTTCCAACTGATCTGATTGCTGGAGAGGTCCTCTTCGGCCCGGAAGAGGGAGAGCCCCTGCTGGACCCAGGGATGGGGATCCCGGGAATCGGGTTCCAGAAGGGCCCGCGCGAGGCGATTCAGGAGATCACCGACGCTCTGCGGGTCGCTGTAGTCGGCAGGCGGATGCAGTGCGAGCCACGTGGACCGCATGTTGGGAAACTGCGCACAGGCAAGCGCCTCCACACGCGCGTCTTCCACCGCTTCGATGATGGCCATCTGCATGATGTCCAGCGTTTCCATGGACAGCGGTTTGCGGGTGAACACCAGATGCGCCGCGCAGTGGTTGGCTGCGGCACGGTAGAGTTCGAGGCCGGACACGACTTGCGCCTCCGGCGTCTCGTCGCCCAGGGGGCGGTAATCGTCATAGGCGTCCGCGATGTGGATGACGAAGTGCTCGATATAGGGCTTCAGACCCTCGCGGCTTTCGTAATCTCCGGCGGTCGGGCGCAGAAAGAAATCCCGCCCCCACATCGCGCGAAGGTAGATGTTGAGGCGCCGTTGTACGTCGACGAACAGCGTGCCCTTGCGCTCGGCCTGGAGCACCGACATGGCATCGGGACTCTGCAGCGAGAAGTAACGGACCTGGCCCTCGAAATCGCTCTTGTAGGCCTGTGCTCCCCAGTTCACCCAGCGGCGAAAACCGCCCAGCGTGAGCTGGGTCAGCAGTTGGTCCAGGTGCTCCAGCATCGGTCGCATGCCGCGGGGTGCCTGAGCCAGCATCACCTGAAGGACGTTCAGGTAGGATCGGAAGAGGCTTTCGTCCCCGAGGCGCTCCGCAGCCAGCGGTGCGGTCCCGACAATGAGCGTCAGAACCTGGCCGGATGTCTTCGATGCCATGCTGAGCAGGAAGGTCACGACATCGGGCAGGGTCTCCTCGCCGATCGCGCGCGCCACCTCCGGCATTTCCTGCAGATAGGTGACCACGAGCTCCGGATCCCGGTCGAGGTGATGCAGCGCGACCGCACCTTTGAGGTAGTTGTCCAGACCGCGGGAAGAGAAGACGCGGGCGGCCTCGTTCCATGAGCCGCGAAGGACATCCTGGGCATTGTGCGGCAGGTCTTCGAGGATCTCCGCGTAATCTTCGAGATGAATGGCCATGGAATTCCAGTGTGCGCCGTCAAGGACGGCGCACGGTGCCCTCAGAAATAGGTTGTGACGGCCGAATCCAGGGCGTCACGCATGTCGGGATCGTCGGTGATCGGGCGGACCAGGGCCACGCGACAGGCGGCCAGGGGCGCGACGCCTTTGGCGATCAGCGTGCCGGCGTAAATGAGCATGCGGGTGGACAGACCCTCGTCGAGTCCGTGTCCCTTCAGGTTGCGCGCTCGCTCGCCGATGTGCACGAGGTTTTTCGCGACCTCGATGCCGACCCCGGACTCATGCGCCACGATCTCCGCCTCGACCTCGTGTTCGGGATAGTTGAAGTCCAGCGCGCCGAAGCGCTGCTTGGTGGACTGCTTGAGGTCCTTCATCAGCGACTGGTAGCCCGGGTTGTACGAGATCACCACCTGGAAGTCCGGGTGTGCCTCGATCAATTCGCCCTTCTTCTCGAGGGGAAGCACGCGCCGCGCGTCGGTCAGGGGGTGGATGACCACAGTGGTGTCCTGGCGCGCCTCGACCACTTCATCGAGGTAGCAGATTGCCCCGTGGCGTGCGGCCACCGCCAGCGGGCCATCCTGCCAACGGGTGCCGTTGGCGTCGAGCAGGAATCGGCCCACGAGATCGGAAGCGGTCATGTCTTCGTTACACGCGACCGTGATCAGAGGCTTGCCCAGTTTCCAGGCCATGTATTCGACGAAGCGGGTCTTGCCGCAGCCGGTTGGACCCTTGAGCATCATGGGCATGCGGACGGAGTAGGCCGCCTCGTAAAGATCGACCTCATCGGCAACGGCGAGGTAGTACGGTTCTTCCCTGATCACATAGGGGGCAAGAACCTCCGAGGTCATATGGTCTGCCGCGGGCCGGTAAGCAGCGTCTGCCGCGGGCCGGTAGGCCGCCGGCTGCCGGGCGTTCGAACGTGCAACGGAATCGATGCGCGGGGCGTAGGTTCGCACGGTGGGTCGATTGGGCATGTCAGGTCACCTGCAGGGTTGCATTCAGTCGGGCCAGACGCGCTTGGGAAACAGGGCGCTTCCGCTTTCGGGGATTTCGTCGGTGCGGGGCTTCTTGCCGGTCGTGGGCTTGCTTGTGCCACTGGACGCCGACGCCTTCTTTGCAGTGGCTGCCGGTTTCCGGGCCGCCGGCTTCTTCGGGGCAGCCTCTTTGAGAGGGGCGGCGGGTCGGGGCTTCGCAGCGGTGGCTTGGGCCTTGTCCGCAGGCTTGGCTGCTTCTGCCGCTACCGGATCTTTGGCGTCGCTCTTCTGGGCCGCCTTGGCCTGACGCACGCTGGCGGATAGCTTGTCCTTGGTATTGGTCATGGTGTGATCACCTCGTTGATGACGGCTTCGATTTCGGCCGCAGCCTGTGCTCCCCGGCCACCCAGTTGATACACGGATACGCCGTCGAGTGCGGCGCCCCGGTATACCGCACGGCGGCGCAACGCGGCACCCAGCACCGGGATGTCGAACTCTTCCAGCGCTTCGCGCATGGACGCCGACAGCGCGCTTCTGGGCTCCATCTGGTTGAGAACCAGAAAGGCCTTGAGTTTCGGGTTCACCTTGCGGGCCTCCGCGATCTCCTGTGGGAGTCGCAGACTCGCCCACAGGTCCACCGGTGACGGCAGGATGGGGATCAGTGCGATATCGCAGGCTCGCAACGCCTGCAGAGACGCATGGCTGTCGAGCGACGGTGGACAGTCCAATACGGTGTACCGGTAGGCCTGGAAGCCCTTCTGCAGGGAGCGGGCATCCCATTTGCCGCTCATCTGCTTGACGGTTGCAGGGAAGGGCGCGCTTCCGAGTGTGGCCCACTGCCGTGAGGAGCCTTGCGGATCGAGGTCGATGACCACGGTGTCGCCACGGCGGGAGAGGCCCGCGCCAAGATTCATCGCGAGCGTTGTCTTGCCCGCGCCACCCTTCTGATTGACGACTGCCGTGACGTGCGTGGGCATTTCAGGGTTCCGCCGACCCCGTCAGCGCATTGATTCGCGCGGCGAGATCCAACTCGGCCGATCCCGGCTCACTGCCATCGGCCGACTCCAGGGTGATGTTGACATAGGTGGTGCCGAAATTGATGTTCTGCGGGTGCACTCCTGTTTCTTCCGTCAACGCGGCGACGGCATCGAGGAAAACACGCGTTTCCCCGTAGCGTTCGAACTCGAAGCGCCGAAACAATGCCGGCGGTCTCCCGCGCGCTTCCCAACCCTGCGGTAGATCAGCCATGCCGGTTCCGTTCTGCCATCATGCGGTCGATTTCCTGCACATGCGCCAGTTCGTCTTCCAGGATCTCCTCGAGCAGTTTCGCTGACTCGGCGTCGCGCATGCGCCTCGCGTGAGCGACGGCTTCGCGGTAGACCTTGACCGCGTCGGCCTCGAGAATGCGGTTCGCAGCCAGCAGGTCATCCACGCTGCGACCCAGCCGCGCCGGCGCCAGGTTCGTGGCGGCGGGCGCCACCCCGACCCGGATCAGGCGTTCCATCAGGCGCTCCGCATGCCCCAGTTCCTCGACGGCCTCGGCCCGCAGATACGTTGCGAGCGTCTCATCTCCCCACAGGTGTGCAAGCACGCTCTGCGCAAGGTATTGCTGCACGGCGCTCATCTCATGAGTGAGCGCGCGCGACAGCCAGCCGATGGTCCGCGGATCGACGCTCATCGAGCGGCGTCCTAGCTGCGGGTCGAGGTCAGTTCGGCATCGCGGCCGCCGCCAACGGCGGACGGCTCGGTTGGCAGGATGCCTTCCACCTCGTTGTGCACGCGGGCGATGATGTGCGCGGCCACCAGGCCGTCCCCCACGCGCTCGCA
>Ga0207421_10001076_pt1 | contig 35477 bp, 27 predicted proteins | sample SodLakKL_010_SED_4_FD_187542 | JGI IMG/M metagenome (GOLD analysis project Ga0207421, IMG submission 187542) | Alkaline sediment microbial communities from Lake Tanatar, Kulunda Steppe, Russia - 8KL_010_SED (SPAdes) (version 2) | ecosystem: Environmental > Aquatic > Non-marine Saline and...
TTTAACTGCTTGATCCGTTCAAAATCTTGTGCATCCAATGTCCCATCATGATACTTAAACACAACATCAATAAAATGCTGTAAGGACGTTTGGTGATGTAACAATGTGTGTTTAAGACCAATATAGCGGCGACGCGCGGTTTCTACACATTCATCAATCATATAATAAATCCGTGTTAATTCCAGGTGCATCAAATGTTGTGTCGCGTGCATGCGCTGGCAACTCAACAGTGCTTTTTCAAAATAAGGCAGTGATACTAAGGATTTGCGCAAAGCCTGTGCACTGATAAAACGTACTGTATTACTGAGCGCATCCAATTTCTCATTTAACCCTTCAAAATCAACCACACATGTCATTAATTCCTCGGCTTTCTTAAATGCTTGTACTTCAACACAATGCATGCCCCACAGCACAAAAAATGTATATGCCGTAAATGGGTCCATACTGATAAGATATTTTTCAAGTGAACTGATGTGTGACTGTGATATTTGTACCTTTTGAAACGCAACACTCAAAAACAGATCAAACAATTCTTCGCTGCGCTGATGAAAGGAATGGCTAATCGCTTCACGTAAATGCAACAACTTTGTTTTATCGTCATAAAATAGTGCATCAACAGCTTCTTCTATATGCGCATTACCGATGGTTGTTTTCAAATAATACGATAAATCCATGCCAACCTTCTTACTGATGGATTTAATGAAGTAATCACTGGGTTCTAAAACGTTGTTTTCAACTTTTGACAGATAAGAGACACTACAAATCCCCTTGCATAGTGCTTCCTGTGTCCAACCTTCTTTAATTCGTTTCGATTTCAAGGCTTGCGCGAACCCGAGTGCACTCCCTTGGGTTCTTTGTAATGCTTTGTCCTGCATTTTCTTTTTCATGAAAGCGTGCGTCATTACATAATACCTTCCTCTTCTGTTTTTAAATACACTACATAAGGTCATCTTAAAACACATTATCAATACATGCGCTTTTTACTTGTTGATAAAATGTTAAAAAAAGCAACCTTAATTATAGTATCGTAATGTAAAATATAATGCAATCGCTTTCTTACAATTTACATTGATACACAAAAAAATGCCAGTAAGCACATCTTTTGTGTGTTTACTGACATTTTACTGTTCAATTATTAAATTCAGCCAATGTTCGGATAGCGACACCAGTGAATTAAGGGACAGCGTTCACATTTGGGCTTTTTGGCCAAACAGTGATAACGGCCGAAAAAGATCATTTGGTGATGAAGTTTGGACCACGACGATTTTGGAAACTTCCGCATTAATTTTTCTTCAACTTTTAAAGGACTATCCTTGTTATAAGCAAGTTTCAAGCGCTTAGAAACCCGCTCAACGTGGGTATCTACAGCAATGCGGGGCACATTATATAAAACACTCAGTACGACATTGGCAGTTTTGCGTCCAACACCCGGAAGACTTTCTAAATCTGTTTGGGTACTGGGGACTTGGCCATCGAACCGTTCCTTTATTGCCTGAGCGGTCGCTTTAATATTTTTGGCTTTGTTTTTGTATAAGCCGATCGCTTTTAAATCATTTTCAAGGGTTTCAATGGGCACGTTAATATAGTCGCTTGCCGTCTTATATTTTGAAAACAGTGCAGGCGTAATCTTATTGACAGATGCATCGGTCGACTGTGCAGAAAGCATCACCGCGATCAAGAGCTCAAGCCCATTGGTATGATGGAGTTCAATATTTGCGCGCGGAAACATTTCCTCAAATGCATGCAATATTGCATCTATTCTTTCCATAACTTGTGAAACTCCTTAAGAATTTCGGTGTTTTTCTTCGGTGCTTTATGGGTGTCTTCCAAACGGTTAAGGAGCACACGGTCAACATGTTTAATACTGGGATTATTGTAAGTCATGACGGTTTTCACAGCACTTTGAATCATGGAAAAATCATATTCTTCTTCAAAAACCCATGCGCGGACAGTCTCGATATCAAACTGAGTCAGGGGACGTTGAAACATTTCTTCCAAATAATCGATGATTTGCGCAAGTACATTATTTTCATCACTTTGTTGTTTGTTTTCAAGGTGATGGACAACTTTGTGAATAAAAAAGTCCACGTTGAATGTTTCTTGTTGTTTGCCACTTTCATCTTCATCTAGACCAATGGTTAAATACCCCTTGGCAATCAAACTGTTCAAAATGTTTTCCGTTTGCTTTGGGGTGGTTGCTAACCACTTGGAAAACTTATCTGGTTTAATAATCCGTTCGTTTTGCATAAGCATCTTATGCAGTTTGATTAATGCTACTGCCTCACGTTCGGTAACATCAAATTTATGATAATATTTAAGAACTAAATCGGCGTAATCCAACACACCATCTTTAATCATTTGCTTGATGAGCTGCTTCATGAGCGCCTCCTAAAATTTCATGCTTTTTTTGGCGAGTTTCTTAAGCGCAATTTCAGCCGCATGCTGCTCGGCTTCTTTTTTACTGCGGCCTTCCCCTTCTCCCATTAGGATTTCATCCATGTAAACACGGACCATGAAGGTTTTATTGTGGGATGGGCCCCGTTCGTCGTGAACGCTATATACAAGTTGTCGTTTATCTGATTGAACCAATTCTTGTAAATGGCTTTTGAAATCGATAAAACTCTTTTCGTCCTCATCATCAAGCAAAGGAAAGACAACCTTGTCGACGACCTTGTAGACCTCTTCGAGCCCTTTGTCGAGAAAAATCGCACCGACAAAGGCTTCGAAGGCGTCTGCAAGTAAAGCATGCCGTTTGCGCCCACCACTTTTTTCTTCACCATGCCCCAGCAACAAATAATCGCCAAGATTACAGGCTTTGGCATATTGAACAAGCGCCGCTTCACACACAAACTTCGCGCGTCGCTTGGTTAGATCACCCTCATTATAATGTTTGTCTTCTTCATAAAGATACTTCGCCATAATTACATCCAAAACTGCATCCCCGACAAACTCAAGACGTTCGTTGCTCTCTTTTTGTTTTTCATTGGCATAGGAAGAATGGGTCAATGCTGTTTCAAGTAATGCAGGGTTTTTGAAATTGAGTCCGAAAAACTCCTGAAGTTTTTTCATGCTTCCTCCTCCTTGTCTAGTGCAGTGCCAACTTTGCCGATGACATTTTGACGAACAACATTCGATGCCTGAATGATGGCTTGTTTAAAGCCATCAGACTGTGATGAGCCTTGGGCTTTAATCACGACGCCTTTAAGTCCATAAATCATCGCGCCACCAATTGATTCAGGTGACATTCGGTTTTTAAACCGTTTTAAATTTTTAACACTTAGAAGTAACCCGAGTTTTCCAATCAAACCTTTGGACATTTCCTGTTTGAGCATGGTTCCCATGCCTTTGGCAGTTCCTTCTATGGTTTTCATCACAATGTTTGCGGTAAAACCATCTGAAATTAAAATCTCAGCGGGCGGGTCAAGCACAGCCTTGGGTTCAACGTTTCCATAGAAATTAATATGTTCATTGTTCTTAAACATTTCATACGCTTCATTATCTAGCGGACGGCCCTTACCTTCCTCAGTTCCAATGTTAATGAGTCCTACTTTAGGCTGATCAATGCCTAGAATTTCCTTGGCATATACACTTGCAAAATGCGCTTGCTGTACCATGAATTCCGGTTTAATTTCAAGGTTGGCGCCTGAATCAAGCAAGATAAATTCCTTGCCCTGCGCTGTAGGCATCACAGGCGCAATTGCGGTGCGTTTCATTTGTTTCATGCGTCCAACCAAAATATGGGCCCCTGCAATAAGCGCTTGCGTCGCACCAGATGAGACGACCGCGTCATTTTCCTCACTTCGCACACTACTAAGAGCCATCGCCATGGAACTCTTGCGGTTAGAACGAATGGCACGGATTGGATCTTTTTCACCCATATCGATGGTGCCTTCACTTTGCGTAACATGAATGCGATCATGCGGCGTCAAATATTGTGATATTTGTGCCTCATCACCAAAAAGTGTAATTTCTATGTCATCCATGGCTTTAACGGCTTTCAAAGCACCAAGCACTTGTTCTTTGGGCGCGTGATCGCCACCCATGGCATCAACAGCAATTTTTATCATCATAACACATCCTTACATATTCAAACTGTATTAATTATAGCACACTTTCATCCTTGCGCGCACTAACTGTGTTCATCGAATTGACCCTCAAAAGTCATAAACACATGATGTTTCAAACGATTATAATTATCCGTGTCAAACACTGTATCCGCGATCATTTTTGCGTCTGAAGCAGACGCTTTAATCATGTCAATGTCACTTTGTAAATCAACATAATGGAAATTGAGATATCCACTTTGGAGTGTCCCAAACAAATCGCCATGGCCTCGCTGATTCAAATCCGCCTGGGCAATATCAAACCCATCGTGCGTATCTTCCAAAATCTTAAGCCTGGATTTAGCTTCAGGGTCATCATGGACAAGCAAACACACCCCGTTTTTCTCTCGCCTGCCTACACGGCCTCTTAATTGGTGAAGTTGAGCCAGTCCCATCCGTTCCGCATGATAAACAATCATCACGGTCGCATCCGGAAAATCCACACCCACTTCAACAATCGTCGTTGCAACCAAAACGTCGTAGCGTTTCGCCTGGAAGTCAGCCATAATTTGTTCTTGCGTTTCGCTGTCCATTTTGCCGTGAAGCACCGCTGTGCGTAAACTTGGATATGCGGCCTGATATGCTTGTTTCAACCGTTTGACACTTTGTGGAATGGTTGAGGATGTTTCAATGACCGGTGAGACAACAAATACTTGTTGTTTGGCACGGGTGGCGCCTTCAATAAATTTGTTAAGCAAATGCTCCTGAGCCATCGGAACCAACCGGGTAATCACCTTGGAGTGTTGATTGGGTTTTTCATCAATGATACTGACGTCCATGCCACCATAAAGACTTTGCGCGAGTGTTCTTGGAATCGGTGTCGCACTTAAATAAAGGACATCAGCCTTTGAATTTTTTTCATGGAGCTTCTTACGTTGATTCACGCCAAAGCGGTGTTGTTCATCGGTAATAACCAAATCGAGTTGGTTATAAATTACATCATCAGAAAACAAACTGTGCGTTCCAATCACAATGGACACACTGCCATCTTTAATAGATTGAAGCAACGATTCATCCCGTTTGGTGTGTTTTGTGATAAAGGCCAGTTGTATTGACTCATCAAGTAACTGTGAAAACGTATTGAAGTGTTGCTTGGCAAGAATTTCCGTAGGTGCCATCAACGCCACCTGAGAGCCCTTTAATGCAACCAACCAGGCCACAAGCAAGGCCACAACCGTTTTTCCTGATCCCGTATCGCCTTGTAGGATTCGTGTCATGCGTTTGTTTTCACTTAAATCAGACACGATGGTTTTGAAACTATTCATTTGAGCATCAGTCAGTTGAAACGGGAGTTGCCCTAAGACATATTCACAGTCTTTTGAAGCGATGGGTTTTGCCTTTCCACCCCTTGAGGCACTCTGTTGTAAGTAGATCATCTTAAGTTGGTGGACAAGCAACTCCTCATACTTAAACCGCTTAAACACTTGGTTGAGACGATCCTTCGAAAGGGGCTTGTGCGCAAAGTAAAGCGCATCGTGTCGTGAAAGAAGTCCACGTTTTTTAATCAAAACCTCAGGCAACCATTCGCCGAAGGATGCTTGTGTTTGTTCAAAAACAGTAAAGACAATGGAGGAGAATGTTTTATCAGGAATGTTTTTAAATCCGTACACTGGATAAATACCTTCTTTGAAATTCGCTTTTAAATAGACTTTCTGGGCCGTCATGTTATAGTTTGCATCCACATTGCCATGAACAACGACTTCTGTGCCTTCATTAAGTGCACGTTTCAAATAACGCTGGTTAAAAACACTGACGGTGATTTTTGTTCCCTTAACCTCAACTTTAAAAGTAAGCCGGCTCAAATTTGAGCGAATAAAATGAAGTTTAACCGGGGTGATGATTGTGGCTTGTAAAGTAACATGGTCTTTAGGAACATGGTCTAGCGAATGTAAGGTGTGTTCAATATACCGTTTGGGCAATGTTAAAAGAACATCTTCCCACGTGGTAATGCCGTTGGCCTCTAACGCATCTGCACGCTTAGGCCCCACTCCTTTGATATCGGTTAGTTTCATCGGCCTCCCCCATTTATAAAAAGCGGCCAAAGCTTCAAAAGCTTCAGCCGCACTGATTATTCAACTGCAAATAAGTAAGCATAGATTGATTGTTCGCCGTTGATGACTTCCACTTCAACGTCTTTATGATTTTCTTCCACATATTGGCGAAGATTTTCAACTTCCTGCTTGTCTACACCTTCACCAACCATGATGGTGATAATTTCACTTTCTTTGTCAATCAAATCGTCCACAAGTGCCTGCGCTGTTTCGATACGCGTGGACTTGGACGTTTTGATGTCACCTTCAATAATGCCAAGGTAATCATCCTTTTTGATTTCCATGCCGTTAATTTTAGTATCACGGACTGCATAGGTAATCTCACCTGTCTTAACATGGTCAATCAATGACTGCATTTCTTCAACGGCGTCTTCAACTTCCTGATTGGCATCAAACATGGTTAAAGAAGCGTACCCTTGCGGTACAGTTTTAGCGGGCAAGACGATCACATTTTTGTCTTCAATTTCTTTTTGAGCATGTTCTGCACTGAGCATGACGTTTTTATTGTTTGGGATGATAATAATATTATCTGCGTTCACCCGTTCAACCGCGTCAATGAAGTCCTGGGTGGATGGATTCATCGTCTGTCCACCATCAATAACATAGTTGACACCCATTTCGCGGAAGGTCTCTTTAAGACCATCACCGTTCACAACCGTGATTAATCCGAATTTTTTACGGGGGCCGTCATCGTTTTGTGGACTGTCATAATCAAAGTGCTCATGACCACAGGCATGTTCACTTTGGCCACTTTCATCAGTCGGTGCACTATGTAACAAGGTTTCGGTATGTTGCATGGTCATGTTTTCAATTTTCAAATTGGCGAATTCACCGTAATTCTGTCCCATGTTGAGCGCATCACCCGGACGTTTCGTATGAACGTGGACCTTACAGATTTCATCATCCGCAACCACAACAATAGAATCACCCAGTCTGCCTAACTGTTTGACGAGCTTATCTTTATTGAATTTCTTCGATTGGTCAAGCTGGATAATGAACTCTGTACAATATCCATACTCTTCGACTTCGCTTTCTTCTTTGGCTTCTTTTTTCTCAGCCTTTTCAATGGCACGTCTAGCGGAACGTTCCTCTTGGAAGATTTCACCTTCAAGGGCATTGATCATGCCTTCAATGATGATAATCAGTCCAGCACCACCACTATCAACCACACCACTTTCTTTTAATACCGGCAAATGTTCAGGCGTCTCATCCAGTGAGACTTGTGCTTTTTCAAGATATATCTTGAGCACCTTAAGAACATCGGCGTCTTCTGTGGCATGTTTTTCCGCTTCGTCCGCTGCTTCACGCGCAACAGTAAGGATGGTTCCTTCTACAGGGTTGATAACAGCACCATACGCTTGCTTGACACCTTGTTTCAACCCTTGTACAAACTGTGCGGCGTTCGCTTTTGTTAATGATTGGAATGCCTTCGCAAATCCACTAAAAAGTTGAGACAAAATAACGCCTGAATTTCCTCGTGCCCCCATTAAGAGCCCACGAGACAACGCTTTGCCCACTTTTTCAACTGGTTCATTTTCCAGGGCCTCAATTGCTTTGACACCGCTCATCATTGTTGATTGCATGTTACTTCCTGTATCACCATCTGGGACAGGAAAAACATTTAAGTCGTTTATGTATTGGTGGTTGTTTTTAAGTTTAATACTACCGTTGGTTATGATTAACTTCATTAAGTTGCCATCGATTTCCATAGGATCCATAGTTTTCCTCCATTTATAGTCAATTTTGGATGCGACGTGGTAGGAATATTATATTGTAGATGTTATTGTGTAAATAGTGAGAATAGTTGTTGGAGATTATTGTACATAAAATGCCTTAAAAATCAATCTGTAAAAGGTAACATAATCTTTGAATATCTTAATTTTTTAAGGCCTTTTCATTTTATCACACGCCCTATGCAAATGCAACATATTCCCTTTTCTGACAATTTCAGTAACTTTTTATTCGAAAAGGCTTGAAATTTGCTTCTCATGTGTTATAATTCTATAGGTTTCTAAATCAACGTGAAACGGAGGGCTCGTGATTATGGCTAAACAATGTTACATTACCGGTAAAAAGAATCATTTTGGCAATAACCGTTCATTCGCTATGAACAGCACACGCAGAAAGTGGAAAGCCAACCTTCAAAAGGTTCGCATTATCGATGAAAACGGTGAAAAGAAAACCGTTTATGTTTCTGCCCGCGCACTCAAGAAAAATACGTTGAAACGCGCTTAACAAACAAAAAGCCGACAACCATCGGCTTTTCTTATGTAAATATCTTAAAAAACCCCTCTCTCTTTTTTTAAACACCGTCATTAATGACGGTGTTTTTTTAATCAGAGGCTTGAATGACTAGGAGTTTTCCCGAAGTAAAACTGACGATGCCTGATCCTTGGTTGGATATGCATAGTGGATCGTTCACATCCAGGTTATAACCCTCAAGTGGGAAGGCAAACCCTTTAAGCGTCAAGTCTTGAACCGGTTCAACCGCAAAAAACGATATATAGTCATGGTCGTGCACAATGCCATAAGTGCCGGGCTCAACCATGAACATCTTCGCATAATCATTCATAAAGATGATGTTTCCGCGTTTTAAGAAAAGGATATTACCATAAGTATGGTCAAGCCGTTTGCCGATGCCACCGTAAACAATGATTAAGGCCGGGTCCATCTCAAGGGCCATAGTGATAGCCAGGTCAGAATCCGTCTTATCCTTTTTGACCGGATGCCCTATGGTGCGCTCAGCATGGGTTTCAATATAGGTTTTTTCTTCATCGCTGACGCTGTCAAAATCGCCCACAGCCAACGAAAGATTCAACCCATTTTCAAGTGCATAAACTGCACCCTTTTCGACGCCAATCAAAAATTCATTGGCGTCTTTTTTATAAAGGGTATCGAGTGTGTAGTTGGTTGGGGATGCAAAAATTTTCACTATCATGGACGCAAACTCGCAATGGCCTTTTCACGGTCCTTGGCTTTAAAAATATAGGACCCAGCAACCAATACATCAACACCAGCGTTCAAACACTGCTTGGCAGTCTCATCATTGATACCACCATCAACCACAATGGTAAAATCAAGATTGTCACGGGCCCTGATGTCACTGAGTTCTTGCATTTTATCAACCATTTCAGGCATAAACGCCTGACCGCCAAATCCGGGTTCAACACTCATGACAAGCACAATTTCAATGCTGTCAAGAAACGGCGTAATCGCTTCAACTGTGGTCATAGGTTTAATGGAAATACCGGCTTTTGCGCCTTTTTCATGAATATGGTCAATCAACATGTGGGGGCTTTTGACTGTTTCAATATGAAACGTCACATGATCACTGCCCGCATCGATAAACGCATCCACGTACTCATGGGGATTTTCAATCATTAAATGGGTATCAAACGGTTGGTTTGAATGGGGCCGCAGTGCTTTAACAACACCAGGTCCAATGGTCAAATTGGGCACAAAATGCCCATCCATCACATCAACATGAATCCAATCAGCGGCTTTGAGCGTCTTTAGTTCATCTTTTAAAATGGAAAAATCGGCTGAAAGTATAGAAGGGGCAACTTTCATGGTATCAACTCCTCAATAATATCGTTTTTGATTCTTTATCTCTTCGTAAATACGAACATAATTTTCATAACGGACACCGGGAATTTCACCGGCGTCCACTGCTTGCTTAACCGCACACTTGGGTTCTTTTAAATGTTGGCATTCGTTAAATTTACATCCACGTGCCCGATTGAAAAAATCGGGATAGAAATGGGGAATGTCGGTGGCTTCGATATCGGAAAAATCGAGTTTGGAAAACCCGGGCGTATCGGCCACCAAACCGCCATGAAGTGGGTGAAGTTCACTATGTCTTGTCGTATGACGTCCACGACCAAGCGCTTTGGATGTTTCGCCTTCAATCAGTTTAAAATCACTGTTTAAGGCATTGAGAAGCGCACTTTTTCCTGCGCCGCTTTGACCGGCAAAAACACTGATCTTGTCGGTGAAAATGTTGGGGAAGTCCCCTAAGGTTGAAGGGTCTTTGGCGCTCACGTAAAAGATATCAAAATAAGACGCATAATAGGTCAAGGCCTGCTTAATTTGCTTAAGCGCCGCATCACTGATGGCATCTATCTTATTGACGACAATCACCGGACGAATCGCTTCACTTTCAGCCATCAATAAGAAACGATCAAGCAAAAAGAAGGAGAAATCAGGCCGTTTGAGTGAATTGATCAGTATGGCTTGATCGACATTCGCAATCGGCGGACGTACTAAATCATTGAAACGCGGCGATACCGTTTGTATCAACCCCTCATCAAACTGAACCCAATCACCAACTTTGGGGCTTTCATTATGATGTCTGAAGATGCCGCGCGGTTTAAGGATGTGGGTTTCTTGGTCCGTATCGATGACGCTATATTGTCCGCCAATGAGTTTAATTATTCTTCCTTCTTTCATAAGCACCTCTAGTCTTGATAAATTTTTAACGCTTTTTGCAATGAAACACGTTCAATTTCACGGCGTGCGCGCTTCGCAACAATCATATAAATCATACCATAAAGCACAAAAATCATAAATATCTGCCACACACTAATGCTCATTGGCCATACCAGTGAATAAACGTCCGCAAACAGTTGGGTCATTACCGAAAAACTGACAAGACTGATTGGAACTGCAATGATAAAGCCAAGCACCAGCATTTTGTTATACCCGCCAAGAATCATACGACCAATTTCTTTATTGTCATAACCAAGTACTTTTAAAAGGGCGATGTTATAGCCATTGTCACTGATGGTTACACCGGTAAGAAGCGCCATGATGATGACACCGATTACGATGGCACTCACAATCATGACATAAAGCACACGCATGATAACTTCATTGATTTGTTCACTTGAAGCTAGGATGTTTTCAGTTTCAATCACGCGGTCATAATCATTGTCAAAAGGCGCATCATGGTAAAGTGCGTTATAAAAATCAGGCGAATCCAGAAACGCCTCGCTAAGGGACGCACGGTCCATAAAAACATGGTTGCCCGGATACATGTCCGCCACACCCTGGATGGTGACGTGTTTCGTTTCACCATATAAGTTCAGTATGGCTTCATCGCCGACTTCAAGGCCGGATAATAACTGGAAACTCTTTGAAATCACCGGCCCTTCGTCAAGCATACCAAGCAAAGACGCCCCATTTTCATCTTCCAAGGGATGAAGGGTCTGCGACGCATCAAGCCCAATCACAAAGGCCTGAGTATCATGCATGCGTCCGTCCACTTCTATGACTCTTTCACCTTCATCCGGGATATCGGTTGAGCCAAGCAAATGGGCCGTATGGGTCACATCAATGCCTTCGTAGTAAGCATCGAGTGTTTCGTCAAACACCCCATCCATCGCGAAGGCTAAAAAGGCTAAAAACACTGAAAGGATCACACCGATTGTAAATACCGTTGTCTTTAGGAGATTACGCGTTAAAAAGGCAAGCTGAAACCGAGTGAAAAAAGGGGCCCTGGCAAGCAGACGTCGCACGCTTTTAAACCGGATGGTTTGCTCTACAGAGCTTAGCGGGCGCATTAAAACAACAGGCTCTTTACCCAGTAAGCGACGGATTACAATAAGACTTAAGCTCAGAAGCACAAAAAAGGGCACGAGTACACTGACCATGACGGTGAAAATATTTATTGAAACAACGCCTTCAGGCAATAGATAAATCATGAGGAAAAACTGCTGAAGCGCAGGCGCAAAGCCCCACCCAAGCACAGTACCTATTAGCAAGAAAAAGAGTGAAAACAAACTGACGAGCAGTAAAAAGGGAAGTGTAATTTCCTTGAAATTAAGACCAAGCGCCTTAAGAACCCCAAAGGGACGCTTGGAGCGGTCCACCGCTTTTTTAAGCATCAGGCCCACCACAACGATACCGATAAACGCGATTAAAACACTGAGCGCAAGTGAGGCACCGCGCGACCCTTCGATTTCCGCATATACAGCACCGCTACGAAGATTATTTTCAGTTAGCAAACCGTGAAGATAACTGTCTGTTTCGCTATAAACTGACAAGTCAAAGGGTTCTGAATCAAAAACCCCAGCTATGTGGGCATCAATGCTTCCGCCATAATCATTAAACGCCCCTTGGTCCATCACAGCGAGTGTCTGGGTCTCACTCATGAAAAATAAAGGATGTTGAATCGCTGGTAAGTTATAATCCGGAAGTAAAATAAATCCTGTAATGGTATAACTTGTTCCCTCAGTTTTGAGTGTATCCCCAAGGGTGTAGCCATTGTGTGAAGCATAATTGGACAAGATCGCAATTTCATCATCACCTGTTGGCATGGACCCCGCTTCTAAATATGTCTTGTTAATGGTCTCACCATCCAAGAATACACGAATGTCATGCGTTTCGTCCTGTCTGTTGATTAAACCATCTTTATAAATGCGCGCTTCAAGCGTTGCCTCACCATATGTGTCAAACGTTTCAACACGGTGGTCCATCAATGATTCAAAACACGACGGGGACGCATCATATAACGCCTCTATACTGAACGCAAACGGACAATTTTCAAGCGCCTCTCTTTCACTGCTCGCAATGGTTGGTGTGGTTATGATTGAAAAGTCCTCTTGTACATGTGACTCGAAATACGCATCGGTGCTTTCTTCAATTGTGCCAACCCCCAAATCCACCACACTATAGGTGAAGGCTGAGAGCGCAAGAATCACACCGAGCAACAACAGTGAACGCCATTGGCCCTTCAGCAACCGGACGCTATGCAGTATGAGTGGTTTCAAAAGGTGATGTCCTTAATTGCTATGGGTTCATGGTTTTTTGTAAAACTATCAATATGGCCGCTTTTTAAGCGCATCACATGGCTGCCTATATGGCGAAGGGCTTCATTGTGGGTAATCAATATGACGGTGGTTCCATACGTTTCATTCAGTGAGTGAATGACGCCGAGTACGTCTTTGGCGAGCGTTTCGTCGAGTGATCCGGTTGGTTCATCACAAAACAAGATATCCGGACGTTTAACAATGGCGCGTGCAATCGAGAGTCGCTGGCGCTCTCCACCACTGAGTTCGTATGGATAGCGCGCCTCGTAGCCACTTAATCCAACCGCCCTAAGCGCCTCATCAATGGACATGGGGCGCGTAGAAAGGTATTGGCCCAGTTCAATATTTTCTTTAACACTCAGGGTATTTAGCACATTATAATCCTGAAAGACAAAGCCAACATGCTTGCGGCGAAATTGGCTGCGCGCTTTACTGCCCATTTCACTAATAATCGCTTCATTTACAGACACACTACCTTCAGTGGGCAAATCAAGTGCCCCCATCAAATTAAGCAATGTGCTTTTCCCCGACCCAGAAGGTCCAAGCACAATCAAAAAGCTTTGTTTGGGGATATGGGCGTCCACACCCCTGAGTGCATCTGTGGTCACATCACCTTGTTTATAGCGCTTTACAACACCAGTCAAATCAATCATGGCACACACCTCACAATATTTGTTTGAACCGCTCGTCCAACAAGGAATATAAATAACCAACTACTGGCTTTTCACTCATTGATGCAATCATGTTGGCGTACCCTTCAATTTGGGCACTATATTCAGGTTTATCGATGTTTTTTAGTTTATAATCGATGATGATGAATGCGTCGTCTGTTTCCAAAAGCAAGTCGATAAATCCTGTTTTCTGCCCTTCCTCGTCTTTATAAGCAAATGGATATTCCTTAAATACTTTTCGATAATCAAACCGGGAAAAGATATCGGATTCAAAGAAAGCACGAATCTTATCCTTGTCTGCTTCTTCCATATTGAATAAAGCAAGTTGCGGTTCGATCGGTTCGAAAAAATCAAGATTTTCAAGTGCATCGTGCAGCCAGTTTCCGCGGGCCAGCGTATCATGGGTTTCAGCATCAATCCATGCGTCAATCCCGCTTGAAAAGGATTGTTCCTTGACAGTTTCCGGCGCCTCAGGTGGCGCTTCATACGTCTTTTTCTTCGTTCCGGGTGTGATCGATGCATCCGTTTGCAGGTGTTTAATATACTCTGTATCGTCTTCAAAGGACGCAAGCCCAATGGTTTTAAACCGAGTCTTCAAGCTATCTTTAAGTGCACCAATGACGTCTTCAAAAGATTTTAACCGTCGTCTAAAGGCTTTATTGACACGGTTGGTGTCATCGCGTCTTTTGTTTAATGCTTCTTCGTCATCCTGATAAACGAGATGCAGCTGCTCAACCGCACGCGTCATGGCAACATAAAACAACCGCAGTCTCTCAGAAATAACATCGGTGATATCAAGGGTTGTCGCTAAACTATAAAGGAAATGCTTATCAAGTCCATCGTATTCATGTGGAATCAAAATACCCAAATCCTCACGCAGTCGCATGTTGTTCATATCCCTGAATATAAACCCATTACCCAGATGCGGCATGTAGACAACAGGAAACTCTAGTCCCTTGGATTTGTGAATGGTCATGATGTTAACTTTATGCGTTTCAAAAACATCCGCAGACTGTGTATCGAGGGTTATCGTATCGTCTTCAACCACTTCCTGGAAATATTGGATGAATGTTTTTAGATTCATGCCTTGCGATGCTTTTTGTTTGGCAAGGTCCAACAATTTATCCAAACGTTCAACCATGGACGCTGTATCACTTTTGCGCGCGGTCTTTTCATACACATTAAACCATTCGTAAGCACGCGACATGGTTTCATCAATGGGCGCAACCATTTTCAGATGACTGAGTGCTTTTAAGGATGCAAACATGGTTGAAAACGGCCCATGAACCATCCCGAGCAGTTCATCTTTTCCCGGGTATGTCTTGGGAAAATCAAGCACTTGTTTAACCGCATCATCGTCTTCGCTATCACTGATGAAAGAACGCACCACACTCATGAATGCATGGCGGAAATAGGCTTCATATATGGTTTTATCATCAAGTGCGACGACCAGTGTCAAAAGCTGACGCATCACCATAATTTCATCATGAACTGTAAAATCGGGCGATTTATGGACAGTTAATGGCACCCCGACATACGCAAATATTCTGCGAGCGTCTTCAAATTGGCTAGCCCGGTCGACTAAGACTGTGAAGTCGCCGTATGTTGCTTTTTCAAGAGCGTCACCTTTTTTTAGACGCATGCCGCTATTTACTTTCTTTTTGATATCTTTCGCAATATGAAGCAGTTCGATTTCATAATGCGAAAGGGTGCCTTTGAACATCGATTCATATGCTTCTTTTTCATACACATGAATCGTAAGCCCGTTAGGGTTTGAATCATCTTTCACTGATTCAAAGGTTTGATTACCAGCTTTGAGTGATTGCTTTTCATCATAATCGATACCACCAATGGTAGCGTCCATCATTGGCGCAAATATTGCGTTAATACCTTCAAGTACTTCTCTGCGACTTCTGAAATTGGCATTTAAATCAATGACTTCACCCTTGGAAGGATCGTGTTTAAACGCGGTATACTTTCTGGAAAAAATGCTGGGATCAGCATTTCTGAATCGATATATCGATTGCTTGACATCCCCCACCATGTAAAGATTACCACGTTTGATTTCGCTTAAAAACTGCTCTTGAAGGGCGTTCGTATCCTGGTATTCATCAACCATGATTTCATTGATGCCGGCTTTGATCTCATCGCGAAGTGATGAATGGCTGCGTATGATTTTAAGAACCAACCGGGCAACACTGCCATAATCAAACGTTTCGTTTTTCATTTGTTCAGTCATATAACGTTCTTCAAACAATTTTAAAAGGGTGACAAGCGTCAGGGCATCATCCTCCGTTTGAAAAAAGGCTTTGGCATGTGTTTCCTTTGAATCCGCCACATCCCCAAGTTTTTCACCTTTACCTATCAATTCATCAAGCAAAGGCTTGATGTACTGCTCACGGTAAGCCTCAATCATGGCTTTTTCTTCTTCCAGGAGCGGATCTTTCTTTCTCGGAAGCGACGGCATCTTAAACGTGTGGGCACGTTCACTCAACGCATCATAATTCTCGGCATTCATCAAGGGGAAAAGGGCCGCATTCAATTTTTCCATATAAGTTTTGCTTGCCTCATGTTCAAAAGGAATCTGATTGAGCGCATTTAACGATGATTCCATTAAGGCAATTTTTTCAAAAATAATCGATTCATAATTTGAAAACAACGTTTCAAACATCTCACGTGTAAAGTATTCAGTTTCCATTCTGTGCAAAAAGTTTTCTGGTGCTTCGAAATACATAAGCGCATCATAAAAATGAATCAATTGAGATCTGAGGCGCGTATCATCTTTGCCAGACAACCGTTTCACCATGGCGCGATACTTATCAGGCTGCGTTTCAAAAAAGCTATCCATGACAGTGTCACTGATGGTTTTTTTAAGCATGGCCGCATCGGTACTATCCAAAATATTGACCGCTGAAGAAACATTAATCATATGACCATATTGTTGGAGGAGCGAAAGTGCAAACGCATCAAACGTCTTAATATCCGCTACATCAACACTTTCAAGCGCATCATCAAGGCCTGATTCGTTTTCAATTGCACGACGAATTCTGGCTTTCATTTCCTGTGCAGCCTTTTTGGTGAACGTTAAGATGACCAAATTTTCTAAGGGGACGCCTTCTTTCAACTTGCGAATCACACGGGCACTGAGTACAGCGGTTTTTCCACTGCCCGCACCAGCTGAAACCAAAATATCATGGCCATCACTTGTAATGGCGCGCCATTGCTCAGGGGTATAGTTGATTGCCATTACTCACTGCCTCCTTCAAAATGTTTAAAGACATCATTTTCTTTTCTTGGCCCATTTAAACGTTCATAATCATTAAGGGTGTGATAACACACATCACTAAACACACAATGCGCGCAAGAAATATCATCGCCGTTCAAACGTTTAGGATTAATGGGGTAATACCCATTCCTAATATTTTCAAGTGCATCTTTGAGTGCCGTCTCAAGCGTATCAAGCAAGGCATCCAACTGCTCTGGTTCAAATGTTTTTGAACGACCGGAAAAAGACCCGTCGTTTTTCACTTTTAGCCCGCGTATGTATGACGCCTCACTGACATGCACATCAAAACGATTGGCTACCTCCAGATTATTCACAGTGTAGCCTTGAAGTTGATAAAACTGTGATTGACTCATCGCAAACGTTTTATTTTTCTTGCGGTAGATCAGTTTGGGAAGCAACGTTTGTTCGTAAAACCCTGCAATATCAGCGTGTTTATGATTGGCACGATAAAGCAGTAAATAAAACAGCAACTGACCGCGAATACCGTGCAAAGATTGACGCAAATCAAGCGTTTTATTGCCGGTTTTATAATCAACCAGCGCAACGTAATTGCCGTGTGTCATAATTTTGTCAATCGTCCCTTTGAAAACAGGCAAGTCAGACGAATACAAAACTTCCAGTGTTTTTTCACGTGCAGTAATTTCAAAATCACTGCTCGATTCCTGTGACTTAATCATTGCATGGGCAGTCTTGATATCGTCAAAAACATTTTCAAAGAAAACACGCTCACGCCCATGAACCCCGCCGCGATAATCGGTCACTTCATCCAAACGCTGAGTGAGCAATGTGTCACTGATTGCATCAAGTGATATATCTTGTTCCAAGACGCGGTGGAACAAGTTCCCCATATCCATATGAAACGGGGTGTCCATGGGACGAATTTTAAGGACATCTTCAAGTAAAAATTTGAGTCCGCACTGAAAATACCGTTCAATTTGCGTCACACTGACACTCTTTATATTGTCATTGAGACGGTTGAGTGTATCATGTTTTAAAGGACCAAACGCATTGTCATAGTCATCATACGACGCAGCAAACATGTTGCCATATGTTTCAAAGAGTTGGTCTGATTGTCCGTAGCGTACCGCTTCGTCATAATCTGCCTTAATACGCAAAAAATCATCAGTGCGGCTATATACTTGACTAGAAAAGTTTAGTGGTTCAACCGTTTTTAAATCAAAAATACGATTAAAATCATCAAGGATACGGGCCCTGATTGTCGGCCCCTCATCACCACGCTCTGCGTATGAAAAGTGGATATGTTCAAAAGGAATGAGCCCCTTTATAAAGTGTTCGCGGCGGAGGGTGTTCTCTTTTTTAGCGTCTGGAAATCCAATCGTATGTTTTTCTTCTGCATTCAAATAATCATTTTCCGCTGCATAAACTGGTGCATTGCCTTCAAACAGTCCCATAACAAAAAGGGTGCTTGATGCCTCCGCAGGCAGCTGATGAATGGGAATGACATCAACCGCACCAGAAAGCTGTGGACGTTTTAAGGTATTTGTGGATAATAAATGTTTTACTGCCTTTAACCCGGTTACTTTGTTCACATGACTCATGATAAGGGGATTGAGGACACTCAACAGTTTTTGATATATGCGAAACGCATGTTCTGAATAAAGGGTTTCTCCGAATGATTCAAGTGTATTTTTTAAGGCCTTCAAAAAGGGTGCTTCTGAGGCTTCAAGCGTTTCATAAAACGACTGAACCAAGGGAATATTTTCAAGGGGGATACGCATATTGATATGCAGTGGAATTCCATAGCGTGCGAAAATGGTCTCTATACGTCCGGACGCTTCACTAGGCGCATTGACAATCTTGATTGACTCAAAAGGGATCCCCTCAGCATGAAGATTGCGGACCCGGATGGCAATATCGCGAATTTCATCTTCCAAGGTCTCGTAACGACAAAATGTATGTGCATTTTCTTTGGGGGCGGGCTCTTGATGGTATTCAACAGGGAAAGACTTTTCAAGCACACTAAGTACACTTTGAAGCATTACATCCTTAATGGGCGTTAATACGAGAATGCGTTTGTTTTTGAATGTTCCCGCTTTAAAAGGGTTCGGCGTTAAAAGGTCATGGTCATATAAATAACGTTTCAAGGTTTGAAGTTTCCTAAGGCGCATAGTATCGTACGTTTCATCGAGATCAATACGATGCAAATAAGGAATCATGGACTCAATAATGGCCGGTTGAAGCTCAAAATATTCACTCGCATCATAAATCGCATGCGGTGCTAAAGTGAAAAAGACCTTTTTAAAAAGGTCTTGTGTGTTCGCAAATTCGACAGGATGAAATAACCCTGTATCATGCATGGCATGTAGCACGGCATTTTTTTGTTCATGCTCAGCAACAATCAGCAAATCTTCTTGTGCATTTTTTATTATGCGTAAAAGTTCCATCGCCTCACCTTTCTTCTTTGGTGCGCAACTGACCACATGCAGCGTCAATGTCTGCGCCCTTTTCTTCACGAAGGGTTGCTTGGATACCGCGTTTCATTAAACGGTCATAAAAGGCACGTTGTGTGTCGATGGGGCTTGGTTTATGGTCAAATTCAGTGACTGGGTTATAGGGAATCAAATTCACATAGGCGTTGATGCCACGCAGGATATCACTGAGCTTATCAGCATCGTGTAAGGAATCATTGACACCCCCCAGAAGTAAATATTCAAACGTGACGCGGCGATTGGTCTTATTCACATAATACCGCACACTTTCAAGCAAGGATTCAATCGGATGGGCTTGATTGATGGGCATGAGCGCGCTGCGGGTTTTGTTATCGTGCGCATGCAGACTGATCGCAAGATTGACCTGCGTTTCACGGTCTGCAAATTCATAAATTTTAGGTACGATACCACTGGTTGAAACCGTAATGTGGCGCGCCCCGATTTCTAGACCATTATGATCGTTGATAATATCGATGAAACGCATGGAATTTTCATAATTGTCAAATGGCTCGCCGGTTCCCATCAAAACAACATGCGAGACGCGCAAAGATTCAAGCGCTTCAACATCAAGCACTTGCTGTACCATTTCACTGGCTTGAAGGTCCCGGGTTTTCTTTTTAAGTCCTGAGGCGCAAAAACTACAACCGATGTTGCAGCCGACCTGGGTTGTGACACACAGGCTTTTGCCATACGCATGACGCATGAGTACCGCTTCAATTAAGTACCCATCTTCTAAACGAAATAAATATTTGATGGTCCCATCTTGTGAGGCCTGGCGCGTATGTAAGCGCAAAGGTTTTTCCTCACGGTGGGTATCGAGATACGCCCGCAAGGTTTTTGGGAGATTGCTCATGTTTTGATGGTCGGTTTCTTTCTTTTTATATAACCATTCAAACAACTGCTTGGCATTGAAAGATTTAAAACCAAGCGTTGTCAGTTTTACTGCAAGTTCGCTTTGTGTATAGTCGTAAAGATTCATATTATCACCATGATAATTATAACATATTTCAGTGCTTTGATAACTTGCTTTACAAGCAATTCTTCATTAAATTCAGCGTGTAAAGCGCAATCTTAACGGCTATGTGATGGATGCCTTTTCATGATATAATGTGCTATGAAGGAGGCATGATTTATGGCAATATTCTTTGAACTATCAATTGCGATGTTACTCTTTTATTTAATCACAGCACTATGGATTTTGGAATTCATCATATTTCCACCCAAAGCCTCAGGCGGTGAAGTCAATGAACAACAAAGTTTCAAAATCATCTTAGGACTTGTCATTTTCAACATCGCGCTTACCATCGGCTTAACATCTGGTGAATGGTTCATCCTTGAAAATCAAGCCCATCAAATCATGCGTTATATTGGCCTCGGTGTTTATATTCTTGGCTTCACGCTACGTTACATAGCGGCCATCACTCTGGGCAAACACTTTACACGCGATATCAACGTGGATGAATCCATGCGGCTGGTATCTCACGGGGTTTATAAGATACTGCGTCATCCCCTCTATTTGGGTCTGTTTTTACTTGTTTCCGGGGTGCCTTTATTCTTTGCGAATTATTTTGCGCTCATCATCGCTATTTTCAGCATGTTCGGTGTCCTTAACCGTCGCATGAAACTTGAAGAAGCCGCGATGGAGCGCTTGCTTCAAGATAATTATCGTAATTGGAAACGCACCCGCTATCGGTTTATACCATTCATTTACTAGGAGGTTTCTATGGATAAACAAAATGCAGTTGTCATTGGCGGTGGCCTGGGCGGCTTATCCGCGGCCATCTCACTGGCCAAGGAAAACTACAGTGTCACAGTCATTGAAAAGAATAACCATCTTGGCGGAAAACTCAATCAAAGTCAAAAGAAAGGATTTACCTTTGATCTGGGTCCTTCAATTTTAACCATGCCTCACATTTTTGAGCATCTTTTTGCCATGCACGGCAAAACTATGGCTGATTACGTAAACATCAAACCAGTAAGACCGCATTGGCGCAATATCTTTGAAGATAAAACTATTCTCGATCTTCATGAGACTCTAAAGAAAACGGTTAAGAAAAACAAGAGCCTAAGCGAAAACGATCTTCAAGAATTGCAAGCCTTTTATCGGTATGCTGAGAAAAAATATCGTTTTGCTAAAAAAGTGCTTTTTGATCATCAAAGCGAGCGCAAGCGCGATACACTCAAACACTATAATCCACTGAAAATCATCCCTGATAGCGACATGTTCAACACCATGAATGACGGGGTCAAAAAATATATTAATAACCCTCATATGCAGGATACACTTAACTTTTTCATCAAGTATGTAGGTGCCTCACCCTTTGAAGCACCTGCGGTGATGAATTTACTGCCCTACATACAGTGGGAATTTGATCTTTGGCATGTTGAAGGCGGCATGTTCAACCTTTCAAAGGCACTTGAAAAACTGGCACGCGAAGTCGGTGTCCATTTCATGCTAAACAGCGAAGTCAAAAGTATTACTAAGTCTGCCGCAGGCATTGATGGGTTGAATTTGTCAGACGGCAGTACCATCGGTACTGACGTGGTTGTTTCCAACATGGAAGCCATTCCCTTCTATGAAAAAATATCTAAGGAAGCGGAAAGTCTCATTCAGCCATACCGTGACACTTATCCACCAAGCGCCAGTGGCTTTGTGATGCATCTGGGCGTTGATAGAACGTATGATGTTTTGGCGCATCATACCATCTTTCATGCTGAAAGCTCCAAAGCCCATTTTGACGCCTTATTTCACAGTAATAAACTGAGCGATGATCCAAGCATTTATGTCGTGGCGCCAATGAAAAGCGATTCAACGCTTGGCCCTAAGGACCACGAAATCATAAAGGTCCTTCCGCACGTCCCTTCACTATCCAAGGAAAGAGACTTTTCTCAAGCAGACTATGACGCTTTCAGGGAAACGGTGCTTGATAAGCTTGAGCGCATGGGTCTCAATGATTTACGCAAACATATCGTCACCGAAGAAACATGGACCCCCCATACCATTAAGGATGCGTACTATTCAAATGGCGGATCCATTTACGGTACGCTTGCACATAAAGAAAAGAACATGGGATTCAAAGTCCCCAAACAAAGCAAATTTTATAAAAATCTATTTTTTGTCGGTGACGCAACCAATCCAGGCGGCGGCATGCCGATGGTTGTCCTAAGCGGGCAACAAGTTGCCAAACAAATCAAGCGGAGGCATAAATAATCATGACGCATAAACAGTACTTTAAACAAGCATTCATATTTTTAATGGTCTATTATGGTGGCTACGCAATCGCATTTCTTAGCGGTGCCTTGCTTATTTATCACTTTGGAACGGGTTTGATTGCGCCGTATTTATGGTTGACTTATGGTGCGCTGAGCGTGGTTGGCCTTTATTCGGTATTGCTTTTTTACAAAGGCTATAAAGCTCTTGATTCACCCATCAGTGCAAAGGACAGAAAGTTTATGAATCGCTATTTATTCATTTTACTTTTTGCCTTGATTGTCGGCTTTGGGTTTATGCGCCCCTTCGGCCATGGACTGGCAACACTTCTCAGCGATGTTATCCCGTTATTTGGCTCACTTGCTGTTGAAGCATTTATTAATGCACTTTTCCTTCTTGCAAGTGGCGCGGCAGGATTCATAATCATATATATTCAGCCCAGGAACAGTTATTTCAGCACCCGCAAAGAGCGCATTTTATTGCAAGTAACACTGCTTTCTTACTTAATGGCTTTTGTCGTCTTGTTTGTAAGTGGCTTTTCAATGACGCACCCTTCACCGTTTGCACTTCTGGGGCTTTCAACCTTTTTGCTTTACTGGAATCAGCCCCGCTTAAAATTCAATACACCAAAAGGAGACAACAATGAAGGCACATTTTAAAAAAATTGAAGCGGTAGCCAGGCAATATACAATCATGGATTTCGGCTTATTGAAACTGTGTCTTTTTTCTGCCGGCGTACTGGCTGCGCTTTATTTTCATGAAACCTTTGAACGGGGCATTGTTATTATTTGGATATTTTTTATCGGAAGTTGGCTAGTCATTCTTTTAAAAACCTTTGTGGTTTACTGGGACAAAACGGAGGAAAAATAATTTTTCAGGGGGATAACGATGAAACACAGTTGGACGCTTTTGGCATTGTTACTGTGGACGATTACAATGATTGTGGGTATTGCGAGCAACACTTTACAAGGCATTGGCATTTTTATTTATATCAGCATGAGCATCATCTTGCTTGGATTACTGTGGCTGTTACGAAACGTCAATAAAGTAGCCATGAAACGGTTGCCGCTTATGATTTTTGTGCTATTAACTATGTTCATTCTCATCAATGCTTCGCGCGCTTTCGCTTTAACCGATACCATCATACACATGACGCTTGCACTGACATTTAGCGTAGCCATGCATTTTATGAGCACTGCTTGGGATATGTAAAACACGCATAAAAAAACTGCATTCGCCATAAGATACATGGAAAATGCAGTTTGTGAGCGTGTTTTTTTATGCCTTTTTAAGCACGTCATCAACCGATTTATACGGATGAGAGAATGCATCCGCAACCGCTTTATAAACGACGTGACCATTGAGCACGTTGATGCCTTTTTTGAGTGCATCATCATCCAAGCATGCTTGTTTGTATCCTTTATTCGCAAGATCAACCGCATAGGGAATGGTTGCATTGGTTAGGGCAAATGTTCCTGTACGCGGGACAGCTCCCGGCATATTGGCCACACTATAGTGCGCAACACCGTGTTTGAAATAGACTGGATTATCATGTGTGGTAATGCGGTCAATGGTTTCGACCGATCCCCCTTGGTCAATGGATATATCAACAATCACACTGCCTTCAGGCATGCCTTTGACCATATCTTCGCTTACAACTTTGGCCGCTTTCGCACCAGGAATCAAAATCGTCGAAATGACCGCATCAGCCGTTTTAAGTGCTTCTGCAATATTTAAGGGATTACTCTTAAGGACATTAATTTCATGATTGAATATATTGTCAAGATAGCGCATTTTGTCTTCATCAAGTTCAATGATGGTAACCCGTGCACCTAAGCCAATCGCCATGCGTGCAGCGCTGATTCCAGCGGTGCCACCACCAATAACCACAACATTTCCCCGAGTTACACCAGGCACACCGCTTAAGAGAATCCCACGGCCCCCGCGATGTTTTTCAAGTTGTGTCGCTGCGACAATGGTACCACGTCTACCGGCGACTTCACTCATTGGACGCAACAACGGAAGATCACGACCAATTTGAACGGTCTCATAAGCGATTGCTTTGACACCGGAATCTATCAAGGCTTGCGTCAATTCTTTTTCAGCCGCAAGGTGTAAGAATGTAAACAAGATCAAATCTTCTCTAAAATAACCATATTCACTTGGGAGTGGTTCCTTCACTTTGATGACCATCTCCTGCGCCCATGCCTCATGGGGTGTTTCAACAATACTGGCCCCGGCATCCACAAATTCGTTGTTTTTAAAACCGGATGCTTCACCAGCGTGTGACTCCACAAATACATCATGTCCGTTTGCGTTTAAAAGCGAGACACCCGCAGGGGTGATGCCGACACGGTTTTCGTTGTTTTTAATCTCTTTTGGTACGCCTATTTTCATAAATAACCTCCTCAGTTTAATCCAATACGATTTAATTGTAACAAAGCAAACCCATTGGTGCAATCGCTTTCATTATTTTTTATGCTTTTTAGATATGAAAAGCCTGCGGTCACTCCGCAGGCTCGAAATTATCTTAAAAAGACACCATAGTCACGTTTTAGTGCTTCTAATAGGTTGTTGACCATTTCATCAACACTTTGTGCTTTAAGGGTGCCGCTCTTATCTTCAAAACGCAGGCGAATGGCAAGAGATTTTTTACCCGCTTCAATCTTATCTCCTTTGTATACATCAAAGATCTTGGCGTCTTTGAGCACATTGGTCGAATTGTCATAGATGGCACCAATGATATCACCAGCAGGGACGTCACTATCAACCACAAGCGCTAAATCACGGCGGACTGAAGGATATTTGTGAACGCGCTCATAACTGGCTTCTTTCGGTTTATGTTTATAGATTGTTTCTATATTCACTTCGGCCACGTACACGTCACTTAAATCGTAAGTATCCGCATAGTTGGGGTGAAGTTTACCGATAAATCCAATGATGTCATCACCAAGCTTGATTCGTGCGGTTTGATGCGGATGGAAATTATCCAAAGCGAACGCTTCATAGGTTGCACTTAAGTGAAAACGCTCAAGCAAGGCATTGATAATGCCCTTCAAAGTAAAGAAGTTCGTTTCATGACTTGTCATCCAGCGACGGTCCTGATGCACCCCGCTCATTAAGAGACCGAGAACTTCTGTTTCTTTTTTGGCACCATAGCGTTTACCTATCTCATAAATATGGACCGCTTCCATTTTACGGTTCATGTTATATTGCGCCACATCCACAAGGCCGTTAAGCGGGGTCAGTGCCATGACCGCATGTTCCTTACTGAGCGGGTTCGATAATTTAACGGGCGCATCCGTTAGTGGCGTTAAATCATGCACTCTATCACTATCACGCAAAGCGTAGGTTATGGTTTCATAAAGACCAAGACCATTAAGCGCACGTGAGATGTCACGTTTAAAGCGCTGATAATCACTGAGACCACCTTTAGAGAGGGTATGGGGCAGTGTGGCTTTTAAATTGTTGTAATCATAAATACGTCCAATTTCTTCAATGATATCCTGATAACCAGAAATGTCACCACGTCTTGAAGGGGCGTGAACCGTGAACGTATCATCATTTAGATCATAAGGAAACTCAAGGCGCGCCAGTATTTTCTTAACCGAATCTTTTGAAACGCTGCTTCCAAGAACTTTGTTCAGGGTATCAAGACTTATATCGATTGGAGTCGCCCCGTGTTCATTGGTATCAAAATATTGAACGGTTGAGCGCACACTTCCAGAAGCATAGCGACTTAACAGTTCAGCAGCACGGTCAAGTGCATAGCGTGTCATTACCGGGTCCACACCACGTTCAAAGCGCATTGATGATTCACTTCTAAGATCATGACGTCGTGCTGTACGGCGAACTTGTACAGGATCAAACGTGGCGCTTTCTAACATAATTGAAGTTGTGGTCTCGCTGACCTCGCTTTCATAGCCGCCCATGACACCACCTAGGGCAATGGGTTTTTCGCCGTCCGTAATAAGGATTTCTCCTTCGCTAAGCGCACGCTTCTGACCATCCAATGTGACAAACGTTTCTTGTGCTTCCGCTTCTCTTACAACAACTTGATTACCCTTGATGGTTTCATAATCAAAGGCATGCAAGGGCTGGTTGGTCTCAAGCATAACGTAGTTGGTCACATCGACCACATTATTGATTGGGCGAACCCCTGAAGCAATCAAGCGTGATTGCATCCACTGCGGAGACGCACCGATGACAATATTGTCAATGATTCTAGCATAATAACTTTGACATTTATCCGTTTCTGTGGATACAGAAATAGGATTGGAGTCATCCGTCGTCACAAGATTCGGGGTTGGCAAGGTCAAATCAACATCAAATAGTGCACGCACATCATACGCAACGCCGAAAAGCGAAAGCATTTCGCTGCGGTTGGGCGTGAGGTCAAGTTCCAACACATAATCATCAAGCCCCGTATAAGCAAGGGCATCCTCACCAACGGGCGCATCCTCATCAAGAACATGAATTCCGGATGCATCGGTATATTTTTCTTCAATGCCAAGTTCTTTGAGTGAGACAATCATGCCATTGCTTTCAACACCGCGCAACTTGGTTTTTTTAATTTTCATGCCGCCGGGCAAAGTCGCCCCCGGTAAACTGACAATCACCTTTTGATTCGTTTTTACATTGGGCGCGCCGCAAACAATTTGCAGGGTTTCACTGCCAACATCTGTTTGACAGACACTGAGTTTATCGGCATCCGGATGCTTTTGACAGTCCTTTGTATAACCAATCACAATTTTGGACGCTGAACTCAAAGGATAAAGTGCTTCGACCTCCTGTGATTGATTGGTGATTTTGTCTTGCAATGTTGCATAGTCGATTTGACTTAAATCTACATAATCCTTAAGCCAATTAAGTGATACTTTCATGGGAATCCTCCTCTAAAAAACGCTCAATGGTTGCATAAGCTTCTTTTCTCGCGTGACGTTCAAAGAAAAGAAAGTGTGATGAGTCAATCTGATAGCGTTCAACATACTGACCCTCAAGCTTAGTGACCAGCCAGTCAATCGTTTTGGGTTTTACGATTTCATCACGAAGGGTCTCAATGATCAATATGTCCGTATTGTCAATCTTTTTGACAAACTTCTTGGTGTAGCGGAAATACCGCTGCAAAACCCACACATGACTTTTGGGTACATATTGAAACCGTCTGATAAATTCACGGAAAAACAGTTTTTGTACTTTGGTCAAGTCACTCTTGTTTTGATGATTGGACACAAATCCTCGAAAAAACTTTCGAAATGACGGGTTTTTTACAATTGGCGCAATCAATATCAATTTATCCACACGGTTGGTGCGTGACGCAATGACACTGGCCGTCGCCGCACCCAGTGAATAGCCGATAACATATACTTTTTTAAACGGGGTGCGCATGAGATCAATCGTTTCATCAATAAAGCGGTTGAAGTCCTTGATGCGGGATTTTGGGAAATAATCCCCAACAAAACCGCCTGGAATGTTATGTGGATAATAGACAAAATAATGCGTGGTTTTGGAAAGATGTTTGTGAAGGCCAGAGAGCTCAGCGCCAGTCGTCCCAGCACCGTTGATGATGATGACTAAGGTATTTTTATTCATCGTTTGAACTGCGAATTGAATCGCAGGTCATTCACATAAAAATTACGAATGTCCTCAATATCATGCTTAAGCATAGCGATGCGCTCAACACCAATACCAAACGCAAACCCTTGATAGCGCTCAGGGTCATAACCAGAACTTCTTAGGACATTGTTGTTAACCATGCCCGCCCCTAGAATTTCTATGAAACCAGTATGCTTACAAATATTACACCCAGCACCATCACAGTTCGCGCACGTCACATCCACTTCTACAGAAGGCTCAGTAAACGGGAAATAAGAAGGACGCAAACGAATTTGACGGTCCGGACCAAACATTTCACGGGCAACTTCAAGCAGTGTGCCTTTCAAATCACTCATGGTTGTGACTTCATCCACCACAAGCCCTTCAATTTGCATGAATTGATGAGAGTGTGTCGCGTCATCATCATCGCGACGATACACTTTCCCAGGACAAATGATTTTGACGGGGCGTGTGCCGCCATACTCAAGCATGGTGCGCACCTGAACTGGAGAGGTATGCGTTCTTAACAAGGTCTCCTCACCAATATACAGACTGTCCTGCATATCACGTGCTGGATGGTCTTTAGGGATATTGAGATTTTCAAAATTCATCTCATCCGTTTCAATTTCAGGGCCTTCTTTGATTTCATACCCCATACCTATGAACATGTCTTCAAGCTCTTCAACAATTTGACTAAGCAAATGGGGGGTTCCCAGTCTGTAATCTGGTGCATCCAAGGTAACATCGACCTTTTCACGGCGCAGCTTTTCATCAAGTGCGCGCTGATGCAAAGTTTGTTTGGTTGCGTCAATCATCTTGGTAAAACGCCCCTTGGCTTCGTTGATTGTTTTTCCGAATGCCGGTTTTTCGTCATCGGGCAAATCTTTCATATGTTTCATCAACCCGGTAAGTTCAGCCTTTTTTCCAACATACTTTGATTTAATGTTTTGAAGTTCATTTTCTGTGGTGACTTGCTCTAGCTCTTCTTTTAAAGAGGCTTCGAGCTTTTCAATCGTTTTTTTCAAATCCATCATAAACACTCCTTTATCCAAATAAAAAACGTCCTCACTTATAAAGGACGAATCATCTCCGCGGTACCACCTTTGTTCATACGCTCTTAAACCCTTAACGCGGGCGACGGACGCGATTAACGCCACTCAAAGGCTGAAAGCCATTGCATGCCAGGGAATGATTTCACCGTCCATTCCTCTCTACACTGCCACTTATCAATGTCCATGTGCCTTATCTACGAGTTACCAATATTATACTTAAACCAATGCGCTTTTTCAAGAGGCACACGTGCATTGTGTCACAATATGAAATTTTTCATGACTTGTGCTATAGTATGGGAGAGAACAAACAAACGAGGAATGACTATGCACGACACACTCTATCAAAAAATTCATAATCTTGCGCCTGTTGCCTTTGGGTTATTTAAAACAGTTCGAAACGAAAACAATACAATTGAAGACTTTGTCACCATTGATTATAACGATCAATTCAAATCGTTTTTTGAACCCCGCAAACAACAAAACCTCAAAGGTTCACCACTCAGTGCATACTCACAACAACCTCATATTGATTATGTGGATTTTTTAAGTGTTGCTAAAAAAGTAGCCACAACCCATCAATCGCAAGAAATTACGTTTTATCTCGCACCTCAGGATAAACATCTCCAAATTTCCTTTTCCAAAGTTGATGCGGACCATATTGCACTGTATGGCATGAATATCTCCAAATACGAATCACTGAAACAAAACTTAGAAACCCAGGAAAAACGTTTAAGAGCAGCGCTCGACGCCACGCCGGACTTAGTGGCCATCAAGGATACGGATCACCACTTCCTCATGGTCAATGAAGCCTTGCGTAAGCGTTATAAACACATCGATCAGGTTGAGGGAAAAAACATTCATGACATCTACCCTGAAAAAGAAGCCAAATGGTCAGAACAAATGGATAACTGGGTCATTAAACACAAAAAGGCGCAACGGCGGAAAATGACAATGTGGGGCCCTGATGATAGCAATAGCATAGCGGACATTACCCGCGCGCCCATCATTCAAAATGGTGAAGTCATCGGCATTATAAGTATCGGCCGTGATATCACTGAACAAGAAAACCTAAAAGCAGAACTTTCCAAACGAAATAAGGAACTCAAAGAACTCTCCAAACGGTTCAAAACCCTTTCTTATCTTGATGATTTGAGCGGACTATACAACCGCCGAAAATTTTATGAAGACCTTGAAGCGTTTTACGATTACGATGACACACACATCATAATGATTGATCTTAACCATTTCAAGGACGTCAACGACACCTATGGACACCACTACGGCGATAAAGCCCTTAAAGATTTTGCATCGGAACTCAAAAAATACTGGGCACCGATTGATACGATTTACCGTCTAGGTGGCGATGAATTTACGATTCTATATTCAAACGAACAGGCGAAAGATCTTAGCGAATTTGTCAAAACAATGAATGCACGGTTAAAAACCTATCACCACGCTCTCTCAATGGGCTTTGGACACCTTGAATTTAAAGAAATCCCTAAAACAAAAAGAGAAAGTGAAACGATTCTTAAACGGCTTGACAAACGTCTCTATCAAAACAAAGCAACGAATAAATAAAGGTCACCCAAGCACATTGGGTGACCTCTTTATTTTTATACTTTGTCGTTAGTAAGTTCCATAAATTGTTCGATTTCTTCTTTGATAACTTTTAGGGACTGATCCCAAAATTCACGTTTGGTCACATCGATGCCGATCAGGGCCGCAACCTCTTCAACATCCATTTGACCCGTTTTTTGCAGTAAGTGGTCAATGTCTTTGGTGAATGCTTGCCCTTTTTCTTGATAGATTGCATAAATTCCTTTGGCAAACAATAATCCAAAGGCATAAGGGAAATTGTAAAAGCTTAAGTTCGGACGGTAATAATGCGGTTTATTCAACCAAGCATAAGGATGCAAGGTGGATGCATCAACCCCATCACCATACGCTTCTTTTTGCGCCTCTTGCATCAAGGTTTTAATCTGTTCAACGCTGAGCGGTGAAGACTGACGTTTTTCAAACACGCTCTTTTCAAAAATAAACCGAGAAAGAATGTCAACGATTACTTGCGTGGTCCCCATTAGTGACTGTTCTAAAATAAACAGCTTTTCTTCACCGTCACTGTCATTGATGGCAGCCTTTTTTACGATGGTTTCACACAGTGTCGAAGCCGTCTCAGCGACCGGCATTGTGTACGAAGCGTTTAAGATCGATTCGTTAAAAATCTTATCACCATGATACGCATGGCCAAGTTCGTGCGCCAATGTGATGACATTGGAAAATGAACCTGTGAAATTGGTCAGAATGCGGCTTTGCTTGATGGGATGCAAGTTAGAACAAAATGCACCGCCGCGTTTGCCTTTACGCGGTGTAAAATCAATCCAAGACTCTTCATACGCACGCGAAGCAAGATTGGCTAAGTCATCACCGAAGGTCTTAAAGTTTTTGATGACATAATCCATGGCGTCCTTAGAAGAAAATGTTCTCTCACTTTTTCCCATGGGCGCAAACAAGTCATACCAAGGCAGACCCCCTTCATGGCCAAGCAGCGCCGCCTTACGTTTAAGGTAATCACGGAACATCGGCAAGTGTGCGCGCATGGATTCAATCAATGCATCCAAGGTTTCACGTTTCATTCTTGAATCATTAACCGCTTCATCAAGCGGGGATTCAAAACCACGCATCGCAGTGATTTCGTTCACCTCGCCTTTAATTGAATTCAGCGCAAACGCAACGGAATGTTCGATTTTCTTATACGCAGCCATTTCCGCTTCATAAGCAGCCTTTCGCTCACTTCTATCGCGGGAATGCGCCTTGTTTTTAATGTCACTGAGCGTAAGTTTTTCACCCTTGAAATCCACTTCCACTATGCTTGTAAGCAAGCCTTGAAGCTGACTCCAGGATTTTGACCCTGTTTGACTCAATGTACTGATGAGTTGTTCTTCTTCATCGCTTAGGACGTATTGTGCATTTTTGACGCGTTGACGCAAAATATATTCGTGCTTTTTAAGGGTGCTGTCTGTTTCAATCAAGTCATCCAAATTTTCAACCGTGGGCAGCCACTTGGAAAATTTGGTATTGAAGTCCGTTGTTCTTGATGAGAGTTTCTGCATGGTATTCATCCAGGCATTGCTGGTTTCATCCTGGGCATCGGTCGCTAGTTTCAAATTCACAAATCCATGGGCACGAATAAAATTGTGACGAAGCCTTGCGGCAATATCAAGATAAGTCTTGATTGTTTTTAAGGCATCGGCTTCTCCTAAGGTTTGAGAAAATGCATTGGCTTCTTCAATCAATGATTCAATGGTGTTGATGGTTTCTTTAAATTCTTGGGTTTCATACCCTTCAAATAGTGCATCCAGATTCCATGTTTCCATCAATGATTCCTCCTGAAAAATTTTTTAGTTGGGTTATATAGAAAAACCTTCAACCACATGAAACGTGGAAGAAGGTTGACATTAATTTCTCCGTGAAGCAATGATCGCAAACAACCGGAGCAGTTCGATATAAAGCCATACCAGTGTTACGAGCAATGAAAGCGACAATGTCCACTCATACGCACTGGGCGCCTGTGCTTCCACCATTTTGCTGATGGTGTCAAAATCAATCATTAAAAATAAACTGGCCGCAATGACACCAATTACCGTAATCACCAAATAAAGACCGCTAAACGCAAAAGCAGTCGTAAAGAAAGACACGATGAAAAACAGTAAATTGGCGAATATTAAGCCCAAAAGCACGATGAACATAAAGCGTCTGAATCCATCGGTAATACGCACAGCATCACTTCGGTATAAAAAGAGCATCGCAAAGAATACACCTACTGTAGCGAGAATGGCTGTTGGTACAATCGCATCGCCAAACATAATCGTATACATACCAGAAATAACACCGAGCGAAAAGCCCTGGGCAATAGCGTATATTGGGGCGGCCACTTTCGCTTTAGCCGGTGAGCGATGGGCAACAATGACTGCAATCAAACCCACAATGGGGCCTGCAATTACGGGGACAATCACCCATGCATTGGTTAGTGTGGCGGCCTGAGTCGTCACCAGATAATACATAATGGCCCCAGGCACAAGCATCAGCCAAATTAAAAGTGCACTTTTAAAGATAATGCCGCTATATGTTGCTGGGTCACTACTGGCAACGGCGTCATTGCCGCGGCTTCCCATTGAACGAATCATGGGATTTCTTGTTGACATAAAACCTCGTCTCATGTAAATCACCTCATTATAAATTATAACTGTTTATTATTTATTTTGCACGATTTGCACTCACAGTTCAAATAAATTCATCTGTGATGTTTCAGGCAAGTCACCAAACGCATCAAGCGCTTCAAGTTTATTAAAAAGCGTCGTCGATAGCGCAGTACGATTTTTCACATCTTCGCGTGATGTAAATAGTTTGTCATTGCGGGCGTTGACAATTGAATCCGCAACCTTCTTACCAAGACCATCAAGTGCCAAGAATGGCATACGCAAACTATCGCCATCATCACTGACCGCAAAATCACTGGCCGCTGAGTCCATAATGGACACAGGCTTAAAGCGATACCCCCGTTTAACCATCTCAAGGGCGACTTCAAGAACAGTATAAAGCTTTTTCTCTGGGTCAGTGGCTTTGTTGCCTTTTTCCTGAATCTCGTCCATCCGTTTTTCAATCGCATATTCTCCGCCCTGCATGGCCACAAGATCAAAAGCTTGGGCACGCTTGGAAAAATACGCGGAATAAAAATAAATGGGACGGTACAGTTTGAACCATGCAATGCGCAAGGCCATCATGACATAGGCAGTGGCGTGCGCTTTTGGAAACATGTATTTAATTTGCCCGGATGACCAAATGTACCACTCTGGAATGTCATATTCGCGCATGGTTTGTTTATATTCTTCCCACTTATCAGGCTGAAACTGTGCCTTGCCTTTACGGATAAACTCACTGATTTCAAATGCCTTATCCGCTGGAAGATTGTTTTGAATCAAATACACCATGATATCATCACGACAACCAATGACATCAGAAAAGGGTATTTCACCGAATTTCGTTTTCCCAGTAACAAGCATCTCTGCGTTATTGAGCCACACATCGGTGCCGTGTGAAAGTCCCGATATTTTTACAATGTCCGCAAACGTCGAAGGCCTTGAGTCCTTGAGCATGCCCCTTACAAATGACGTGCCCATTTCCGGCACACCATATGAGGCGACATCGCTTCTTATTTGATTGGGTTTGAGTCCAAGGACATCGGTGCCCGATAACATTTTATATACCTGTGGGTCATCAATGGGAATATCACGGGCATCAGAAAAGGGGAAGCTGATGGGGTCTTCCTTGACAAAATCCATCAAATAACGAATCATCGTCGGATCATCATGACCCAGTACATCCAGTTTGAACAAGTTATCTTCAAATGAATGATAATCAAAGTGTGTGGTTTTCCAGTTGGCGGTAACATCATCAGCCGGATACTGTACAGGGGTCACATCATAGATGTCTTTATAGCCCGGCACAACAACAATACCCCCGGGATGCTGTCCCGTAGAACGTTTGACACCGGTAATGATACTTGCCCGGCGTTCAATTTCCGCTTTTCTCAGTTTCAAATCTTTCTTCTCAGCATATCCGCGCACATACCCAAATGCCGTCTTGCTTGCGACGGTGGAAATGGTTCCTGCGCGAAAGGCCCGTTCTTTACCGAAGAGTTCCCGGATATATTCATGCACAGCGCCCTGGTAATCACCCGAGAAGTTAAGGTCGATATCCGGTACTTTATCCCCTTTAAAGCCAAGGAAGGTTTCAAACGGAATATCGTGGCCGTCCTTCTTTAGCGGCATCCCGCAATTGGGACAATCCGACGTTTGAAGGTCATAGCCGCTGTCAACATGTTCAAGCAAGTGCTGAAGGCCTTTTTCCTTATCATCGATGCCATAGGTTTTTTTCTCTTCAGGTGACATTTTGAAACTGGAAAAGTGACAACTCGGACACACATAATGCGGTGGTAATGGATTGACTTCAGTAATGTCCATTAATGTGGCCACAAAGGATGAGCCCACACTTCCGCGCGAACCAACCAAATAGCCTTCATCAAGACTCTTTTTAACCAAAAGATGGGAGATATAGTATACAGAAGAGAATTTATTTTTTGTGATGGATTGTATTTCTTTATCCAAACGGTCCTGAACCAAGGCCGGGAGTGGATCGCCATACAGCGTTTTCGCATTCGTATAAACCATGTCGAGCATTTTTTTCTCAATG
>Ga0207421_10001077_pt1 | contig 35462 bp, 30 predicted proteins | sample SodLakKL_010_SED_4_FD_187542 | JGI IMG/M metagenome (GOLD analysis project Ga0207421, IMG submission 187542) | Alkaline sediment microbial communities from Lake Tanatar, Kulunda Steppe, Russia - 8KL_010_SED (SPAdes) (version 2) | ecosystem: Environmental > Aquatic > Non-marine Saline and...
TGCCGGGCGACAACGTGGCCATGGAAGTGGATCTGATTCAGCCGGTAGCGATGGAAGAAGGACTCCGGTTTGCTATCCGGGAAGGCGGCCGCACCGTAGGTGCCGGTGTCGTAAGTAAAATTCTGGACTAAAATAGTTCAGAAGTTAAATGTTTAGGCCCTTTTAGGAATTGTACGGGTGTAGCTCAATTGGCAGAGCAACGGTCTCCAAAACCGTAGGTTGGGGGTTCGAGTCCCTCCACCCGTGCCACTCTGTCAGGCATTAATAAATATATGAACAAGATCACAGAATACTTTCAAAGTGTAAAAAAGGAGATGAGTAAAGTCTCCTGGCCGACACAACAGGAACTCATTGACAGTACCGTTATCGTCGTCGTTTTCTCCATTATAGTTTCGCTTTTTATTTTCGGAGTAGATCGGGTATACAGTACAGCTTTAGAACTGATCTTTGGTTAACATGGAAAATCAGCAACGGAATTGGTATGTCGTGCGCTGCTTCTCGGGCCATGAAAAGAAAGTAAAAGAGTACCTTCAACGGGAAATTGGACTTCAGGGATTCGAGGAGAAGATTACGGAAATACTGATTCCGAGTGAAACAGTAATAGAAATTCGGTCCGGCAAGAAAAGGACTCGCGAGAAAAACTTCTTTCCCGGTTATATCATTATCGAAGCGATATACGACGATTCCGTGAACAATCTTGTGTCAAATGCACCATCGGTAATCGGATTTCTTAAAAATGACAAAGACAGCAACCGGCCCACTCCCCTGAAAAAGGAAGAGGTAAACCGGATTCTCGGAAGAGCCAGTAAGGCACAGGAAGCCGGAGCGGCAAGTCTTGTCGAAATACCGTTTAAAAAAGGTGATCTGGTGAAAGTTATTGACGGACCGTTTAAGGATTTTGACGGAACGGTAGAAGAAGTCTATCCGGATAAACTGAAACTGCGTGTTCTGGTGAGTATTTTTGGACGCCGGACACCGGTTGAGGTGGATGTGAACCAGGTTGATCCCGATGCCTGATACATATTAGTGAGAAATTGAAGCCGGTAAACAATCAATAAGTGGCTATAAAAGAAGGTTAAACGAATTATGGCGAAGAAAGTAAGTAAAGTTATCAAGTTGCAGATCATGGGAGGCCAGGCCAATCCGGCACCTCCGGTGGGACCGGCTTTGGGTCAGGCTGGTGTCAATATCATGGAGTTCTGCAAGGCATTTAATGCCCGCACCCAGGAAAGTTCGGGAACCATCATACCGGTTGTCATTACAGTGTATCAGGACAAATCATTTACATTTGTCACAAAAACACCACCAGCTGCCGTGTTACTGAAGCAAGCCCTGAAGTTGAAAGCTGGATCAGGGGAACCGAACAAAATAAAGGTGGGAACGGTAAGCTGGAGCAAATGCAAGGAGATTGCGGAAATCAAGATGAAAGATCTCAATGCATTTGACATAGATCAAGCTGCCGAAATGGTCGCAGGTACAGCCCGAAGCATGGGCCTCCGTGTCGATCGTAAAAAGTAATCATTTGCAGGTTTTAGAATATGCCCAAAAGAGGAAAAAAATATATTGAAGCTCAGAAGCTGATTGAGGCGAACAAGGAGTATAGCCTTGACGAAGCAGCCGAGCTGGCAAAGAAGACATCCATCGGCAAATTTGATGCATCCATTGATCTTGATATCCGCCTGGGTGTAGATCCCCGCCATGCGGATCAGATGGTGCGTGGAACTGTCTCTTTGCCTCATGGTACCGGTAAATCGGTGAGGGTACTTGCCCTTGTCAACCCATCCAAACAGGAAGAGGCCAAAGAAGCCGGCGCCGATCATGTCGGATTGGATGATTACATCGAGAAAATCCAGGAAGGCTGGACTGAAATTGATGTCATCGTTGCAACTCCGGATGTAATGGGGAAAATCGGCCGGCTGGGTAAGGTGCTTGGCCCCAGAGGTTTGATGCCGAACCCGAAAAGTGGCACGGTGACTATGGATGTAGCCAATGCCGTGAAAGATGTTAAAGCCGGGAAAATCGATTTCCGTGTTGACAAGTATGGAATACTACATACTTCAATCGGAAAGAGCAGTTTCGAACCCAATCAGATCAAAGACAATGCGGAAGCATTCCTGAAGACGGTTGTCAAACTTCGTCCTGCATCAGCAAAAGGCGTTTATATCCGTAGTGTAACGATCAGCTCAACGATGGGACCTGGCATCCCGATCTCAAAAACAGCTGTACAATCTTAAAAATCGAACAGTAAAGTTCCATGGCTACTATAGCGGAAAAAAAAGAAATTGTTAAACAACTCGTTGAAGAACTCAAAGAAGCCGATGCGCTTTATCTGACAAATTTCAAAGGAATGTCGGTTTCTGAGTTGAATGAGTTGCGTGGCGAGTTTCGCAAAAATGGGTTGCCCTACAAAGTCTATAACAATACCCTGTTCCGACGGGCGTTATCCGAAACCGGTAGATTTGAAGGAATCGAGCAACACACGGTAAACGAGACAGCATATTCCATCATACATGGTGATGCCGCTGCCCCGGCCAAAATTTTAAAGAAATTTCTTAAAGATAAGAAAAAGCCGGAGTTCAAGGCAGCAGCAATCGAAGATCAGGTATTTGGCACCGAACAACTGGAGACTCTTGCGGCAATGAAGTCGAAAGAGGAGGTAATCGGCGATATTGTCGGCCTGCTCCTCAGCCCGGTAAGCAATATCATAAGTGGACTTCAGGCTCAGGGTTCCAATGTTGCGGGAGCTGTAAAATCCATCGCCGACAAGGAAGAATAATAGAATTTTTTAAAACTGAATAACAACCAACGGAGTGCAAAGCAATGGCAGACGTCAAAGAAATAGCAGAACAACTTGTTAATCTTACTGTAAAAGAAGCAAACGAACTTGCTCAGGTTCTGGAAGATGAGTATGGAATCAAACCTGCTGCAACCGCAGTAGCTGCAGCACCGGCCGCTGAAGGCGCAGGTGAAGCAGAAGAAGAGCAAACAGAATTTACTGTTGTCCTGAAATCACCAGGTGGCAACAAAATTGCTGTCATCAAAGAAGTACGCGGACTGACCGGACTTGGTCTCAAAGAAGCCAAAGAATTGGTTGATGGAGCACCCAGCAATATCAAAGAAGCTGTTGATAAGGCTGAGGCGGAATCCATCAAAGAAAAACTTACAGAAGCCGGAGCAGAAGTAGAGTTGAAATAAGGCTCTTGTTAATTTTTTCTAGACCAGGCCAATATCGGGAAACCGGTATTGGCTATTGGTGTCTATGGGTTTCATTCATTAAACCCAAACTCAACTTTTTGAATACCCAGGAAGGGTATTCAAATCAATCGTGTGCGCACATCCATTAACTAAGGACGAGGTAGCCTTGAGTAATAGCAACGCCATCCAATCCCATACCGGACGCATATCTTTCGCTCGCACCCAGAATATTCTTGATTATCCCGATTTTCTCGACGTTCAAATCGAGTCTTTCCGACGTTTCACCCAGTGGAACATTGATCCGGAAGATCGGGAAGAAATGGGACTTCAAAAAATATTTTTGGAACACTTCCCGATTCAGGATACCCGGGAACAGAGCATTCTGGAATTTATTTATTACGCAGTGGATACTCCCAAGTATTCCATTCGCGAATGCCAGGAGCGAGGATTAACGTACGCCCTCCCATTAAAAGCAAAATTGCGGTTATCGGCTTCCGATCCCGGTGACGATGCCAGTGAAACGATAGAACAGGAAGTTTTCCTTGGAGATCTGCCATGGATGACTGACCGCGGAACGTTTATCATTAACGGTTCCGAAAGGGTTATTGTAAGCCAGTTGCATCGATCTCCAGGTGTTTTCTTCGGACAGTCACTGCATCCGAACGGAAGCCAGCTCTATTCTGCACGGGTCATACCTTTCAAAGGATCCTGGATTGAATTTACTACAGATATCAGGGATGTCCTCTGGGCTTATATCGATCGCAAAAAGAAGCTTCCGGTAACCACGCTTCTCAGAGCACTCGGATTCTCCAGTGATTATGAAATTCTCTCCATTTTTGATCTCTCCGATGAGATTACCATAAAATCAGCCAAGGCCTTCAAAAATGCCGTTGGCAGAAAACTCGCTACGGATATTGTTGAAGACGTTACCGAAGAGGTCGTGGACGATGAAACCGGTGAAGTAACCGAAGCTAAAAAACGGAATATTCTCTTCCCGCGAGATCATGAGCTCACAGATGATGACTTCAGTGCACTGAAGACTGCCGGCATTACCCAGATTCATGTTCTGAAATCTGGTGAAGAGGATGTAGAAGAGTCCGTAATTCTCAATACGCTTCGTAAAGATACCAGTTATGATGAAGAGAGTGCGCTTTCCGAGGTATATCGCCAGATCCGTTCCGGTGAAATGCCTGATATGGAGACCGCTCGTACTGTTCTCGAACGTCTTTTCTTCAGCGACAAAAGGTATGATCTGGGAGAAGTAGGCCGTTATCGCCTGAACAAACGTCTGCACCTGGATGAATCGCTGGAACTTCAGGTTCTGACCAGAAACGATATCATTGCAATCATCCGGGAACTGATCCGGTTGAAAGAAATGAAATCTCAGGTGGATGATATCGATCACTTGAGTAACCGGCGTGTTCGTACGGTAGGTGAGCAACTGGGGCAGCAGTTCGGCCTCGGTCTTGCCAGAATGACCCGTACGATTCGCGAGCGCATGAACTCCCGGGATGCGGAGCAGTTTACACCCCAGGATCTGGTGAATGCAAGAACGATTTCCAGTGTGATCAACACCTTTTTTGGAACCAATCAGCTGTCTCAGTTTATGGATCAGACCAATCCGCTTGCGGAGCTGACACATAAACGCCGGATGTCAGCCCTGGGACCAGGTGGATTGACCCGTGAGCGCGCCGGATTTGAGGTTCGTGACGTGCATTATACACACTATGGCCGCCTTTGCCCGATTGAAACACCGGAAGGCCCGAATATCGGATTGATCTCATCACTTTGTGTTCATGCAAAGGTTAATGATTTTGGATTTATTGAGACTCCCTACCGTCAGGTGAAAGATGGTACGGTATCAAAGAAAGTTGATTATCTGGCAGCCGAACAGGAAGACGAAACGGTTATTGCTCAGGCAAACGCCATTTTGACGGAAGAGAGTAAATTTCAAAACGATCTCATCTTTTCCCGGTTCCGGGACAGCAACGTGGGCCTCGCATCACCGGATGAAGTCCGATATATGGATATCTCACCGAACCAGATTGTTTCGGTGGCAGCCGGTATGGTTCCGTTCATTGAGCACGATGATGCAAACCGTGCACTGATGGGATCTAACATGCAGCGTCAGGCTGTGCCGTTGCTTCGTCCCGAAGCGCCCTTTGTTGGTACGGGGCTGGAATACCGTGCCGCCCGTGACTCCAGAGCACTGATTGTTGCTGAAGGAAGTGGCGAGGTGGTGTATGTGAGTTCCACTGAGATTCATGTACGTTATGACCGGGATGAACTCGAATCCCTGGCGCATTTTGACGAAGGTGTTGTCAAATACACCCTTCTCAAGTTTGAACGCACCAACCAGGACACCACATCCAATCAGCGTCCGCTTGTAAAAGTTGGTGATAAAGTCATTGAAGGCCAACCCATTGCGGATGGCTGTGCCACTTCGAATGGAGAATTGGCGCTTGGCCGTAATCTGCTGGCTGCATTTATGCCGTGGAGAGGCTATAACTTTGAGGATGCCATTGTCATCAGCGAACGTGTCGTTTCAGAGGACGTCTATACCTCCATTCACATTCAGGAATTTGAACAACAGGTTCGTGATACCAAACGCGGTGAAGAAGAACTGACCCGCGAAATTCCAAATGTGAGTGAAGAAGCAACCCGCAATCTGGATGAGAATGGAATAATTCGTGAAGGTGCGAAAATAAATTCCGGAGATATCATTGTCGGGAAAATTACTCCGAAAGGCGAAACCGATCCGACACCGGAAGAGAAGTTGCTGCGTGCCATTTTTGGTGACAAAGCCGGTGATGTGAAGGATGCATCACTCAAAACCCCTCCGGGTGTTTCAGGAGTGGTTATCGGCACCAAGCTGTTTAGCCGTAAAAAAGACGAACAACTCTCCAGAAAGGAAGAAAAGGAGTTGGTTGAACGGGAAAATGAAGTATATCGCGAACAGCTGGCGAAGCTTAACGGCCAGTGGTCGGAGCGGATGTACAAATTGCTGAAGGACAAAACCTCACCCGGTGTTGTTGACCATATTGGGAATGAGGTGATCTCAAAAGGCGAGAAATACCGGAAGCAAATTTTTGACGGTATCGATCCGTTAATACTGAAAAGCCGTCAAAACTGGTGCCAGGACGAGAAGGTGAATGAGCACATTTTGACACTCTTCCAAAACTACCGTAATCTCAGACGTCAGTATGAAACCGATCTGAAACGCCGAAAATACTCCATACAGGTAGGTGATGAACTTCCCCCGGGAATTGTTCAGAAAGCCAAAGTCTATGTAGCCAAAAAGCGTAAACTGGGTGTTGGAGACAAGATGGCCGGCCGTCACGGAAACAAAGGCGTTGTAGCCAAGGTTGTTCCTGCGGAAGATATGCCATTTCTCGAAGATGGAACACCGGTCGATATTGTACTGAATCCGCTCGGGGTTCCATCCAGGATGAACCTTGGCCAGATCTATGAAACCATTCTCGGATGGGCCGGTGCCAAACTCGGTGTAACATTTGCGACGCCGACCTTTGATGGTGCCACTTATGATGATATCCAAAGCTGGTTGAAAAAAGCCGGTCTGCCGGAAGATGGTCGTACCTATCTGTACGACGGACAAACCGGCGATCGTTTTCAACAAATGACAACGGTTGGGTACATCTACATGCTTAAACTGAATCACCTTATCCAGGACAAGATTCACGCACGTTCGATTGGCCCTTACTCCCTGATTACGCAGCAGCCATTGGGTGGTAAAGCCCAGTTTGGTGGACAGCGGCTCGGGGAAATGGAAGTCTGGGCGCTTTATGCCTATGGAGCATCCAACATATTGAAAGAAATGCTCACCGTAAAAAGTGACGATGTGAAAGGACGTTCCAAAGTCTATGAAGCGATCGTGAAAGGTGAAAATCTGCCGGAAGGAACCACACCGGAATCCTTTAATGTGTTAGTGAGAGAGCTTCAGGGTCTTGGACTCGAAGTCAGTATCAACTAAACAGGTCGGTGGCTTTTTATTGAGAAGCGAACTGTTCAACTTATTTAAAATTTAACGGAGGTACATCCTTGCCGTTTACCAAAAGCGAATCCGTCTCAAAAGACTTCAAGAGTTTACGTGTTTCCCTTGCTTCGGCAGAATCCATTCTGTCGCGCTCCAATGGGGAAGTACTGAACCCTGAAACCATTAACTACCGCACATTCAAACCAGAAAAAGATGGTTTGTTCTGTGAAAAAATCTTCGGTCCTGTGAAGGACTGGGAGTGCCATTGCGGCAAATACAAACGCATCCGTTACAAGGGCATCATCTGTGACCGTTGTGGTGTGGAAGTGACCCGTAAAGCGGTTCGGCGTGAGCGTATGGGGCATATTACCCTCTGCGTTCCTGTGGTCCATATCTGGTACTTCAAATCCATGCCCAACAAGATAGCTTATCTGCTGGGCCTCTCTTCAAAAAACCTTGAGAAGATAGTTTATTACGAGAACTTTGTTGTCGTAAAACCGGGCCTTGCGCGGGATCTTGGATACAAGGTTGGAGATATGATCTCCGAAGAGGAGTATTACGATATCATGGGCCAGCTTCCGGAGGATCATCAGGCAATCGATGATGATGACCCGGATAAATTTCTGGTGAAAATGGGAGCAGAAGCGATCGAATCGCTCCTGATGAACATCGAGCTGGATGAAGCTGCTTACAAATATCGTGAGTCGGTAAAGAATGAAACCTCCGCGATGCGCAAGAAAAAGTTTCTGAAGCGCCTTCAGGTCATTGAATCGTTCCGTGCGGCAAACAAACAGCGTGAAAACCGTCCTGAGTGGATGGTGATGAGGGTAATACCGGTAATTCCACCGGAACTCCGGCCGCTGGTTCCGCTGGAAGGCGGACGTTTCGCCACTTCCGATCTGAATGATCTCTATCGCCGGGTGATTATCCGCAACAACCGACTCAAGCGCCTGATTGACATCAAAGCACCGGATGTGATTCTCCGTAATGAGAAACGTATGTTGCAGGAATCCGTGGATTCGTTGTTCGATAACTCACGGAAAATGAATGCGGTTCGTAGCAATAACCGCCCGCTGAAATCTCTCAGTGATATGCTGAAAGGCAAGAGCGGCCGGTTCCGTCAGAACCTGCTTGGGAAACGTGTTGACTACTCCGGACGATCCGTGATTGTAGTCGGGCCTGAATTGAAGCTCCACGAGTGTGGATTGCCCAAGGAGATGGCGGTCGAACTGTACAAACCGTTTATCATTCGCCGTCTCATTGAACGAGGATATGTCAAGACGGTAAAAAGTGCCAAGAAAGTGGTTGACCGGCGGGATGATGTCGTCTGGGATGTACTTGAAAAAGTGATTGACGGACATCCGGTGATGCTCAACCGTGCTCCGACACTTCACCGTCTCGGAATCCAGGCGTATCAGCCGGTATTGATTGAAGATAAAGCGATCCGACTGCACCCCCTCTCCTGTACCGCTTTTAATGCGGATTTTGACGGTGATCAGATGGCCGTTCACCTGCCGTTGAGCCATGATGCGATTCTCGAGGCATCGGTACTGATGCTGGGTTCCCATAACATTATGAATCCGGCGAATGGAAGTCCTATTACCGTTCCGTCGCAGGATATGGTTCTTGGAATCTATTACCTGACAAAGATGGGTGAAGGTGCGCGTGGAGAAGGCAAGAACTTCTCATCACCTGATGAGGTGAAAATTGCCTATGATCGTGATTATATCGATTTGCATGCGAAGATTAATGTTCGGATTACCAAAAAGGATGGTGACGAGGTGGTTAAGGTAATGGTTAAAACCACTACCGGACGCATACTTTTTAACGAGATTATTCCTGATGAGCTGGGCTATATCAACCTCACCTTCGGTAAGAAGGAGTTGCGGAACCTGATTGGTGATGTATTTACCAAAGCGGGGACCATGCGTGCCGCGCAGTTTCTTGATCAGATGAAGTATCTTGGGTTCGAACACGCAACCACAGGCGGACTATCGTTCAGCCTGGAAGATATTGTAATACCGAAAGCGAAAGCCGAATATATCAATCAGGCGCAAAGCGAAGTCCGGGTGATTCAGGAACGCTATGAAAACGGCTTCATTACCGATAATGAACGTTATAATCAGGTAATTGATAAATGGACCAGCACGACCAACCGGGTGTCAGAGACGCTTTTCCAGGCGTTAACCAAAGATAAAGGCGGATTTAATCCCGTGTTTATGATGGCCGATTCCGGTGCTCGTGGTTCAAAAGAGCAGATTCGTCAGCTTGGTGGTATGCGTGGACTGATGGCCAAGCCGCAGAAAAGTTCGCTGCAGACGGGTAACGAGGTTATTGAACAACCCATCCTCTCCAGTTTTAAGGAAGGACTTACCGTACTGGAATACTTCATTTCTACTCACGGTGCCCGTAAAGGTCTGGCTGATACCGCTCTGAAAACAGCAGATGCCGGATATCTTACACGCCGGCTTGTTGATGTTTCACAGGATGTCATCGTTACAGAAGATGATTGCGGAACCCTGCGGGGAATTAAGATTCAGGCGCTTAAAGATAACGAAGATATTGTTGAGAGCCTGGAGGACCGGGTGCTCGGAAGGGTATCGATGCATGATGTGTATGATCCGCTTACCGATGAGTTAATTGTAACCTCCAATGAGCTGATCAATGAAGAAATCGCCTCAAAAATTGCGGAAACTTCAATTGAAGAGGTGGAAATCAGGTCGGTACTAACCTGTGAATCCGCACGCGGTGTATGTGCGAAATGTTACGGACGGGACCTTTCGAGAGGCAAGCCTGTTCAGGTTGGAGAGGCTGTTGGTGTAATTGCTGCACAATCCATTGGAGAGCCGGGTACCCAGCTTACTCTTCGTACATTCCACGTTGGTGGAACTGCTTCACGTCTTGAATCCGATTCACAGCACAAAACCAAGTTTGCCGGTAAGGTTGTGTTCGAAAATGTCCGGGCTGTTGACTACGATGATGGCGAAGAGATGACAACCGTGGTACTGAGTCGTGCCGGTGAAATCAGGATTGTTGATGAAACCGACAAGACCTTGATCACATATAACATTCCGTATGGCTCTGAATTGCTTGTGGAAGATGGCGATATGGTACAAAAAGGAATGCCTCTCTGTAAATGGGATCCTTATAATGCCTTGATCTTCTCCGAACTGGATGGTCATATTGAGTATCGTGATATTATCCACGGTGTTACTTATAAAGATGAAACCGATTCCCAGACGGGTCACAAAGAGAAAGTAATCACCGATTCGCGTGACCGCACGCTTGTGCCGACGGTCATTGTGAAAGGGGATAAAGATCGGATTCGTGAGACTACGCTTCCCGTGGGAGCACACGTTGTTGTAGATGACAAAGAATCTGTTGCTTCCGGACAGGTTCTTGCCAAGATTCCGCGTACATCCGCCTCCAAGTCAAAAGATATCACGGCCGGTTTGCCGCGAATTACCGAGCTGTTTGAAGCGCGGCCACCCAAGGATCCGGCTGTAGTATCCGAGATTGAGGGTATTGTTAAAATGGGTTCGCGGAAACGTGGCTCACAAGAGGTAATTATCACCAGCAAGGACGGTACTGAAAGTAAAACCTACCTGATTTCTCTGGCCAAGCATATCCTGGTTCAGGAAAACGATTTCGTGAAAGCGGGTCAGGCTCTGTCTGACGGGGTTATTATGCCTCAGGATATTCTGAGTATTCTCGGGCCTTTTGCGGTTCAGTCGTATCTGGTGAATGAAATCCAGGAGGTTTATCGACTTCAGGGTGTGAAAATCAGTGATAAGCACATCGAGACCATTGTGCGTACGATGATGCAGAAAGTCGAAATTACGGATTCGGGGGATACGATGTTCCTTGAAGGGGATAAAATTGACCGTTTTGAAGTGAATCGGACCAATGATGCACTGATTGGTAAATATGTCGTTACGGATCCCGGAGATAGTGATGTTCCGCTCGGATCGTTGCTCGAACGGCGTGAAATCCGTGAGATCAATTCGAAATTGATTACCAGCGACAAAAAAGAGATGGAAACACGGCCGGCTGATCCTGCCATTTCCAAGCCGATACTTCTTGGTATTACCCGTGCCGCGCTTTCAACCGAAAGCTGGTTGTCGGCATCTTCATTCCAGGAAACCACAAAGGTACTTACACAGGCTGCTATTGAGGCGAAAGCTGATAATCTGATGGGCCTGAAAGAGAATGTGGTTGTCGGACATCGTGTTCCGGCAGGTACCGGTCTGCGGAAATACCAGGACATCATTGTTGGTTCCAAAGAAGATATGGAAGACGTTGGCGCAGCCAGCAGAGTCTTCCAGCAACTTGGAGCTGATACTCCATCCGTACAAGATGTGAAGGAGAATAAAGAAGACTAAAAAAAGGGAGCTCAAAAGGCTCCCTTTTTTTATCAAATTTTTCGGACTATGGACAATTCCGTCAATCTGTCCGAAGAGATTTCAACCGTTATAACCGGTTGATTTGTCGAAAAAAAAGCAGATTCGATAACTGACAGCTCTTTTTTCTCTGGCAGTCCCGTTAACCCGTTTGCGGTGTCAACGCCTCACTTCTTTTTCGAATCGCCGATATTTTCAAGCAGTTTCTCCGCCTCTGAGATAAGATCTTCTGCTCTTTTTTGGGCTTCTTCAACTACCAGATCTCCCTCTTTTTTCGCATCGGAAACAATGCTTTTTTCATACTGCAAACGGTCGATCAGATTACTGAGTTCATCCATGTAGTTATTCAGGCGGTAGCTTATCCGGTCCCGCGTATTTGCTCCTTTATCCGGTGCATACAATAAAGCCATGAATGATCCGACCAATGAGCCGGAAAGCAGGCCGAGAATAAATCCTTTTGGAAAATTACTCATATCACAAAGGGTTATAAAGTGTGTACAAAATGTCTTAACTGTATTACGTTTAAAATAGGATATTTCTTATAAAAGTGAGAGACATATAATGTCAGAATATGTCACTTAAGTTATGCATGTGAAACCGGAAAATATTCTTTTATCAGATTTTCTGCTATGATAGACGAGGATAACACCCCCGGAAGACCGGCACCGGGATGCGTACCGGCTCCAACGAAAAATAAATTAGGAAAATCTTCGGAGCGGTTGTGGGGACGAAACCAGGCAGATTGGGTCAATAGCGGTTGAACAGAAAATGCCGATCCTTTGTAGCTGTTGAGTGTATTCTGGAAATGTAACGGGTCAATATGCATCCGGACTTTTATGTGATTCCTGAGATCGGGAAGGTAATTCTCTTCCAGAAAGGCCAGGATTTTATCACCATAAGATTCACTCATCTTATCCCAGTTGGTTGTCCCGTCCAGATGAGGAACAGGAGAAAGCACATAAAAAGATTCCCCGCCTTCGGGCGCCAGTGAAGGATCGGTATACGTCGGCATATGGAGATACAGTGAAAAATCATCCGCAAGGATTTTCTTGTCAAAAATGTCACTCAATAACGATTTGTATCGTTTACTGAGGATGATGTTGTGATGTTTTAGTTTCGTTTTGTTGTATCTCCTGTCTGTTCCAAAATAGAGCACAAAAAGCGACATGCTGTATTTCATTTTGTCGATTTTCCGGTTGGTATAGGTCTTTCGGCGGGACTCATCTATCATGTAACGGTAGGTCCAGGCGAGATCACCGTTGGAAATTACTACATCAGCAGGTATAAAACTTCCATCAGTCAGTTCTAACCCTTCCGCGTTATTCCTGTTGTTAATCCTGATTTTGGAAACCTCCGTATTGAAATGAATGGAGCCCCCCAGTTCATGGATCAGTTTTACCATCCCGTCTACAATGGATCCGGTTCCCCCCATGGCATAATGTACCCCCCATTCCCTCTCCAGATAGTGAATCATGGCATAAATCGAAGTCGTGTCAAATGGATTTCCTCCCACCAGAAGCGGGTGAAAGGAGAAGCAACGGCGCAGAAAATCATTCTTAACGAATTGGGATACGTAGGAATGAACATTTTTATGTGATTGAAGACGGATGAGATCCGGCGCAACCCTGATCATATCCATAAATTTGAGAAACGGTTTATCAGCTAATTCCACAAATCCCTTCTGGAAAATGGCTTTGGTGGTCTGCATGAATCTGTGGTAGCCCTCTTTGTCCCCGGGATTCCACCGGTCAATTTCAGAAAAGATAAAGTCTTCATCACTGTTATAATCGAAATGCCGGCCTTCGTGGTCGAAAATCCGGTAGAATGGCTGGCAGGGAACGAGTTTAAAGTAATCTTCCCGTTTTTTGCCCGCTTTTTCAAAAATGTCGTCAAACATGAACGGAGCAGTGATTACGGTTGGTCCACCATCAAACCGAAAACCGTTTTGTTCGTAAACATAGGCCCGTCCGCCGGGCTTGTCCCGCTTTTCAAACAACGTAACGTTATACCCTTCGGCCAGCAGACGCGCGGCAGCACCCAGTGCTCCAAATCCGGTCCCAATAACGGCTATGTTAGTAGACATATATCAATATTTGAAATTATGGAATGATGTTGCAATGCCATGCGGAACTTGCCGTAATCTAGTGCATACCTCGTGCATACGTAGTCCGGAGACAATATATAAGAGTGAATCCAAACACAGGACATGGACTTTACGTTCGTAAAGTGGAGCAGGTAATCTGGATTTTGTTTACAACGATGAGCAAATCAGGCATCCGGATTTGGTGTTGGTAGGAGTAAAAGTCACAGATTGGCATTTAATAGCGGAAATAATCGTAAACCAGGAGGATTATTGCCGGCATAATTAAGCAGGCCAATCTGAATTCCATTGAGGTTTCTTGCGAAGTTGTAGATACCAATAGTAAGGCCGTGTTGAGTGCCTTCGATTCGGTTATAGGCACTGGCACTCACACCGCGGAGTGAACCCTCATCCTTCATTTTAAAATGAACAGGGGAGATAAACACTCCTCTGGCCAGGCCGTCTCCTCCGGTAAACATGCTGATGGTTGCACCGGTAAGGTTTGCAGCTCCGATTCCCACACCAGCAACATGCAGGCCTTTTAAATGATAACCAGTTCCGGTGCCAAGACCGGAGAGACTGACGCCGCGTATCTGGTCACTGGCGCCAATACCAATTCCGGCCAGGCTCAGACCGCTTATAGTGCCGCCGGCACCCATTCCCACACCGGCAAAGGACAATCCGCTGATGTTCTCACCAGATCCGAAACCGAGGCCTGCAATATTTATTCCTTTGATATCACCACTGGCTCCGAAACCGAATCCTGCAAATGTGATACCGGATATAGACCCTCCACTACCGATTCCGATTCCGGAGAGAGTAATACCGGAGATAGAATCACCAGAGCCAATTCCAAGTAATGCAGCAGTTACACCCCGAATGTGGCCACCGGCACCGATACCAAGTCCGGATAGCGAGATGCCTTCAATGGAACCGCCGGCGCCCATTCCCAAACCGGCTACCTGTATTCCGGATAAGGATGATCCGGCTCCAATTCCCAAACCGGCCATTTGCACTCCATGTATAGAACCTTCTGCGCCAACTCCAAGACCACCTGCCTGGAACCCGATGACATTGTTTGAAACGGTAACTCCCCCAAGTCCGACGGATACCCCCATGAGGTCCCCTCCACCCGTTAGTGGTAACCCAATAGCCAGGCCACGGACAATGCTGTTGGAATCATAGCCCGGCTCCCGTAAAGTGATATTGATACCGTGAATTTTTTGAAGCTGATGGTCGCGATAATTGATTCGGAGGCCGTGAATAACCGGGACATCCCCTAATCCGATACCGTAATTTCGGTATGTGAGGGAAAAGTGATTGCCCGTTTTGAGGAGCGTAGTATGTTGGTTGGTAGAGTCGTTGGTACTGGAAACCCACTGTGGAGTGGGGTTTGTGGTAGCTGAAGAAAACGTGGGAGTCGTCAGTTGGAATGCACCGACAAAGATCAGGAGTATACCTGTGATGACAGGTGATAAAAATGGCACTGGTTTCATAATATTCAGGTACCGAAATAACGTTGTAGTTTATGAATCCTCTGTCCAGAAATGTTACCGATGTGATAATCCTGAAGAAGTTCAGATTCGATATGACACCATGAAACCTGCTGCAGGCTGAGCGGGATTGTTATATTCACCGGCAGAAGGCAACCACAGTGGTACCATGGATCTACGGAAACCGGATCAAAACGTTACATTTTTGTTGCTGAAATATTCAGTTTTGAACCTGACGTACATACCCCTGATGTCCATTTCGTTCCAGCCGGTTCAGGTCCCTGCTGGCTTCACCGGTACTTCGGTAGCGGCCGTAATAGACGCGATAAACGCGATTTTCATCAACCCGGGCGGATACTACCCTGCTGTTTCGAATTTGTTTGGCGTATGATTCCGCATCACTCCGGCGGTTAAACGATCCCAGCTGAATAGTAAATTCCTCCTGACGAATATTCCCGGGACCGCGAGTGCGGAGCGGTTGTTCCGAGCGGACCAGTATCAGACGTACCGGGGCAATACCGCTGTCAATCATATCAATGCGGCGAGCTGCTTCACGGGAAAGGTCTATGATACGTCCACGGGCATACGGTCCGCGGTCGTTGATACGCACATCCACCGATTTACCGTTGTTTCGGTTGACCACGCGGACAACGGTATTGAAAGGCAGGGTGCGATGAGCTGCAGTAAGGGCATCCTGATTATAGGTTTCACCATTAGCAGTCTGCTTACCGTGGAAACCGGGTCCGTACCAGCTTGCCTCCCCACTTTCAATGACACTTCCTGATCGCGTTGTAGCACAGGAAGCAATAATAAGCAGCAGTATTGAAAGCAGTATAAGTCGATTCATTATCGCTTCTTTATCATATTTACCAGTTTAATCCGTCTCAGTCACCCGGAAAATAAAAAACTTGAGGTATTCTGTTTCGGGCATTTCCGGCAGTGTCGGGTGATCCGGCGGATGTGCTCCGTTGTGGAGTAACTGAACATGACGGCGACTGTCTTTACATGCACGCTGAATCGACTCCATGAACGCCTCCCGGGTGATATGATGAGAACAGGTTGATGTGGCTAAAATTCCTCCTGGTTTTAACATCTCCAATGCGGCGCCATGGATTTTCCGGTATTCGCGCAATGCGGGGCCTACCGATTTTCGATTGGTTGCGAGATTTGGCGGGTCCAGATTGATAACATCAAATGACGCTCTCTTTTTTGCCATTCCGGGAAGCAGTTGGAAAAGATCACCCAGCTGGGTGCTAATTGTGCTTTCCTGATCATTTCGGCGGATGGTTTCTACTGCTGAGGCAAGAACCGATTCAGAATTATCAATGGCAATGACCTCGGAAGCTCCACCAAGAGCGGCATGAACAGCAAATCCTCCATAGTGACAAAACGCATCAAGGACTTTGGCCCCTTCAGGAATGAAAGATTGGAACAGCTTTCTATTATCCCGCTGATCAAGATAAAACCCGGTTCTGTGGCCATTCAATAGATCGATGGTATAATGTACCGAATTTTCGGTAATAGGCACCTTTATATCGTCGTCATTACCAACGATAACTTGTTTTTCCTGCTGCAGGCCCTCCCGTTCACGCATCAGGTTATCGTTTCTTAAAATAAGAAATGCAGGTTTTAATAACTCCCCGAGTGTGTCTATGATGATATTTCGTTGTTTTTCCATTCCGGCACTGAGAATCTGCAACACGAGCCCATCACCATAGCGATCAACAATTAGCCCCGGCAAACCGTCGCTCTCGGCATAGATCAGACGATATGCATCAGTGTCCCGTATTACATTATCCCTGAGAGCGACAGCCATTTTTAACCGGGACTTAAAAAAAGAGGCATCTATGGTGACATCCCTTCGGGAGAGCATCCTGACAGCGATGAGCGAATTGGGATGGTAATAACCAATTCCCTTGAATGCATTACCTGCGTCAAAAACTCGAACAATTTGCCCGATTTCAAGCGGGTGATCTGTTGGGACCAGTTCATTACTGAAAATCCATTGATGGCCCTTTTTTAGCCGTTTATCTTTCTCTTTTGCAAGATGAATCGATTTATATGGATGCGTCATAGATGCGTTATAAGTTCATGTATGGGGTCTCAATCAAAAAAAATCACAGGAGATGCGTAATGATTTGATTGTTTTTAACTGGGCTGTATATCATATTAAAGATATCACTTTTCGCGGGCAACATTTCACACTTAAAATGGAGATTTGTCATGTCTGAAAAAATTAATCTGGAATGTGTTCAGGGTGATATTACCAATCAGAGCGATCTTGATGTTGTTGTGAACGCCGCCAATGCACAGTTACGAACAGGAGGTGGCGTTGCCGGTGCTATTCATCGGGCTGCCGGGCCAAAACTTGAAGAATCATGCCGCCCAATGGCCCCAATAAATCCGGGAGATGCGGTTATCTCTCCTGCTTTTGACATGCCCAATAAAAAAATTATTCATACCCTTGGGCCTGTATATAATGTTGACAAACCATCTGACCAGCTTCTGGCCGATTGTTACCGGAATTCATTGTTACTGGCGGATCGTGAAAAATTGACAACCATTGGATTTCCCGCGATATCAACAGGCGCGTTCGGATATCCAGTTCAGGAAGCTGCCGAAGTCTCGGCATATGTGGTACATTCGGTGATGGCCGAACTCCATCAGATTGCTCTGATTCGGTTTGTTCTGTTTTCCGATACAGATTATGCAACCTTCCGTAAAGCATTTGGGATTAAATAATCGGATGGGATTTAATTATCATATTAGTTAAATCATATCCGAACCAGTTTCAGAACAGTTCGTCTAAATGTATGAGTGAGTGAAGTTTGAGTATTACCGGTTTCATTACTATTACCCGGCTGGTTTTACTCTCTGAATACCATCATTTACCACGCTTGACGGTACCGTTATATCCGGGAACAAGTTCAGGCGGTATCTTTTAAAACAAATTATTCTGGTAACCATGAAAAATTCATCGCGATCTTTTTCTAACAGGGGGTTTGTATCCCTGTTAATGGCCATATGCTTTGCCGGACTGGCCGCATCAGGTATCATTCTGTACATTGCGCCACCTTGCAGTATCGCGGCCAATACCAATTGGAGTATTCTTGGGATGTCGAAAGTCCAGTGGGCCTCCCTCCACCAGGTATCCGCCCTGTTTATCCTTATTCTGGCGCTTATCCATCTGTTTGTGTTTAACTGGAAAACCTTTTTATGTTATTTGAACCGCAAATCAGACAGAAAAAATAACTCCGAGCTGTCATCGGCCGGAAGAAAAACATTTTCGATTCCAAAAGAGGTCATTGCTGCAATCATAGCGGGAATTATCCTGTATGCGGGCGCTATCACCATGATTGCTCCTTTCGGATGGCTGCATGAGGGGCACGACACGATCAGGGACAGTTATCGCCAGGAGATACCCTCCGGAACCGGGGAAGGCTACATGCGGGGTGATGGACGTGGCGATGGGCGCGGTGACGAAGCACGAGACGGCAGTGGACGTGGCGATGGACGCGGTGAAGGAGCACGGGACGGACGCGGCCGCAATCGCTAAATCACTCCTCCCGGATATTTTCGATCATCTCTCCGGTCACCAGAAATACAATTCGTTCACAGATATTGGTTACCCGGTCGGCGATCCGCTCCAGGTTGTGCGCAACCCAAAGCAGCTTGGTTGACGCGGTGATCGTGGACGGTTTTTCAAGCATAATGGAGATCAGCTCCCGCTGTACCTGATGGTATAGTTCATCCACCTGGTCATCCTGTTTGTTGATGCGCCGTGCCGCCTGATCATCCCGTACACTGTACGCCTTCATCGAAGCCCGGGTCATCTCCACCGCGATTTCTTCCATGCGCGGGATATCGATGAGCGGCTTCACAAGCGGCGTGTCTCCCAGCTTGATCACTATCTTGGCGATCCCCTCGGCATAATCGCCCATACGCTCCAGATCGGTTATGATGCTCAATACCGCAATCAATTCCCGTAAATCGGTCGCTACCGGCTGCTGCGTCGCGATGAGGCTGATACATTTCTCCTCAATCTCCCACCGTTTGTCATTGATGAATTGGTCGTCATTCCGGATTATTTTTGCCGTCGCAACATCCTGCTCTTTCAAGGCTATGATCGACTTGTTGATAGCCAGGGTGACCATATCCGCCATGGCCATCATGTCCTTTTCAATAGTTACCAGATGATTCTTAAAGGCTTCACGCATTGTGTTTGACTCCTGTCGTGATGTGTGGTCGGTTTGTGTTTGGGGTGTTGTCATCCGAATCGTCCGGAGATATAAGCCTCGGTCTGATTCTGTTTCGGCTTGGTAAACAGATCATTGGTAGCACCTACCTCAATCAGGTTGCCCACATAGAAAAAAGCTGTGCGATCCGAGATCCGGGCGGCCTGTTGCATGTTGTGTGTAACAATAACGATTGTGACATGATCTTTCAGGGTGTGAATCAGCTCCTCAATCCTGTTGGTAGATTGCGGATCCAGCGAACTGGTCGGTTCATCCATCAGCAACACCTCAGGATCAACTGCCAGCGCACGTGCAATCGACAATCGCTGTTGTTGTCCCCCGGAGAGCTCTGATCCCGGCTGTTTCAGACGATCCTTGACCTCGTCAAACAAAGCGGCCTGTGTGAGCGCGCGTTCGCACACTTCATCCAGCAGACTTTTTTTCCGGATACCGACAAGCTTCAGTCCGGCTATTACATTATCATAAATCGACATGGTCGGAAACGGTGTCGGCTTCTGAAAAACCATCCCGATACGCCGCCGGATGTTGACCGGATTGACATCTTTGTGATAGATATCTTTCCCGTCCAGCAGAACCTGGCCGGTGACCTTTGCGATGCGTGTGAGATCATGCATTCGGTTCAGCGCCCGAAGATATGTGGTTTTGCCGCATCCCGACGGACCGATCAGCGCCAGTACCTCTTTGTCATAGATCGGTATGCTCACTTCTTTGACACCAATAGTCGTGCCATATGTTACCGTCAGGTCGCGTGTTTCCATCCGGGATTTTTTTCCGGCGGATGGGTCCGCAGATTTTCCGCCGGAGGAGTCCGGGCTTTGTTCACTGGAAGTGACGCGTGTTTTTTGGCTGGATGAGGTCAGGCTTTGTTCCCTGGATGAAACAGGAGATTTTTGACCGGATGCAGCATGCATATTTTCGCTGTATCCGGGGTGCATGAACGCTTGGGGAATGTCGGCCTGTCCGGCACCGGTGGTACTTTGGAGCGGGTTGAAAAATCTGGAAACCCTGTTCAACATCTGTATCATGGAAGGATCTGTTTAATTAAAATTTCTGACGGGTTAAAAATCGTGCGGTGGCGAAACAGAGAATGACAAAAACCAGCAAGACAATCGCTGCCGCCCAGCCCATATCGTGCCAGTGGGTGTATGGACTGATCGCCAGGCTGTAAAGACGTTGCGGCAGGGTGTCTGTTGGACCTAAAAGCATTCCCAGCCAATGATTTGGGAGATAATTGTTTCCGAATGAGGTAAAGAGCAGGGGAGCGGCTTCACCGGCGGCCCGGGCAAAAGCGATGAGAATCCCGGTGACAAGCCCGAATTTTGCTGCCGGCATGACAGCAGAAAGGACAACACGCCAGCGCGGAAGTCCGATGGCCAGCCCCGCCTCCCGGATGGACCAGGGGATCGACATCAGGGCGCTTTCGGTAGTACGGGCAACAATCGGCAGCATCACAAACGAGAGAGCCACTCCACCGGCCAAACCGGAAAATGTTCCCATCGGTTTCACAATCAGTACGAACGCGAGCAGGCCTTTCAAAATGGCAGGCATGCCGTTAAGCGTATCATTCATGATGCGCAACAGGGGATTCAGTTTGTGATCGGGATACTCGGAGAGCATGATGCCTGCACCCAGTCCGATCGGGATAGCGATGATCAAAGCGACAGAATCGACAACCAGTGTTCCGAGGATGGTGTGGATCAGCCCGGTCGGCCGTCCCTGCATGGCTCTGGACGGGGATCCCAGTTCCTGGGTGAAGAAATCCCAGGAGATGGCCCCGATTCCGTGAATGATTACGTGCGCAATGATGATGACCAGCGGAAGAAGTACAATGATCGTACTCAGTACCAGCAGGGACTCCATGATGCGGTCGCGTATGTTTCGTTGAAGCATGGTTTTCATCAGATCGTCTGTCCTCCTTTCACAGAAAATTTTCGGGTGAGGTAGGCTGCCAGGAGATTGACCACAAGCGCCAGAAGAAAGAGCACAAATCCGATCGCCATCAAACTCGAAAGGTGCAGGTTTTCCACCGCCTCCCGAAACTCGTTGACGATTACGGATGGCATGGTCGCTCCGGCGCCAAAGACGGAGAATGGCAGATTGTTTTTGTTTCCGATCAGCATCGCTACTGCCATGGTTTCGCCGATCGCTCTTCCCAGAGAAAGGATGGCACCCGCCAGGATCCCGCCCCGGGCGTACGGCAAGACCGCCATCCGGATCACTTCCCAGCGGGTAGCGCCGAGTGCCTGACCGGCTTCCCGCTGTTCCCGGGGTACCGAACGGATGGCATCTTTGGTCAGGGCGGTGGTGTAGGGGACAATCATCAGTGCCAGAACAATGGTAGCGGTCGCTATACCGTACCCCATCGGGTTGCCCAGGATGGGCAGCAGCCATTCGTGATGCTGTTCGGCCCATTCAAATACCGGAAGGTAGACCGTGTCGCGCATCCAGGGTGCCAGTACAAAAATGCCCCAGATACCGATCACCACACTTGGAATAGCGGCGATCAGCTGAACCAGATTGTCAATGATATTGGCCAGCCAGGGGGGCGCGTATTCCGCTGTGAAAATGCCGACAGCAAGTGCGGGGAAAAAGGAAATTAACAGCGCTGCAAAGCTGGTCACAATCGTACCAAAAAAGAATGGGAGTGCACCGAAGGAGAGATGCACAGCCGGATCCCACATGGTGCCGAATAAAAATCCGAAAAACCCGAACTCCCTCAATGCCAGGCTGCCTTCGTCCAGCAGTACGAAAGCCATGCCGATTGCCAGCGCTATAATTGAGATACCCAGTCCGATAACAACTGTTGTGAACGCGATATCTCCCGGACGACGATAGATCGCGGAGGGATTACGCAGCAACTTGCGTATGGTTTTCGCTGTTTTTCGGGCTTTGCTGTGTTCTATGTTCATAAAGGGCTAGTCAAAAATGAAGATGTTGTCCTGCCTGTAAGTAATACTTGTTCCATGTGGTATAAGGTCTGAAAGTGAGATCCCCCCGCCAGGCCATTACGGCCTGACAGAGGATTCCCGGTATGGTGTTACCTGGCCGATGCCAGGGGATGTCCTTGCAATATCTCCTGGCCGATCAGCTCGCCGTTCCATTTTATCTGGCGGATCATATCAAAATTTCGTTCGACGGCCGCCTCCGGTAATCGTGCGAAACCCAGCGATTCGGACATCTCCTGAGCTTCCGTGATGCTGTAGATGAGAAACTTGAGAAGCTCTTCCGCTTCCTGCCGGTTACTGATGGCGTTGTTGGCATCCAGGTTTTCATATACCAGCATCCAGGCGAATCCGGCGATCGGGTAACCGTATTCGGACGGAGTGTTTGTGAATAGCACGCGGGTGTCTTCGGGAAGTTCGATGTTCGCCGCTTCGGTAGTAGCTGCGTAGCTTGGCTCGATGATGTTACCCGAGGAGTTGATCACCGATCCGTATGACATATTGTTAAGCAATGCGTATGTGAGGCTGTTGTACCCGATAGCACCTCTCGTATTCTGCACGGCGCCCGCAACACCTTCGTTGCCGTTTCCACCGATTCCGGTTGGCCAGTTGACGCTGGTGGCATATCCGACACGCTCCCGCCAGCGATCCGAGACACGGGTCAGGTAACTGGTCCACACATTGGTTGTACCTGATCCATCGGATCGGTGAACTACGGTAATTCGCAGGTTGGGAAGATCCACGTCCGGGTTCAGCTCTGCGATTTTCGGATCGTCCCAGCGGGTGATATCACCCATATAGATATCAACCAGCACCTCACCGGAAAAAACCAGCCCCTTGTCGATGCCCGGAATATTATAGGTCGGCACAACATCGGCCAGCGTAACAGGCATGTTGAGTGCCCGCCCGCCGGTTGATTGCTCGACATTATTCATGACTTCATCCGACAAATAGGCTTCGCTCATTCCGAACATGACCGTCTGCTCAATGAACTGGCGAATTCCACCCCCTGAACCGATGGATTGATAGTTCAAGGTTATGCGCCCGTTGGTTTTGTCACGGTAGTCATCCGCCATGGCGGTAATCAGCGGTGCGGGAAACGTAGCGCCGGCTCCGAGCAGGTCGATCCGGTTCTGTGAGCTTTGCCGTCCTTCCTGAAGCTGGCCGGGTGTCGCGTCATCGCCGTTGCCACAAGCGAAAGTGATTGCCATCAGCACGATGGCGAGGGGGAACATTAGAAAGAAATTTCTGTTGTTTGGTATCATATGTGTTCTTTTTGGTTTCGAACGCGACGGCCTGTGTCGGCACGTCGTGGTTAGTTGTATGATGCTTGAAGTTTCCATGCCGTATGTTACCAGTGATGTGTTATGCCAATGTTGGCGTTATGTTACCTTAGTGTTAAGAAGAAGTGTGCCGTGTCCGCTCTCCGGACTGCTTCTCTATGATGTTTGTGCGGATGTGTTTAAAACTGCATGCGAAATCCGCTGAAGATGGTGGATGCCTTGCCGGAGACGTCGGTATCGCTATTCCGGTTTTCCGCCAGTTCATACCCCAGCATGAATTTCAGGTTATGACTGTGGATGTAATAATTGACTCCGATGTACCAGGCGGTATACTCATCTCCGCTCGCATACAGGTTCGGAACCCGATCCGCATAACGGTTCTGGCCCACGCTTACACCCGTATCCCCGGAGATTTGCTCATAGCGGGCGACCGCCTGGAAGGTTTCCGGTACAATGAAAACGGAGGGCAGGATGTAGAAACCACTGATATCCCCGTTTTCGGAATCGCTGCCCGACAGGTATTCCGCACGCAGGTCGATTCCGCCGGTACCAAATTGTCCGCTGACGGCAAACGCATCCTCAAATCGATAGTACCCATTGCTGTTGGTCCGGTGCAGGTAATCCGCGCGAAACCGGGTCTGAAACCCGTCGGCAATCAGGCCATCCAGATTGAGTCCGCCGCTGGCATTCAGCAGATAACTGTCAGTGTCACTGCCCATGCGACCGGTACCAACCGATTGCCCGTTGTACACACCCAGATAATAGGATAACAGCAGGATGGAGCCGTTCAAACGCAGTCCGATCGGCTTGCCCCCGTTCAGATGTCCGTCGAGGCGGGTCCGCTCGAATGTCAATATGCTGGCTGATGACGTATTTTGCTCATGGCCGAATCGCGGCTTTGCTTTACCGAATGTGATATTGGTGCTGGGCAGGCCGGAATAGGTCAAGGTTGCGGCGTCCAGATCCGCATTGGAGAGCACGTTGGCCTCAACCAGATACGAAAAATCCCCATAAAGTGTGCCTTGTAAGCCAAGACGAACCCTCCGGATTTCAAAACTGCTGTAGTCGTCCGCGTCCGTAATTCCCCCGTCATTGCTCCCGGAGGAAAATGCGTATTGGCCCTGGATGCGTCCCCGTACCCGCATGGAATTGGTTGTGTTACGATTGGGAATGACGATGACATCGGGGATATCGGATGCCGCGGTTTCAGTGCCGGCTCTCTTTGATACCATACCGGCTGGTGATATAGCGGCGGTGAGCCCAGGCGGGTTGGCAGGCAAGTTAGCAAGATGAGCAGCAAACGAGGTGGCGGTTTGACTAGTGACGGCAACCGGTTTTTCACCCGGATTACCTGTGGCCAAAACCGGTGTACAGATCAGGACAAATCCGGTGATCTGAAGAAACTTCAAAGTTGTATTCATGCTCATATGATTAGTGATTGATTTAGATGAAATGAGTGGTGTTACCGGATCAAAGTGTAGGGACCCTTCATTATCTGTTTGTTACCGCCAGATTATGATATCGTTAGCTCGTGGCGGATGTCCTTTATCTCTGCCGAAAAAGCCGGGAATGATTTCTGGAAGCGAAGGATTTTGGTAACATTTTCGTAATATGCCGTTGGTTATATTAGCACCTGAAAACAGCGGTCTTATCAAACGATGAACCCATCAGTCCAAACAATTTGTCAAAATCACACATACTTTTAGTAGATGACGAGCACGATATCCTGGATCTCATCGAGTATAATCTGATCAAGCAGGGATACAGCGTTACCAAGGCCGACAGCGGCAGCAGTGCGCTGGCATTCGCCCGGGAACATCATCCGGATCTGATTTTGCTGGATATCATGATGCCGGGTATGGACGGGTACGAAGTGTGCTCGCACTTGAAGCAGGATCCGTCCCTGAAAAACATTCCGGTTATCTTTCTTACCGCCCGAAGCGATGAAACCTCCGAAGTCCGGGGGCTCGATCTGGGGGGTGATGATTATGTCACCAAACCCATCAGCATATCCAAGTTGTTATCCCGGATTAAAGCGCTCTTGCGCCGCAGCCGGGGCGCGGTTGAGAAGTCTGAAGAACCGATCGTAATCCATGGGCTTGAAATTGACCGGGAGCAATATGTGGTAATCAAAAATGGCAACGAAATACGGCTGCCGAGGAAAGAATTTGAGGTACTCTACTTTCTGGCCCGTCACAAAGGGAAGGTGGTCACCCGGCAGGTATTGCTGGATGAGATTTGGGGCAATAATATCTATGTCGTCGACCGTACGGTGGATGTGCATATCCGGAAGATCCGGGAGAAAATCGGCGATGATATGATTGAGACGATAAAAGGAGTGGGGTATCGATTCCGGAAATGAAGAGTCAAGTCGGCTTCAAAAAATTTAAAACCGGCATTCGGCTGGCATGGATTCCTGCCATGGTATCAGGCGCGATATTTTTTTTGCTTCTGATGATGGTTTCAGAATCGGTTTGGGTGTCGGTGGCCGGGGCGATTGTTATGATGGGTGCTGTATTTTTGTCGGTCTACGGCACTTCTGTATTTTTGCTGAGGAAGCCGTTGGATGGTATCCGGGAGACGATTCGGGAGAGTTCGGAGCGGGCCACGCAGCACAATGAAGAGAACAAACCCGGAGAGCGTTTATCGAAATCGGAGCGGATGGCATCCGAACCGGTTGATCGCGATGAGCTGCAGGGGATATTGAGAGATGCGGAGCGGAACCGTGCGCTGGTCATCAAGGAATTCAAACGTATGGATGAGACCGACAACTATCGAAAGGAGTTCATCGGGGACATCTCGCATGAGTTGAAGACACCGATATTTACAGTACAAGGCTATCTGGAGACACTGTTGAACGGTGCACTGGAAGATCCCGAAGTCAATGAGGTGTTCCTGGTCAAAGCGATGAAAAATGTCAACCGCCTGATCTATCTGACCAATGACCTGATGGAAATTTCGAGATTGGAGACCGGTGAGTTAAAACCGAAAATCCAGATGATTCCGATCAACTCGATTATCACGGATGTGGTGGATACGTTGCAGCCGAAGGCGGAGCAGGAGGATATTGAAATTGTTTTCGAGGAGCGGAAGGTGAATGCGTTTGTGCTGGCCGACCGGAACCAGATCCGTCAGGTGTTGGTGAACCTGATTGATAATGCCATCAAGTACAACAAGCCGGGTGGGAAGGTGTATATTCGGACCGACTCTGATCGGGAGGATCCGACCAGAGTCCGGATTTCGGTCCGGGATACGGGCATCGGAATGACAAAAAACGATGCCAAACGGGTGACGGAGCGTTTTTTTCGGGTAGACAAATCCCGGTCAAGAGAACAGGGCGGTACCGGCCTTGGGCTGGCAATCGTCAAGCATATTCTGGAATCCCATAATGAGGAGCTTCAGATTGAAAGCAAACCCGGATCCGGCTCGATGTTTTATTTTTCACTTAAAAGCGCAGATTACCGGTCAGATCAGGATGAATAGCGATGGATAGGTATTAGGAGGTTTGTTTTCTTCCATTTCAGGCACCTGTTCATAAAAACCAAGGTTGCACCCAAAGTTGATTTAGATGCCCAGGTAAAAAAACCTTCCGGGTATTTGGGGCCCGGAAGGTTTTAACAGATGCTTAACTTATTGTTGCCATTTACCGTTAACCAATCGAAAGATATTTAGAGGGTTATTATCTTTAAGTTCGTCCGGTAGCTGACTGTCGGGAAAGTTCTGGAAACAAACAGGACGGGCAAACCTGTTGATAGCCGAGGTTCCTACTGAGGTCGTACGACTATCGGTAGTTGCCGGGAAGGGGCCGCCATGAATCATTGCATGATTTACGGCAACACCGGTGGGGTAGCCGTTAAAAATTAGGCGTCCAACCTTTCTTTGGAGCACTGCAATCAAGTCTTTGTAGTTTTCCAGATCTTCTTCGGTTCCGAATAATGAAGCTGTGAGATGGCCTTGCAGATTTTCAGCAATCCTGACAAGCTTTTTGCTATTTTCAGCTGTGACAGCCAGTATGACGGGACCGAAAACTTCTTTTTCAAGTTCCTGGTTGGAAAGAAAGTGGTCAGAACCTACCTGAAGGAGATGAGCATTTCCCGAGTTCGTTCCATTTTCTTCGCTGTTGGCAATCAACTGAACCCCTTCCTGTTGCAGTAGATTATCAAGACCTTTCCTGTAAGCTGTGCTTATATCCGGAGTTAACATGGTGCCCGGTTGAGCTTTTTGAAATTGTTCTGTCAGCGTAGCCCGGAAGTTTTGGGCATCTTCGGAGTCCTCATAAACAACAAGACCAGGTTTGGTACAAAATTGTCCGACACCAAGATTAACCGAATTTGTCACTCCCTCTGCAATATTATCTTTGTTTTCTTTAAGGGCCCCGGGTAGCAGGAATACAGGATTGGTACTGCCCATCTCTGCATGAACCGGAATCGGTTCCGGCCGGTTAACGGCAGCATCAAACAGTGCTTTACCACCATTGAAAGAACCTGTAAAGCCAATAGACTTAATATATGGATGATTTACAATAGCCATTCCGACATCCTTCGATGCTCCTTGAACCATAGAAAACGTTCCTTTGGGCATGCCCGTTTTTTCGATAGCTTTGCCAACAGCACCTGCCACCAGTTCACAGGTTCCGGGGTGAGCGGGATGAGCTTTAACCACAATGGTACAACCGGCGGCCAGAGCCGAGGCTGTATCCCCGCCAGCAACGGAAAAGGCCATCGGAAAGTTACTGGCTCCAAAAACACCTACCGGCCCCAGCGCCATTTTCATGCTTTTTATAGTAGGGGATGACTCTTCCGTATTAATACGGGCATCAACCCATGAACCTTCCACAAGAACTTCCCCAAAAAGCTTTAATTGATTAACCGTCCGGGCTCGCTCCCCTTCCAGTCGTTTCCGGGTAAGGCCCGTTTCCGCTATGCATCGTTCGATCAACTCATCACCCAGATACATGATTTCATCGGCAATCGTCTCCAGAAACTTTCCTTTTTCTGCTCCGCTCTTATGCCTGTAAACCTGAAAAGCTTCTTCAGCTAACTCTATGGCCTGGTTAATCTCCTGTTTTGTAGCCTCGATATACCTGGGCTCAAGCTCTTCATTATTTGCAGGGTTAACAGCTCGGAATGCTTGGTTCCCGTTTCCTGATCTTTTCTCACCTAAAAAATTCAATCCTGTTAAGTTCATATAACTAACTTACTTTATTGGTTAAAGTTCCTATTGGTAAAACTGTTATTCTAATAACATCGCCACTATGTAATGTAAATTCACTGGAGGGCACAATTCCGGTGCCTGTCATTAACAAACTGCCGTGGGGAAAGGAACATTCCCGGTACAGATAAGCAACAAGATTTTCAAATGTTCGCTTTATCTGGCTGATCTCAATATTATCTTCAAAGACTACGGCACCGTTACGTTCTACTTCTAATTCAATTTTGGTTTCTGGAGGAAGTGCGTTTTTTGTTACGTACACGCACGGGCCTATAGCAGCACACCCGTCATAGGTTTTGGCCTGAGGCAGATATAAGGGATTTTCACCTTCAATACTCCTGGAACTCATATCATTGCCAATGGTATATCCCACAATGTTACCACCTGAAGTAAGAACCAGTGTCAGTTCGGGTTCCGGAACATTCCAGGTTGAATCTTTCCGAATGTTGACCAATTCACCGGAACCGACGGTACGATTTGCTGTTGCCTTAAAAAAAATTTCCGGGCGGTCAGCAGTATAGACCTTCGAATAGAAATCGCTTCCCCCCGCACTTTGGGATTCTTCCTCCCTTCCCTGCCTGCTTTTATAATAGGTGACCCCACTGGCCCAAACCTCCTGACTTTGAATAGGAGCTTGTAGTTTTTCAGCAATTAGCTCCTGTCCGTTATCCAGAGGGATTGCTGAAGCGATAATCTGTTCGGTTTTTTCAGCCAGATTATCGTCATTAATAAACTGATCCCAGTTTTCATCCCTGAGTAGATAAAACAAATTATCGTTTTCAATGACGATACCGGATGTCGTTTTGTAGATTTTCATCTGATTAGGTTTGAGGATTCTTAAAACTTCTACAAAAAAATTCGCGAGACAGCTTCTGTTTAAGCACCCGCCTGTTCTCAGTTATCGAGAGTGTAGTGCCACTAAATTTAGCATTTATAATCTTAAAAGAAGAATCCTGCAATATTATTTACATGGCCTGGGAGGTTTGTTTGGGATCACCAATCCAGAATCGCATTATCCTGAGCCCTTATTGTTGTGGAATGTATTATTTCCTGTTTAAAAGGGTACTTTTTAGCCACTTCTTCATTAACTGCAATACCTAAACCCGGTTTTTCGGACGGAAGCCAATATCCATTTTCCGTTTTTAAGTCACTTTCTACAACATCCCACCTCCAGGGGACATCTGTCAGCATATCTTCCTGAATAATAAAATTTGGAGTAGACAGGGCGAAGTGTAATGCCACGGCATTAGCCACCGGTCCCATTGGATTATGCGGAGCAACACCCATATAATATACTTCAGCCATTGCCGCAATTTTCCGCGCTTCAAAAATACCGCCGCAATGACACAGATCCGGCTGAATAACGTGACAGGCCCCTTGTTCAAAAATTTGTCTGTACTGATGCCGTGTAACAAGCCGTTCACCGGTGGCAATCGGAACGTTTACATTTTCACGTACCTGGCGTAATGCGTCTACATTTTCAGGAGGCACCGGCTCCTCGCAAAAAAAGGGAGTATATTCTTCAATAGCATTGATGTAGCGGATAGCCATCGCCGGATATGTTCGCCCATGGAAATCAATCATTATGTCAATATCCTCGCCCACGGCTAATCGCAACTTTTCCATCAAGTTTGCAAATTTTTTCACCTTCCCGAGACCTTCCAGAGGTTCTGAATAGGGTACGAAAACTACCTTTATCGCGGTGTATCCTTTTTCAATTACTTCTCTGGCATATTCGATTAAGGGCTTAACATCAAATGTTTCATAGACCGCCCCCATGCTTCCACCCCCCAAATGTGTATACATGCGTACTTTATCACGAACTTTCCCACCCAATAGTTCATAAACAGGCTGTTCTAGGTACTTACCTTTAATATCCCACAGGGCTTGTTCAATACCGGAAATGGCACTCATACCCACTACTCCTAATCTCCAAAAAGACTGGCGATACATTTTTTGATACAGATGTTCAATCTGAAACGGATTTTCTCCCACAAGCATTGGCTCAAGATCCTCTACGGCGCCTACTACGGCTCGTGTTTTCCATTCGAGTGAACTTTCCCCCCAACCAAACAGGCCCGGCTCATCAGTTACTACTTTTACAAACACCCAGTTCCGCATTTCTGCATTAACTACAACGGTCTCAATTCCTGTAATTTTCATAATGGATTTTTCTTTAATGCGTGAGTTATGCCTATTGGTTTGAACGTAATAATGCGGCTATCCTGCTTCCCCGGCAAACCAGGCAGTGGGTTGGCCTTTACCTCCGCTTCCGGTTATTTCAAACACACCGCCTGTCTGCGGATATTGATCCAGTAAAAAATCTTCGGTGCGTATAGTACCGGTCGTCACATATAAAACATCCCGGTTGCGTCCGCCAAAAACGGGTTTTGTTATATTCCGGGCCGGAATCTGTATCTCTTGTCTTAATTCTCCGCCTGCTGAATAACAACGCACCGTGTCACCTCCGAACTCTCCAATCCAAAGGTTTCCGTCAGCATCTGTGATAATACCGTCCGGAGCCCCGGAGTATTTCTTCCAGCTGATCAGCAGTTCTTTATTACCGAAAGTTTTTTCGCCTGTTGCTTTTGCCACATAAATTCCATTCTGAAAGTCCGAACTCCCCACAGTTTCTACGGTATACAAAAACTGACCATCGGGACTTAGTGCCGGTCCGTTTGAAACCACATACCCTTCATCTACGAGTGTTCTGTTTAACCGGCCATCATAACAATAGAACTTACCCAGGGGCTCTTTTTGGTTCATATCCATAGTACAACCCCAAATCCGGCCGAAATTATCACACATTCCGTCATTGAAGCGGATATAGTCTACCCCCTCATTTACCCGGTCTATACGTGTAGCATCAATTTCATGATTATCCTTTAGGGTAACGTGATGTAAGCCGGTTTTGAATCCGGCAAGCAATCCTCCTTCTTTTTTCAGCACAATGAACCCGACATATTCCGGAGTGTTCCACCAATCCAGCTTGTCCGCAGAAGGGTTAAGGCGATAAATCTTTTTATCTATGATATCCACCCAGTAAAGCACCTGATTCTTATCATCCCAAACCGGCCCTTCTCCCAGAGTACACTTGACATCTGCAATACATCTGATTTGATAATCCTTTTTAATCATATTTCGCGCCATTTTTTTTAATTTTGGTTTTGTTGTACGGGATGATTTTTGGTTTGTCTATGGCTGCAACAAAGTCCACCGAGTTGCAAGGGTATCATTCTTTAGGCTGGAATCCCTGTATACAATAACCACCATCACAACGAATATCTTCACCGGTAACATTGGCAGCGTCATTACTTGCCAGGAAGGTTACAACCGATGCGACTTCTTCAACAGAAGCAATTTTCCCCAATGGATGAATTTTATCAAATCCTGCACGTGCTTTCTCTTTGTCGGTTGCTTCTTCCTCCAAAAAGCGATGCAGCATTGGTGAATCAACAGTTCCCGGTGAGACGGTATTTACCCTGATTTTATCTTTTGCCAATTCCATAGCCTGCCCGCGTGCCAATGCCATAAGTGCTCCCTTCGTTGCCCCATAGACGACCACTCCCGGATGGCCATTATGTCCTGTAACACTGGCCATGTGGATTATTGAGCCACCACCGGACTTCCTTATATACGGAATGGCATACTTGCTGAACATGATGGCTGATTTCAAGTTAATAGAAAGAATATCATCCACGGTTGACTCTTCAATATCTTCATTAGCACCGGCGGGCATAATCCCGGCCACATTGACCAGTATATCTATTTGCCCTAATTCGGAGGTTGCCGTTTCCACAAATGACTTAATGGCCTCACTATTACGATTGTCGAATGCATCTGTAAAACAAGAACCACCCGCTTTATCAATTATTGATTTTGTTTCCCTGAGCCCATCCTTATCAATATCACAACATGCAACTTTGGCACCTTCTTTCGTCATTGCCAAAGCCACTCCCCTGCCAATACCAGCTGCTGCTCCTGTAACTAACGCAATTTTATTTTTCAATCTCATATTTCATACCTGATGTGTTTTACCTTGTTACGTCATGATCAGAGTTGTTACCAGCGGTCGATCAAATAACCGAAAATCAAATCAATAAAAAAAACCGTTAAATTTCCATAAATCCGAAAACGACCAATACCAAGAGCCAGAAAGATGGCTTAATACGTTAAATCCAGGTTTTTTCGGGTTCGTTTTTCCACTTAGGTAAGTGTCATCATACATTTAAGTATGTAATTCTAATCATATTACAAAATAAGCGTTAAAGATAACACCCTTCTGACTTTTGGGGGGGGATACTCATTTCAAGAATTTTTATAACAGTGGTCTTTCCGAGCTCTTTGACCAGCAGTTTTTATATTTTGCTGGCCTACTACAACTGCCTTTTTCTACCATAACAACCTAACTGGGTTTGTGGCAATGAGTGCAATCACATATTGCATTGCCCACAAAAGGAAAGATAAAACGGGCGATCTCTCTTGCCTGGAAACGTGCACCGTTTAGAGGAATTTAAGGCGAGTAACGTTTTTTGGGTATCCAGCAGCAACAAGAGAAAGAAAGGAAAGGATGAATTTGTGTGCACCTGTATCGCCGGGTACCTGAAACGAAAAAGGCTTGCAACCCAATGAGTTACAAGCCTTTTGGTGCCGAAGGCGGGACTCGAACCCGCACGGGATTGCTCCCACACGCCCCTGAAACGTGCGCGTCTACCAATTCCGCCACTTCGGCTTAAGTCATCCGGATGTGAAAATCAAACCGCAATGATACCGCTATCTGAGTTTTCGAATTGTCACGGCGGTTATATGAGTATCTGCCATGTAGATTTCCCGGAGATCTCAAAGATAAGGACTCCCGGATAAATTCCAATGAACTGAAACGAAAGAATGTTGTTTTTTTCGTCACTGGAAAAGGTAGCCGATATTCGGGTCAATATAGTTCAAAACTCACAATTATCCGGATTAGCGGCCGGCAAACAGGGTGTGCATTGCATCGCGGTACTCCTGTGACATTCGGATATCTCGTCGCTGCATAATGATTTCCGCTGTTTCTATCGCCTTATCAACGAGGTAGGGTGCCACTCCGTTGTCGGTAACCCAGCTGAATGATGGAATGTGCTGTGGCGGGAATCCGGTTGTGACAATATTGGTGCAAACGCCGCACATGGTTCCTGCCGATAAAGTGGTATTAATAGCGGTTCTTCCGAGATCACCCATAACAGTACCGATAAATTGTTGTGATGTATCCTGTGGCACCCCGTCCGTCCAGTTCGGCAGTCGTATGGGCTTGTAATTATTCTTCAGATTCGAAGTGATGGTATTGGCCCCCAGGTTGCACCATTCACCGATCAGGCTGTTCCCGATAAAACCGTCGTGGCCCTTGTTGGAGTGGCTGTGGAATATCACATTATTTATTTCACCATTGACTTTACATACCGGACCGATGGTGGTCCCCCGATACACATTCGCCCCCATTTTTACAGTGGATTGTTCACCGACCGAACCCGGACCCTGAATGACGGCCCCGAACATAACATGGGAATCACGACCGAGGTAGACCGGCCCGGCCGAAGCGTCAATGACCGCGCCGGGATCGACTTTGGCACCTTTTTCAGCATAAATATCATCAGGATTTATCAGGATTGCCTGTGGGAAACCGGGCGCAGATACCGGGTTTGTGCTTTTCAGCAGGGCGATATCCTTGTTGATCTCTGCCTCATTTTGTTGAAACAGATCCCACAGATGAGATATCAATGATCCGGCAACTGTTTTTCGGCCGTTATTCGGGTCAAATCCGGTCTCCGGATGTTTGAATAACGGTAAACTCTCTTCGGTTGATAACCGTATGGCGACAACATGACCGCCATAAACAAGGCGCTCGCCCGCTTCCAGACTGCGCACTTCTGCGGCGGCATTTGAGTCGGGTAGCCAGCGGGCATTTATCCATATGATATCCCCCTGCCCCTCAGGAAGAACGCCGGGAAATATTTTCGAAACCGGTTCACGCGGTATACGGGTAAGCTGCTCGGTTTGCAGGTATCGCTGCCATTTTTCCCGAATGGTAAACACTCCGATGCGGAGGTCATCCACCGGGCGGGTCAGGGTGAGTGGTGCAAAAATACGGTCTCCATTATGCTCGAAAAAACAGATTGTCATGGCGATATTGGTGATATTTGTGCCTCTATTTTATATTACCGGCTGCTGAACGGTATACGGCCGGCCGATCTCTCATGAAGATAACAGATTATCGGAAATCCCTCTACAGATGATGTTGTGTCACGTCTTCGGATCCCGCCGGGCAAATTAATACGGGTGAGGTGTGATACTTTACGGTAGATCAATCTGTTAATTATTGGAAACTCTATTTTTTTGATAGTCCTGCATTTTATAAATTTAGCAGTGACCGGTAGCAATACCGATGAAGGCTATACACAGAGAAGAGACACAAGAGAGCGTGTGGATTATATCTGATGAATAATCAGGCGGTTACGCATTTGGCCTGGTTTAATTAACGAACGACACCATATCAGTTTACAACAAAAAGAGTATAAATAATGTGCGGAATTGTAGGATACATTGGAAATCGCGTAGCATCGGAAGTTATTCTT
>Ga0207421_10001078_pt1 | contig 35461 bp, 50 predicted proteins | sample SodLakKL_010_SED_4_FD_187542 | JGI IMG/M metagenome (GOLD analysis project Ga0207421, IMG submission 187542) | Alkaline sediment microbial communities from Lake Tanatar, Kulunda Steppe, Russia - 8KL_010_SED (SPAdes) (version 2) | ecosystem: Environmental > Aquatic > Non-marine Saline and...
TAAAGGAGTCCCGTGTTCTTCTTCAACCATCCTAGAGACTTTCTTAACCAAAAACATATTCTGGTCCGCTATCTTCTCTTTTCCTTCGAATTTTCTTTTGATCCCCTTATTCACCTCGTCTTCATCTAACCCCATCAGACCTGCAACAGCACCGATCAAAATCGAACTCACGTATCTAGAAGCATGAGATGATGAGATGTTGAATTCTTTTTGAATATCTTCAAGTATCGAGGGGTAGTCGAGTTCGACGACTTCTAGATCCTTTTCTTCTTCAAGATATTCGACTAGAGACGAGACAGTTCCCTCTATCCCTATCTCATCGAACCTCTCCTCTAGTCTTTCTCTCAACGGATCTTCGATACTCTTGATGGAATCCTGTGTTTTCTCCCCGATGGAAGAATCATATATCAGATAACCTTCCTCTACTATATCATCGAAATGAGTGAAGAGGGTCTCCGCATCCATACATCCGAGAAGGTCTATCTCTGAATCGATAGACCTCGGTATCTCAACAGAAGAGACTCTCGCATGAGCATAGCTGTGTCTGCCTTTTATATTTGAATAGTATTCTCTATCCGCCAAGAATCCGTTTCCCGAAGATGCGAATGCGCTGCTCAATATCTGTATCGTCGTTTCAAGGCCGGAGCCCTGGGCTCCGCCCAGGATCATGTTCAATTTCTCCATCATGTTATCACTCAGTCAGCTGCTGGACTGTCTTCTGCGGCTACTTCGTCTGAATATCTCTCTTCAACTAATCTTCCCTTTTTGTGTTCTTCCAGTTCATCTAAAGAAAATATCGGTTCACCGCATGTTATACAGTATATCCATCCTTTTTCACGCAGTATCTCTTCCAATCTCTCTTTATCGATATCCTTCTGACTAGGACATACTTCTTTTTTAGTAATCAGTCTATCTTCATTAAGACACAGACCGATGAAATCGTAAGAGTCGTGTTTGACAAAATAATCGCAGTCTTCACATCCCTTTTCTACCAATATCGGCACCTCTTCTAAATCTAGCGTGATAAAGATATATAAATCTTGACGAAAATTATAGAGAAAAAGCTCTACCTTTTTTCATCTTTTCCTTTTTTTATGCGGTATGTCAATCCAGATATGATCACAGCTAATGTTAAAGGAAACATCGTGAATCCTGGTATATCTTCAACGTCTTCTTCACTTGAAATAGTAAATTCATATGTATAATTGAGTTCATCATGTTCTGACTTAACAATATAGGTACCTTCGGGAACCTGCTCCCCTTCAAGATCTGTCTGATTCCAAATAAAATGTTCTGTATGGCCATAGGGAGGAACTACATCTAATCCAGGTCCAATTAATGGTCCGTGAACTATATTTCCAGTCTCCTTATTTTTGATTTGCATTCTAAAAGAATATATGATCGGAACCATACCAGCTGATCCATTATTTTTGACTTCTACAACAACATCCTCTCTGGGTTCGTACGTTTCCTTTTCCGTTCTAAGGTACTCGTCCTCTTCTAATATTCTGAAATTTGCTGTCAAGTTCTTATTATCTTCCATGGAAATCGTGAACTCTCTCTCTTCAGATAGTTCTTCAGGAACATCGCCACTCCAATGAGTAAACCTCCAACCCTCTTCTGGGATAGCTGTAACTGTGATCTCCGCATTTTTTGAATAGTTATGAGACTCGGGTTCTGGATCAGTAATACCTGCTCTAACTGGATCTATCTGACCACCAACAAAAGGATAGTCATCTAAAATAGAAACGTTGATATCTAAATTAAATTTTTCTTCATTTCCGTCTTCATATCCAACATTAGTAGAAGGAAGAACATAATTACTAGATCCAAATATAAAAAGAACAACCAACAATGGAACAAGTACTTTCCTCATACTATCCCTTCCTTGATATAATAATTTTTAAAGGCAAATATAAAGCTTTTGTTCAACATAACACCCTAATGTCTTAATATCCTTATCCCTCTTATTTGATAAAACGATAGGGTGGAATTAGATGGAAAATATCGAAATACACGAGCATGAAGTGATAGTGATCGGAGGCGGATTATCTGGATTGAGAGCAGCACTAGAGGCAGGGAAAAAGGGTAGAGATGTGGCGGTTCTCTCGAAAGTTCATCCGCTTCGTTCTCACAGCGTCGCGGCCCAAGGAGGGATCAACGCTTCGCTGGCAAATGTTCCTGAAGCTGAAGACGATAATTGGAAAGATCACGCCTTCGATACGGTGAAAGGTTCTGATTATCTAGCGGATCAAGACGCTGTAGAAATAATGTGTAAAGAGGCACCTGATGTCGTGCTTGAACTGGAACATATGGGAACAGTTTTTTCACGCCTAGAGGACGGAAAGATAGCTCAACGTCCTTTTGGTGGTGCAGGAGTTCCTAGGACCTGTTATGCGGCAGATAGAACAGGACACAACCTTCTCAACACGCTGTACGAGCAGACCATTGCGGAAAAGCTTGACTTCTACAACGAGTATTTCGTCACTTCTCTAGTGGTCGAAAATAAGGAAATACAGGGCTGCATCGCCTGGGATATAGAGAAAGGAGAACTCGTCGGCTTCTCTTCTGATGTCGTTGTTCTCGCAACAGGCGGTTATGGCCGAATATTCAACAGGTCGACCAACGCTCTGATAAATAGCGGCGATGGCGCTTTTTTAGCCTATAAGGCAGGAATCCCATTAGAGGACATGGAATTCATACAATTCCATCCAACAACTCTTTACGACTCAAATATACTGATGACTGAAGGAGCGAGAGGTGAAGGAGGTTACTTAAAAAACAAGGATGGAGAAAGGTTCATGAAAGATTACGCTCCGGAGGCTATGGAACTCGCACCGAGAGATATTGTAGCTAGGGCAATAATCACTGAAGCTGAAGAGGGAAGGGCTTTCGAGGACGAGTACGTTCATCTCGACCTCACACATCTAGGAAAGGAGAAGATAGATGAAAGACTGCCCGGCATAAGACAGATAGCCCAGGACTTCGCTGGTGTCGATCCAGTCGAAGAACCAGTCCCCGTACAACCCGGTCAACATTACTCCATGGGTGGTATCGATGTAGATGTCGATGGTAAAACAAAAATCGACGGTCTTTATGCAGTGGGAGAATGCGCCTGCGTCAGCGTTCACGGAGCGAACAGATTAGGAGGTAATTCGTTACTAGAAACCGTAGTATTCGGTAGAAGAGCAGGAGAAAAGATCGGTGAAACATTGGAGAAGAAGGAAAAAGACGAAACAGAGATCAAAAAGACGCTAGAAGAAGACAAAGAAGAGATCGAAAGGCTGATCCATGGAGAGGGAGATATACTTTATAGCGATCTTATGGACGAACTTCGACAAGTCATGTTCGAACATTTCGGTGTTTATCGGGAAGAAGAATCGATGAAAGAAGGACTCTCGAAGATCAGGGAATTGAAGGAAAGATACGATTCGGTCCATATCGATAATGGAAATGAAGAGTTCAATACCGCTCTTGTCAGAACTCTAGAGTTGAAGAGCATGTTGAACATAGCCGAAGTCGTCGCTCTTGGCTCTATAGAGAGGAAAGAAAGTAGGGGATCGCATTTCAGGAGAGATCATCCGGAAAGAAAAGATGATGAGTATCTTTATCACACCATGGTCGAAAAAACAGAGCAGGGACCTGAACTTCGCTACGAAGACGTCACTCTTGGAAGATTCGAAGTAAAGGAGCGTGAATATTGATGAAGTTCAAAATTTACCGATATGACGGCCAAAAAGAAGATTACGATATCTATGAGGTCCCTCACAAAGAGGGCCAGACAGTCTTAGATGCTCTATTCCATATACAGGAAAATATGGACGATTCTCTCTCTTTCCGGTATTCGTGTAGAGGCGCGGTGTGTGGTTCCTGCGCGATGTTGATCGACAAGGTTCCAAGGTTAGCGTGCAGGACTCAAACCAAGAGAGTAAAAGAGCAAAAGAGCGAGCTTGAACACTATAAAGCTCTCGATGAAGGCGAAGGACTATCTGAAGAGTACATACTTGTAGAACCACTACCCCATCTGGATGTCAAAAAAGACCTGATAGTTGATATGGAGAAATTCTTTGAGAACTATGAGAAGATAGAGCCTTATATGAAATCCGACGAGGAACCCGAAAAAGAACACTTGATGGAGCCAAAAAAGGTCAGTGAACTTGAGGATTACACTAACTGTATCCTCTGCGCGGCCTGTTTCGGCAGCTGTCCAGTGAATGGAGAGAACGAAGATTATATCGGTCCAGCAGCTCTCGCAAAGCTCTACCGCTTTCACATAGATTCTAGAGAGAAGGAGGGAGAAGACAGGTTGAAACTCGCGGACCATGAAGACGGTTGGTGGGATTGTGATTTTCACACTAACTGTAGGAAGGTTTGCCCTAAAGGCGTGCCTCCTAATTTCGGGATCGGAAAAGCCAGGCAAGAACTGGAGGAGAAAAAAGATGACGAGGACTGAAAAGGACAGTATAGGGGAAAAAGAGATACCTAAAGAGGCTTACTACGGTGTACAAACGCAGAGAGCTTTAGAAAACTTTCCCGTGAGCGGGTTGACCGAGAGTTCAGAGCTGATAAATTCTTACGTGACTTTGAAAAAAGCATGCGCCAAGGCCAATATGAGATGTGGAAAGCTGGACGAAAATAAAGGAAAATTCATTGTCAATGCGTGCGACGAGGTCCTCGCTGGAGACTATGAAGATCAATTCGTTGTCGATATCTATCAGGCAGGAGCTGGAACCTCTTTCAATATGAACGTGAATGAAGTAATAGCCAATATAGCTCTTGAGTTGATGGGAGAAGGTAAAGGAGAATATGATAAGATCCATCCCAACGATCACGTCAACATGTCTCAATCTACCAATGACACTTTTCCCACAGCTTCACACATCGCTATCATCGAGAGTTCTGAAAAATTGCTGTCAGATTTAGAATCTCTTGCCTCTACTTTTCGTACAAAGGGGGAGGAATTTGTAGACGTGGGTAAATCAGGCCGAACCCATCTGATGGACGCTACCCCTATCAGTCTCGGCGACGAATTTTTAGCTTATTCATCAGCTATAGAAAGGGCAAAAGAAAGATTGAGAGCCTCACAAGAAAATCTTCTAGAACTCCCTATAGGCGGGACAGCTACCGGTGGAGGAGATAACACGCCTGAAAGCTTCAGAAAAAGTGTGGTCCGAGAACTCTCTGAGCTTTTAGATAGAGATTTTGAGCCTGCAGAAAATTCATTCGAACTCATCCATAGTCGGTCGCAGATGGCTGATTATTCCTCCCGCTTGAAAGACCTAGCGGGCGAACTCATCAGGATAGCTAATGACTTGAGATTGCTCGCGTCCGGTCCGAGAACGGGTATAGCTGAAATAGAACTGCCAGAGGTACAACCGGGTTCTTCGATAATGCCGGGGAAAGTGAATCCTGTCATGGCAGAATGTTTGAATATGATATGTTTTCAGGTCGTAGGCAGAGATTCAACTGTGAGTTTGGCCAGTCAAGCGAGCCAGATGGAGATGAACGTTATGGTTCCGATCATCTCGTACAACATCATAGATTCGATAAAGATACTACATAATTACATCCCGGTTTTCGAAAAAAGATGTGTTCAAGGGATCGAAGCCAACGAAGAGATCTGCAAAAAAAACTTAGAGATGACCCCGGCGCTCGCTACCTTGTTATCTACTGAGATAGGATATTTGAAGGCGGCTGAACTCGCTAAAGAGGCGATGAAAAAAGACAAACCGATAGAGGATCTAGCTAGAGAAAAAGAGGTTCTACCCGAAGATAAACTAGACAAAATATTCGATGCTAAGGAAATAATAAAAAACAAGTATAGAGATTAATCTTCTTCAGGCAGGAACATCTCGCATTCATCATAATCGAAACGTGCACCACCGCTGAGGACGTGAACGGTCACTCCACTCACCGATATTGGTTCGCCCAGTTTTAGGCCAGGTGCGTTATTCTTGGAGATATTTACACCATCTACTACCGCTACCGTATTCCTACCGATGACTCGGAACTCTTCTTTCTCTAGATCCCAGACTGTAGCTGTACCTTCACCTATTCCTATGCCGCGTGTACCGGGATTTTCGCTAACGACGTGGATAAGCCTGGGAAATCTCCCTCTTTCGGTGAAATGTGTGTCTATGACCATATCCGGGATGAATCCAAGTCCCTGTGTGAGTTCGACCTGACCATGAACGAAAGGTCTCTCTAAAAGGTTGCCAGAGATCATGATAGAAGTCAAACAAACGGAGCCAGCGCTGGTCCCGCCGATCAATGCACCATCTTCAAATTTTTCTTTCAACTTTTCCAACAGTTCTGTTCCGCCGAGAAGTGCGGTTATACGAAGTTGATGTCCCCCAGTTAAAAAGAAAGCGTCACTTTTTTCTACCTTCTCCACCATCTCGTCTTTATTAGCTTCTTCTCTATCTTTAGGATTTATCACTACCGTTTTCGAACTGAAACTCTCAAATAGATCGCTATAGCCTTCCATGCTCCTTTTGGGTGAACCACTAGCGGTAGGTATGATGCCTATGGTAGGAGTACCTGGAGTGATCTTCTGGGCGATGTTGAAATATTCCTTGAAGAGCGGTGTATCAGGCCTTAGATCTATATTTCCACCCATCGCGATTATCGTTCCCCTCGACATGTTAGCTCTATTTGAGAGTTTATAAATAAATGTTTGCTTCAGTTACATTTATTTGTAATTAGACTTTTTGTTTGTTACCATGAGCAAATACGATCCCAAGCACGCGGCATTCCTTGACTCTGAAGAGAGAAAAGATAGGTTCCCTCCTGGAAAAATAATCTCTCTCCTTGATCTAGAAAATGATGATGTTATCTTGGATCTCGGGGCTGGTACTGGATTTTTGACCTTTCCTCTATCCGAGATCGTAGAAAACGGTAAAATTTACGCTGTAGATGTCCAAGAAGAGATGATCGAAGAGCTAAAGAAAAAGTGTGATGAAAGAGGATGCTCGAATATAGAAGTGGTGCTTTCCGAAGAGGGGATGATCCCGATATCCGATGACGAAGTCACTAAAAGTTTTCTCATAAATGTATTACATGAAATAGAAGATGTGAGTACTTTGGATGAACTCTCAAGGGTGATGAAGGACGATGCGAAAATCTCGATCGTGGACTGGGATAGAGATGTGATCACAGAGAGGGGACCTCCAACTCACGAGAGATTGACCCTAGGTGAGGCGATAGAATTGGTAGAGGATCATGATTTTACCATCACTGATAAAGGTAAATGGGAAGATCACTATTGGATCAAAGGCAAGATATGAAAAGGAAGGAGGTAAAGATGAAACAAGATAACATATTCATAACCGGTCCACCCAGATCGGGAAAGAGTACTCTTGTGAGAGAGATTCTCGAAGAGATGAACTTTAAAGCTGAAGGTCTCAGAACGCCCGAGATACGAGAAGGAGGAGAAAGAAAAGGTTTCAAATTGGTCGATATAGACAGTAGTGAGGAAGGTATACTGGCACATGTCGACGTTGAAGAAGGACCGAGAGTCAGCAGATATAGAGTAGATATGGAAGACTTGGATAGGTTAACCGAGAGATCTTTAGCTGATATATCAGATGATTGCGATATAGTGGTTATAGACGAGATCGGCACGATGGAATTATATTCGGACTATTTTGTTGAAAAGATGGAAGAACTACTAGATAGTAAAAAGCCTGTTCTTGCGGTACTTCATAGGAATCAAGTGAAAAAATACGAAAATCAGGGGGAGCTTTTCGATCTAGAAAAGGAAGACTATGCATCGGTAAAAAGAAAGATAAAAGATATCTTGAAAGACTTTTAAATCAGTCCTCTTCTTCGTTCTTCATCCATACCGTACGCTGTGGGAATGGTATGGTCACTTCAGCCTCTCTGAATTCTTGGTCGATCCTATCGCGGATAGCACTAGCGACGTCCCATTGCTTCATATAATCATCGATCCAAAAGCGGAGGTTAAAATCTAAACTAGAATCGGCGAAATCACTAAATCTTACTACAGGTTCAAATCCCTCTTCATTGATCACGCTGTCCTGCCCATCCAAGACCTCGTGAAGTATATCTTTAACTCTTTCAATATCTGAACCATAGGCGACACCGACATTTACCAAAACTCTTTTTTTCTTATCTGGTTCCGCTAAATTCTTGATCTTTTGATTGGCGATAACGTTATTGGGGAGTATTATCATCTCGTGGTCTCTTATGTTGTAAAGCTTTGTACTCCTCATACCGATATTTTCGACCCTGCAATACTCTCCACTCTCAAGTTCTAATACGTCACCTATCGTGAAGGGTCTGTCTAGCAGGAGATGCATACCACTGAAAAAGTTAGATAAAGTATCCTGGGCAGCAAAGGCGATAACCAGTCCCAAAACACCAGCACCGGCGAGCAGAGCTGTAACCTGTATACCTAAAATCCTGAAACCGATCACTAGAGCACCCAGCAGTATTATTACGAGTCCTGCCTTTTCGAAGACAGGTTTTAATACCCTTCCAAATGGCGAGGATTCACCGCCACGTCTCAAAGATATTTCATCCAAAACACCGTCTAATATCTTGTATGAAACATAAACACCTATACCTAGAGCCAATATCGAATATATCTGATAAAGAGTAGCCTGAATTTCAAACGGTATGTCAAGCCGTATTAATGAATGTATGAAACCGTACAAAAAGATGAACATCAGAAGAGGCCTCCTGATCATCTTTACCATGAGTTTGTCCAACTCGGTTTCCGTTTTTTTCGTGAGTTTATGTAGAAAGGGAGTTACAATGAAAAAGACGATCATCCCGATGGCGAACCATATAAGAATATTCAACATAAAAGCGCCGGTAGGACCATCTAATGGAGGAGGTAAGGGATTTCTGAATCCACCGACTATGACGTTTGGATCCGCTGTATCGGGGAGATCGCCAATATCTATAGTGACAAACCGCTCCACCTCATGTTGAATTTCTCCATCCCAGCTGAAGGTAAAAATCACGGATCCTTCGACCTTCTCAACATCTGGAAAGGTGGGGACTTCAACGGTAAGAGTCACAATTTTATTATCTCTTAATATGAAAACATCTTCTGGTTCCAAAGTTAGTTCAAATCCTTCGAAGTCTTCTGTGCTTATCCTCACAGTGTACTCTGGATCATCTTCGTCTTTTTCAATAGTCCACCTGAAGGTGGTTTTCTCCCCTCTTTCTACCGTTCTCTCATAGGACTCATCGTATTCTCCAACTACCGGTCTCTCTTCAGCGCTACCTACACTCAAAGCGGATACTGGGCCTAAAACCAAAAGTATTATGAGTGTAAAGCAAAGAAGCTTTCTGACCTCGACCATCGCTTTCATATCTTATCTCCGGTTTATAAACTTAATCGAGTTGTCCTTTACCTATACTCAAATATTTTATATCCTCATCCAATGCCCCTTCATCGAGCACTCTTCTACCGTCCAATACTATTTTATCCTTCATCACCTCAAAATCCTCCCCTTCTAACTCGCTGAATTCTTCCCAATCATTTTGAATTATACAGGCTTCGGCATCAATCAAAGCTTCTTCGATACTCTCTGCATAGTTTATACCATCGATAAGTTCTGCAAAATTCTCCATGCCCTTGGGATCGTAACCGGTAACATCAGCTCCCTTCTCCAACAAACTTTTCACTATAGGCAAGGCTCTAGTTTCTCTGATATCATCAGTTCCGCCTTTGAAGGTTAGTCCTAAGACAGTTACCTTCTTTCCTTTCAGATTCCCCAACTCTTCTTCCAGTAATTCGACGGTATGGATAGGTTGTTCATCATTGATAGATAAAATCGCTTCGAGCAACTTTGTTTCAATCCCCATCTTTTGAGCTAAATTTTTGATAGCTTTGACGTCTTTAGGAAAGCAACTCCCTCCAAATCCAGGTCCCGCGTTAAGAAAATCTCTTTTTATCCTATGATCTAAACCAACTCCATCCATAACATCGTAAACATCGATACCAACTTCCTCGCAAATTCTAGACATCTCATTCGCAAATGAGATCTTAGTAGCCAATAAGGCATTAGAAGTATACTTTATCATCTCTGCCGTCCGTATATCCGTAACTAGCTTAGGTGCTTCAAAGCTTTCGTAAACATCTTCTATGGTCTTTCTACTCTTTTCGTCCCAACCACCTATAACTATCCTATCTGGATCTAAAAAGTCATTTAAAGCGACACCCTCTCTTAAAAACTCTGGATTCATTCCAAGGCCGAAATCATCGCCAACTTTTTTTCCACCCGATTCGAGTATCGGCTTGACCAATCTATCGGTTGTACCTGGAGTCACCGTACTTTTTACAACCACCACATGATAGCCGGTCTTTTCATTTAATGCCTGTGAAACATCTTCCGCTGCGCTCTCAATAGCGCTCGTATCTATACCACCGTCTTCCTCTGAAGGTGTGCCTACACAGATGAATGTGATATCCGTTTTCTTAACTGCCTCTTTTAGATCGGTTGTAGCTTTTAGCCTTCCTGAGTCGATGACCTTCTCGAGTAGTTCTTCCAACCCCTCTTCATAGATAGGAGGTATCGCCTCGTTTATCGATTGTACTATATCTTCATCTATATCAACGCAGGTAACTTCGTGACCGTGTTTGGCGAAACCGACGCCGCTGACCAGTCCAACATACCCAGTACCGATGACAGATATCTTCATAGTCCTCCAATTATAACGTTCCTCTTAATTTTTTTGTTTTGGTTGCCGATATCTCGCTTTCTACTTTTGGGCTATATTTTCAGAAGGAACGTTTTCGGATTTTTTTCACCAGTTCTCTTCTATCGAATTTAGATCCGCAGTTTTGACAGACCATCTTTCCATCACGATCAACGGCCAGCCATCCCTGACCGCAATCCGGACAGTCCAAGTTTTCCCCTTTCTCGTCATCTTCGAGTTCTAACTCGACCATCAATAAGAGTATAGAAAATATGGTTTGTAAATATTTCTATTGAAATGAAGATTTGCAGGAAATACTCGGAAGAAAACTTCAGTATTGCCACCGGCTGTTAATGAGCATCTAGAAGAGCTGATTTACTGAATTAAAAGGTATGAAGGAAAAGTTTATTTACTTCCTCAATGTTAGAAATATTCAACATAAAGTTAGAAATGAATAACTCAAAGTGGTAATAATGAAAAAAGAATATTTCCATTTGTTGGTCGCTGGGATTGCCCTGATCACTATATCAATCATCCTAATGATATTGCTTCCTGCTATGGCCGTAGATGTACCAATCCCCGATGGTGCTACAAATTTTGCGATGGCCCTAGGAATAGCATTTGTCTTCGTAGCGTTTTTTAATCATTGGTGGCACGGTGAAGAGTCGATAGAAAAGGATGAGATGACAGAAAGGATTACCAACAAGGCTATGGCCGTATCATGGCTGATTTCCCTTGCCCTTGTATGTGCCTTTGCTATTGTAAAAGCTTTTGTAGATATAGGTGCGGACCTTATCTTATTCATCCTTATATTCGTTATGGGTTGGTCTGCGGCTCTCTTTATGATCTACTACAAGAAAAACCCCGAAAGAATTTGAGGTGGTAAATTGAAGACTAGAATCAAAGAGTACCGGGCCAGACATGATCTCACTCAAAAGGAATTAGCGGAAAAAGTCGGAGTGAGAAGGGAAACTATACTCTATATGGAAAAAGGAGAATATAATCCTTCATTAAAACTAGCGTACAAGGTGGCTAAAGTTTTTGATGCTGATATAGAGGAACTTTTTACATTCGAAGATGAGGAGTTGAACGACTAACTTTTATTTCTTCTTAGCAACTAAGATTTATAATGATGTCCGAATATCTTTTACTTAGAGATTTTTCTATTTCGTCGCCATGAAGTAAAATTTTAATTACAAGGTGTATGCTTGCTCATATACCAAAGGGCGTGTGGCCTACTGTGGAAAACATAAAAAAATATTTTCCCCGTACATTCAAGGCCATCAAGATGCCCTTGGATATAGTCTGGATACAGATCGGAACAAGTTCCAAAGGCATCCAGACTATGCACACTTAGAACGATAAGGGCGTGTGGCCTAGTCTGGATATGGCGACAGCCTCCTAAGCTGTAGAACGGGGGTTCGAATCCCCCTACGCCCGTCTTCAAATCTATTTTGACAAGGCTGGTTTTAATCTATTCTCTCTTCCTCACCCATATAATCAGTTTTTTCTCCATCGTCCTTATTATACTGATAAAGCTTGAATATAAAGAAGATAATAACTAGAGCTACAGTAGTCACAACAGGTCCAGAGATATCAAAAAAGAAAGTTATCAGATAAGCTGTGATAGCAACGAATATACCTACCATCATGAAAAGCATTATCCACTCTTTGAATGTGACTTTCATTGAATTTCACACTCTCTTCTAAAGATTAAAGTAAGTTTAGAAATCGGTTTTTAGAGATCTGCTCGTCTATTCTTCGCTCTCTTCTTCGGTTTCTTCGACTTCTTCACTATCTTCTTCATCGAGCTCTTCTTCCGCTTCCTCTTCTAGCTCTTCAAATTCTTCTTCTATATCTCCTTCTTCTTTTTCAACGTATTCTTCGATGAAGCGGATCTTCTTTGCCTCTAAGTGTTCCCTCAGATCGCCGACTATCCTGTACTTTGCGACGAACCAGTTCTGATCGTATTTACACTGTTCTGGTAGTACGATATCTATCCCTTCTTCGATCTCTTCTATTTCATAGTCTAGCTTTTGATAGTCCATCTCTAGTATACCTTTGGCTATATCTTCTTTACTTTCTGGTTTGTCAACGATCTTGAAATCATATTTTAGGGTTTTACCTGCCAATGGATGATTGAAATCTATTCGGACCCTTCCAGCTGTAGCTTGGATAATCCTACCTCTTCTATTGTCTATCTCGACCTGTTTTCCTTCCACCGGTTCTATATCTCTTCTGTCCATCTCTCGTCTGCTGTAAAGTTCTATCTTTTCTGGATCTCTATTCCCTATTCCCTTCTCGGGCGGGACCTCAACAGAATCTTCCTCATCAATGTCAGATTCTTTTAAAGCCTCGCTGAATCCTTCGGCTATGTTTTCTCCACCGATGACTAATGGTCTAGCTCCATAATCTGATTCATCGTCAAATATCTCTTCTTCTTTCGCCTTTTCTTCATCTGTGGTATCGAATAATGTGGGCTCTCCATCTTCGTTGTCAGGCATTACCCATACATCGTAATCCACGTAGATAAGATCTCCTTCTTCCATTTGGCGCACCTAAATGGTGGTAAAACCTACTCCTTTTTAACTATTTCCTTTTCGACCTTCTTAACAAAATATTCGACCGATAACCTTATTCACCCCCGTCATAATTGCAAATTTATGGACTTCAATATTTCTCCGGTGATGAATGCAGAACAGATCCTCGATAAAGCCTTTGGCCGTGCCTCAAAGAAGAGAAAGGAAGCAAGGGATAGAGTTGAAAGAAAGAAAAAGACGGCTTCCGTTAAGTTGAATACTGTAGCTCACATCATCGAAGATAAGATAGACAGGTACGAGGACGAATTTCCCTCTCTAGAAACTCTACCTAAGTTCTATTTCGATATAATCGATATAATAATCGGAGTAGATGAACTTAAGAATTCATTAGGAGCTATAAACTGGGCCAAGAGAAGAGCTAAAAGGACGCTTATGGAAGCCGCGAGAAAAGTAGTTTCGCTCGATGAGGAAGATGAGATAGAACAAGTTCGGAAGCAGGCCTATGCAAGGACAGATTCTATCCTAAAGCAGGTCGACGAAAATCTAACATTTTTGAAGGATGCGAGGGATAAACTGAATTCTTTACCTGATATCAGACCGGAATATCCTACAGTAGTCGTTGCTGGCTATCCCAATGTGGGCAAATCTGAATTGGTCTCACGTATATCTAGTGGAAAACCTAAAGTGGATGTTTATCCTTTCACCACGAGAGAAGTAGGCATAGGTCATTTTTTCCTTGGGTACAGAAAATGTCAGCTGCTTGATACACCCGGCATGTTAGATCGACCTAGAGAGGAAAGGAATGACATAGAGATGCAGGCAGTCAGTGCATTAGAAAGTCTTGCTGATCTTATAATTTTCATGTTCGATCCAACTGAGACCTGTGGATATCCGATGGAGGACCAAAAAAAGCTATACAGTGAAATCAAAAAAGAATTTCCGGATGTGAAGTTTATCGAAGTGGAAAACAAATCGGATATAGAGAAATCTGAATCGGATAGGTTGAAGATATCCGCTCTCGAAGGAGAAAGTATAGAAGAGTTGAAGGACGAGATAAAGGAAGTTCTATCCGAAAAGTACTCTTTTGAGAATATAAAGGAAGAGGATTTAGAATATATAAAAGATCCTGGGAAAGCTCCTGAAGAGCCCTTTACTGATTTTGAGGATCTAGATTACTGATACCTCAAGAAGTCTTTTCCTGCGAGGGTCTAGATTTTTCAGCACCTTTTCCTCTGCTCCTCAGACCTCTAGACTTTCTACCAGCGGAGGTCTTCCCTTTGAAGACCCTTCCTTTTTGATCCTTTTCACATATCCAGTTTATATCTGGATCATTTTCAATGGAAGGATGATTCGGATCGACCATAATCACTTCAAAATATTTTTTCCGACCGTCTTCTCCGACCCAATAAGAGTTGAGCACTCTCAGGTTTGGATAATGCTTTGATGTTCTTTCTTCTGCGATCCACTGAAGATTCTTAGCAGGTGTTATCTTCTTTACGCCCATACGTTTAGGTCCTCTCCCTGCTCTAGGTCTTTTTTTTCTGAGGTTACCTCTCCTGACCTTCGCTCGGGCCAACACGAAACCGGGTTTAGCTTTATAACCCAATTTCCGAGCCCTATCGAGTCTGGTGGGTCTTTCGATCCTCTTAAAATTATCGTCTCTTCTCCATTGTTTCAGCCTTTTTCTCTGGAGTTCCTTTAAATAGCCTTCCTTTGGCTGTTCCCATGCTTTCTCTATATATTTGTACATGCTGGGATAAGTTTTCATCGATTCCTCTTCCTCTTCGCCAACTACATCTTCTGCCATGATATCACGTAATTCCTGTTTATGGATTCATCCACTGAAATGGACACATCTCCAGCGGGTACTCACACCCGCGACTAGAAAGCATTTATGAATACGTGGTATATATGCATTGTTATCCGAAAAGTACTTACCTTACAGGGTTAATTTTTAATACCCCCCAACCTTATCGGCACATAATCAAATCCTCAAAAACATTCAAGGTGAAAGATGATGAAAGTACACAAAGTGATGGGAAAATTCAGAATGGGAAAGAAGAAGGGCGAATGGCAACGTTTTTCAAAAGAAGTGATAAGCGAGGATGAAGAGGATGCAATAGAAAAGGTCTATTCGCTCTTAGGTAGTAAACACCGGGTAAAAAGAACTAACATCAGGATATATGATACTGAAGAAGTGGATGAGGATGAGATAGAAGACGACATTATAAAAGAGAAAATAGAAGTGGAGGAATGAATATAATGGTTAATCAGATGGAATTACAGCAGAAAGCGAACAGGCTAGAACAGATGAAATCTCAGATAGAGATGATGCAGGAACAAAAGGAAATGGTCAAGGATCTTCTCGAGGAGCACAATGAGGCAAAAGAGACGATGAAAACTTACGAGGAAAAAGGGGAAGGAACTGAAATAATGGTGCCCATAGGTGCCGATTCTTACGTCCACTCTAAGATCAGTGATAATGATCAAGTGCTTATCGGCCTCGGAGCAGATCTATCCGCGGAGAGAAAGATAGATGAAGCTATAGAGATCATAGAGAGAAAGAAGGATAAGATAAAGGAAAACAAAAAGGAAATTGAAGAACAGATAGAAGAAATGAATGAAAATGTCCAGGAATTAGAACAGGAATTGAGAAGAGAATATCAGGAACTACAGAAACAACAGCAGCAAGCTCAGGGTGGAGGACAAGTTTTCCAATAACTGTCAACAGTATCACAGAGATGAACGATGTTCGATAAACTGAAGAATAAATTGTCTGGTCTCACCCAATCTAGCAAAGAAGAGATAGAAGAAGAGCCTGAAGAGGCTTTTGTAGACGGGTGGGGTTCAAAGATAAAGGAGAGCAAAATAGAGGATATACTTTGGGATCTGAAAGTCTCTCTTTTAGAAGCTGATGTGGCTCTCTCTGTAGTGGAGGAGATACAGGAAAAAGTCAAAGAAGACCTCGTAGGAAAAAAGATAAGCCGGAAATATGATCTAGAAGATGTGGTCGAGGCCAGTCTTAAAGAAGCCGTCAAAACAGCATTGAAAACTGAAGAGATAGAGTTCGATGAAAAGATCAAGAAAGCTGAAAAACCCTTTTCCATAATGTTCGTGGGGGTAAATGGCACCGGCAAAACTACTACCATAGCGAAGATAGCGCAGAAACTTCAAAATCAAGGATATAGTTGTGTACTTGCAGCTGCCGACACCTTCAGGGCGGGGGCACTCGAACAGATTCAAGAACACGGAGATAATTTAGGACTCAAAGTCATAAAACATTCCAAGGGGAGTGATCCTGCGGCTGTAGCCTATGATGCGCTTGAACATGCCGAAGCAAGGGGGAAAGAGATCGTTCTTATAGATACGGCAGGAAGGATGCAGACCGACAAGAATCTGATGAATGAGATGGAGAAGATAAAAAGAGTTGCGGAACCAGATATGATTATCTTCGTAGGAGATGCATTGGCCGGGAGCGATGCGGTGGAACAAGCCAAAGAATTCGAAAAATCGGTAGGTATAGATGGAGTAGTCTTGACTAAAATAGATGCGGATGCAAAAGGCGGAGCAGCACTTTCGATAGGTCATGCAGTGGGTAGACCTATGCTTTTTGTTGGTACTGGTGAAGATTATGAAGACCTAGTCGAATTTGACGAGGAATGGATGGTAAAAAGGTTATTCGATTGAATGAGATCAGTTCAGTATTTTAAAATAAAGATATAATTTGATCGATAGAAGGAAGGACAAAAATTATTTATACCATGTCCTCCAAAATAAATTATAGAAAGACAGAGAAGAGGAATAATAAATATGGCTGATGGAGAAGATGATGGTTTTATTCGGTATGATGAAGGGTCCATGGACTCGATAAAAGTCGAGGAGCTCACCACCGCTATAAAGAACAGTATAGATGAAGATGGGATGGAGACTAGCGCTGCTCAGATGATGGCGGAACATGTTCTAAATTTCTTTGGTTTTAATGATAGGATAATCGACAATATATTGGAACAGGAAGATAGAGACGTCTTTTACATGCTCGAAGATGCAGGACTGCTTACCACCGAAAGAGAAGAGACCACTCTTTATGATGGAAGAGAGTGGAGGATACATTATTGGCTTTTTGAGAAGGACAAGATAATCGATAAGATCCGATCTGAAACTAAAAAAGATGAACAGTCTAGAGATGATCAGAACGTTTATGATGAAGTACCGGACGGTGTTTGGTCTTCAAGAGGTTGATAAGGTCAAGTAACTTTTCCAATAGGATGAAACTTAAAGATCTTATTTTCTATCTATTTTAGTATGAAAGAATAAATGGGCCCGCCGAAATTTGAATTCGGGTACCGGCGTCCCGAACGCCGAAGGATCGACCAAGCTACCCCACGGGCCCGATAAGATTCAGGCAGTACAATGAGGTGTCAAATAAAAAAGTTACTGAAGGTCGAGATCCTTTAATCGAGCGTCTTCTCCACCTATATTGTTAATTATCTTCTCTATCGTTTTTTTCCGGCTATCACGAGTGAAAAATAAGTGAGAACTGCAATCGCAGTCAGAACAGCCAAAACCCTCTATTTCATAGAATTCTTTTTTCAAAGTTCTAGATGCATCACATTCCTTTTTTTTCTTCATATTGTATGCTAATACTTCCTCGATCTCTGCATCCTCTAAAAGATAATCTATATGCCAATGTTTACTCTTATTAGGACTCACATGTCTTGAGATCCTTCCTTCTAAACTGTTCTGTGCTGATCCGACATATATGTATCTACCGTCTTTGAATTCAATCTCGCCTAATGCTCCCACTTTTTCGATGATCGGCTCTTTTAGTTTTGATAAGACAAAGTAGATCCCTTTCATGTCTATCTTAGACCTATGGTAGTAACAGAACTAACTATATATTTTATTTTTCAGTGAAGTGAAGAACAGCTATTATTATATCCAGAAATTTTAAATAATCAACCGGCATCTAGCGATAATATGTCAGATTTAGTTAGTAAAATGTTAGAGGATATAAAAGGTATCAGACCAAAAAGATTCAAGAGATTGATCATTTTGGATATTATCCTTAAAGAATATGCACGTCTTGTAGGAGTCGAATACAAGGAATTGGTTGAGAGGTTGAGACCAAACATCATTAGACAAGGCGTTAAAAAATTAGATTTAGAGTTGACTGATGAATTAGAGAGATTTATTTTTGGAGTAACTGATGAAGCGTTGAAGGATTACATTAGAATGTTACAGTATTTTAGAGGAAAAGAAGAGGATGAATAAATTAGAGTTTGGTTTGAAAACTCCCTCTATTTTGGGAAAGAGTTAAATACAAAAGGTCTGTAATGACCCAATACATCGTCTGTTGACCAGACGTGAAAGGGCAATCCAGTTAGGATCCCTGTATGAACACGTCACGGTCAATGGACCTCAGGACGCGGCTCTTTAAGTCCTTAGGGCTTTGCTCGAGGATTGAAAGAAACTAGCTCTGGTAATCCTCGGAGTTACGCTCAAGGATGAAGGCAGTTGTCCTGAAGATTCGCACAGTCGATTAGAATGAGGTGTATGTATGGTAGAAACACATCATCCAAGAAGAGGTTCGATGGGATATTCGCCCCGAAAACGCGCAAAAAAAAGGATCCCAAATATAAGGTCGTGGCCTGAGTGGGACGGAGAACCGAAGGTACAGGGCTTTCCGGGATACAAGGCCGGTATGAGCCATGCTTTTGTCGTGGATTACAGGAGAAGTAGTACGACATCTGGACAAGAGGTTAGAGTGCCGATTACTGTGGTCGAAGTTCCTTCTATAAAAATTACTGGATTAAGATTTTATGAAAAAACCCATGAAGGTTTGAGAACTATGGGGGAAGTTTGGGCTAATCAAGTGGATGATTCATTAGAAAAAAGGCTTCCTATACCCAGCAGTTATGATACTGATGAGATGTGGGAAGAGATAGATAGGGACCTTGTTGATGAAGTAAGAGCGATAAGCCATACAAACCCATCAAAAGTTTCTGGCATCCCAAATAAGACTCCAGAAGTTATGGAACTTAGGATAGGTGGAGGGTCTCTACCTGAGAGGATAGATAAAGGAGAAGATATACTCGGTGAAGAGATAGAGTATGATGATTTCTGCGAATCTGGAAGGATGATAGACGTTTCCGCTATCACCAAAGGTAAAGGTTTCCAAGGTCATGTTAAGAGATGGGGTGTAAAACTCCTTCAGCATAAAAATAGTAAATCTGTGAGAAATGTTGGTAATACTGGAGTTTTCAGACCAGGATACACTAGACCTACAGTTCCTCAGGCAGGTCAGATGGGATATCATCAGAGGACAGAATTTAATAAAAGAGTTTTAAAAATCGGCGAGGATGGTGAAGAAGTCACGCCTGAAGGAGGATTCATAAATTATGGTGTGATAGATAACAAATATGTCATATTACACGGTTCGATACCGGGCCCATCTAAAAGATTAGTTGTTATGAGAGATGCTGTAAGAGATGAGAAGTATGATGTTCATGAACCGAATCTTACGTATATATCTACTGAATCTAATCAAGGGGGTTAAATGAATGCAGACAGTGATATACGGTTTAGACGGAGAAAAGAAAGACGAGATGGATCTACCCTCTTCTTTTATGGAAGAGATAAGACCCGATCTAATAAAAAAAGCAGTAGAAGCCTTTGAGGCCAATAACAAGCAACCTTACGGTGCTTATCCCGAGGCAGGGATGAGGCACGCTACCGAGATGGAAGGTGTTGGTCAAGGGATGGCTCGAGTTCAGAGGCTAACACAATATGGCGGAGCTCAAGCTGCTGAAAGTCCGCAGACCCGTGGTGGAAGGAAAGCTCATCCTCCTAAAGCAAAGAAAGATCTAGGCAAGAAATTGAATAGACAAGCAAAAGCTAAAGCTAGGAGATCTGCGCTCTCTGCGATGAAGGATTTCGAAACAGTGAAGGGTAGAGGGCATAAAATTGATGATGAATCTCTTGAATTTCCGATTGTAATCGAAGATGATATAGAAGACCTTGAGAAGACGAAAGAAGCTGTCGAGTTATTGGAGAATCTCGGCATATACTCGGACGTTAAAAGAGCTAAAGAAGGAAAAAATATAAGATCAGGTAAAGGTAAGATGCGGGACAGGAAGTATAGAACCCCGAAAAGCCTACTTGTAGTATTGAGCGAAGATGCGGTCGGGAAAAGAGCTTTCTCAAATCTTCCGGGTGTTACTGTTAAAAATCCCAAAAACTTGACTATACACGACATGGCCCCTGGTGGTTCCATGGGCAGATTAGCCCTTTTCAGCGTTAACGCAATAGAAGAGATGGAGGCTTGGTAAAAATGGCTGAATATGAATCTCCTCATAAGATAGTATTCCATCCTTACGTTACTGAGAAAACTATGATGGAGATGGAAGAGGAAAACAAGCTGGAATTCATAGTCGATTTAGAGGCGACTAAGCCACAGATATCTGATGCCGTAGAAGAGTTGTTCGAGGCAGATGTTGAGAAGGTGAATACTAGGATAGATAAAAATGGGAAGCGGGCTATAGTAAAATTCACCGATGAATATTCAGCTGAAGAGATCGGAATGAGAATAGGGGTGTTCTAAATGGGTAAACGGATCATACCTCAAAGAAGAGGCAAGGGTTCTTCGACCTATCAATCACCGAGTCATAGACATCTAGCAAGACCTGGATATCCAAAAAGTCAAGATACAAAAGGTGAAGTCATCGATATTCACCATGCTCCTGGAAGGACGGCTCCACTAGCCGAGGTCGAATTTGATAACGGTGAGACCTGTTTTGTGATCGCTAATCATGGTCTTTGGGTCGGCGAGAATATAGAAGTTGGACCTGACTCGGATATAGAAAAAGGAAATGTTCTTCCGCTTACTAATATCCCAGTTGGAACCTTCGTTTACAACGTTGAGATGGAACCGCTCGATGGCGGTAAACTTGTCAAAAGTGCAGGAACTAGCGCCACAGTCATAGCACATGAAAGAAGAAAGACCGTGCTTAGATTACCTTCAGATGACATCAAAAGAGTCGATAATAGATGTAGAGCTACGGTAGGTATAGTTGCTGGTGGAGGGCACAGAGAGCAGCCAATCGCTAAAGTCGGTAAGAAAGCTAAAAGCTTCAGGAGTAAAGCAAAAAGGGCGATGAAAGTCAGAGGCATAGCTATGAACGCTGTAGATCACCCTCACGGTGGAGGCGACCATCAGCATGTTGGTGTGCCTTCAACAGTTTCATCTAATGCTCCTCCTGGCAGGAAAGTAGGTAGATTATCTTCAAAGAAGAAAAAGAAGGATAAAGAGAAGGAGGAAGAGAGGTGACGATTTATGGCCGATGAAAAAAGTTCACGGGATAAACGAGAATTCACTTATCGAGGGCATACACTGGATGAGCTCAAAGATATGTCCCTCGATGAATTGAAGGAAGTTCTCCCGGCAAGGGCAAGAAGATCATTGAGAAGGGGTTTGAATAAAGAAGAGAAGCGCCTTTTGGAAAGAATAGAGAACAAAGATAAGGACGTTTACCGTACTCACAGGCGTGAGATGATAATCTTACCGGAGTTCGTAGGTAAAAAGATAGCGATACATGACGGTGAAAAGTTCAAAAGTGTGAAGATAGAACCAGAAATGATCGGTCATTATCTGGGCGAATTCGCTCTTACCAGGAAGAAAGTAGAACATTCGGGACCTGGTATCGGAGCGACACGTTCCTCGAAATATATACCACTCAAATGAGGTGAAAAGATATGGGTTATACAATGGATCCTGATCCAGAAAAAACGGCAAAGGCATACGGGAGTGAACTTCAAATATCTCCAAAGAAATCGGTTGAAGTATGTGATATGTTAAGGGGGAAAGATGTAGATGAAGCACTTAATATATTGGATAGAGTGATCGATGGAGATAAAGCGGTGCCCTACAAAAAACACAAGAAACGCGTCCCACATCAAAAAGGCACTGGTCCTGGTGGATATCCTAAAAAAGTTTGTGAGAAGATGAAGGCAAAAATAGAAGAATGTCGGTCGAATGCCGAAGATAAGGGTTTGGATTCTGAAAATTTGAAGATCAAGGTATTAACTGCTCACAGAGGAAGCCCTGTAGAAGGTCGGAGACCTAGGGCTATGGGCAGGAGTACTCCTCATGATACTAAAACTACAAACTTGGAAATAATATTGGAGGAAAAGGAGGCTTAATAGTGGCTAGAGAAAGAAAGTTTATCGAAGAAAAGATGGACCGCGTTTTACTAAAAGAATTCCTTCAAAAGAGAACGGAAAGAGCCGGATTTGGAGGTGCAGATATATCTAGAACTCCCATGGGTACTAGGATCACACTCTATACTGAAAGACCTGCTTTGGTGATTGGTAGAAAAGGGAAAAAGATACAGGAGATCACTGAAGAGATCAAGGAGAAATTCGAATTTGATAATCCTCAGATAGAGGTACAGGAAGTTAATGTGCCTCAGCTGAATGCTCAAATCATGGCTGAAAAGTTAGCTTCTTCACTTGAAAGAGGATGGTATTTCAGAAGAGCAGGGCATTCTACTGTTAGGAAAATAATGGATGCCGGCGCTAAGGGGTGTCAGATAATACTTTCAGGTAAAGTTAGCGGTCCGAGACATAGGGTCGAGAAATTCCAAGATGGACATATCAAGTATTGCGGAGAAGAAAGGAAAAAATGGATGGATGAAGGATTTGCACAGGCAAAACTCAAACTCGGTATTATCGGAGTAACTGTCAAGATAATGGATCCTGATGCCAAATTACCTGATGAGATAGAGATAATCCCTCCAGAAGGGGAGCAGGAACCAGAGGAAACAGAAGAGTCTGAGGAAAAAGAAGGAACTGATGAAGCAGAAGAAACAGAAGAGGTAAGTGAAGAGGAAGCCGAAGAATCGGAAGAGGAAGAAGTAGAAGAAGATGAAGAGGATTTGGAAGAAGAAGTCGAAGATGTCCCCACTGAAGAAGTCGACGAGATGAAAATTGAAGAGGAGGCGGAATGATATGCCTTTATTGAAACCAGAGGAGATAAGAGATATGGATCCCTCGGAAAGGAAAGAAAAATTATACGAGCTGAGAGATGAATTACTTCATGAAGAGGGTGTAGCCGCTATGGGTGGAGCACCTGAAAGCCCGGGAAGGATAAGGGCCGTTAAGAAAAATATCGCTAGGATTTTGACTATAATGAATGAAGAAGAAAAAGAATCAGAAGGAGGAAATTGATGGCGGAAGAAGTGTGTCCAACTTGCGGGTTGCCAAAAGAGATATGCATCTGTGAAGACATCGCTAGAGAGCAGCAGGAGATCGAAATATTTACCGACCAGCGAAGGTACGGTAAAAAAGTGACTATAATTGATGGAATCGATACGAGCGATATCGATATAAGCGAATTAGCTTCCGAACTGAAAAGCAAATGTGCTGCTGGTGGGACGACAAAAAATGACCGTATCGAACTTCAAGGTGATCACATAGATAAGGTGAAAGATTATCTCGAGAAAAAGGGATTTCCAGTTGAGGTGAGATGATATGTCGGCAAGTGATATAGTTTACAAATTTGAATTTACAGGGTCTGACCTCGAAGTCGTCGAGTCAACACATCAAGGCTACGAAGGATTGAATGGGAAAGTTATTGACGAAACCAAGAATGTGTTCCTCATTGAAGACGAAGAAAAAGAGAAGAAGATCCCCAAAAAAGGCAATCGTTTCGAGTTGACGATAGATGGACGTCATAATATATTGGATGGAAACAACTTAACACATCGTCCAGAAGATAGAATAAAAAAACTAGGTTGATGATATCATGGCAGAAAACGAAGCACGCGATATAGGTGTTGAAGTGACGCCCCCCAAGGAGAGCTGTGATGATGACAATTGTCCCTTCCATGGAACACTCTCTGTAAGAGGAAGGGTCATGCGGGGTGAAGTCGAATCTACCCAGATGGAAAAATCTGTAGTTGTAAGGAAAGATCACTTCAATTATATTCCTAAATATGAGAGGTATGAAAAAAGGAAGAGCCATTACCCGAGTCATCTTCCACCCTGCATAGACGTAGAAAAGGGAGATGAAGTCAAGATAATGGAATGCAGTCCTATAAGCAAGAGTATCTCTTATGTGATAATTGAAAAAGGTGAGAAGATATGAAGGGAGTTGCTGGGAACCAAACTAAAGGACTTTCCGTTGGAAGCGAACTCGAGTGTATAGATAACACCGGTGCTAAGGTGGTTAGAGTTGTTTCCGTCATCAATTATCACGGTGTTCATAGACGTTATCCTAAAGCTGGGATAGGAGATCAAGTAGTGGTTTCTGTGGTTAAAGGAACTCCTGAGATGAAGAGGGAACTGACTAGAGCAGTAGTTGTAAGGCAAAAACGGCCATTCCGTAGATCGGACGGAGTTATGGTTGAATTTGAGGACAATGCAGTCGTTTTGACCCAAGAAGATGGGGAAACAAAAGGCTCAGAGATCAAAGGACCGGTGGCTAGAGAAGCCGCCGAGAAGTGGCCGCGTGTCGGAGCAACTGCTTCGATGATAATGTGATGAGGTGGTATTAGATGAGTGAAAAAAGGAGAAAACAGAGGAAAAGACGGGAAAACGCTCCCAAGCATAGGAAAAGAAAGATGATGTCCTCTATGCTATCCGAAGATCTGAAAGAAAAATATGGTACGAGAAGCATACCTGTGATCGAGGGGGATGAAGTAGAAGTTATGAGAGGAAGTTTTAAAGGACATATCGATACGGTAGCTGAAGTAGATAGAAGAAACGAAAAGGTTTTCATAGAGGATGTCACCGTAGAAAAAGCCGATGAGTCGAAAGAGGCTTATGGAGTTCATCCTTCAAATCTTAAGATCACAGATCTAGATCTCTCTGACCCTTGGAGAAAGGAAAAGTTAGAAAGCATACAAGAGGAGGATAATGAATGAGCCAACACAACAAGCGTTATAATGCGCCTACTGAGAAATGGGGTATCCCCACTAAAGAGTCGTTCTGGGCTCCAAGCCCTGCTCCGGGCCCACATTCGGCTGATACAAGTATTCCGCTGATAGTCGTTTTGAGAGATATACTGAGATATACTGAGACCTCTAAGGAAGCTGAACATATCCTTGCTGAAAGGAAGGTCGAGGTTGATGGAAAAGTGACAACGGATAAAAACAGACCAGTTGGATTGATGGATGTTATTTCGATCCCCGACATATCAGAGAATTACCGAGTGCTTTTCGATCAGAAAGGAAAGTTCCGGCTTTTATCCATAGATGAAAGTCAAGCTGGATGGAAACCGGTAAGGATACAGGATAAAACAACCTTAAAAGGAGGCATAACACAGTACAACCTTCATGACGGTACAAATATTAGAACTGAGGATGGTAGTAAATACAAGACTAAAGATGTCTTGAAGCTTCAATTACCCTCTCGAAAAATACTCGATAGTTTAGAATTTGGAGAAGGACAGATGGCATTAGTCACTGGGGGAGATCATATAGGCGAGCTAGGAACGATAAAAGAATATGAGGTGATCAGAGGCTCTCAACCAAACTTTGTTCATTTTGAATCTGGTATCACAACTGTTGAAGACTACGCATTCGTTGTCGGAAAAGATAAACCGATAATCGAGATACCTGAGGTGGGTATTATATGAAGTATGAAAATTCTATGAGAAAACCCCGTTTGGTCAAGTGTGTTGTTAACATAGGGGTCGGAGAAGGCGGAGAAAAACTCAGAAAGGCCTTTGATGTTTTAGAGATGTTAACAGATCAGAAGCCTGTTGAAACACTCGCTGATACGACCAACGCTGAATTCGGGATAAGAGAGGGACAACCTATCGGTTGTAAAGTGACTCTGAGGAAAAAGAATGCTTATGATTTTTTGAACAAAGCTTTTTGGGTCAAGGAATATAGCTTGCCTTCAAGCAGTTTTGATGATCACGGCAATCTTAATTTTGGTATAAGCGATTATACTGATTTTGAAGAGGCATCTTATGATCCTGAGATAGGTGTTTTCGGGATGGATATCTCTGTCGAGATAGGAAGGAAAGGAGAGCGCATAAAACACAGGAGAAAGCAGTCTAAAAGTCTCCCGGATGAACAAATAATGACCAAAGAAGAATCGATAAGTTTTATGGAGAAGGCTTTCGATCTGGAGGTGTATGAAAGATGAGCGAAGAAGAAGGTTTAAAGCCCGAAAAAGATTACGGGAGAAAAGAGGGCTGCAGACGTTGCGGTCGGAAACGTGGTATAATACGAAGATACGGTCTCCACGTATGTAGACAGTGTTTCCGAGAGATCGCGGAAGATCTAGGTTTTAAAAAACACTCTTGAGGTGAAAAAGATGAAACATGACCCATTGAATGACGCGTTATCAAAAATAAACAACGCAGAAGATAACGGAAAGTTAGAATGTGAAATAAAACCCGCCTCTAAACTGATCGGTCGGGTTCTTAGAGTGATGCAGGAGAACGGCTATCTCAAAAGGTTTGAGTATGTCGAAGACGGAAGAGGAGGTACTTATAATGTTGCTCTTAACGGCAATATCAACGAATGTAAAGTGATTAAACCACGATGGTCGTTGAAAAATACTGATATCGAAGATTACGAATCTAGATATCTACCTGCTCAAGGTTTTGGAGTCCTTATATTGACAACTAATAAAGGAGTTATGGATCATTCCGAAGCGAAGAGTAAAGGTGCAGGAGGAAAGTTATTGGCCTACGTTTATTGAGGGATAATCATGCCAGTTGAATTGGAAGCTAAAGAAGAAATAAAGATACCGGAAAACGTTTCGGTAGAGAAGCATAATGATGAGATTAAAGTATCTGGTGAAAATGGTGAGGTCGTAAAAACATTCTCCCATCCTTCCATCATTTTCGAAGTAGAAGATGAAAGGGTTATTTTGAGGGTGGACCGACCCAGTAAAAAGGAAAAAGCGCTTCTTGGTACTTACAGCTCTCATGTAGAAAACATGATCAAAGGTGCGCAGGAGGACTTCGTTTACAAACTAAAGATTCTATACTCTCATTTCCCCATGGAAGTGACCGCTGAACAAGATAAGGTGGTGATCAAGAATTTCGTTGGGGAAAACAAACCTAGGGATGCTGAAGTCATAGGATCTACTGAAGCTGAAGTAGATGGGAATCAGATCACAGTGAGAGGCCCTGACAAGGAAGCCGTTGCTCAAACCGCCGCGAATATCGAATCCACGACGAAGATATCTAAGTCGGATCCGAGAGTATTCCAAGACGGGATATATATAACCGAAAAAGCCGGTAAACCTTTGAGTTGAAGAGGTGATTAAAGATGGCAGAAGAAGATGAGGATTACGAAGTAAAGAAAAAGCCCGACCTCGACGAAGAAACCGAAGAGATGTTGAAGGAGAGAGAAAAGATCAAAGAGAAGAGACCTACTTTCAACCATCAAGAGTGGTTCTATCGTTCGAAAATAGACAAAGATACTTGGAGAAAGCCTCGGGGTCTTCATTCGCAGGCTAGACAGAATAAAAAGTACAGGCCCTCTAATGTAAAGATCGGTTTCCGTTCACCAAAAGAAGTGAGAGGTTTACATCCATCAGGATTTGAGGAAGTCCTCGTACATAATTTGGATGATTTAGAGGATATCGACTCAGATAAACAAGCTGTTAGGATCGCTCACGGCGTTGGTATGAGGAAAAGATTGAAGATAGAGGAGAAAGCAGAAGAGAATGATATTAGAGTATTAAATCCTACATCATAAGGTGATCTTCATGGATATCAAATATCAAAAAAGGTTGGCAGCAGAAATACTCGATTGCGGTAAAGACCGCGTTTGGATAGATGACACTATGCTTGATGAAGTGATAGAAGCGATCACTAGAGAAGAGGTCAGAGAGCTTATCAATCGAGAAGTGATAAAAAAGAAACCCAAAGAAGGTAACTCTAGAGGTAGGATCAACTATAAGAAAGGGCAGAAAGCTAAAGGCAGAAGGAAAGGTTACGGGAAGAGGAGAGGTACGAAGAATGCTAGGCAATCCTCTAAAGATAGCTGGAAGAATAGGATCCGCTCTATGAGGAGGGAATTGAAGCACATGAGAGATACCGGTTTGATAGATAGCAGCACTTATCGTGAGTTCTATAACAGATCGAAAGGTGGAGCTTTTGAAGACACTGCAGATATGGTGCTCCATCTCCAGATGGAAGGTCATATAGATGAAGATTATGAGATCAAAGGAGTGAAAGAAGATGGCTGAAGGTACTAGATACAGGATGCCTCTCAGGAGAAGAAGAGAGGGGAAGACAGATTATCGACAGAGATTGAAATTGCTGAAATCAGGAAAGGTTAGAGCGGTAGTGAGACCTTCTAACAAACATATCAGGGTGCAGTTCGTTAGATATGATAGAGACGGTGATAAAGTCGAAGCATCTGCTTCTAGCAAGCATCTTGAAGAGATGGGATGGGAAGGACACGGATCTAACATACCCGCTGCTTACCTTGTGGGGTATCTTGCTGGAAAAAGAGCTGCTGAAAAAGGTATCGGAGAGGCAGTCTTGGATTTAGGATTGAATTATCCGGAAAAAGGTGGCAAGTTGTTCTCTGTTCTTAATGGAATAATAGATGCAGGAGTTTCTGTACCTCACGATCCAGAAGTTTTGCCGGACGATGACCGTATAAAAGGCGAACATATCGATGAAGAGATGAGTGATAAATTTGAAGAAGTTAAAGCTAAACTGGAGGAAAGATGATGAATGGATGGGAGCCAAAAACTAGATTAGGCAGGAAAGTGAAACGAGGAGAGATCACCAGTATGGAGGAAGCCCTAGCCAATAGACTTCCCATTAAGGAACCAGAAATAATAGATGCATTATTTCCTGATTTGGATGATGATGTACTTGATGTCAACATGGTCCAGAGAATGACTGACTCTGGTAGAAGGGTCAGGTTCACTGTCACTACAGTTATAGGAAATAACGACGGTTACGTTGGCGTAGGGACAGCAAAAGGAAAGGAAGTAGGTCCTACCATCCGAAAATGCATGGATAACGCTAAGTTGAACATGGTCCGGATCAGAAGAGGCTGTGGTTCTTGGGAATGTGGATGTGGCGATCCTCATACAGTTCCTTTTGAGGTCGATGGTCAAGCGGGTTCGGTGGAAATAGCGCTCAAACCCGCGCCTTCAGGGATAGGTCTTGCTGTCGGAGAGACTGCAAAATCTATCTTGGAAAGAGCTGGAATAGAAGATGTATGGGGCTTTTCTAAAGGTAAAACAAGAACTACGGTTAATTACGCTCTCGCCGTATTCAATGCCATGAAAAAGACGGCCGAGATGAGAGTGAGAAAAGATCAAGCCCAAGAATTAGGTATAGTCGAAGGAATCCATCAAGAAGAGACGTCCCAACAGGAGGGATGATCATGGCGTATGCTGTTATAAGAATGAAAAGTTCACGAAATGAGAACCAAAGGATGAAAGATACTTTTAAAATGCTGCGATTGAATTCTGTGAATCACTGTGCTGTTATACCAGAAAGACGAACCTATGAAGGCATGTTAGATAAGGTTAAAGATAAGATTACTTGGGGTGAGATCGATACTGACACGATGATCGATCTTTTGAAATCTAGCATGGCTGAGAGTGAGTTGGAAAAAAAGATCGAAGAAAAAACCACTTATGATGAGATAGACGAGCTTGCTCAAGCTGTAGTTTCTAATACTACAACTTTAGATGAGATCGACGGTCTAGATAAGGTTTTCAGATTGCATCCTCCAATAGGCGGATATAGAAGCACCAAAAAACCTTATAATAACGGTGGGGCATTGGGTTATCGTGGAAGCGAAATAAACTCACTGATACGAAAGATGTTGGGCCCTGAAAATAGTAAGAAAGAGGCTGATATACATGGGAAAGAAGAAAAAGAAGAAGAATAGAGGTTCACGAAGTCACGGTCGAGGTATCAAACACGGAAGAGGTGCTGGTGAAAGAGGGGGTAGAGGAAAGGCTGGTATAGGAAAACACAAGTGGAAATCTTTAGCTAAAGATGATCCTGATTATTTCGGCCCAAAAGGATTCACTAGACCCCAAAAACTGATAAAGGAAGAAGAAGTGATAAATATATATCAAGTGGAAGAGATGCTAGACCAGTTTCTCGAACTAGGTTTTGCGACTGAAGAAGAATCCGGTTATGAAGTTGACCTTGATGAAGCTGGATTCGATAAACTATTGAGCAGTGGAAAACCCACCAAAGAGATGAAAATCAAAGTATCAAATTCTAGCGAGAAAGCTGAGAAAAAGATAGAAGAAGCTGGAGGAAAGTTGATCGATAATTCTGAAAAGTGATCTGTATGGCAGAGAAGGAGAAAAGCCGTCTTTATAAACTCAAACCTATTATCGACCGCATGCCCGCAGTCAAGCAGCCAGAAGGCCATGTTCATTTCCGAAGGAAGATGGTATGGCTCATCCTTGTTCTGGTCCTTTACTTCGTGATGACTAACGTCATGATCTATGGACTGAGCGAGGAGGCCTCGCTTGACCTGTTCGAACAGTTCAGGGCTATATTTGCTGGAGAGATGGGCTCGATAGTCCATCTGGGTATAATGCCTATAGTTAACGCGTCTATTATCATGCAGCTTTTCCAAGGTGCAGAAATAGTTGACCTGGATATGAAGGATCCCGAAGATAAGGCGGTTTTTCAGAACACCCAGAAGTTCTTGGTAATTATAATGCTGCTCATACAGGCCGTTCCTCAGGTCTATGGTTATCTCGTTCCTTCTGATGTTTTCGTCTCCACCCTCGGAACTTATTTCGCTGGTCGAGGTCTGCTGGTAGCGCGAATCTTGATAATACTTCAACTGTTCATAGGCGGTTATTTCATCTTCTTGATGGACGAGGTTGTATCTAAGTGGGGTGTCGGCAGCGGTATCAGTCTTTTCATCGTTGCTGGTGTAGCACAGGGGCTATTTACTGGACTCTTTAACTGGGAGTCCGCTCCTCAAATGGAGGGGGATGTTCCCGCGGGAACTATCCCTAGAACGATCCATACGATACGTTATAATTCTGCTTCTGAACTAATTGGCGGTGAACTGGAAGGTTTGATCGTAGGTCCCCCTAATCCAGTAATGGGTCTGATATTTACTATATTAATATTATTGATAGTGGCATATATTCAGGGAAGTAGGATAGAACTACCTTTAGCTCATGGGAGGGCGAGAGGTGCAAGAGGCAGATATCCGATAAAACTGATCTATGCTTCTGTGATCCCGATAATCTTAGCTCATGCACTTTTGGCTAACATAAATCTGTTTTCTATGCTGTTCTACACAAATCCGACTTTCCAGAACTTTCCGCTTCTAGGTGGACAGTCGTGGCTTGGAGTTTTCCAGGAAGGTACCACTGAGCCCATCTCTGGTTTTGTCTGGTATTTGAATGCTCCAGAGGGCATACAGGGATGGTTGTTGCCAATTATCTCGGAGAGATATGAGCATATGCTTTCCCCTGAAGGCGTAGAATGGGCCCATTCTAAGCTGGCCGTGATAGCTCGTGTGATAGGACATGTGTCTTTCATGGCTATAACCTGTGTCCTTTTTGCCAAGTTCTGGGTTCAGACCACTAATATGGATGCAGAGTCTGTTGCCGATCAGATACAGGACAGCGGAATGCAGATACCCGGTTTCAGAAGAGATCCGAGAGTATTGAGGAGAGTTTTGAAGAGATACATCCCGACGGTGACGATATTCAGTGGATTGTTTATTGGTATCGTAGGTGCTGCATCTGATTTACTCGGCTCGGTAGGAGGAGCTACGGGCATTAGTCTATTCTTGGCTGTATCTATACTGACAGAATTGTACGAAGAGATAGGTAAGGAGCAGATGATGGAGATGCATCCTATGTTGAGAGATTTCTTTGGCAACCAGTAGTGACTGTGTAAGAGGTGTTGTATTATCACTGAAGATGAAGAGTTGATAAGAAAACTAGACGAAAGATTGGCTGAAGGTGAGATATCTGAAGAACTTTACAACGATATAGTCTCTAGATATAAAAATGAAGAAGATGATGTATCAGAAGAAGAGTTGGAAGATATCATAGACGAAAAAGAGAATGAAAAAGATACTGAAGAAGAAAGTAAAGATATTGAAGAGGAAAAAGAAGCCGAAGAAGAGGGAGAACAAACTGAAGAAACCTCTTCAACAAAACCCATATTCAGTTTGAGGAGATTTATCTATATATTTTTAGGCCTGTTTGCACTTTTGATCATGTTCCAACCCGATTTAAGGGATGATTTGGGAGCGATGGTTGGTAGGATTCTTTATCCAGCTATCGGTTTTGAAGGTCAGTATCCTATCTTGACACTGATGCTCGTAGGATCGATAATGATCACTATATCGACCGTTATAAGAGACCAGTTGATGGATTGGGTGGAGATGGCTGAGAGTCAGAAGATTAGTAGCAAGTTCAGAAAAGAACTCATGGAGGCAAAAAGATCCAACAAACAGAGCAAAGTGAAAAAACTTGAAAAGAGGCAGGAAGAGATGAACAAACAGTCGATGAAAAGTTTCAAACCTCAGATGAAGTCGATGGCCGTAACGATGGTCGTTATCCTCATCATCTTTGGTTGGATACATATTTTCATCGGAGATCTGTCGAATACCATATTTTCCACCCCATGGGCTTTCCGGGCCGATCTGAGCGGTGATTTACCTTACTGCTTCATGCCATTTCCAATGTGGATTGGGGTTTATATGCTGGTTTCACTTCCGTTAACTCAGGTATTGATGGTCGTACTGAAAATGTATGATTTCAAAAAACGCCTTAGGGAGGAGGAAGGACCTTAAACACTAAGAGTATTTTTGATGATATGATCATCACGGTGAGTGGTCTTCCAGGGAGTGGAACTACTACTGCCTCTGAACTATTATCTGATGAAACTAGTATGGAATTGCTATCATCTGGAGAAGTTTTCAGGGCCATGGCTAAAGAGAGGGATATGAGTTTAGAAGAATTTAGTGATTTGGCTGAAACAGATCAAGAGATCGATAAAAAGTTAGACGAAAGGATGGTGAAGAGGGCAGAAGAGGGAATGATATTAGAGGGAAGACTGACCGGTCATCTTTTAGATCGGTCTGAAAAAGAGGCCTATAAGGTATGGTTAAAGGCCCCTCTGGATGTCAGAATAAATAGGATCGCGGACCGCGAGCCAATTGAAGACGAGGACAGGCTTAAAGAAAGAGTTATCAAAAGAGAAAAAAGTGAAAAAAAAAGATATCAAGAGTACTATGATATTGATCTAACAGACATGTCGATATACGATGACATCATTGATTCTGTAAAGAACAGTCCGAAAAGGATAGTGAAAAAGATAATGGAGGGTGCTAAAGATGAGGTATGTCAGGGAGAAAGATAATACTGTTTCAGAGTGGGGCGAATATCCAAGCAAGAGATCCTTAAAAGATCTTATCCCTAGATCTTTGGTGATTATAGATAAACCCCAGGGCCCGACCAGTCATCAAGTATCAGCATGGGTAAGAGACATATTCGAAGAAAAAACCGGTCACAGTGGAACTCTTGACCCTAATGCTACAGGCGTGCTTCCCATGGGTATAGGTAGTTCAGTTAAACTTCTCGATCTACTCCATTCCGTTCCTAAAGAATATATCGTCGCGATGAAATTTCATGGGAATATCGATGATAGAAGATTGGATAAAATAATTGGTGAGTTTGAAGGCCAAATATATCAAACACCTCCTTTACGGGCCGGAGTCAAAAGGCAAAGAAGAAAAAGGAAAATATTCGGAATAGAAAAGTTAGATACTAAAGGTAAAGAATATCTTTTAAAAATCCGTTGTGAATCTGGAACTTATATTAGGACCTTATGTAAGGACATAGGTAAAACTCTTGGGACAGGTGCACATATGATGGAATTGCGAAGAGTTGAAGCAGGTAGTTTTAAAGAGGAGGACATGGTCATCCTTCAGGATCTTAAAGATGGTTATGAGTATTTTAGACAAGGGAAAGGAAATCGGTTGAAGAAAATCCTGATGCCTTACGAGAGGGCTCTAGAGATTTTTCCTAAAATAAAAATCAAAGATACAGCTGCTGGAGCTGTGCTCAATGGAGCTGATTTAACTGTTCCAGGAATTCTTGAAATGGAAAATTTTTCAGAAGATGATCACGTCGGCCTTCTATCTCCAAAAGGCGAAGGTATTGCAGTCGGAACTGCACTCCATGATGCGGAAGAGATCGTTGATATGAAAGAAGGATTAGTGTTTAAATCCGAAAGAGTTTTTTCACCCTCTGGAGATTATCCTAAGAGATGGAAATAAATTATATATCAGTAATCGTTAGATAATTCAATTGAAAGCTTCTAAATGCCGAGATAGCCTAGCCTGGTACGGCGCGAGATTGGAGTTCTCTATAAAAAGAGACCAGACATCTCGTGGTGCCTAGCACCTCAGGGGTTCGAATCCCCTTCTCGGCGCTCTTCTAGTATCTTTTTATGGTATAGGGCTACAGCGATGACACTGTTTAAAGCCCGCATACCTCCGTCTTTCTGAGGCAGCAGAGCTTCCTCGTCATGAGAGGAATCTTTAATTCCTCATAATTTAGGCGGAGGAGGAGGTCAATAAAGATAGTAAGAGTAGTCCTGAGCTGAACCCAGGTATATCTTGTTTATCTGTCCTGTCACTCTCTCTATTATACTTATGATGCCATCTATGATACCCTCTATTATATTTATGATGCCGTCTATGATTCCTTCTATTATATTTATGATGCCGTCTATGATTCTCTCTATTATGTTTGTATCATTTTCCTCTTCTAGAATCATATCCTCGCTCATCCATGGATAGGAGTCTTGATTATTATCGCCCTCGATTTTATAAGGTTCTTTACCGATGCCATCGCCTCGATCTCCTCCATCGTAGTCGGACCAATAGTTGCCTCCATCACCGTCTTCAGCCGGATCGCCGTTATCCCACTCATTATTCCAGTTATCGAAGGCTTGATTTTCATTGTTTATGAACCGGTTACGATAAATAATATTGTCTTCGGAAAATCCTAGTTCGATTCCGAATTCATTATTTGAGACAGTATTTTCAGTAAGTTCGTTGTTATGTGATTCCATTAAGACGATCCCAAACTCGTTGGTCTCAATTGTATTATTTCTCAATTCGTTCTCTGCGCTTCCAAGCAATCCTAATCCGATTTGAGTATTATCTTTTATCTCGTTATCACTTATCATGGTATTATCGACCCATTCTCCGATGATTCCAAGCTCGTTGGTCTCAATTATATTA
>Ga0207421_10001080_pt1 | contig 35453 bp, 37 predicted proteins | sample SodLakKL_010_SED_4_FD_187542 | JGI IMG/M metagenome (GOLD analysis project Ga0207421, IMG submission 187542) | Alkaline sediment microbial communities from Lake Tanatar, Kulunda Steppe, Russia - 8KL_010_SED (SPAdes) (version 2) | ecosystem: Environmental > Aquatic > Non-marine Saline and...
GTTGCGTCGAATGTCTGAACTTGTGCGGCAATGTGTGGCTGCTCGGCGGCAGGGCAGATATCCGCGATTGTCAGCGCATGCAGGCTCTGGGCGTCATATCCCAACCACGCCTGCGCGGCGCTGTTTGATGCCAGAATGTTGAGTGTCTCTCTCTCGAAAAGCACTACTGGGAGTGACAAGAAATCGTAGGCGCGAATATCCGACAGGGATAGTTGCGATGTTTCCTGCATATACTCCCCCGAATGACAGCCCAGCCTTCAACCCTAGATTGTAAGCGCGGGGGTGCCGGATGTATATATGGAGATGTTCGTTTTGTGCAACTCGGGTGCGGGTGCACCCGATACAGCAGCGTGATCGTAGTGTCAGCGGAGTATTCAGCACACCAATATCAGTGGCTGAACCGCGCGACGCTACTCGACCACCCGAACCACCTCTTTCGTCTTTATCTGACGTGTCCCCAAATTCGTGCAATCCGAGCGCAGATCCGAATTGCCGGTGAACGTCACCTTGTACCCAATCACCTGCGTGCAGCCGGTCGTCAGCTTGGTATTCCCGGAAAATTCGACTTCAGATGCAGGCATATAGAGCGCACCTTGCAGGCTGGAGCCGGATGTGCCGTTCATACGGTGTGTGACACCGGTTGCGCTGCGGCTACCGAAAAATGCGATGCCGGCGTATCGGCCTGTTGTGGGTGCCGCAAAATTCAGCGTGCTATTGCTGGCAAGGCGGATACGCGCGTCATGAGCGAGGTAGAATGTCACGCCTTCGCCCTCCAATATGTTCTCGTCAGTCGAGGTGACAGTGCCGTTATTGACGGTGAAATCCCCACCCTCAATAATGTAGAGACCAGGTTCAAAAGTGACATCGCCACTCAGGTCAAGCCCACTGCAAAATCGCATGGACTTTACCCCACTTGGATGTGTCTCCGTTGCTGTAATAGTTGTTGTGGTATTCGGTTTCCCGTGTTTATTTTCCCAAACGCAATCGCCCGACACACTCGGCTCTTCGAGATCGGCATAAGGGTCCCGGACCACAGGTGCGAAGGTCTGAACTTTGCCACAAGTTATATTTAGTCCAGCAGTCGTGTTCGCTTCACCAACCACATAAGCGCAATTCACATCGAGCGTGGCGCCATCGCCCGACATATACAGCGCATCTGGCGCATTGGAGTTCGACGCGATGTCGCATCCTTCCAGCGAGACACTGGTCGAACCAGTCACTGTAATCGCACGCGGGCTGTTGGGTGACAGCGCAAGGATGCACGCGACTGACCCGCTATCAGTGATACGCGCCACGGCACGCCCGCGCATGTTGACCGGGTCACTGCTGACAAGGGCCGAGAAATAGCGCTGCTGCGTCAGGGGCAGGATAACTTCGACACTGTCAGAGTCGTCCGTAAACTGGCCGCTTTTCGGGGGCATGTTTACGATAATGTCATCTGCTCCGCCGAGATAACCGGACTGGGTAGCAATATGAAGTGCGGCTGCTTTGATTTCTTCATCTGTATCGCCTGCGCGCTTGCGAGCGCCCGCCGCATGCGCCGCCACATCGGCCGCGTGCTGTAGTTTGCGCTGGGACATGTATTGATAACCCGCTTCCGTCCCCAGCCCCATGCCCAGAACCAGCACAGGAAACAGTATTGCGAACAAAACCGCAGTGGCACCGCTGGTGTTGCGCAAAAATCGACCGCATGCCGCAGGTGCAGCATGCAAGAAACGGCCCGCGCTGATGCACCACGTGACGACGATATGTGTTTCTTGTGGCATAGGCTTGCTCCCTTGAACAACTTGGTCGGGGTGGTGTTTCAATTACTTAGGTGCTGGATGATCGCGGGGGTGATGATCACGGCAAACAGCACAGGTAGGAAGAAAATGATCATCGGAACCGTCAGCTTTGGCGGCAGGGACGCGGCCTTTTTCTCGGCCTCAGACATACGCATGTCGCGGCTTTCTTGCGCCAGAACGCGCAGCGCCTGACCAAGTGGCGTGCCGTATTTCTCGGTTTGCACCAGACATGTGACCACGGCTTTCACCACATCCAGACCGGTGCGTGCGGCAAGGTTCTCGAATGCCTGTCGGCGATCTTGCAGGTACGAGAGTTCTGCCGTGGTCAGCACGAACTCTTCCGCAAGTTCGGGCGACTGCACACTGAGTTCATGTGCGACCTTGCGCAGTGCGCTTTCGATGCCCATGCCGGATTCGACACAGATCAGCATAAGATCAAGCGCATCCGGCCACCCGCGCCTGATTGCCTGCTGGCGCTTGACGGTGCGGTTTTTCACATACAGCGCAGGCAGATGACACCCCGCATACCCCGCCGCCAACACAATCCCGATCCGGACAATCAGCGGCTGATCATTTGGAAAGACCACAAACAGGTAAAAGCTGGCAATCGCAAGCAATGCCACAGGCGTCAGGATCAGAAACCCCAGATAAGTGATGACCGGCGCATGGCCACGATACCCGGCCATGCGCAGCTTGTGCACAAGCTTTCCGTCCTGAATCCGGCTGGTCAGATTGAAGCGCTGGACCAACTCCCTGAATATCTGCTTGGGTTCTTTGCGAAGCGTCAGGGGCTTTCCAGCCTCACCCACACCCGTTTTCAGATTTCGATTGCCCACAACAGTTTGAACCCGCCGCCCCAAGGCATCCGGCACCAGATACCGCCAGCACACCGCCAGAACGAGGCAGAATGCGGAGAGGAAGGTCATGGCGACAACAAACATGGCAGGGGCTTTCTTTCACACAGTCAAATGTCGAAATTGATCATTTTTCGCATTACCATAACGCCAGTGAACATCCACAAGGCGCAGCCCGCAAGCGTCACGTTTCCAAGCGTGGTTGTGAACAAAAGCGAGATGTATTCCGGGCTTGTCAGATATACGAAGAAGCTGACAGCAAAGGGGATCGCCCCAATGATGCCCGCCGACGCCTTGGCTTCCGAGCTCATGGCCTTGATCTTCTCGCGCATCTTCTTGCGCTCGCGCAGCACCTTGGACAGGTTGCCAAGCGCTTCAGAAAGATTGCCGCCAGTGCGGCCCTGAATGGTGATGACAATCGAGAAGAAACTCGTTTCGGGCAGGGGCATGCGCTGGAACAAGCGATGGACCGCCTCTTCATTTGTCATGCCGAATGTGTGGTCTTCGACCAGTTTCTTGAACTCGGATTTGACCGGCTCTTGGCTTTCTGCCGCGATGATGCGCAGACAGTCGCCCAGCGGCAGGCCCGACTTCACGCCGCGAATAACGACATCCAAGGCATCCGGAAACACCTCGGTAAACGCGCGAAAGCGCTTGTCGCGCCGATAATTCACATAGAAATGCGGCATTGTGAAACCGAGTATGGCGGCGGGAACGACAGCAAGCGGCACGCCTTGCCAAAGAACGAAGGCGAGCAGGGCAGAAAGCACGCTTAATGCCCCGCATATCCAAAAATATCTGGCTTTGCTCCAAGTCAGCCCTGCCTGCCGCAAACGCGATCTGAGGGAAGGGCGCGCGCCCTGCTTTGCCTTTTGCTTGGTCTCAAGCTCGCGCAGCACCTCATCCAGTGATGACTTGCCGGGCGCAGCCGGAAGGCCTGCGCCGGTGGACAGGATGGCCGCGCGCCGACGGTTGCAAATATCCTGCCGCTGAAGTTGGGGCTGGAACAGGGCATAGAGCACGCCCCCCACAGCGAACGTCACCAGCAAAAACAGCATAAGCGTGGTCATCGGCGTGCCTTCATGCGGGATGTTGCGCTTGGGGTCATGATGCGTCGCTGACTTTGGCTGCGGCCAGTGCTTCAAGCAGTCGTTTTTCCTCGCCGAAATAGCGCGCACGTTCTGCGAATTTGGGGCGGCCGATCCCGGTGGACCTGTGGCGTCCGACAAGATTGCCGTCAGCATCTTCGCCAGTAATGTCATAGACAAACAGGTCTTGCGTGATCGGAACATCGCCCTCCATGCCAAGCACTTCGGTGATGTGGGTGATCCGGCGAGAGCCGTCGCGCAGGCGCGCGGCCTGAACGATCACATCGACAGACGAAACCATCATTTGCCTGATTGTCTTTGCTGGCAGGCTAAAGCCGCCCATCGTAATCATCGACTCAATACGCGACATCGCCTCTCGCGGCGTGTTGGCGTGCAGCGTCCCCATCGAGCCGTCATGCCCGGTATTCATCGCTTGCAGCAAGTCAAAGGCTTCAGGGCCACGAACCTCGCCCACGATAATGCGTTCGGGGCGCATCCGCAGACAGTTTTTCACCAGATCGCGCATGGTAACTTCGCCGCTGCCCTCGACATTGGGGGGGCGGGTTTCCAAGCGCACGACATGGGGTTGTTGCAACTGCAATTCGGCAGAGTCTTCGCAGGTCACGATCCGCTCTTGCGGGTCGACGAAACCGGTCAGGCAATTCAGCAGCGTGGTCTTGCCCGACCCTGTACCGCCCGAAATGATGACATTGCAGCGCACACGGCCGATGATTTCAAGAATGGTGGCCCCTTCGGGACTGATCGAGCCGAACTTCACCAACTGTTCCAGCCGGAGTTTGTCTTTCTTGAACTTACGGATGGTCAGGGTGGGGCCGTCAACGGCCAGCGGCGGCACAATCACATTCACGCGGCTGCCATCGGGCAAGCGCGCGTCACAGATCGGGCTGGATTCGTCTACACGCCTGCCGACCTGACTGACGATACGCTGGCAGACGTTCAAAAGCTGTTCATTGTCCCGAAACCGGATATTGGTTTCCTGCATCTTGCCGTTAACCTCGATATAGATCGGGTCGCAGCCATTCACCATGATGTCGGCAATGTCATCGCGCGCCAGCAAGGGTTCCAGCGGGCCATATCCAAGAACATCGTTGCACAGATCCTCGATCAGATCCATCTGATCGGCGGAAGAGAGTGCGACATTGCGCACCGCCATGATTTCATTGGCGATAACGCGGATTTCCGCGCGCGCATCGGCCACATCAAGGGCGGTCAGTTGCGCCACGTCAATCGCCTCGATCAGCGCGGCAAGCAGGTCTTTTTTCAGGGCAAAATAGGGTGCCCTGCTGCCCGTGGTGGTCGCCGCAGGGCGATCAGACTTTGGGCGCGGGGCTGGTTGTGGTGGCGGGGCCAGCGCGACGGCTGGCCCTGCGACTTGCATATCTTGCACCCCCTGCACCGGAGCCGGTTTTGCAGCGTCAAAGCCTACTCTTCTGCCAAACATGGGGGGTCCTAACGTCACGCGTACAGATTGCGAGAATTAAGTCGACTTTCAACTAACTTGGCTTTATGTGTCGCCGCCGGGCAATTTATCGGAGATTGATTGGAAAACCGCAGTAAGGTCGGTGCCAACGGTGCCGACGATAGCAATAATCGCAACAGAAATAAGCCCTGCAATCAGCCCGTATTCAATAGCTGTCGCACCGGACTCATCTTTGCTGAAGCGCGCGATAAGATATTTCATCATGTTCCGTGGTCCTCTCGGTCATTATTTTGTTTGCGCACCGATCCGAACACGTGACCTCAGCGTCACCATCCATCGGGCATACCCATAGTGAGTACCCGACTGGCCCGCGAAAACTATCTGGCCAGGTGGGCTGGTCATATGCACTGTCACAGGCTGGCAGATCGGCCAGTCTTGACCGCGCGACCCTAGCCATAAGGACAGGTTTTTGGCCTGTCAGACCTAGCCGATAGGCTAGTGAAATCTGCCAATAAATAATATTATCAGATACTTACCTCAAAACCCCGCCAAACCTGAATGAACGCCGCCTGTCCAATGGCCAGCGGTCGCGCCGATGATTCGGCCAGTCCGGCAGCTTGTCCGTCTGGCCAGCTAGCGCCCTCGCATGATTCTGGACGATACCCGCGCCAAGGTTCAGCCCCCAGACCCGAGGATGCAGATATATGCCCATCAGCAAGATCCGCGATTACCCTGACCGCAGGGTCACAGCCGGTTTCAACCAACCGGCAGAACATGCGCGCCCGCCCCGCCACCCTATCGGTGGGGGTTCATGATGCGCGCCCTTATCATGATGATCGCGTTGGCGTCGGGGCTGGTCGTGGTGTTTTTAACCTATCCCACATCGGATGACGGACGCGCCGAAGCGGTGGTCGTCGATGAACAGCCGGAAATTCTGATGCAAGAGGTGCTTGTCGCGTCGGTCACGATCGAGCAGGGCGAGATACTGGGCACACAGAATATCCGCTGGCAGAAATGGCCCGAAGCCGCCGTGCATGAAGGTTTCGTCACCCGTGACAGCCGCCCCGAAGCCATCGACGACATTGCAGGCACGACAATACGCGGGCGTCTGTTCCCTGGCGAGCCTGTGCGCGAAGACCGCCTGACAGCAAGCAACACCAGCTATATGGCATCCCTTTTACCCGCAGGAAAACGCGCGGTCGCAGTCAAGGTATCGGCGGAAAGTGCGGCGGGGGGCTTTATCCTGCCCAATGACCGTGTCGATGTTTTGCTGACGCGCCAAAGGGAAGGTCAGGGCGGCGTTCACACGCGCACCATCCTGCGCAGCGTCAAGATACTGGCCATTGACCAACTGGCCGATGGCGCGGAATCGGACACACTGGTCGGGCGGACAGCCACGCTGGAACTGGACGCCGAGCAGACCGAAACGATCACCTCGGCCGAAGCCTCCGGGATGCTGTCGCTCGCACTTCGGTCAATGACAGACCCACATGATACCGAGGTTGTGTCGCTGCCAGAGCCGGAACCCGTGGCCGCATTGCCCGAGATTGTCTTGACCCAAACCGAACCGGAACGCGAAGCAACGACCATTCGTATTCGCCGCGCAGTCACAGTCGAAACCGTGACCTTGCCATGACCCCAGAAAGTGCCGGTTCAGCGAACTGGTCAGCGACAGTCTAATCTTTCGAAAGGACCTCTTGTGACGCCACATTTATCCGTTCAGGCCTTTACCCAGACCCCCGATGTGCACACCGTATTTGAGCGTGCCTTGCGCGACCGCCGCCTTGCGCGCGTCACCAGCGAAGCGCATCCGGGGGGAATGCGTGCAGCACTGGCCCGCTTTGAACAGGCGCAGTCACCCGATGTGCTGGTGCTGGAAGCCGACCGCGCGGCCCTTGCCGATCTGCCCGCCCTTGCGTCGGTCTGCGACCCGCGCACGAAGGTGATTATCGTGGGCCACGTCAATGATGTGGTGCTGTACCGGGAACTGATTAACCTTGGTGTCTCGGAATATCTGGTGGCGCCGGTTGACGGCGCAGAACTGGCAACAGCCATTGAACGGATCGCCTCTGACGGTGAGATGCGCAGCAAAAGCCGTGTGTATGCGTTCATGGGGGCCAATGGCGGTGTCGGGTCGTCGACCATCGCACAGAACGTCGCATGGGCGATGGCAAACAAGGTCGGCGCAGGGATCATGCTGGCTGATCTTGATCTGACATTCGGATGCGCAGACCTGAATTTCAACGTCGAAACAGGCACCCAGTTTTTCGATGCGCTGAAGGCCGAAACCAAAGTGGATGACGCGCTTCTGGAACGGTTGCTGGTCAAACGGGGCCAGAACCTGCATGTATTGACCCACCCTGCCCTGCTGGACCGCGAACCCGAGCACCTTGTGCGCCAGCTTGTCGAGATGCTGAAACTTGCCCGCGCCAATTTCAACCATATCGTGCTGGATCTACCAAATCATTGGTCCGCACTGGTGCAGGATGCCGTTCTGGACGCTGACGAGGTCATTGTAACGGTTACGCCCGACCTTTGCAGCCTAAGGAATGGCAAGGCGCTGCTGGAGCGGCTTGGGCGTTTGCGTCCGAATGATGCGCCGCCAAAGCTGGTTCTGAACCAGTGCAGAATGCCCAAGCGCGCAGAAATCAAGGTCAAGGAATTCTCTCAGGCGCTGAATATCCAGCCTGTCGCAACCATCGCATTTGATGCCGGGCGCTTCAGTACCGCTGCAAGCACCGGCCAGATGCTGAGCGAGATCAACCCGAAAGGTGCGGCCGTAGCTTCCTGCGCGCAAATCGCAGATCGCCTTGTAGACCCCACATCCCAACGCAGCAAAGGCACCACATGGGCACGCTTCTGGAATTTTCGTCCAAGAAAGTTGGCATAATGCATGGCGTTGAACCCACCAGTGACATGGTCTCGGCCCTGATCTGTGCGCAGGACGGGTTCTATCGCACTGCGCTGGAGAGCATTCTTAAGGATCGGCTGTATTTTCAGCACATCGCTTCGGTCGAAACGCTGGATCAGGCGGTCGATCATATTGCCGGGGCTGACGGGCGCGTCAATCTGGCGCTATTCGACCTCGACACGCGAGGCCTGAACAACCGCAACGCCATTCAGGCGCTGCGCGAAGGCTTTCCCTCTATGCTGGTGGTACTCATCGCGTCATCGCAGTCGCGTCAGGCGATGGTGAACTCACTCGAGGCGGGCGCTCATGGATTTCTGAGCCGGGATCTTGGGGTCTCAGGCTTCGTCGAGGCGCTTAATCAGATCGCGCGGGGGCAGATTTATGTACCGCCCTATCTGGCCTATCCGGATACGTGAAAGGATAGTTCAGATGAGGGGGGTGCGCAGATTGCTCAGAACCGTACGGTGCTTTGCTTCGGACACGCGCGGCGTCGCCGCAGTCGAATTTGCGTTGTTCGCCCCGTTGCTGGTGTTCGGTCTGCTGGCGATGACAGATGTGGGAATGGCGGTTTATCAGCGGATGAGTGTCGATCATATCCTGCGTTCGGGCGTGCATCATGCTATCGAAGACCCTGGAAAAGTGGCCGTTTTGGCCACCCTGAAAGACAATGCACGTGAAGACGGAATGTGGGCGGAAGGTGAGATCGGCTTCGATGTGGATCGATTTTGCGCCTGTGCCGAGACACCAGAAACCAAGGTCATTTGCGCGACCTCCTGCGATGGTTCTCGGCCTACGTCGATTTACTACAGCCTGAGCGCTGATTTGACGGTGCCTGGCCTAATTCTTCCATCGTTCCACCTTCAGCCGGCCATGCGGGTTCAGATCAGGTGAAAATGGTCGGTCGGATCATAGGCTGGTGGCGCTGCACCTCTGGCACGACAGCGATTGAATTTGCCCTTGTGGCACCGATTGCAATCTTGCTTTGCCTTAGCGTGCTCGAGATCGGTCGCGCCCTTTATACGCGAAGCGAACTGTCTTACGCGGTCGACCTTGGTGCGCGCCGGGTGTTGCTTGATCCAAAGATTGATGATGAAGTTTTGCGCGAAGTTATCCTTCAAGGCCTGACCGCGTCCATCCGGTCCCAAGCCATTATAACGACGCCAGATACGGTGACCCCACAAGACACCCATATATTTATAGAGGCCAGCGTGCCATTCAGATTTATCGTACCCATTGTGCCACGGGGAACATTTGAGCTTGTCGTCGGGCGTCGAGTTCCGCTGATGTGACCAAGGCTTGGAACTTCCAGAGGATGCCTGCTACCAGGCCTTATCCGTGCCCCGCGCGGCGTTAACTTACGTTCACTTCGCGCCACAATTCGTTGACACTATTTATTCTTTCAACTAAACCTTAAGTTGTATAGGTTGTTGAGCGCGATGATGGATGACCACTTCCTCGCATGAGTAGGAATAGCCTTGGGATACTCCTCTTACATGAACAAGTTGCTAATTTCGACCAGCGTCGCCTCTTGCTACGCCAGCATGGACTGCGCCGAAATCGGCGGGATGACGCGTGTTGATTGATAGGAAGTCAAGTCAACGGGGAATTGCCTCATCACTGATTGTCGATGATGATGAATATTTCCGCATTGCGTTGCGCAATATCCTGTCTGTCAGACTTGGGGTTTCCACCATCAACGAGGCGGAATCCTTTGACGAGGCAATCGAATACCTGACCAAGGCCGAGGATACAGACCTTGTTGTTTTTGACCTTGGGATGCAGGGGATGAACACGCGGGCTGCCATTCGCACGGTGCGCGATTCATTTCCCAATGCACTCGTGGTCGTCGTCTCAGCGTCGTGCAATCGACAAGATGTCCTGTGCTGTCTTGAAGCAGGCGCGCATGGATATGTCCATAAGGGAATTGGGCCTGGGGGGCTGACGTCTGCGCTGAATCTGATCTGTGAAGGCACGGTGTTCGTGCCATCGTTCTTGCCCGAACTCGAATCCTCCGAAGACGTTGTCACGCCGCAGGACGTTGGCTTGAACGAACGTGATGCTGACGTGCTGCAACGCATCACCCCGCGCCAGACCGAAGTTTTGCGATTGCTGGTCGAGGGGCTGTCCAACAAGGGCATCGCCAGAGAGCTTGGCCTGAGCGAGAGTGCGGTAAAGTTCCACCTCTCTGCGCTGTTTCGGCATTTTGGTGTGAGCAATCGCGTCGAAGCCGCCACTCAGGGGGCCAAGCTGCTTGCCACTGACCCCGACTGACTGGGGTGCTGCGGCAGATTTGGGCGTGCGGACCAATGGGTCAGATGCGTCCCTTCGCGGTGCGGAACCTGACACCCACGAAAGCAGGCAAATGACTGCACGACCCTTCGAACGACACGCACCTGTAAAGGCGACGAGTGGCGATCGCAGTGCGGACGCGGCGGATGTAGATATGCGGCTTGACCATCCTGCGGTTCGGGTATTGTCGGTCGAAGATCTGAATGACAATCAGGAAATCATCACACGCATTCTGCGCGGTGCCGGACATCGTGTTGACTGCGCGGCAAACGGGAATGAAGCGATCACCCTGCTTGACCTAAACGAGTATGACCTAATCCTTATGGATATTCAGATGCCTGTCATGGGTGGCATAGAAGCGACACAGTTAATTCGACACGCGGATCATCCGCGCCACGACATTCCGATCCTTGCCATGACCGGAAACACCCAGCCTGACAGGGTTGAGCAACTTAGCGCTGCCGGCATCACGGATGTTATCAGCAAACCCTTCAGAAAGGCGTATCTTCTCAAGAAAATCGCCCTCTGGACGACGCCCGATGATGTGGGAACCGCGCTTCCTGCCGCGCGCGAGGATATGATGCCGCCGAATTTTAATCAGGATGACTTTGACGAATTTCTGTCCCTGATGGGGCCTGATACAGCTTTGCGGTGGATTAACACTCTGCACACACAGCTTTTGCCAAGTGTGCTGGGGGCGATGGATGACCTGATCGAGCGCCCCGAAATTGTGCATGATATCGTAGCGAAAGCGGGTATGCTGGGGTTTCGGGGTTTGTCCGCAAGTTGCGCGCGGCTGGAGCAGCAAATTCTTGGCAATCGTGCCCTTGATGAATTCGCAACAACCCAACGCGAGGCGCGACGGGTCAACGATGCTTTGCCACGAATGCGCCAAATGATGAACGCGCTACGCTAAGGGCAGTCGCGCGAACTGCCCTTCATGAAGTGTAGGTTAACCTGTCACGGCATCACTTACCGGACGGCGCACCCTCACCAGACCTGTCACCTGTCCGCTACGCTTCAGGCTTTAGCAGATACCGCAGAACCATCTGCACTGCCTCTGCCTCGCGTTCCTGAATCATCGGCGTCGCGCTCAGATCGCGCTGGAATATCACCGAGAGGGTTTTCATGTTTGAAACATAAAAATACCCGAGTGCCGCAATAGAGATATACAGCTGGACCGGGTCGATCCCACCACGAAAAATGCCCTCATTCCGGCCATTCTCTAGGATATCCGCAATCTGGTCCACCAATGGCGAATGCAGCGCCGGAATGTCGGGCAGGGTTTTCAGAAACGCCGCATTCTGAACATTCTCGGTCGACAACAGGCTTGTAAACCAAGGGTTTGCAAGAAAATGGCGCAGGGTAAACCGCACCAGCCGGTCCATTGCTTCTTCGGGCGACAGCGCGTCAAGGTTCAACTCGCGCTCGCCTGCGCGGATCTCGGCATAGGCTTCCATCAGAACCGCGCGATAGAGGTCTTCTTTGTTGCCGAAGTAATGGTACAGCAGCCGTTTGTTTGCCCCTGCACGCTCGGCAATGGCATCAACGCGCGCCCCTGCCAGCCCGTGGCGGCAAAACTCTTCACGCGCAGCCGCTAGGATGGCGGACTTTGTCTTTTCCGCGTCGCGCGGACGGCGGACGCGTTCAGTGCCCGCCGGTTGCGGTGTTGTCGGTTTTCTTGAAGAAGCGTGTGACACGTCGTTTGACCACCGGAATGCTGAAAAGAATCGTAAGGAAGACCAGTGTGCAGATAACCGCAGAAACTGGCCGGGTAAAGAAGGGGGTCAGATCACCGTTCGAGATGGCAAGGCCGCGACGCAGATTCACATCCAGAAGCGTACCAAGTATAATACCCATCACCAATGGTGCCATCGGATAGCGCATCTCGCGCAGAATGAACCCGACAACCCCGAACACCACCATGACATAGACATCAAACAGCCGCTGTGTGATGGCAAAGGCACCAATGACACACAGCACATAAACCACCGGCATCAGCCGTTCACGCGGCACGCGCATCATGTACAAAAGCGGCCTTGTCAGTAACAACCCGTAGCAAGTGATCGCAAGCGACGCGAACACCAGCATCGCTATTATCTGATACAGGAAGGGCGCATTCTCGATCATCAGCATGGGGCCGGGGCGGATGCCATGAATGAACATCGCCGCAATCAGCACCGCTGCTGCGGCAGAACCCGGCAGCGCAAGTGTTAGCGTCGGAATCATTGCCCCCGGAATCGCAGCACTGTTGCCGGTTTCGGCAGCGATCAGCCCTTCCATGCTGCCTTTGCCGAACATCTCTCGCTCAGGGCTTCTGCGGCGCGCCGCCGCGTAAGAGCCCCAGGCACCAATATCCTCGCCCACACCGGGAATGATCCCGACCAAGGTGCCAATGATACCCGAGCGCATTGTCGTGCGGCGATATTTCCAGACTTCGCTCAGCCGTGGCAACACCCTGTCCGAGGCGTCGATGATGCGCGCCGCTGCGCGTTTCTTCATGACCACAAGGATTTCAGCCAACCCGAATGCGCCCACCATTGCAGGGATCAGGTCAATCCCTCCCCCAAGGGCAGGTACCCCGAAGGTAAAGCGGCGGTATGCATGCAACCCTTCCATGCCGACCATCGCAACCAACAGGCCCAGAATACCCGCGACATAGCCCTTTATCGGGTCATCAAAAGCCGTCAGTTGGCCCGAGACCACCACCCCGAACAGCGCCAGCCAGAAGAACTCGTAAGACCCGAAATTCAACGCGGCTTCGGCCAACAGGGGGGCAAGCATTGCAAGACAGATAATGCCCACCATCGTGCCAATCGCGGATGAGGTCGTGGCCAGCCCCATCGCCAGCCCGCCCTTGCCTGCCAATGCCAGCGGATAACCGTCCAGCGTTGTCGCAGCACTGGCAGGCGTGCCGGGAATGGCCAGCAGGATCGCAGTGCGGCTGCCGCCGTAAATGGCCCCCACATAGATGCACATCAGGCACAGGATCGCCTGATCGGGCGGCATCGGGTAGGTCAAGGTGACCAAAAGCGCCACACCCATTGTGGCCGTCAGCCCCGGCAGCACGCCGATGATGATCCCCAGCAGCGTTGCCCAAGCGACATTGAAAAGCGAGGTTGGCGTCATGAAATGCGCCAGCCCGTCGCCCAAAAGCACAAGACCCTCAAACATAACGCGTCCCAATCAGATGGAAAAAGACAGCGCGGCTCATGGCAATCGCACCAAGAACGCGCGCTCGAAAACAAGCGAGACGGCTGCGCCGACTATCGCGGCTTGCAGGGCCGCCACCAGCGCAGTGCGCCACATGGGGTGGCGGGGGACTGCCAACCAGCGCTCGAACACCATGATAAACGCAAAGACAAACAGGCCTGTCGCGGCCCAGAAGGGCATACGGCCCACCAGCCCAAGGGCATAGATCAACGCCAGCACCAGTGCCACGCCCGCGCGCCCCGCCTCTGGCGACACAAAAACCTGACCGAATGCGCGCCACCCTGCCCTATCGGCAGAGGCGCGCACCGAGCGTAACGCCAGCAATGTGCCGCAAAAGGCCAGTGCCAGACCAAGCAGGCCCGGCACCAGCCCCGGCACTGTGGCCGGATGGATGCGCCGCACTTCCAGACGCGGCATTTCCCACGACATCCATGCAATCGTGACACCCAGAACCAGAAATACGATGCCGGATAGCAGATCGGCGCGGGCCATCAGGCCGGGTTCTTGACTTGGGGTGGACGGCCCCTCAGGCGTTTCGTGTGCAGTGCTGCCTGCTGACCGTCCGTTCTCAGTCTGGCTCACTGCGCGTCCATCTCCGTCATGGTTTCACAATCAAAGCCGAGCTCTGACGGCTCGATCACGGCCTCGCCGCGTGCGTACTTGCCGCAGGCGTCAGCAATGGCGATGGGGATGGAACGTTCGCGCGCTGTCTCACCAAACGAGGGTGCCAGCACAGCGCCGAAGGTTTCGGCATATTCGCGCAACCGCTCCGATGTCGCAACATTCTCTTCCCAGATGCGGTCCATCGTTTCGATCACTTCGTCCGGCACGCCACGTGGAATGAAAATACCGAAATAGTCGGGTGTGATGGGCATATCCAGCCAATCCGTGATCGGCGGGATCGGATCAACGCCATCAACGATCAACGGCTGGTCCGACAGGATCGCCAGCGCGCGCAAACGGCCCCCGCGCACAAGCTCGGTCTGCTCGACGGCAAGCTGCGTTGTCACCATCGCCTCGCCCGAGGCAGTGGCCGTAGCTGCGGGCGCGCCGCCATCATAGGTGATCATGCGATAGTCAAAATCCCCAGCCGTTGCGAGGCTGGCAATTGCCGTGCCACCCGAAGAGGTGCCACCGGCTGTGGCCACAGTAATTTCGTCTCCACGGGTACGGAACGCTTCCAGCAGTTCGCCGAAATCCTGAAACTCGCTATCAGCCGGAACACTGACCATGGGTGCGTTGGCGACCGACAGATAGATATGCCAGTCATCAATCGAGGTATCCTCGATCAAACCGCTGACCGAATAGGTCGCGTTGTTCTTGATGGCATTGGCTGTCCACGTCATGCCATCGCGCGGTGCGTCCAGCACGGCCTGCGTCCCGATGGACCCCGACGCGCCGGGCTGGTTGACGATCACCACATTGACGCCCAGCGCCTCTGCGATAATCGGGGCTGTCACCCGCGCAACCTGATCGGTCGATCCGCCTGCGCCCCAAGGCACGATAATATTGATGGGCCCGCTCGGGGTCCAGTCTTCTGCAAGTGCTCCTGTCGCAAACGCGAAAGTCGCGAAAGCGCCAGCAGCGAGTTTTGCCGCAATACGGTGTTTCATGTCGAATATCCTCCCTGACAGCCGCCCCCTCACCGGGCAGCTCAAGCACCAGCCTGTGGCGTGAAGGGGCTTTCTGTCAAGTCATAAGTAACCAAATAGTTCAAATTTCATTTCAGGGGGCGGTTCACCCGGCGCTCAAACCGTCGAGAACCCCTTGCAGATACCCTATGGATTGCGCTGCTGTCGTCGCGCCATCGGGCAGATAGACAAACGGCTCGATCGCAAGCGGATGCGCCCATTTTGCGGCACTGAGTTGGCGCAGCAGGGGGCCGAATCGGTCCGCACCCTGCCCCGGCCCTCGCCGGTTGCTGTCATTGAACTGAAGATGCGCAATCATCCCGGTGGGGAGCCAATGCGCGGCCAGATCGGCCAAAGACTCCGCCTCGCCGCGCAACGCGTGACCAGTGTCGATCATGGTGCGCAGACCGGGTTCACCCGCCTCGCGCACCAAATCTGCCGCCTCATCGACACGGTTGATAAAGTCGGATTCGTCGGCTGAAAGCGGCTCAATGCAATAGGTCACCCCGGCTTTGCGCGCGTGGGCACCAGCCGCTGACAAATGCGCAAGCGCTGTCGCCCGCGCGCGGTCCGGATCTGCCCCAAGCCGGCGCTGTTTGGGCGACCCATGCACCAGAACCCGGCCGCCGAGTTCGGCACAAAGATCGACCAGCGCGGCCAGTACGTCAGCAGTGCGTTGGCGCATATCCGGTGTCGGGTCGGTGATCGAAAGCCCTGTCGGTGCGATCAAAAGCCAGTGTAGTCCAGTTACGCGCAGGCCATGATCCTCAACGATTCGGCGGATCTCGGCGATCTGGCGCGGGGTCATCCGCGTCGGGTCATCCGCCAGCGTGAAGGGCGCAATTTCCAGCCCGGCATACCCCAACTGCGCGGCGAAGCGGCATTGGTCCGGCAGCGACATTTCTTTTACAACTTCGTTGCATAGAGCGAATTCCATAACCGACTCCTGTCTGTGAAGCATAGTGCCCGACGCAATGGTCAGCACTTGTTGAGGCGCTGTCAATGCGGGTGCCTTGCTGCGGTCCGGACCCGCCTCGGATTGGCATTTTTCCTAGGTGTTCAAATTCCGTCTTGACCGAAACGCTGCCACGCAGTTAAGTAACTAAAGGGTTACATACGAAGCCCCCTGCATCGGGGCACCTGTCAGCGGGAGGAGAACTGCCATGGCCGAACAACGCCTTGGGCTTATCATGCACGGCATCACCGGGCGCATGGGATATAATCAACATCTGGTGCGGTCGATCCTTGCCATACGCGATCAGGGAGGCATCGCGTTGAAGAATGGTGATCGGCTGGTGCTGGACCCGATCCTTGTCGGGCGCAATGGCGACAAGGTCCGCGCCTTGGCTGAAAAGCACGGGATCGCGCGCTGGAGTGATGACCTGAACGCGGCACTTGCCAATCCGAATGACACCGTTTTCTTCGACGCCGGCACAACACAGATGCGCGCCGGTTTGCTGGAACAGGCCCTCGATGCGGGCAAGCATGTCTATTGCGAAAAGCCGACATCTGATGATCTGGGCCAAGCGGTCGCCCTGGCGAAGAAAGCGCGCGCCTCGGGCCTCAAGCATGGGGTTGTGCAGGATAAACTGTTCCTGCCCGGCTTGATGAAGTTGCGGATGCTGCGCGATTCCGGCTTTTTCGGAAAAATTCTGTCCGTACGCGGCGAGTTTGGCTATTGGGTGTTCGAGGGCGACTGGCAGCCCGCGCAGCGACCCTCATGGAACTACCGAGAGGCAGATGGCGGCGGGATCATCCTCGATATGCTGTGCCACTGGCGCTATGTTCTGGACGATCTGTTTGGCAATGTGCAGGCTGTTTCCTGCCTTGGTGCCACGCATATTCCCAAGAGGGTGGACGAAGCGGGCAACCCCTACACCGCCGATGCCGACGATGCCGCCTATGCCACATTCGAGTTGGAGGGCGGAATCATTGCGCAGCTGAATTCATCTTGGGCCGTGCGGGTGCGGCGCGATGATCTGGTGACATTTCAGGTCGATGGCACGCATGGCTCTGCCGTGGCGGGGCTGCACAAATGCTACACCCAGCACCGCGTGAACACACCCAAACCCGTCTGGAACCCGGACCAGCCCCAGACCATGAACTTCTTTGACGACTGGGAAGAAGTACCCGACAACTGGCCCGCAGATAACGGCTTTAAAGTGCAGTGGGAAATGTTCCTGCGCCATGTCGCCGAAGATGCCCCATGGGAATATGGAATGGAAGCAGGCGCAAAGGGTGTGCAACTGGCCATGCTGGGCCTGCAATCGTGGAAGGAACGCCGCTGGCTGGACGTGCCCGCGCTGGAGGTGTGATGCCATGACCCAGATCACCCTTCCGACCCCGGATCACGGCCTACAACCCTACAGGTTGACCGGCACGCCCGTGCCGCTGGCGCGCCGCCAGGCCGCTGATTTTTCGCGGATATCCTATGCGGCGGCACATGTTGTCGCCGACCCGCTGGCCGTCCACGACCCGTGGCTGACACCGGCAATCGACTGGGACAAGACGCTGGCCTTCCGGCATCGGCTGTGGGATCTGGGCCTTGGCGTGGCCGAGGCGATGGACACGGCACAGCGTGGCATGGGCCTTGGTTGGCCCGAAGCGCAGGAGTTGATCCGCCGCGCACTGGCCGAAGCCGCGACCCGCGACGATGCGCTGATCGCCTGCGGCGCGGGCACGGATCATCTGACCCCCGGCCCCGACATCACCATAGACGACATTCTGCGCGCCTATGACGAACAATTCGAGATGATCGAGGGGCATGGCGGGCGCATCATCCTGATGGCCTCTCGGGCGCTGGCCGCAGCCGCAAACGGGCCTGACGACTATGCGCGTGTGTACGATCATGTTCTGTCCAATGCCGCGCAGCCTGTCATCATTCACTGGCTGGGCGAAATGTTCGACCCCGCGCTAGCCGGATATTGGGGGCATGGCGACCATATGGCGGCGATGGATGTGGCGCTTGATGTGATTGCGGGCCACGTTGACAAGGTTGATGGCATCAAAATCTCGCTTTTGTCGCAGGAAAAGGAAATCTCGATGCGCCGCCGCCTGCCCGCAGGCGTGCGGATGTATACAGGCGATGATTTCAACTATGCCGAGCTGATCGCAGGCGACGAGGTCGGGCATTCCGATGCGTTACTGGGTATTTTCGACGGCATCGCCCCCGTCGCCTCAGCCGCGCTTGCGGCACTTGGGCAAGGCGACACAGCACGGTTTCACGACCTGCTTGCGCCGACCGTGCCCCTGTCGCGCCACATCTTCGCGGCACCGACGCGGTTCTACAAAACGGGGATCGTCTTTTTGGCCTACCTGAACGGGTTGCAGGACCACTTTACTATGGTGGGCGGGCAGCAAAGCACACGGTCAATCCAGCATCTGGCAGAATTGTTCCGCCGTGCTGATGTGGCAGGGTGTCTGGCCGATCCGGATGCCGCAACCGCGCGAATGCAACGCGTACTCGCAGTGCATGGGGTGATGGAATGACCAACGCCCCGCGCCTGCGCGTTGTTGATTGGGCCGCATATGAGCGCGCAGTCACGTTTCGCTTTCCTTTTCGCTTTGGTGCGGCTGAGGTAACAGCCGCGCCGCAAGCCTTCGTGCGCGTCACAATTGAAGATGACACCGGGCGGCGCGCCGAAGGCTGGGCCGCTGAGATGATGATGCCGCGCTGGTTTGATAAATCGCTAGGGCTGAGCGTCGGACAGAATATCGACCAGTTGCGCACATCGCTGAGGCTGGGGCTGAAGGCACTGAGCGAAGCTGGCACCGACACGGCCTTTGGCCTGCATGCCACGGCGCAATCGCGCCATTGCGCAACCTGTGCAAGCCACGGTTTGAACGGGTTGATCGCATCTTTCGGGCTGGCGCTGCCGGACCGCGCGGTGCTGGATGCCCTCTGCCGGATGGCAGACTTGCCTGCGATTGAGGCTGTGCGCGCCAACCTGCCGGGGCTGGACGCCCGCACCACACCCGATCTGTCCCATGTCGATCTGGACGCGTTTCTGCGCCAGCGCCCCGCACCCGACACCATTTCCGCGCGGCATACGGTCGGCTTGGGCGATACGCTGCACGTAGATGACATTGACACCCCGCTAGAGGACGGCCTGCCACAAAGCCTTGATCAGGTGATCGCTGTCTATGGGCACAGATATTTCAAGCTGAAACTTTCGGGCGACCCCAGCGCAGACCTTGCGCGCCTTGCGAGGATCGTGGCGGTGCTGGACCGCTTTGCGCCGGGCTATCGCGCCACCTTGGATGGAAACGAGCAATATTCGGGCACTGCCCCGCTGGCGGAATTGCTGGACGGCATTGCGGCACGTCCTGAACTGGCATCGTTGCGCAGCGGGTTGTTGTTTGTCGAGCAACCCATCGCCCGCGCGCAGGCGTTGCAGGCCGACGTCTCGGCGCTTGCCGCCCGTGTCGCGCTGGAAATCGACGAATCTGACGCGGATATCGATGCGTTCGTGCACGCGCAACGGCTGGGCTATACCGGCGTGTCCTCGAAGTCGTGCAAAGGGTTTTACCGCGCACTTTTGAACGCTGCGCGTGTGGGGACGGGCCGCGGATTGTTTCTGTCAGCAGAGGATTTGACTGTGCAGCCGGGTTTGGCACTGCAACAGGATCTTGTGTTGGCCGCCATCACCGGCAACAGCCATGTCGAACGCAACGGACATCATTTTGCAAGCGGCATGGGACTGGCCCCCGACACGGAACAGGCCCGCTTTGCTGCCGCGCATCCCGATCTTTATCACCAGTCACATGGCCAGACGCGGCTGCGCATTTCGGGCGGCGACATCGCGCTGGCCAGCACACGCGCTGCACGCGGGTTGGGCTGTGCATTGACCCCTGATGCCGACGCGCTTGCGCCACTAAAAGAAGGAACGTCCCGATGACCGACAACATTCTGTCGCTCAACCTTGCGACCACCCGTCAGGTCTGGGGCTTCAAGGACGCGGTCGAGGGGTGTCTGGCGCAGGGGGTCACGGCAATCTCGCCCTGGCGCGATCAGGTCGCCGAGATTGGTCTGGATGAGGCCGCGCGCATCGTACGTGCCAACGATCTGCGCGTCACCGGTCTGTGCCGGGGCGGAATGTTCCCTGCCGCAGATACGGCGGGCCGTCAGGCCGCCCTCGACGACAACCTGCGTGCGATTGATGAGGCAGCGACACTAGGTGCGGATTGTCTGGTACTGGTCGTCGGTGGCTTGCCTGAAGGGTCGCGCGACATTGCTGGTACGCGCACGCAGGTGGCTGAGGGTATTGCCGCCATGCTGCCCCATGCGCGGGCCAGCAATGTACCGCTTGCGATTGAACCGCTGCACCCGATGTATGCCGCAGACCGCGCCTGTGTGAACACGATCAATCAGGCGCTTGATCTGTGCGATTTGCTGGGCGATGGGCTGGGTGTCGCCATTGACGTCTATCATGTCTGGTGGGACCCGAACCTGCCCGCCGCAATCGCGCGGGCCGGACGCCAGAATGCAATCTTTGCGCACCATATCTGCGATTGGCTGGTGCCGACGAAGGACATGCTGCTGGATCGCGGGATGATGGGAGACGGCGTGATTGATCTGGCGGGTATTCGCGCCATGATCGAGGCAGCTGGCTATCATGGCCCGCAAGAAGTCGAGATATTCTCGGCAGAGAACTGGTGGAAGCGCCCCGGAAACGAAGTGCTTGAGGTCTGCAAGGCGCGCTTTGACACTGTCTGCCAGTCAGGCTGAGCGCGATACCCCGCGCCCGCATGTCACGGCCCAAGCTGCGCAAGCAACCACGATTGAAACTGTTGTGCTGCCGCTGACGGGTGGTTGATCGAGATATAATACCCTTCCTTGCCCGCGATCGCGGCGGGGTGCGCGCGTATCAGCTGACCCGATGCAAGCGCGTGCCCCGCAAGCAATTCGCTCGCAAGCGCCACCCCATTGCCATGCGCCGCCAGATGAAGCGCCATGCCGTAGCTGTCGGCATAAAGCGTGGGGTTCAATCCATCGACCCCCACCGCCGCGCCCCAGCGGCGCCATCCATCCGACGTGCCAACCGTCTCGATCAGCGGTGCCTCCGACAGCGGCTTCGTCATATGGGGAGATGTCAACGCAATCAAGCGGTTCGGTGTCAGTTCCAGCGCACTGTCACCGGCCTGTTTGCGTGACCCGAAGCGGATATCCACATCCGCCATCGCCGTGTGAAAATCATCCGACCAGATTGCGCTGAGAATGCGCAGGCGCAGCCCCGGATTGGGTGCCGTGAACCTCGCAAGGCGCGGGGCCACAACCCATTGCGCGATGCTGACCGACATGGCGACCGTCAACAACTCGTCCGTCGGTCCGGCATCGAACATGTCAGTGGCAACGGCCAGCCGTTCCAGCGCCGCGCCCACCTGCGGCAACAAGCGACGGCCATCATCCGTCAACGCCAACCCGCGCGCCTTGCGGGTGAACAATGCCACGCGCAAACGCGTCTCCAGCGCTTTGATCTGCTGGCTGACTGCGGATTGCGTCAAGCCGATCTCGGCCGCCGCTGCGGTGAAACTCAGATGCCGCGCCGAAGCCTCAAACGCGCGGAACCATGTCAGTGGTGGCAAAGAGCGGCCCATGGTCAACCTTGGCATTAGTAAACGTAATACCTAAGCCTGATTTTCTTTCATTTGTCAAAACCTGCGCGCAGGCAGAGAACTACAGGGCAATGGACAGGAGGGTTTCATGCAGCCAGATATTCGGAAAATTGTGACCTATGATGAAGAAATCCTGATTGAGGGGTTTCGCGCAACTGACGTGCCATGGCGCATGTTCGCGGTGGCAGCGGTTGTGAAAAACCCTTGGGCGGGGCGCTTTGTCGAGGACATGAAGCCTGCGATTCAGGCTTATGGGCCTATTCTGGGCGAATTGCTGACCGCGCGGATGATCGCACTTGCGGGCGGTGGTGACCGGATCGAGGCCTATGGCAAGGCCGCCGTGGTGGGGCTGGACGGGGAAATCGAGCACGCCTCTGGCCTGATCCACACACTGCGTTTTGGCAACTATTTCCGCGAAGCGGTGGGCGCAAAGTCTTACCTTGCCTTTACCAACACACGCGGCGGGGCGAATGCGCCGATCATGGTGCCCTTGATGGACAAGAACGATGCCGGCCGCCGTTCGCATTACCTGACGATCCAATTCGCAATTCCCGATGCCCCGCGCGCCGATGAAATCGTCGTTGTGCTGGGTGCGGCAATGAATGGCCGCCCGCATCACCGCATCGGCGACCGCTATCAAGACCTGAAGGATCTGGGACATGACGTGGACAATCCGGCAGCGGTCTAAGACCGGCGCTCTGGCGGCGATCACCGCGGGGCACGGGCCAAAGGTTCTGCTGCTGCATGGTGTGGGCTTGTGTGCCGACGCTTGGGGCAGCCAGATCGACGCCTTGGTGACAAGTGGCTTTAGCGTTATCGCCCCCGATATGCCGGGGCATGGTGACAGCCCTGCCCATCCCGGCCTTGTTGGGCTGGCAAGTTATACCGATCTGGTTGCGGCCTGCCCTGATGAACCGGTGGTCTTGGCGGGGCATTCGATGGGGGCCATGATCGCCCTTGATCTGGCCGCTCGCTACCCCGAGCAGGTTCGCGGTGTGGTGGCGCTGAACGCGGTATTCCGGCGCAGCGCTGCCGCAAAAAATGCAGTAGCCGCCAGAGCTGCCGCGCTGGACGGGCAGAATACCCCGGACCCCTCCGGTACCCTTGCCCGCTGGTTCGGCGATGCGCCCTCCCCTGAACGCGCGGCCTGCGAGGCCTGGCTGCGCGCGGTTGATCCCAGCGGCTACAAGGCCGCCTATACGGTCTTTGCCGCAGAGGATGGCCCGTCAACGGAGGCACTGAAAAACCTGCGCATTCCGGCGCTGTTCGCAACTGGCAGCGCAGAGCCCAATTCAACCTCGCAAATGGCGCGCGAAATGGCCGCCCTGGTGCAGGGTAGCCGTGCAGAGGTCGTCACAGGGGCCGCGCATATGATGCCGATGACCCATGCCGAGGCAGTGAACCGAATACTGACAAGCTTCGTGAAGGAGTGTCAGCCATGAGCGAGATCAACACGCGTGCGTTGCGCGACGCCTTCGGCAGTTTCATGACTGGTGTCACAGTGGTGACAACCCGCGCCCATGATGGAACGCCTGTCGGTTTTACGGCAAACTCGTTTGCGTCGGTATCGCTTGACCCGCCGCTTCTGCTGGTCTGTCCCGGCAAGTTTCTGTCCTGTTTTGAGATGTTTCAGAACGCCGAGCATTTTGCGGTCAGTGTGCTGGCCGCAGGGCAGGAAGACATCTCGACCACATTCGCCAGCTTCAAAGGCGACCGTTTTGCCCGCGTGGCCCACGACCCCGATCTACATGGCGTGCCCCTGATCCGGGGGGCGGCTGCGCTGTTCTCGTGTCGCAAATGGCAAGCGGTCCCGGCAGGCGATCACAGCGTCCTGCTGGGGCGGGTCATCGCCTTCGATCACACGGGCTATCCGGGGCTGGGTTATGGCAGTGGCCAGTATTTCAGCATGAAGCCAGACAGCCCGGAATTTTACACATCTGAAAGGAGGCTCTGATGGAGTTTTCGCTTTTCGCCCATATGGAACGCCTGACCCCCGAGCAGCCCTATGACACACTTTACAAGGATTTCGTGGGCCTGTGCAAAATGGCCGATGCGGGCGGTATGCGTGCAATCTGGACGGGTGAGCATCACGGGATGGAATTCACCATTGCGCCCAACCCGTTCCTGCCGCTGGTCGATCTGGCGCATCACACGAAGAATGTGCGCCTTGGCACTGGGACTGTTATCGCTCCGTTCTGGCACCCGATCCGGCTGGCGGGCGAGGCGGCGGCTGCGGATCAAATGACCGGCGGGCGGATTGAGTTGGGCATCGCGCGCGGCGCCTATAGCTATGAGTATGAGCGCATGATGCCGGGGATGGATGCGTGGAGCGCCGGTCAGCGGATGCGCGAGATGGCCCCCCTTTTGCCGCAACTGTGGAATGGGAATTGCGCCCATGAGGGTGAATTCTTTGCCTTCCCGTCGACCACCGCCACCCCCAAGCCCCTTCAACCCAATGGCCCGCCCATCTGGATCGCCGCGCGTGACCCCAACAGCCACACCTTTGGTGTGCATAACGGCTTCAACATTCAGGTCACGCCCCTGTGGCAGGGCATGGAGGAGGTGCAAAACCTGATGGGCAGCTTCAACACGGCTTGCGCCAGCCATACTGGCCCCCGCCCGAAGATCATGCTGCTGCAACATACTTATGTCGGCCATGACGCCGACGATGTAGCGCAGGCGGCGCGCGACATCTCACGCTATTACGCGTATTTCTTCGCATGGTTTAAGAATGAGCGGCCCGTAAACCAAGGTCTAATCGAGAAACTGACAGAAGCAGAAATCGCTGCCAACCCGATGATCGCGCCTGACAAACTGCAACATGATCTGGTCTTTGGCACCAAGATAGAAGTGATTGACCGGCTGAAGCGATACGAGGATCTTGGCTATGACGAATTTGCCTTCTGGGTGGATTCTGGAATGACAACAGACCGCAAGCGGGCCTCGCTGGCGCGGTTCATCGATGACGTAATGCCCGCTTTTCAGTGAAGGAAACCGCCATGGCCCAGTTGCCGCATTATCAACTTTTCATCGACGGCGCATGGTCTGACGGGGCCGCGCGTCAGGTCATGACATCAATCAACCCCGCCACAGGTGCTAAATGGGCCAGTTTCGCCTGCGCGGCCCCAAAGGATGTCGACCGCGCTGTGGGTGCGGCAAGGCGCGCACTCAACGATCCCGCTTGGCGTGACATGCGTGCGAGCGCGCGCGGCAAGCTGCTGTATCGGCTGGCAGAGTTGATCGAGCAGCACGCAGCGCATCTTGGCCGGATCGAGACGACCGACAGCGGCAAGCTGTTGACCGAGACGACCAGCCAGACCGCCTATGTCGCCGATTACTACCGCTATTATGCGGGTCTGGCCGACAAGATCGAGGGCGCAGTGCTGCCCATCGACAAGCCTGACATGCATGTGTTTACCCGACGCGTGCCCATCGGTGTGGTGGCCGCAATCGTGCCGTGGAATGCGCAGATGTTTCTGACCGCGACCAAGCTTGGCCCTGCATTGGCTGCGGGCTGCACTGTGGTGCTGAAAGCCTCGGAAATTGCGCCTGCGCCCATGTTTGAATTGGCGCGGCTGATCGAACAGGCGGGCTTTCCGCCCGGTGTGGTCGCAGTCATCACCGGCGATGCAGAGAACTGCGCCATCCCGCTGACGCGCCACCCGGATGTGGACCGTATCGCCTTTACCGGGGGACCGGACACCGCGCGCCATGTGGTGCGCAACTCCGCCGAGAATTTTGCCGTCACCACGCTGGAGTTGGGCGGAAAATCCCCCATTCTGGTGTTCGAGGACGCTGATCTGGATGGTGCGGCCAATGGATTGATCGCGGGCAATTTCGGGGCATCCGGCCAAAGCTGCGTGGCGGGGTCGCGGGGGCTGGTGCAGCGCAGCGTCTTTGATGAATTGGTCCGCCGGATCGAGGACAAGGCCCTCAGCATTGTTGTCGGTGATCCCTTGCTGCCTGAAACCCATGTCGGCCCGCTATGCACTCGCGCACAAATTCAACGGATTGAGGCCACGCTTGAGGAAGCACATGCGCAAGGGGCTGTGATCCGTTTCGGCGGGGCGGCGCTGGACCTTCCAGGCAATTACATCGCCCCCACCCTTGTGGAATGCCGCACCCCAGAGACTGCAACCCTGCATGTCGAGATGTTCGGCCCGATCATGTCGCTTCTGCCCTTCGATACCGAAGAAGAGGCAATCGCACTGGCCAATGCGACGCCCTATGGACTTGGCTCTGGTATCTTCACTCAGAATTTGGCGCGGGCACATCGCGTGTCTGACAAGCTGCACGCGGGGATTTGCTGGATCAACACCTATCGCGCCATTTCCCCGATGGCACCCTTCGGTGGCTTCAACCAATCGGGTTACGGGCGCGAGGCAGGGGTCGAGGCCGTTCTGGATTACACACGCACCAAAACCGTCTGGATCAACACGTCCGAGGCACCGATGTCAAACCCGTTTGTGATGCGCTGAACACTGGGCAGCCCGCTGGCCCATTCTACAGCGCATGTATGAAGGTTACGCGTGCATAAAGGTGCTAGAATCCAAATACGCGGCGCGCCATTGCTTTGGCATCGCTGACGAGTGGATCAGCCGCCGCCAAGGGGCCTATGGCATCAATCACCGCCGCCGCCTCCTCTGCCAGCAGGGCCGTGTCAGCATCATCCTGCAACGCGGCCAGCGAGAGGGCCAGCAGCAAAGCGGCCTGATCCTGCGGTGCCGCATTACCGGGGTCAGGGGTTTGGCCGCGCGCATCGTGCAGCGCTTGCGACCACGCCGGGTCAGCCTCGGCCAGTGGGTTTGAATCCAACGACCCCAATCTGGCCCCGATTTCCAGCCGTTCCAGCTGGATCACGATGGCTGTCGAGACGATCAGCGCCAGAATCCACGCAATCTGGCCGCGGGCCATTGTCCAGCCGTTATTTGCTTTCATGCTGATAGCCCTCCATCACCGGCAGGTCAAAATCGGGGTCTGGCTTCCAGATGGCTGCGCGCACGATCACGCCCAGCGCCATCATGTTGTTCACACTCCAAAACGTGTTCACAATCATCGCGCCCAATGTGTACCCAGAGGCGCCTTGCGAAAACAGCCCCCAGCCATAGATCAGCGCAACCAGATTGACGACGAGCAAAAGGATCTGCCAGCGCACCAGTTTCAGATAGCGGCCAGAAGCGCGATCCTTAGGCGTGACCGTGAACGAAATCCGCTGTCCCCGGACCACCGCCCAGAGTGCCGCAAGCGTAAGCGGGAACATAGCGATATACCATCGCCGCCCCTTCATCACCGGGGTTCCCCATAATCCCACCATCTGCGCAAGTTCGTTCAGCAGCAGAAAGGGTATAATGTGCAGGAAAAATTCCAGCGAATAAGTCGCAACGGGCGCGATGCCGGAAAACAAAAAGATGATAGGCGCAATCAGGAAAATGATATTCCAGAGCGGCGACAGGTAGGAATAGAATGTCGTTCCGTACATCAGCTTTTGTGGAACAGTCAGGCCACGTCGGGTCAGCGGGTTGTCATTGCGCAGAATATCAAGCGTGCCGCCTGCATATTTGAATCGCTGTATGGTCCAGCTGAGCAAGTCAGTCGGCGAAATCATGCGCGACAGAACCTCTGGATGCATGACTGATTTCCAGCCCCGATCGCGGTCACTGTGCAGGACGATCGAAGTATAGAGATCCTCTGAGACATGCAGTTTAAAAGGCGTGAACTCAATCTCTCGCGCGCGCCCCATGCGGGCCGTGTAGCGGACTGCCTCGAACAGGGCGACTTCGCCGGTCATCTTGCTGATGCGTTTGTCTTCGTTGTCCGACATGGTTTCGATCTGGGCCGTCCATGACCGGATCGCCGCTTCCATAAGTGCCTCGCGGCGATGGACTGACCCCGCGCCACAGCAAAAGGATGCATTGGCCCAGTTGCGACGGTGCTGGATGAAATCGTAAAACATCTGCGGGTCATTCCCGAACGGGTCTTCGCCAAACCGCACAGGCCCGATCACAGCTTCGACCTTGCGCCCCAGCCAGCCACCGAACCGCCCCAAACGACGCTGCCACGCCGCGTGCAAAGGCACACCCGGCGGAATATCCCAGAACCATTGTGGCGTCTGAACCCACGCCACCTTGGGGTCGCGGAAATAGCCCAGCGTATCCGTGAGGAACGTTGGAAACGGGCGGGTATCCGCATCAAAAATGACAACGAAATCGCCAACTGTGCGGTCCATCGCGTTGCGCAGATTGCCGGCCTTGTAGCCGACATTGTCATCACGCGTGATATAATTGACGTTCAATTCAGCAGCGACAGCGGCCATTGCTGGACGGCGGCCATCGTCCAGCACATGGATGCGCAGGTCAATCGGGTGCGGATATTGCATACGTTGCGCATCGCGCAGCCCAAGGCGCACCAGTTCTGGGTTTTCATCATAGGTCGCAAAAAACACATCTACGATCAGCGGGCGGTCGGGCGCAGCGCTGCTGTCGGATGTTTCAGACACCAGCGCAGGCGCAGGCTGGCGTTTGGGCGAGCGGGGCGACCACAGATTGATGGTGAACAGGACCAGCCCGAAAAATGCGGCAGTTTCGGCCATAATCAATGGCAGGGAAAACCACGCTGCATCCCAGTTGATCGAATAGGCCCACCGCCACCACAAGTACCAAAACCCGAATATCAGACTTGCGGTTGCAAGGAACTGCCACGCAAAAATATGCACGGGGCCATGCGCGGCATGACTCCACGGAGTCTGGCAGTCAAAGCGTGTATCGCTTGGCCGACATGTCTGATCGCGTGGCATTTTTCTTTCCAAAACATCCTTGAGTTGAAGCTTTAGTGATGATTAACCTTCTTTCGTAGATATTTCTTAGGAATAGCCGTAGGGAGTTACAACTTGAAAGTGATATTTCTCATGAAAGCAAGTCGTGATCTGTAGAGCTATGAGTGCACCCCCCCGCCCTATGCGATGCTACAGCACCCGCCTGCGCTTGACATCTGTCGCGGCGATTTCGCTGTTTATTGCGAGCGCGCTGCCCGCGATGGCGGATGGCGAGTTCTTTCAGGGCGACTACGCCTCTGGTGCCAGTTCGGTTGTGGGAAGCATCGTGAGGGGACCGGTCGGAGCGTCGATCGGGTGGTCCGAATTTGACGATGGCAACGCCCTAAGCGCGAATTTCACCTACGGCCTGTCGGTGCCTGCACTTGGCGACGGTGCGACGTTCCGGTTTGGCCCCACCGCAAGGCTGGATCAGGACGACAATCTGGATTTGGGGGCCAAAGTGGTGTTCGAGCGGTGGGCACCAACGGACTGGGGCAGTGTTTTCGTTCTGGCCGATTACAACACGATTCTGAACGAATACTTGCTGCTAGGCGAATTGACCCACGCAAACAGCGGGCTGAGCGGATCATTGGCAATTCAGGGCGGTGACAATGGCTTTCGGGAAAACACGTTTATTCTGGGCTATGCCATCCCGCAAACGCCCTTTGGGCTAAGGCTGGGCTACAGGGTCAATGCGCGACAGGCCGTGATCGGATTTACAATCAATACTTTCTGAAACAGTTATCCTCCGACAGTCAGTCGCTGATGTACTTCACCATGCTCAGGACGTATCGGTCATTGGCCGTGCGCAGCGAAACCTCATCCATCGACAAAACGATTATCGACAACCCGCGTCCGCTTTCTGCAAGCGACATGACATCGTCCAAACCGGCGTCAGGGCGTTGTGCGCCTGCCTTGTCCAACAGCCCCTCCGGGACTACGGGAACAGTGTCGATCACCTCGATCACCAGCGCATCGTCCTTGGGCTGCACGGTCACGGTGATCTGTCCGGTCTCTCGCCCGTTGATGCTGCCATGCTTGATCGCGTTGGTCAGCGCCTCGACCAGCGCCAATTCAACTGCCGCCGCACAATCGGCACCCATAATCTTCTCGGCATAGGCATGCACTGCCAAGGCGACCGGGGCGACGGCTTTCAAATCTCGCTCAACAGTCCGGGACAACCCCGGTGATGTTTCGGCCATGTGCTATCCCCCCATCTCGGTCAGTGCGGCAGTCGCCGATGGATACAGCGCAAACACCTTGTCCATTCGCGTCAGTTTCAAAAGTTGCAGCACGGGGCCGGTTGCCCCGGCAAGCGCAAGCGTGCCAAGCGGCCCCATCTTCTTTATCCCGCCAATCAGCGCCCCAAGCGCAGAGCTGTCCATAAAGGTAACGTGTTGCAGATCAAGGATGATCTGATCTCGACCCGTTTCAATCCGGCCAATCAGCAATTCCCGCAACTCTGGGGCATTGCTGGCCTCCAGCCTCGTTTCTCCGATTTCAAGCAAAAGTAAGCTTCCTTCGCTTTTTTCTGAAAACTGCATCACGTTCTAGACCCTCTCTGCAATTACAAGACTGACATCATCCGAAAGCTGTCCACCATCAGTCCACGCATCCAGCGCTTCCCGAATATTGTGCAGCAAAACTTCTGTGCTGCAAGTCGCGTTCTCGGTCAGGAATTGGATGAACCGTTCTTCGGAATATATTTCGTTCTCGGTATTGGCATTTTCATAAATCCCATCAGAAAACACCAACACCCTGTCCCCTGCCTCGAAGTGAAACGCGATTTCTTCAAACTCGGCATCCGGCAAGACCCCGATGGGCAGCCCGCCATCGCCAAGCCGGCTGATAGTTCCGTCGCGGCGTATCAGCACCGGGTGCGGATGACCCGCCTGCACAAGACGGCCTGTATTCGCAGTTGTGTCGAACTCGGCCAATGCAAGTGTGAAATAGGTCATCTCGGGGTTCCAGTGAGCGTTCAGCGTTTTGACAGCCGTTGTCAGACTGTCCCCCGGTTTGAGGCTGCGCAATGCCCGCCTTGCGCCAATATGGGCGGCAACCGAGACAAGGCTGGCAGCAGCCCCATGCCCCGCAACATCGACCTGAAACAGGCCGACACGATCATCCGGCAACTCCAGATAATCGAAGGTATCCCCGGCCAGCACATGAGACGGCGCAAAGAACGAGGCGAACCGGATTTTGCCAACAAGCCCCGGTGCGGGCATCTGGGACAACTGTACTTTGGAGGCCGCGTTCATATCCGCCTTCAGACTATGATGCGCCTCGGCAATCTGGGCATGCAGCGACAGGCGTTCTTGTGTCAGACGCTCGCGGCGCACGCCAGTGATCCGAAACACCCGCAACGCATCGACCATGCCCCGCAGATCCTGCAACAAGAACTTTTCCAGCGCGACGGGTGACAGGTCACCCTCGACCAGATCCAGCATTTTCTTGCGCACCTGTTCCAGCGGGGTCACGATGTGCCTTGCGATGATGAACAGCGACAGCCCAAACATCACCAAGGCGAAAACAGACAAGATTGACAAGCGCCGCAGCGTGTTAAGGGCGTCGGCTTGTTCTTGGGCAAGATAGGTTTGGGACCGGTCGAACACGGTTTCAAGCATACCGTCAATCAGCCCGCCCGCCTCGTCCCCTGTGGCGATCCAGTCCAGCCGTTCAGGGGTGCCGTCCTGCCCTGCCTCCACCGCCCGCATCAAGCGGGTTTCAGCAGGGATATATGTCTGTGTCAGGAAATCAGACAACGCGCTGGCCAGTTCAATCAGGTTTTCGTCAAACAGACGCACAGTTTCGAGATAGACACTGTCCGCCGCCTGTAGTGTTCGGCTGTTCTCGTCAATCTGACGTGTTGCCGGTGGCAGGGAAAACTGACCCGCTTCCAGTTCTCGCAAGGCAAGCACCCGGTTTCTTTGCAGAGAGTTGTTGACCGACACGATGTAGTTGCGCAGCATTTGTAGCCCGCCAAGTGTCGTATCTGCGATGCCAACTTCCAACAAGATACCCCGCCTGATTTCCAGCAAGCGCTGCTGCATCAGGTCAATCTGACCTATCCCGACAAAGCTTTGCGTCCAGATGGCATCTTCATCGCCGGACGCAAGAACGGCAGCAAACTCATCGGCCTGAAACGACAGCAGCGCAACTTGACGGCTGATCGCTGCCCCCAGTTCCTGTAGCGTATCTGTGCCTATTTCGCTAAGGGTTTCAGACGCCCGGCGCATTGCCTCCACAGATGGATACAGGATGTCCGCAGAAGCGAGGGCAGAGTCAGCGCTGCCATCAATCAACACAATCCGGGCGCGGTCATTTTGCAACCCGACAATCGCCGAGAGTAGATCATTGCGCGCCTGATCAATGACGATTTGTTCAGATCTATCCTTATAGTTCTGATAGGTTGCAGCGCCTTGGGTCACCAGCAACGCGAGAAGCATCAGCCCGAAGACCGACAGCAAAATGCCCAAGGTACTGCGTATGGTCATCGGTGTTTCACCCTTGATGGGCCAGTTTTGCCATGGTCAGAATTGAAAAGCCCTGCATGCCCTATAGCGCGAAGCGCCCTTATACTGTGCATGCTTAGGTTGTTCTAGGCCAAATCCCTTTTCGGCGCGGTTGCCCGCATCCCCGCGATGCGTCAGCACCAGACGCCGAAGATCACGTGGCCTTGCCCAGCTGCGCCACCAAGATTTGCACCGCCCGATCAGCGAAATCGACCAGCTCTGCTTGGTCACCATTTGTGAAGCTCTGCCTCGGGCGGCTATCGAACAGGCAGAACGCCCCGATCCGGATATCGGTAAGGTAGGTCAGGGGTGCCCCTGCATAAAACCTGATAAACGGATGCCCCGTGGTCAACGGGTGCGTGCTGAACCGCGGGTCATCCTGCGTATCGAGCACTATGAAAACAGCATCCTCGAGAATCGTATAATTGCAAAAGGCAAGCTCTCGCGGGGTTTGGTCTGCGTCGATTCCGGCCTTTGCCTTGAGGATCTGAAGCTCTTGTGTCAGCAAAGTGATTGCCGCCACTTCTGTGCCGAAATGGGACTTGGCGTCTTTGCACAACGCATCCAGTTCCGGTATACTGTCCATCTCGACAAAGCCCGCGTCCAGCAGTCTGCGACGTCTGGTGTTTTCAAAGTCACCGACAGGATACTCTGGCTTGTCTACCATAATGACACTTTCCTGCTTGCCTTATGTATCGTGATTGAATTCAGATAATAGACGCGCAATCCATGGTTGCGTGCGCACAGTCAAGACTGGATCAGAATACTTGTGGAACGTATACTTTTTTCTCTCCATCGTCTGCGACTTATGTGTCTTCAATGCAGCATTGCTGCCATCTTGTATGCGACATTCCCGGCCACCCACGTGTTAGCAGATATGCCGGTTGGCCGCTGCATCAACATTGGAAATGCACTCGATGCCCCTTTTGAGGGGGCTTGGGGTCCAGCCATCACAGAACATGACCTCGACTGGATCGCTGGCGCGGGTTTCGACACAATTCGACTGCCGGTCCGGTTTGGCAGCCACTGGAACGGCAGAATCTGGCCGGGTTTCCTTGCCCGCGTCGAACAGGTGGTTCTACAAGCACAGGAACGCGGCCTGACAGTTATTCTGGACTTACATCATTTCGATGAACTGATGGCAGACCCCGACACATACGCACCGGTCTTTGTTGCGATATGGGCAGAATTGGCCGACCGTTTCGAAGGCCATGATGAGCGCCTGATTTTCGAGTTGCTGAACGAGCCGCATGATAGGGTGACAACTGCACGCGCGATGGAATTGTATCAGAGTGTGCTGCCCCTCATCCGCCGCAAGCATCCAGATCGCTGGATTATTATTGGTGGCGGGGACATGAACAGCCTCGACGAGATGCTGACGCTGCCAGAAATGGGGCCAAACATCGCACTGACCTTTCACTATTACACCCCGATACAATTCACGCACCAGCAGCAGGCATGGACAGACCAATACTTCCCCCCGACCAGTTGGGGCAGCGCCTTTGAACGCAGCGCAGTCAGGGCTGACATTGCCCGCGCAGCACGCTCGGATATGCCCCTCTTTCTGGGCGAATTTGGCGTTGTACGCAAAGCTGACACTGCCAGCCGCAACGCTTGGATCGAAACAGTGCGAAAACAGGCCGAAGATCACGGCATGAGCTGGTGCTACTGGGCCTATGGCGCCGGTTTCGACTTGCGCGATTTCCGTGGGTATGAATGGTATCCGGGCTTGTACCGCGCCTTGATGGAATAGCGCAGTATCGCCCATACAGGGTTGTGGCATACGGACCGGACCGGCACGGACTGGCCCTGTGGCAAAGGGTTCTGCCTCGCGTCTAGACACAGTGTATAATTTCAGACAAACTCGAATAAATCAGGAAAGCTTCAGGAACGCTGGAATGTCGATCAAGCTGGATGCGCTTCGCTATTTTGTCGTTGTCGCGCGCAACGGGAACCTCGCCAGTGCCGCAGACGCACTTGGCCGGACACCTTCGGCAGTCTCGATGATGCTGTCACAACTAGAGCAGTTCATTGGTGCCCCCCTGTTTGAAAGCGACCGCAAGAACCGCCTCACCCCACTGGGCCAAATGACGCTGGAAGAAGCCGAGCGCGCGGTGGCCACGTTTGACCAAAGCGTTGCGGCGATCAACAGGCACTCGCGGTCCACGGCAGGCACGGTCAGGATAGCGGCAGTGCCATCGGTGTCCATGACCCTGCTGCCAGCCGCAATCGCGGAATATCGCAAGATGCGGCCCGATGTGCGCCTTGAGATCAGCGATGTCGACAGCGCCACCGTTTTTCGTCGCTTAGAGATGGACGCCGCCGATATCGGGCTTGCCAGCGGAACCGTCCCCCCCAATCTGGACGCAACAGAAATCCTGAGCGACCCATTGGGGATAATTTGCCATGCGCAGGGTCCGATCGCAACTTCTCCCGCCCCGACGACGTGGTCGTCACTGGCACTTGAACCTTTCATCGGGAACGGCCTTTGCACGTTGGTCAATGACCCCGATGTCGAGTCGATGGTGCAGATCTCTCCGTTGACCGCTGTCAATACAACGACGCTCTTGTCATTTGTACGCGCGCAATTGGGCGCAACAATCCTGCCGGAACGCGCCCTCGCGGCAGAGCGTGGCCCCTTGCGGTTCATCCGGCCAGAGGGCGCAACATATTTCCGGCGCATCCTTCTTCTGCAACGCCGCGACCGGCGTTGCAGCCCGGCGACCCTCGCCTTTCGCGACGTATTGCGCGACGTAGCGGACGCGGCCACCAAGGCTTCAGATACACGCATCCTTCTGAAATAATTACTTCGTATCGCCCCGGTCATCGCACGCGTCCAGCGCCGGGGCTTCCGCCCCTTGTGCTGGCCGGCAAGCATTGTGATAAACTCTCATTGTTCGCCAGTCCGAAATCAATGCCCGTTGCATGGTCCATCTGCACCGCTCCACGCAGACAGGTAACCAGAGCGCAATGGGCCAGTTGATGAAGCTGGTGCGAACCATCCTCAACGTCGTCGCCGTCTGCGTGATCGCGGATGCTGCGGCACTTTCGATCACCTTCATCCCGCAGTTCGGACTGTGGCAGGGTCTATGGGAAGCGCTGTTCCACTCCATCTCTGCCTTCAACAACGCGGGCTTTTCGACTTTCCCGACGGGCTTGTTCCTTTCGCCACCGACCCGGTCGTGAACATAGGGTCAGGATGAACTGAACCGCCCCGGGTTTACCGGAGGGCAAAACTCTCGGAGAATTGCCCATCATGGAACAGAATCGAAAGAAGACCTCAAAGCCGTATTCACCTGAGTTC
>Ga0207421_10001081_pt1 | contig 35438 bp, 28 predicted proteins | sample SodLakKL_010_SED_4_FD_187542 | JGI IMG/M metagenome (GOLD analysis project Ga0207421, IMG submission 187542) | Alkaline sediment microbial communities from Lake Tanatar, Kulunda Steppe, Russia - 8KL_010_SED (SPAdes) (version 2) | ecosystem: Environmental > Aquatic > Non-marine Saline and...
TTTCATTAATTTGAGTTTTAAGTTTGTATTTAGTTCGCCTTTAAATCCCCACCTCACAGGCTTATCTCGGCGCTACCCATGTTTGTTCATCTTATTTTGTCTGCCAAAGGCTGATGGGGGTTCATCCGTACAAATGTGTTTTATTAAATTAATAATCAGCTAGTTATTTCAGCTTAACAATTAAGTATATATGTTTTTGTTGGATGGACCTCCATGTTTGTTCATTTTATTTTGTCTACAACAGGCTGATTAAAGTTTTTAAAAAGTGATGCAATTTGTCTAACGGGAGTTCTCATTTTTTAACAGTGAGCCGTAATAACTTTTCATACGCTGATAATGTGAACCGCGCCAGTATATTTTCCCGCATCCCCTGCATCTGAAAAAAACGGTGAATCTCTTTCTGGTGCCCGGCTTAAGATGCTTTTCAATCATTTTTTTCCCGACCCTGGTGATCATTCCGTTGCAAACAATGCACCTTGTGAAAAAATTGATGCTTTGACGTAATTGAAAGCGATCAAGAACCTCTTCAAGCTGCCGGGCTGAATTTTGTGAGCGAACATAATATCCTTTTTTAACCAACTTGTTCTTGAGTATACCCCTGTCCCTTGTCAAAACTATCCGGTCTTCCTCCGCCGCCCTTTCAACTATCTCCCGGTCATCCAGATCATTTCTGTAATATGTGTCAAACCCGGCCATTCTGAGAAGTTTTGCAAGCTTGCCCAGGTGAACATCTAGAATAAACCTTGTCTGGCGCAACCCCCTGGAGCCTCCTTCCTTCAGCTGACTAATATCAAAACTTTCAAAAACAGGATAAACCGCCACCCTATCGCCCTTCTGCAACTTATAATTAAAATCAACCGGATCACCGTTGACAACAATAAGGTCAACTTCAGTATGGGGCACGTTCTGAGCCTCAATGGCATCTTTAACCGAAGGATTTCCTTTGAAATGGTACACTTTGGATCGCTTGCGATCACGGGTAGGCAAAAAATCGTTCAGCTCTTCATAAAAGCGGAATATGGCTTCATTCTCCATATAAAAATATTTTTCACCCTGACTCTATAATTGCGGCTGAGGCAACCCTCACATTCCCAGGCGATAATAAAGGGCATAAAAAATAGCCCTTCCGAATATTTCCGAAACAAAAAGCAATGCAAAAGAGAGATAAACCATTTGCGGACGATAAAGCTCAGTATGCTGCATCTGGGAGTAAGCCCAGTACGCTAAAAGAAAAAACCCGGCAACAAAGAAAATTACATGAATAACATGCCAGGAAAAAGGAGCTTCAGGCGGTGGCAAACTTCCCCCCGTGAATGAGATACCGGACTGGAACAAAAATACATTAAGAAGCTTTGCAACCACGGCAAGTGAAACAACTACTATCAGGGCCCACATAACCGGCTTAAGCTGATCAAAAGGAAAACTTTTTCCGCCGGTAACGACCAAAATAACAAGAAGTGCAACTCCTCCCAGCAGAAAAATGCTGGTAAAGAACCCGATCATTGTAGCATAATTATTCCAGGCAGGCACTATAGGAATCATATAAAGGCGAGCCATTATCCATACAAGCAAAAGCCCGGTAAATGCAGCAGCAATGTGCCAATAGGGCAGGCCCGAAATACCCGGTATTCCAAACTTTACAGCAGCACAGCAAACTGCAATCAGGAAGGTGAACATTGACATACAAAAGATCTCCCTGCTAAGCCATGAAGTCTGTAGGTTAGCTAAGGCAAAAACAGACTGAAGTGGAGCCGAGAGGTGAAAAAAGGAAATAGCCAGAGCTATAACCATTAAAACAAGAGAGACAAAGAAATAGTTCCTTTTCAGTTCAAAGTCGGATAACAGCTCGGAATTTCTCACAAACAACCCGACAATAAAGGATATTATAATTATGCCGGCGGTCATTTGCGACAGCAGCGTAAAAAAGACCAGCGGCCATTCGTTACTGTTCATTTTTAATCTCCTCCAGATTATCAATTTTCATTTCAACATTTTCTGCCATTCTTGCATCCCGGTGCGGCTTTACGACAATTGCAGGCTGAGTATAATGAGCCCTGGGCATAGGGAAGATCTCGTTGCTTTTGCCATGTTCCTTCTCCAGCTCCTCAAGCTCACCAATATCAAGTACCCGCATTGGACAGGCCGTTATACAGGAGGGTTTTTTGCCCTCTGCCAGGTAATCATCGCAAAACGTGCACTTGGTCATTACCCCCTGTGACTTGTCAAACTGAAGAGCGCCGTAGGGACAATTCCATTCACAGTAGCGGCATCCCATACACCTATCCTTCTCGATAAGGACAATACCGTCATCATTCTTTACTATAGCATTATTCGGACATGAATAAAGACAAAGTGGCTCTACACAATGATTACATGCCATAGAAATATAATAGGAGTAAACATTGGGTACCCAGGCATTACCGTCCTTTACCCAATCACCGCCGGCAGCCTCGTAAACCCTTCGCCACAGTATGCCTTCCCCGCTATCATGCTTATCCTTGCAGGCAACCTGACAGGTTTTGCAGCCCGAGCATGAAGACGAGTCAAAATAAAAAGCAAGCTGTTTTTTGCCCATTTCTGTAAGTTTATTTCTCAAATGTTACCTTAAGCTTTCTCAACCTGGCACATAATTGTATGCTGGGCATTCCCGAAGGCAAGGGGTGTCCATTTATGGCTGGTCAGCACATTGACACAACCGCGCCTGTCGACTCCTTCCTCATCGGGAGTCCACCACGCACCTTGGGGTATGTTCACCACACCCGGCATAATCTTGGCGGTTACCCTGCAGGGGATAACCATCTCGCCCCTTTCATTGTAAACACGCACCTGATCCCCGTTTTTTATACCTCTATCTGAAGCATCCAAAGGATTTATAAAAACCCTTTGGGGGAAAGCCTCCTCAAGCCAGTCTATCTGGTCATGGATAGAGTGTACGCGCGGCATGTAATGATGCCCGACAGCCTGAAGAGGAAAGCGTTTACTCTCTTCCCCGAACGGGCTCTCCCATTCCTGAATATATTTGGGAACGGGAGGTATAACATCGGGCTTGTCCATATCATACAGCTGCCTTGAAAAGATCTCTATTTTACCCGTTGGAGTATTAAGAGGGTTATTTTCAGGATCATCACGAAAATCGGACAATGCCACCTTGGGTTTCTCAACAGGCACAGAATAAACACCCCTGTTTTTTTCATGCAGCTGATCAAGGGAAGGTATTTCGGGAAATCTTGTATTGCGGAAATGGTTAACTGCCCATTCTATCCATTCCCTTTCATCCCTGCCCTGGGTGAACTCATCCTTCAGACCAAGCTTCTCAGATAGCTCGGCACATATTCTGTAATCACTTTTGGCCTCGTTAGGTGGATCGTATATTTTCGGATTTATTATAACTTCATCACCATATTTCCACCCGTCCTGCAATCCCCAAACCTCAAACTGAGTGCACACGGGCAGCACCAGATCGGCAAAACGGCCCGAAGGTGTCATGAACTGATCCTGGAAAGCTATAAATTCAACCAGGTTTTCATCCTTAAGTATTTCGGCCGACCTGTTTACATCAGAATGCTGGTTAATAAGTATATTTGAGGCAACACACCAAATAAGCTTAATATTGTTTTGCAGTCTGTCGCCCCCTACAACTCCATCTTCAGGACCCATTTCCTTCCCCCTCAAAACAGCCTCGGTCCACAAAAAAACAGGGATCATTTCCCTTACGGGATTTCTCCCTGTTGGAAAAACATTCCATAAAGGCCCCCCATCAGCCACCTGCAAAGCTATACCACTTGCCCATCCGCCGGATATTCCAACATTACCGGTTATGGCAGCTAAAACACATCCTCCGAGCACAGGCTGCTCACCGTATGCCCTCCTTTGCATTCCATAGCCCTGGTAAAGCATTGCAGGTTTGATTGAGCCATATTCGCGCCCTATCCTTATTATGGTGCGGGCTGGTATACCGGTTATTTCCTCGGCCCACCCGGGAGTTTTGGGCACCCCGTCTTTGGTTCCGAAAATATAATCAATGTAGCTTTCCTCCTCCTCAAGTCCATCGGGCATTTGCGACTTATCAAAACCGATGCAGCATCGATTTATAAAATCCTTATCGTGGAGATCCTCAGATATTATAACATAAGCCATGGCACTCATCAGTGCAGTATCTGTACCCGGTCTGATGGGTATCCACTCATCGGCCAGCGATACGGCACTCATACTCATTCGCGGATCAATACAAATCACCCTCGCTCCATTTTCACGGGCTTTTTTTATAAAAAACTCGCTGTTGGTACCGTCACGCATCTCAGCAGGGTTCCAGCCCCACATAATAATATACCGGGAGTTTATCCAATCCTGACGCTGGTTACCTGTCACACTTGTTCCGTAAACATAAGGGGTGGCGCGGCTTATGCATGCCCAGCTATAGCTGTTGTAAAAACCAAGCGAGCCACCGAAAAGGTTCATCAACCGGGCTGCAGTCTGCCTCCCGTTTGTCTGGTTATAGCTTCCGGTGCCGTAAGGGACAAGAATGGCTGAATTTCCGTATTTTTCCTTTACCCTTTTAAGCCGGGAAGCCAGTATTTCCAGCGCCTCATCCCATGAAATACGTTCAAACTTGCCTTCACCTCTTTCTCCAACCCGCTTCATCGGATATTTAAGACGATCCGGGTGATACTGCCGGCGGCGGTATGAACGTCCCCTTATACAGGCACGCAATTGTGGATCAGAAATATCATCGGTTGGACGGTCGTCTGTCTCAATGCGAACAATTTCCCCGTCCCTCACATGCAGCTTCAGCACACAGCGTCCGCCACAATTGTGGGAGGGACATCCGGCCCTTATAATTACGCTGCCATCATCATTTACGCTGACAATCTGACCTTTACCTTCTTCGCCCTGCAAGCAACCCAGTAAAGAGCCGGAAGCCAGCAACCCCCCGCTGAAAAAAGCACTCAGTCTCAAAAAGCACCTCCGATCAATCGCCGAAATGGGCGGAACATGGCTTCTGCCAGCGTTATCCGGATTATTACCATCCATAAGAGTTAAAGCTAAATATCAGAAATCCTTAATAAATAAAAAGCAAATATATAACTTATATGTAAATATAACCATGGTTTCGGTTAGCTATTAAAAAACCGGTGTAATTTACAAAACAGCCTAATTCCCTCAGTGGATAATTTATTTCGGCTTATTAAAATGAAAAATCCCCCATGTAAGATTACCTTTCTTGCCCCCATCTATCCAGTGGCCAAGTCCGGTTTTCATATTTGAGAGATATTCCCCGGATACATCTTTTTTGAGTGATTCCTCCTTTTCCCTGGTCAGTTCCAGAACTGTGGAATAATGTTTCACCAGGTGATACTGCAAATCTATAAACCTTAACTTTTGCAGTCCCTGTTCCCTGCAAGCTTTCTCATAAAATTCGGGTGACCCCAGAGATGAAAGATTCAATCTCCTGTATACCGGTTCCAGCTCTTTCTCGTCACAATTACCCGTCTGCATGGGATCTGTAAAAATTAAATCACCCCCCGGCTTAAGTACACGAACAGCCTCTTCAATGACCTTCCCCCTGTAACTGCTGTGAAGTATGGCATCCTGAGACCAAACAATATCAAAGGATTCATTGTCAAAGGGGATATTTTCAAAATTACCGTCTACTATATCTATAAGATGATCAAGGCCCTGATCCTTGTTCATTTTCCTTCCCCTTTCATTTTCCGCTTCACTGATATTGAGAACAGTTACATGACATCCGAATTTTTTGGCAAGGTAGCGGGCACTACCGGCAAAACCACCGCCAAGGTCTATTATCCTTGTATTCTCGTCAATATCGGCAAGAGCCGACATTTCCCTGATGGTTCTGCGGCTGGCAGTAAATATATCGTCATCGGGACTTATATAAATGCCCAGATGCTCATCTTCACCGCCCCAAACGTGATAATAGAAATTATAGGCGTCTTTGCTGTTATAGTATTCTCTTGCCGTTTCGGCGTCTTTTGAATATTTTTTGTTTTCGTCACACATAAATATAATATTTTTTGTTTAACACATTTCACTCTGATAGCTTTGTCGGTCAAACCGTTTTGGGTTAACAAACAAGTGATTTAAAAATCCAGTTTCCCCTCGCGGTAAGCATTCATATAATTTTCACAAAACTGGTCTTTGCCAAGCAGCATTTCAGCAGTTAATACTGAAGCCATCATTTTTTGGTCCAACGGATTCATTATTGCAGAATTAAGACCCTTAGTTATGGCCATAACCATAAAAGTGCGATTTGCAACACCACGTTTTGGAATACCGAATGAAATATTTGACATACCGCAAATGGTATTTATCCCTTCATACCTTTCATGTATGGCCTCAATGGAATCAAGGAACTCCCGTCCGAGGTGATCACCCGATCCGATAGGCTGAACCAGGGGGTCAACAAATATGTTCTCAATTTTGATATCATTTTTTACCAGACTGTTGACAAGATTGTCAGCAATCTTTAACCGCTCGTCCTTTGTATGGGGCATTCCTTCATCACTCATGCAAAGGGCGATCACTTTAAAATCGGTGCCCCTGAGAACGGGGATCATGTTTTCATAGCGGCCTTTTTCAAGCGAGATCGAGTTGATCATGGGAGTACCCTTGTGTACCTTCAGCGCTTCTTCGATCACTTGAGGATCGGGAGTGTCAATACAACAAGGGGCATCGACATTTTCCTGAACGGTCTGAATGAGCCATTTCATGTAATCGGCTTCTTTTCCTACAAATATACCCGCATTTACATCTATATAGCAGGCTCCGTTCTCATGCTGATCTTTAGCAACTTCAGCAATTGCATCGTAGTTCTTTTCCCTGATCTCTTCTCTGATCTTTTTTCTGCTGGCATTTATCAATTCTCCGACTATTAGCATAATTAATTCTCCTTTTTAAAAAAGTTTTTGTAATTGCTTATCTGGTTAGGTTCTATATAAACGAAATCTTTTTTCTCATACGGGCCGAACAATATCTTCCTGAAATAAAGATTATCACCTTCAACCTCTATGAATTCTTTTCCCAGAGCTTTTGCATTTTCAATTGCCCTCTCTCTGAGCTTATTCTCATTTTTATCACCTGTGTTTATATAACATATATAGCTGTAATTTTTCAGCTCCCTCTCTATTGTTTCCCTTGCCATCTCAACGCCGACCCTCCTTGTATATTCGTTTTCCAGCAGGCCCAGGGGGTCTTTTTGATTTTCTATCCAGTTTTTTGTAAGATAATAAGTCCCGGGTCTTTCTCTGAAAAAGCGGTGGTATCGCTCCAGACTTCCAAGATAAAGTGCTATACAATCGTGAACCCTTGGAACATAAAAGCCGTTTACCGGAGCTTTCAGTCCGGCAACCCCATTTGAGCAAAGTCCGTAACCCAGTACAATCTGATTATCGCGAGTATCAAACTCATTAATTTTCTCCTGCAGCATTTCCCTCATTTTGTCAGGTAACCTGTGCAGGTTATGTGGCATGTAACATACCCGGATGCCGTGTGCTTTCGGCTCGAGCTTTTCCAACTCAGCCTTAAGGCTTCCGCATGAAATAACAACTTTATTTTTGGGTTTTTCAATCAAACCAACTCAAAGTTTTAATTCAGACAATTTCGGATTGCCGGTTGCACGGGCTAAAAATCTTGTCAGAGAGCCTTCCACTTTCTTTGTCAACTCAATATAAGGCTCCGAGGAACCCGCTGATATGGCCGCCTCCTTTGCCACCCTTTGAGCTATCTGCTTTGCATATTCACAAGCCTCCTCGTGGGTTTCAAAATTACTGAACTCTCCGTTACACTTGACAATATAGGTAAATTTATCGTTTTCCTCCCTGATAAAGACTATTGCTTCCCTTGCCTCGGTTACAAATCCGGAAACCGCACCAACGGCATTTGCAACGTGGGCATATTCGGGGGTCAGCATCCTTGCGTTCAGCCTGCGGCAAACATTTTTCAGAAAATGGCGGGCAGGCGCACCTGTACCGGCAACAGGCAAAAGACTGTTGATCTCAACATTGAGATAATCACTTTGAGGATCCAAAAGCTCCCCCAGCAACCATTTACCCCATTTGCCGTCCACTTTCCCCGGCATTGCTTCCCTTGTATTGTGAGAAGCAAGATAAATAAATATCTCTTCAATAATGGTATTTTCTATCCTGGTAAATACCTCTTCGATAAAATCCTTTTTCTCCATATTGTATAAGCCGGACATACATTCGGCTGCAATTTCAGCTACCTCCCAATCCCACAAATCAAGGCGGCCTGAAACATGCAAAAGATCAGAGGGGTTCAGCATTGAGCACTCAATGTACCCCTGTTGAACCAAGTCATTGAGATTAAGATGTGATGGGTGAAAAACACCTTCATCATCCATAATTTCACTCAGCCTGCAAGGCTCCCTCAGTCTTGCAAGCACCCTTTGCTGGTCCTTTGAGAGCGCTTCCATTACATTATTGTCCGGTTCCCTGTAAAGATGCCAGTACTCGAGATCGTGAACATTTTTTATTTTGGAAGGGTTGCCTTTGATCTTTTTAAAATCGTCAGCGACACTTTTGTAGTGTTGCGAAAGCTGAGAGAGGGAACGTACCCGCTCGGGACCAACACATATCCTGCTTTTTTTGTCAAACCATATCCTGCTGTCACACCCCAGGCTGACGGTGCGTATATTGGCAGCTTCCACGGCCGTTGAAACATTTCCAACCCTTGCACCTTCTGACGTAACCTTCACTTTTCCGTTGTCCACAAGCGCCATATCTGTTGTTGTACCGCCCATATCAATCACAAGCGAGCTGTTTTTGCCAAGCAAAAAGTGTGCCCCGATAGCACTTGCTGCCGGGCCTGAAAGAACTGTCTCCACGGGCTTAGATACAGCCTCACGGCATGGCATCAGGCTTCCGTCACCTCTTACGATCATCAGGGGGGCTTTTATCCCCAGCTCCTCAAGTGAGAGCTGCACGGAACTTATAAAATCCTTCATAACAGCTACAAGAGAAGCGTTTATTGCCGCCGTTGCAGCCCTTTTGATCGAATTCAGCTTCCCGGATAACTGGTGGCCCATAACAACGGGAAGATCCGAGAGGGAGCCGATTATTTCGAAAGCCTCCTTTTCATGGGAAGGATTGAGCGGACTAAAATATGATGAGACTGCAATTGCATCAAAATCGCTCTTATTTTCAACTACCCATTTCTCAACAGCCTTCCTGTCAAGGGGCGCCAACTCCGAACCCTGGGCCGTATGCCCACCCTTAAAATAGACTATTTCACGGGAGGCCAGATCATCACTCAATCCGTAATTCTTTATAAGTTGGCTGTCGTATCCTATAAGAAGAAGTGCTATCTTCCTGGTTTTTCCTTCTGCAACCGAATTGGTGGCCAGAGTGCTTGAGATACCCACTAGTTTTATGTTGTAATCACCTTGAATATCAAGTTTTTTCAAAACCCTGATAACCCCTTTTTTCAGATCGCTGCGTGTGGTAAGTGTTTTTGCAGCAGATACAACCTTTCTTGTTGAGTAGTCAAGCAGCACACCATCGGTAAATGTTCCACCGGTATCAATGCCAATGACATATCGATTCATAGATGGCTCCTGTTTTCATCTTGCTTAATATTAATACACCGGGCACCGGGGCCCCGCTAAAAAGCGGGGCCGGAAGGTTTGCCGGTGTATTGAATGACTGCATAAAGCAGTTGGTTTTACTTGCTTTCTGACTCTTTTGCTCTTTTTTCGGCTTCCTGAAGAATCCTTTCAATCTCCTTGTCGGCCTGAGCCGGTACTTTTCCGCGGGGACCTTCATAATTGTCAATTAGATCTCTTGTCTTTTCAATTATGCGGTCTTTCATCGTCTTACGTCCTTCTTCCACCCATCCCTCGTAGGAGTTACGGTCCATCAGCGTTGGCATCCAGTATGTTCGGAACCATTTCATGGTATGGTCTTCATAAAGGTAATGGCCGCCGGGACCTACACTGTCAATAACATCCACACTGAGGGTTTCCTTGTTAACATCAAAGCTTCTTTCAATCACCCTTGCCATGGATATCAGTTCATCATCCATCACCGTCTGGAAAACATCGCCGGTAAGACCGCTTTCGGTATAGCCGTTATCATGGACAAAATTAGCACCGCTCATCATTGCAGCATTGATTGAAAGACTTGCCTCCAATGCCGACTGCATATCCATTTTCTTGGTATCGGTGCAACCCGACTGTGAATACATGGGTAGTCCGCAATACTGGACAACCTCAGTTAAAGCCGAGCTTAAAAGGCTCAATTCCGGCGCGCCGTAGGAATATATTGAATAGCGCATATCCAGGATCGACTGTACACCACCAATAATAACGCATGTCCCGGGATTGATCAGCTGTGCCGCAATGACCCCTACCATAGATTCCGAGAGGGCAACCACAAGCTGACCGGCATGTGTGGCAGGCACCGTTCCTCCTCCTATGGCACATGGACTGTAGACCTGGGGAATACGATTCTCGGCACAGTACATACATTTGTCAATTGCATGAAAGTCACTCACAAGGGGAGAAATAGGCTCCCCGTAAAAAATGTAATTGGGGCGCTGGCGGAACTCTTCTTCCCCGCCTGCCATAGCAATGGCTATACGGTGAATATCCCTGCACCCCTCCCTTGTAAAAGACCAGCTCATTATTGGAGTGGTGGTATTGCGCACCATATCGGCAAATTCATAAACATCTGCAAGGTCGTTGGTTACATCGCTGATCGAGCCCAAAGACTGCACGAAACCAATATTAGGGAGCGCATCACATACCCGTGCTACGATATTGGCATCTTTGCGCAGGTATTTCCTTCTCTCCATTGTATCGGTATCAATAAAATTGGGAGGAGTCGGCCCCGGACCAAAGTAGCTGCGGTTCTTCTCCACAACCACCTTCTTCTCCTTATTCCCGTCCCAGGGAAATACTTCCGTCACCGGCGGCACTGTGGAAAGAGCTTTAAGTATTACTTCAGGAGGAAAATATACCGTAACACCGTCAACCTTGCATCCCGCCTTTTTGAACAGCTCCCTTGCCTTTTCGTGATGAACATGCGCACCTGTGTACTGAAGGGTACGCATCATTCCATTTAAGATCTTCTCCTTCTGGTCTTCGGAAAGTATCTGCAATCGCGGGCTTTCATATACTGTATAGTTAGTTCTTACACTCATAGGTAATATGTTTTATTGGATTATTTACATGTGACGCTTATCTGCATCTTCACATATTTTTTTCAGCTCTTTGCGAAGCTTTTCATCCAGCGGCTCAGGCTGATATGTATCCAGAAGATGCTGGGTACGCTCTTTTAATCTTTGCCCCATAGTTTTGGATCCGTTCTTGACCCATGTTTCATAATCGCTCCGGTCCTGCAACTGGGGCATGAACCATTCTTTCCAGTATTTGAAAGTATGATCGGTTGTAACATATTCACCCCCGGGGCCCTGCTTTTCTATAAGATCCAAAGCCAGATGCTCATCATCGGTATTGATCCCCTTTCCAAACTGCTTTACCATACCTATCATCTCCTGGTTAAGCACCAGGCTCTCAAGTGAGGCTGTCGTTCCATGGTCAATATATCCCACATCATGTATCAGGTTTGCTCCGGAGAGGTACGAGTAGAAAAGATTCATCATCTGTTCTGAGGCTGCCTGCTCATCAAGTATTTTTGCATCGGTGCATCCCCCGGTGCTGAACATGATCAGATTGAGCCATTTTGAAATATCTGTGTTTGCAGCAGATGCGAGTGACAGCTCCGGAGCTCCGTATGAGTAGGTTGACTTCCTCATATCCAGCAGGGTTGTTACACCACCCATTATAAGCGGCATTCCGGGATTCTTCAAATGACACATAACTATGGCCAGCAAAGTCTCGGCCAGCGACTGTACAAGCATGCCTGCAATGGTGGCAGGGGCCGTCGCTCCCGAACTCGGACATGGGGTGTACATTGCCGGGATTCTCTTTTCAGCTGCAAACAGAAGCTTTTCAACAGCCGTTGAATCATTTTTAAGCGGGGAGATAGGTTCAATATATACAACAAACATGGGATTGAGCCTGAATTCATGCTCCCCGCCCTGAATAAGACATCCCATTTTCCAGAGATCTTCTAGGCCTTCCCCGTCAACACTTGTCACAACCATTGGCTTTGTACAATTCTCAAGCATAGCCATAAACTGATGGCGGTCGTAAGTCTGGGGATTGGGAGCGTCAGTAACAATCCCGTGAGACATGTGAAAATCGAAATTTGACAAGGCGTCCACAAGCTTGGATGCATCACTCACATCCTTGTAAGTGGTGTTCCTTCTCTCACCGGTGTTCATGTCCAGTGTAAAGGGGAGATCTGATCCGGTGCCAAAAGACACCATATCTTTTTCAAGAAAAAGAGAGCGCTTACCATTTCTTCCCTTCAGGGTTATCTTCCTGGGGTAGGATTTCAGAGCTTCCTCAACCATTGTGATGGGGATTCTCACCCTGTTTCCTTCAACGAGGGCATCACTGTTTTTGAATAGCTCCAAAGCCCCTTCATGATATACCACCCCTCCTGTCCTTTCCATAACTTCAAGGGCGGAGAAATAGATTTGCTCTATCTGGTCTTCAGAAAGAACCCTGAATTGCGGACTCTTGTTTATGGTCTGATTTATCTTCATAAACTTTTATTTTTTTAATTAATTAAACCCTCAACAGCTTTCTTGGCGAAAGCTGTCTCGGGTTACTACATATTTTTTTCCCATCAGGGATTGATTCAGGCTTTACTTTCAAAATATTCCCTGGCCAGATCAACTGCAGAACCGGCATTTGGTGCATATATATCGGCCCCGATCTCCTCGGCAAATTCCTGAGTTACCGGTGCACCACCAATTATCACTGCCATCTGGTCACGTATGCCGGCCTCTTTCAATGAATTGATAACTTCGCCCATGCGGGGCATGGTTGTTGTCAAAAGAGCTGACATACCCAAAAGGGTCGGCTTGTGTTCTTTAGCAGCTTCAACAAATTTCTCGTTTGGCTGGTCTATTCCAATATTTACAACCTCATAGCCGGCACCTTCAAACATCATTGCAGCCAGGTCCTTTCCAATGTCGTGAAGATCCCCCGATACCGTTCCGATAACCATTTTACCGGCACTGCCCAGATCCTCTTTAGCCAGGCGGGGTCTGAGTATATCCATGGCACCGCTCATAGCCTTGGCGCATCTGAGCACTTCAGGCATAAACATTTCACCGTTTTTCCATTTCTGCCCTACTGCCTCCATTCCGGGCAACAACCCTTTATTTAAAAGGTCTGCAGGAACTGCATCGTTGTCAAGTGCCTGCTGCACTACTTCTTTAAGTTCATCTACATTACCTTTTGTTAATGCATCTGAAATTTTTCCCAAATCACTACTCATGACTAATAGTTTTTAAATTTTTAATAATTGATTAATAATTATAATTTATATTTTATGGCACATGGGGTGTAAAGCTTTCTTGATATCTTTCCCTGAGGTCCTTGTAATTATCGGCAAGTGACTTATAAATCTCAACTGCCGAACGGCTTCTGTTCAGGGTGAAAAAATGCAACCCGGGAGCATCGTTGTCGAGAAGATCATGCGCTTGCTGCACCGCATAATCCAGCCCAATATTGTAAACTTCATCTGGTTTGTCAATAACATCTGACATTTTTTTCTGCAGCATTTCCGGAATATGAGCTCCGGATATTTCGGCAAACCTTTTTATCTGCCTGAAATCGGTTATAGGAAGCAACCCCGGTATCACACGGCACTTTATCCCTGCCTTTCTGACTTTATCCATAAACTTGTAATAGTAATCGTTTTTAAAAAACATTTGTGTTACAAGAAAGTCTGCACCCTCGTCTACCTTTTTCTTCAAATTCTCGATATCTTTTTTCATTGAGGGGGCTTCGGGATGTTTTTCCGGATAAGCAGCAGCCCCTATACAAAAATGATCATAATGCTTTTTCACAAAATTAATCAGATCACTTGCATAATTCAACCCATCGGGGTTTTCAGGGAAGGGCCCGCCTTCGGGAGGGTCTCCCCGGAGCAGCATCACATTTTCAATGTTTTTGTCAACAAAGGTGCGCATATCATATGCAACCTTTTCCCTTGTTGCGTTCACACATGTATAGTGTGGCATGCAGGTAAATTTCAGCTTATTGGTAAAAAGGTCAACTATATCGAGAGTTTTATCATCTGTGGTTCCCCCGGCTCCGCATGTTTCAGTCACAAAAGAGGGTTGGAGCTTCATCAGCTGTCCGGCATTGATACCGAATTGTACGGCAGCCTTTGTGTTTTTCGGGGGAAAAAACTCGAAGGAAAATGTACGTTTTTCTTTTTCAAATATATCTGTAATTCTCATAATATCAACTCTTTTAAATTCATAAAAGTGTGATTATTTAACCCCCGCCTTGTAATTTGTGTTAGCCCTAAGCCATCTTTCTGTTTCCTCAATGCTTTGGCCCAGCCTTTCTGCATAATCCTTGACCTGGTCCCTGAAAATTTTACCGACACCAAAATATTTTGCTTTGGGATAGCCAATATAAAATCCCGCAACTGAACTTGCAGGGTCCATAGCATAACTGGAAGTAAGTGATATTTCGGTTTTCTTTTCTCCCCCCAGCAGCTCAAACAATGGCTTTTTAAGGGTATGGTCGGGGCAGGTGGGATAACCCGGAGCCGGGCGGATACCTGCAAATCTGCCGTTCTGAATTTCTTCAATTGTTGGCATATTGCCCTTTTCGTATCCCCAGAGCTCCCTTCTCACCTTCAAGTGAAGTATTTCGGCAAACGCTTCCGTAAGCCTGTCACATATAAAGCGAAACATAACACTTTCATACTGCTCTCCATTGCCATTAAAATAATCCAGGCATTTATCAGCCCCCAGGCCGGCAGTTGCTGCAAAAGCTCCTATATAATCGCTGAGGCCTGACCTGAGTGGAGCAACATAATCGCTTAAGCAGTAACACCATGGCTCACCGCCTACTGCCTTTTGCTGTCTCAGCATCGGCAATACCCGGAGAACTTGTTCTCTTTCCTCATCTTCAAAGACTATTATGTCATCACCTTTTGAATTGGCCGGGAATAACCCGACAACGCCTTTTGCCTTCACAAGGGATTTCTCAATTATATGATCAAGCATTTCATTTGCCTCGCCCAACAATCTTCTGGCTTCCTCACCTTTATCTTCCGTGCGGAGAATTTGGGGATACTTACCTTTCATTCCCCAGCCATTGAAAAAAGAAGTCCAGTCGATATATCTTCTTATCTCCTCAAGGGGATAATTATCAAACACCTTTACACCGGTAAATTCAGGCTTTTCAGGCTTCTCCTTTTCCCAATCGGGCTTGTACCTTTTAACCCTCGCCTCGGTTAAGGCAAAAGTGGGAATTCTCTTTCGCTTCCGGCGGGCACCACTCTCTTTTTTTCTGCTCTCCGGCATATCTTGTTTTTTTATTTTCCCTATAGTTGAACATGCAATGCTTATACCTTTAGGTATTGCTTCCGGTGCAATATTCGCATTTGGCTTTACCTTTGCAGGCTTATATGATTCTACCGTATCTGAAATAGCCTTTATATGATCAGGGCGTAGTCCGCAGCAACCACCTGATATATTTAAAAGCCCCATGCGGGAATATTCTGCTATTTCATCTGCCACAGCACCGGCAGACAGCCCGTTCACCAAAGCTCTCCCGGGATTAACTGTACCAGGGTGATAACCGGCATAAAACGGGGTTTTATCTGAAATCATCTGAAGAAAAGATTTCAGATTTTTTTCACCAAAATGGGATTTAATACCAATACTAAAAATGGAATATTCTGATATGAAATTGAGAAAATCTTCGAAAGACAGACCTGAAGGAAGCTCCCCTTTTTTGTTGAGGGGTACGGAAATCATTACCGGTATATCTTTTGAAATAGCCGAAACGTACTTTTCAATTGCGCATATTACGGCTTTTATAGCATAAGGATCGTCAATCTTGTCGACAAGGAACATATCAACGCCTCCATCTGCAAGTCCCCTGACCTGCATTTCATAACTATGACACAAAGATTCAAAATCGGGTTCTTTTCCCTGCTCCCGGGTTCCATTTGAATCAGCTGATACTTTTCGGGATGGGCCGACAACCCCGGCCACAAACCTTGGTTTGGAAACGGTTGAATATTCACGGGCTTTTTGTTTTGCCAACAGGGCGGAGCGGTTATTGATCTCATAGACTGAGTCCCTCATGGAAACACAATTGGAAAGGGAATTGGAATTTACCGTATTTGTCCTGATAATATCAGCGCCGGCATCCAGATAACGGGAATGAATTGTTTCAATTACTTGGGGATGGCTCAGGGCAAGAAGGTCATTTTCCCCTTTTAGCCCGCAGTGAAGTTGGCTGAGACTGCCCTCTTCGGAGTTTTCTTCTTTTAAGTTTAATTCTTCCAACATGGTGTCAGTGGCACCATCCAAAACCAAAATCTTTTTTTTAATATATGTTTTTAAATGCATATCTTCTTTTTAATTGTGTCCCTTCTTCTCTTTTACCGCCATTAAGGGTATCAGACACAATTTTTTCATTTTTTAACGCTACACAACAATTTGTTAAAAAAATACTTGCGTTTTTCATGTAATAACAAAGAAAAAGATTTACCGCCTGCTTGCATTGACTCTGCAAGCTGTCAAAGAACTACCTAAAAAAACCCGATATTTTTAAACGGCATATCATCACATGAGTGTTTTTTAAAAACGCTCGAACAACTTTATAAGTTGTGTAACTTTTTAGCTTTCAATTTTTTTTCGTTATCTTTTTTCGGCAACCGCAAAGATAAGAAATATTGACCATTAAAAAAATAACTACATCATGACAGGATCCCCCTTTAAAGAAAATCCCTTATTACTGCAGGTAACAAAAGATTTACATTCTTTTCGAGGTCGCGGGCGGATTCGAACCGCCGTACGAGGTTTTGCAGACCCCTGCCTAGCCACTCGGCCACGCGACCCTTTGCAGTCTGCAAATATAGAAAAAAAATTGCGCACTGGCAATTCCGGGTTTTTTTTGCCTCAAAAACAGGGAATTCAATCTGTTCAGCGCTGCAATGTGACACTGACTTTTTCCATGCGGCCCCTCACGGGAGGGGTCATTTTGGAAATCTTTACCTTTGCATTTGCAATTCCAGGTAAAGCGGCAAAAAGAGCATCAAGTATCCGCTTGGCAACATGTTCCAGCAAATTTGATTTCACTGCCATCTGCCGGCTGACTATATCATAAACATACTGGTAATTGAGAGTATCTTCGATCATATCGGTTTGAGAAGCTCTTTGAAGGTCAGTCTCAATTTCCATATCAACCAGGAATCTGTTGCCCACAATATTTTCTTCCCTGTAACATCCGTGATAGGAATAAAACTCCATGTTTTCCATCTGTATAAGTCCCATAACCATATTTTAATTTGACCCGGGTTAAAATAAACAAAGAACCAAAATATAAAATATCGCTGTAAAATATTCGCTCTTTAGACAAATCGTTTTAATTTTGAAGGTTTGCAAAACTCCTAATATAACTGTATAATGGAAAAACCGGCGGAAAACGAAAAAACTAAAGGGAACTCCCGCTCCTTAAATTTTATTGAACAAATTATTGAGGAGGACATCAGAAACAATAAAAATGAAGGCCGTGTTCACACCAGATTCCCCCCCGAGCCTAACGGTTATCTTCATATCGGTCATGCAAAGTCTATTTGCCTTAATTTCGGTATTGCAGAAAAATATAACGGGCTTTGCAACCTGAGGTTTGACGACACCAATCCCCTGACCGAAAATGTCGAATTTGTGGATTCAATAAAGGAGGATGTCCGCTGGTTGGGTTACGACTGGGGAGACAGGCTTTATTTTGCATCAGATTACTTTGAGCGGTTTTATGAATTCGCTGTTTTTCTTATCAAAAAAGGTAAAGCCTATGTATGTGACCTCACCCCCGGGCAGATTGCCGAAGGCCGGGGCACTCCCACACGTCCGGGCAGGGAAAGTCCTTACCGCAACCGCAGTGTGGAAGAGAACCTTCGCCTTTTCTCTCAAATGCGGGAAGGTATGTATGGAAACGGGGAGAAAGTGCTGAGGGCAAAAATAGATATGGCTTCCCCCAACATGCATATGCGGGACCCGGTAATGTACAGGATAATACACACCGACCACCACAGAACGGGGAACAAATGGTGTATATATCCCACCTATGACTTTGCACACGGGCAAAGTGATTCAATTGAAAAAATAACCCACTCGTTATGCACCCTTGAGTTTGAAGTCCATCGCCCTCTTTACGACTGGTTCATAAAAGAACTGGAAATATTTCCAAGCAGGCAAATTGAATTTGCGCGCCTTGAGCTTAGCTACACAATTATGAGCAAGAGAAAATTGCTTCAGCTTGTAGAGGAAGGTTATGTTATGGGCTGGGACGATCCGAGAATGCCTACCATATGCGGCCTTCGCAGGCGCGGCTTTACCCCTGAGTCTATAAGAACTTTTTCCGAAAAGGTTGGCGTGGCAAAACGGGATAACATAATTGATGTTGCCCTGCTGGAGCACAGCATCCGGGAAGATCTCAATAAAAGGGCGCCCCGCATGATGACGGTCATCAACCCCGTGAAGCTTGTAATTACCAACTATCCGGAAGGGGAGACCGAAGAGGTTGAGGCGCCGCTTAATCCTGAAATGCCGGAAGCCGGAGAACGCAAATACAATTTTTCAAGGGAAGTATACATAGAAAGAGAGGATTTTATGGAAGAACCCCCCGGGAAATTTTTCCGGCTTGCACCCGGCAGGGAGGTTAGATTAAAATATGCATATATAATAAAATGCGAAGAAGTTGTTAAGAATGAATACGGTGAAATAACCGAAATCAGGTGTGTTTATGACCCTGAAACCCGCAGCGGAAGTTCCAAAAGCAACAGAAAAGTCAAAAGTGCCATTCACTGGGTCTCTGTTGATCATGCAAAGCCTGTTGAAATCAGGCTTTTTGACAGGCTCTTCAACAAGGAAGACCCGGATGATACCGAAGAAGGTAAAGATTTTAAAAGCAATATCAATCCGGAGTCACTTAAAGTGATGGAAGGCTATATTCCTTCAGGTACCGGCCCCTTTAAACCTCTTGAAAAGATCCAGTTTGAAAGGCTCGGATATTTTTGCGCAGACCCTGACTCAACAAGGGAGAAACCGGTTTTCAACCGCACAGCTACGCTGAAAGATACATGGGCAAAAATCAAAAACAAAGGCTGACGGCTGAGGCTGCAAAATAAAGAAATATTTATACGTGGCTCATTTGTTTATCAGTCCATCGCCAAAGTGGTGCGGCTTTTTTTTCATTAAATAAATTATATTTTTGTCCAGCAACTTTAAAAATTACCCAAAAGAAGGAATAATTATGAAGAAAGGTGCCAAAAGCAGATTATTCAACATGTTATCGGATTCGGAACTGGAAAAGATACATCAGGGATCTTTATTGCTGCTTGAGAAAGAGGGCATTTACAGTGAATCGGATCTAATCATGGATGTTTTTAAAAAGGGGGGGGCAAATGTTGACACTTCTGCCAGGGTTATAAAAATACCCCGAAATATGGTGGAGGAGTCGATAAAATCAGCACCATCTTCATTTGTCCTCCACGGAAGGGATCCCGGCATGGATATTCTTCTTGAGCCGGAGAGGATTTATTTTGGAATGGGAGGCTCTCCCGAGCCTTTTATATGGGATTATAACGAAGGTCAAAAGCGTACCCCCACGAAAAAGGACATGGAAGAGTGCACAAAACTTGGTGAGGCTTTGTCCAACATAGATTTCGTGGGAGCCATTTGTTCCGCCGGCGACAAACCTGAAGGAAAGCAGCTGTTTCACGAATATGACGCTCTGTTGCGTAACACATCAAAGCCATTATTGTACAGTGCCCCCAGCCGTTACCATGTTCAAAAGTTCATGGAAATGGCGGCAATAGCCAGCGGGGGCGAAGAAGAATTACGCAAAAGGCCGTCCATCGGTATTTTTACCGAAACCGTCTCACCGATGAAGGTAGCCAAATACAGTGACGGAACAATCGATGCGGCTCAGGCGGGAATTCCGGTGATCGTGGCCCTGGCCCCGATGATGGGTGCCACCAGTCCGGCAACAAAAGCAGGCACACTTGTGCAGGGCAATGCGGAAGCTTTATTCGGGGTTGTTCTTGCACAACTTGTAAAAAGCGGGGCACCTGTGATATATGGACCGGGAACGGGAACATTCGACATGTCAATATCGGAATACACCTACGCAAGTCCCGAACAAACCGCAGCACGTACCGTTGTTGCACAACTTGGCAAATTCTACAAGCTGCCAACCTATAATCTGGGCGGCGCGGCAGAGTCAAAAATGCCCGATGCTGAAGCGGGTGCGCAGGCCATGATGGGCATGCTAATGAATGCTCTTTCAGGAATAACTTTGACAAAGGTAATGGGAACACTTGCAAGTGGCATGTACGGATCAAAGGAGATGCTGGTAATATGCGACGAGATAGCGCATATGGTAAAGGAAGTATTAAAGGGGGTTACAGTCAATAACGAAACCCTCGCACTTGACGTTATCAGGAAAGTAGGGTTTCAGGGTAACTACCTTGAAGAAGACCATACTGCCGAAAATTTCAGAAAAGAGTTTTTTATTCCTGAGAATTTCAAAAGGCAATCTATATCAGCTTGGGAAAAGGAGGGTAAGAAAAGTATACTTGATGTTGCCAATGAGAAAGTCAGTGAAATTCTGGCCTCCTCAGAACCTGTAAGACTCCCGCAAAATGCAGACAAAGAGCTGGAAAAATCGCTCGCTGAAGCCGAAAAATTTATAGGCAAAAATTGACAAATAATTCCCCGTAACCGGAAAATTCATCCTAAAAGTAGAATTTTTTATAGGGCTCCGCAAGACACGGGTGGAAAAAATCACTGTTATGGCAAACAACAAATCATTCTCAGAGGATCTTGATAAAATAAGGGAAAAATCGCCCCTTGTGCACAGCATCACCAATTATGTGGTAATGAACTTCACCGCAAATACACTTCTGGCCATAGGAGCCTCTCCTGTAATGGCACATGCGCCTGAAGAGATGGAGGAGATGGTATCGATCTCCTCGGCGCTGGTTCTCAATATCGGCACACTGAGCAACAAATGGATCGAATCAATGCATATTGCAGGTAAAACGGCAAAAAAACAGGGCAAACCGGTTGTTCTGGATCCTGTCGGTGCCGGAGCCACTTCAATGAGAACCAGATCAGCCCACGAATTACTGGATGAGATAAAACCTGAAATAATACGCGGCAATGCATCAGAGATATTAGCGGTTGCAAAATCGAGAGTATCCACTAAAGGTGTGGAAAGCACACTGGATGCTGAAGAAGCTGTAGAAATTGCAAAAGAGCTTGCAGCAAAAACAGGATCGGTAATTAGTATAAGCGGTAAAACGGACTTCATAACCGACGGAGAAAATATTGAAACGGTTGAAGGGGGAGATCCTCTTATGGGAAGGATAACAGGAACGGGGTGTGCGGCAAGCGTTTTGACCGCCGCTTTCGCTTCGGTCAACAAAAACTACTTCATGGCTGCCACAAAGGCAATGATGGCAATGGGTGCCGCAGGTGAGGCAGCGGCAAGAGAAGCCGATGCACCCGGAACATTCCAGATTAAATTTATAGATGCTCTTTACAAATTAGACCTTTAAAAGTGGATAAAACACCAAAATTAAATCTGGGTCTTTATCTTGTAACTGACAGTGGACTGACCATGGGCAGACCGCTTGTTGAAATTGTTGAAAAAGCGGTCAGGGGGGGAGCAACCATCGTTCAGCTGAGGGAAAAGAATCTCACCACTGCAGATTATATTAAAAGGGCCAAGGAATTGAAAAAGGTGCTGCTTAAATATAAAGTGCCGCTTTTAATAAACGACAGAACAGATGTGGCACTGGCTTCTCAAGCCGACGGTGTGCATCTCGGGCAGAACGACATGCCTTGCCAAATGGCACGCAATATTCTCGGACCTGATAAGATAATCGGATTATCCGTTGAAAATTTTGACCAAACAGAAGAGGCCAACAACCTTGACATAAATTATATTGCAGTAAGCCCGGTTTTTACAACTTCAACAAAACGGGAGCTGACAAGCGGATTGGGACTTGAAGGGGTAAGAAGGATAAGCGAAATATCCCGTCACCCTGTCGTTGGAATCGGCAGTATAAAAGAGCACAATGCTGCAGCTGTTATTAAAGCCGGAGCAAGTGGTATAGCGGTTGTCTCAGCTCTTTGCTCGGCTGAGGATCCTGAAAAAGAAGCACAAAAATTAATTGAGCAGGTAAAATTGAAATAAAAAAATTGATCATGTACAGGCACTTTAAGAAAGCATTGACCGTTGCCGGATCCGACAGCGGTGGGGGTGCAGGTATACAGGCCGATCTTAAAACTTTTTCAGCTAACGGGGTATACGGAATGACGGCCATTACCGCGATAACAGCCCAAAACACAAAAGGCGTGGAAGAGATCCACCCTGTGCCTTCTAGTATAATTGAAAAACAGATCAGTGCAGTAATTGAGGATATTGGAACAGACGCGTTAAAGATCGGGATGCTGCACAACTGTGAAACCATTAAAACTGTGGTTGCAATGGTTAAAAAATACAAGCTGAAAAATATAGTTGTAGATCCTGTAATGACAGCCGCTTCAGGTGACAAACTTTTACGCGATGAAGCAATTTCTACACTCACCCAAAAACTTTTGCCTGCAGCCACTGTTATTACACCAAATATTTTTGAAGCTGAAATAATACTTGACAGGAAAATTCAAAGCAAAGAAGAATTCATAAAAGCTGCCGTAGAACTTTCCACTACCGGTGCCAGCGCAATTCTTCTCAAATCCGGTCATTTTGACGAGAACAAAGATCTCAGCGATATACTGTTTATCCCCGAAACAAATGAATATACAGAAATATCCAACAAACGGATAAATACTACAAATACACACGGTACCGGATGCACCCTTTCTTCTGCAATTGCAGCCTGCCTTGCCCACGGCGATACAATAGTAAAAGCGGTAAAAACTGCAATTGAATATACCCACAGGGCAATTGAAAAAGGAGCCGGGTACAAAACGGGTCGTGGCAGCGGACCCGTTCACCATTTCCATAAATTCTGGGATTGACTCCTGTTTGAACCCCCATCAGCCTTTGGCAGAAAAAATATGATGAACAAACATGGGGTTCCAAACGGTGGGGGTATCAAGCAGCAACAAAATTAATGATCCCCGCAATTAAATAATTTTCTGAAATTTGCGTTTGACTTAATAGTAATATTTCACAGAATAACCGGCAGAGAGTTATGACTATCCTTGGAGAAATAATTAAAAAAACACTTGAGCTGTCAAATAATATAAAAACCAATCCCAACCCTGCAGAGGCACAACGGCAGGTGCTTGCCGATCTGCTGAACAAGGCCAAAAACACTTCATTTGGCAAAGCACACAATTTTAAGGAAATACTCTCGGATGAAAATAAGCAAGCAGCTTTTGCATCATCGGTTCCCTATTACGATTATGATAAAATTTACAGCCGGTGGTGGGAAAATGTGTTCCACGGAGAAGAGAACATAACATGGCCCGGTAAGCCGGGATTTTTTGCACTCAGCAGCGGCACCACGAGCAACACAAAATATATCCCGGTCACAGATGAAATGCTCACCTCCATAAGAAATGCAGGCATCCGTAAGGTATTAAGCCTGGCCGAATTTAACCTCCCTCCCTCTTTTTTTGAAAAAGAGGTCCTTATGCTGGGAAGCAGCACAGACTTAAAAGAAGTTAACGGACACCTCGAGGGGGAGATAAGCGGTATCGGTGCATATAATATACCGTTCTGGTTCAGGCGCTACTGCAAGCCGGGGCCTGAAATTTCCTCAATAAATGACTGGGATGAAAGAGTAAGGCAGATAGCCATTAAAGCCCCTGAATGGGATATAGGCGGATTATCGGGCATACCCTCATGGATTGAGCTTATGCTTAAAAGAATAATAGATTATCACAACTTAAATAATATTCATGAAATATGGCCCAATCTGGAAGTTTATACCTCGGGGGGAGTAGCTTTTGAACCTTACAAAAAAAGTTTCAGTCAGATAACGGGCAGACCGATAACTGTTCTTGATACATACCTTGCCTCGGAAGGGTATATTGCCACGCAACTGAGAAAGGAAACAGACGCAATGACCCTCCTTGTTGACAACGGAATATATTTTGAATTTGTCAGGCTTATCCCTGAAAATATAACCGAGGACGGGAACGTTTCCCCCGGGGCAAAATCAGTTACAATCGAGGAAGTTGAAGAAGAAGTTGACTATGTTCTTATCATAAGTACCGTATCGGGGGCATGGCGTTACATGATAGGCGACACGGTAAAATTCACCGACAAGGAAAAGGCTGAAATAAAGCTGACAGGCAGGACAAAATATTTTTTGAACATCGTGGGGTCACAGCTTTCAGAAATTCAAATGGTCAAAGCATTGGAAAAACTGGAGTCCAACTACGGAACAAATATACAGGAATTCACAGTCAGCGCCGTAAGATGTAATGAGGGATATATCCACCGCTGGTACCTTGGATGCAAAGATGTTTTGAATATTGAGGAAAAAGAGGTGGCAAGCCAACTGGACAAAATGCTGCAGGAGATGAACAAAAATTACAAGGTTGCCCGCACCAAGGCACTCAAAGATGTGGAAGTTAAAATCATTCCCGTCAAGATATTTTACGACTGGGCGGAAGTTCTTAATAAGAAAGGGGGGCAAACAAAAGTTCCAAGGGTTATGATGGAAAATCTTTTCAGGCAGTGGGAAGATTTTGTAAACAACAACCGTTATCTCTCTGCCTGATCAAACATGACACAAACGGGAATTATACCGGCCGTTTTTGTCTCTTTTATTTTTTCTTTGTAGTTTACCGGCCTCAAAAATTTATTCACCAAAAATAATTGAAATGGCCTCTGAAAAAAAATTGATAGGAATTGTTGGAGGTATGGGCCCGAGTGCCGGAATTGACATTTCCTACAAAATAGTGGATCAGACAATTGCATCGAAAGACCAGGAACACCTGCCACAGATCCTATATTCCGAACCAGAGATAATAGGCGACCGCACGGAATACATTATGGGCAGAATCAGTGAAAACCCTGCCTACAACATTGCAAAAATTTTGTTGAAACTGGAATCGGCCGGTGCCGGCATAGCCTGTTTGGCGTGCAATTCAGCACATGCTCCGCAAATATTCGACGTAATTACAGGGGAGCTTTCAAAAAACAACTCATCAATATGGCTGCTGCATATTATAGATGAGGTGGGCAAATTCATAAAACATCATTACCCGGCGGTAGAAAAAGTGGGAATACTGGGCACAAGCGGAACTTACAAAACTAATCAATACTCCAGAATAGAAGGTTTTGGCCTTGAAACCGTTAATGTTTCTCCCGAGGAGCAAACAAAAGTACACAATTCGATCTATCATCCCGAATACGGAATTAAAACACTGGGCGGTACGGTATCTGAAAAATCAAGGCATTTGCTTACCGATGCAGCCGGCTGGCTCAAAGAAAAAGGGGCCGGGGCAATTGTGCTGGGCTGCACAGAGCTGCCCCTCGCCTTCAGTGACAAATCTTACAAGGGGATGCCCCTGATTGACGCCTCACTTGTACTGGCCAGAGCACTTATCCATGCACATTCCCCCGGCAAACTCAAGCCCTGGAAAGAGTAACCCTGATATCACCCCAGTTTTTTTACCGCCTCTTCTATTCTTGCCAGAGTTTCCTGTTTTCCCAGAAGCTCTGCTATAGTAAACAGGTCGGGGCCCTTGCTTTCACCCACAAGTGCAAGCCGCAGGGGGATCATAACCCTTCCCTTACCCACATCGTTTTGTTCAATATATGATTTGACAGCCGTTTCGGCCACGGAAGCCTCAAAAGGCTCAACGCCGCTCAAAACATCAGCTACCTGGCGAAGAAGAGATGGAGTATCCTCCTTCCACTTTTTTTTCACAACCTTCGGGTCATAATTTTCGGGACGCACAAAAAAGAAATAAGACTCAACCCACAACTCATGAACAAAGCTGACCCTTTCCTTTATCAGCTTCACTATATTTTGGGCCTTCTCAAGGGAAACTTCTATCCTTTTTTCCTTAAGCACATCCATATAAAGCTCTGCCAGCTCCCGATCAGGCTTCATCATAAGATGCTTGTGGTTATACCACCGGGCTTTTTCAGGGTCAAAACGTGCTCCCGATTTAATAACCCTTTCAAGAGAGAACTCTTCTATAAGCTCCTGCATTGAAAATATTTCCCTGTCGGTACCGGGATTCCATCCCAGCATTGCCAATATATTGACAAAAGCTTCGGGAAAAAATCCCTCCTCACGGTAGCCAGCGTATAACTCCCCGGTATCGGGATCCTTCCATTCAAGAGGAAATACAGGGAAACCAAGCCTTTCGCCGTCACGCTTGCTTAATTTTCCCTGACCTTCGGGTTTTAACAGAAGGGAAAGATGTGCAAATTCGGGCATCTGTGATCCCCACCCCAAACTGCGGTAAAGCAATATGTGAAGAGGCAGAGAGGGCAACCACTCCTCACCCCTGATAACATGGGAGATCTTCATAAGATGGTCATCCACAACATTTGCCAGATGGTAAGTGGGCATACCATCGGATTTGAACAATACCTTGTCATCAAGGGTAGAGGTATTAACCTCCATTTTTCCGCGGATCTTATCGGTGAAAACAACATTTTCATTTTCCGGCATTTTAAACCTTATAACAAAAGGTTCTCCGCTTGTAAGTCTGCATTTGACCTCCCCTTCGGAAAGAGTCAAAGAATTTGAGAGGTTTTTCCTGGTGGCGGCATCATACTGAAATGCTCCTTTTTTGTCCCTCTCGTATTCATTTCGCAGTTGCTCAAGCTCTTCAGAGGTGTCAAAAGCGTAATAGGCATGACCACTTTCGATCAGTTGCATAGCATATTCCCTGTAGATCTCTCCCCTTTCCGACTGGCGGTATGGCTCAAAGGGGCCTCCCACAGGCACTCCCTCATCTATTTCTATACCGCACCATTTTAAAGACTCGGTAATATATTCCTCTGCTCCCTGCACACAACGATCCCTGTCGGTATCTTCAACTCGTAAAATAAAGATGCCATTGTTTTTTCGTGCAAACAAGTAATTAAACAAAGCTGTGCGGACACCTCCCATGTGCAGGGGGCCTGTGGGACTGGGTGCAAAACGCACCCTCACCTTTTTATTAGCCATGTGAGAAAAATTTTTATATCAATCCTTTTTCATGCTTTTCACCGATCACCTTGAGCATATCGCTTGTCATTGCATCCAGGTCATATTCGTGCTTCCACCCCCACTCTTCACGCGCTGCGCTATCGTCTATTGAATTTGGCCATGAATCGGCAATTTCCTGACGATAATCCGGCTCATAGGAGATTTCAAATTCAGGAATATGTTTTTTTATCGACTCTGCAAGTTCGCCAACACTGAAACTCAAAGCACCCACATTGAAATCACTGTGATGCTTAAGTTGTGAAAAATCTGCCTGCATCAGATCAATTGTGGCCTTAAGGCAATCGGGCATGTACATCATGGGCAGGCGTGTGTCTTCCCTGACAAAACAAGTGTATTTTTTATTCTTGACTGCTTCATAGTAAATGGCAACAGCATAATCTGTTGTTCCCCCGCCGGGAAGTGTCTCATTACTGATAATGCCGGGATAACGCAATCCCCGAACATCAAGACCGTATCGCTTAACGTAATAATCTCCCAGCAGTTCGCCGGCAACCTTTGTAACACCGTACATGGTTGTTGGTTTGAGAACTGTTTCCTGGGGAGTATTGTCAGCCGGAGTGGATGGACCGAACACGGCAATTGAACTTGGCACCAACACCTGCTTCATATTGAACTCCCTTGCTACTTCAAGCACATTTATCAAACCGTTCATATTCACATCCCATGCCAGCATTGGGTTTTTTTCACCTGTTGCCGAGAGAATTGCAGCCATATTTACAATAGCATCCACATTATGTTTTTTCACAACTGAAACGAAATTTTCTCTCTCAAGGGCGTCAACGACTTCAACCGGGCCCGTTTCTGCAAGTTTTTCGGAAGGTTTGGTTTTTCTTATTCCGGCAATAACATTTTCCCCGCCATAAATTTCGCGAAGGGAAAGGGTCAGCTCCGAACCTATCTGACCAGCTGAACCGATTACTAAGATTTTCTTCATTTTAAAGTGGAATTTTTGGATTTATGTTAAAAAGCGATTTTATTTTTTTAGCTCTCAAAAATATATAAAAAATTGCGGCTAAATTATGAGAAAAATCCTGATTTTCGGTCAGGACAAAATTCAGGAACTATTCTAAAAGCAATATTCCGGCTCACCTGTGGATAGTGTTTCAGCAATTTTTCGCAATATCTCAAAAATGAATTACAGTAACAAACTTGCTTACAGTTAAAAAGTATGGATTAGCAGACAAAAATATTATATTTGTAAATTCCTTGAAAAATTATTGTAACTCCACGAGAAAATAAATTACAAAAATTCATACCGATAACCTAAAAATCATCAAAACCTATGTACGGAAAAATACAGAAACATCTTCAGAAGGAACTTGAAAGCATCAAGGAAGCAGGACTGTTCAAGGAGGAACGTATAATTACCTCTCCTCAGGGTGCTGAAATTGAGCTGGACACCGGCGAAAAAGTATTAAATTTTTGTGCCAACAATTACCTGGGTCTTTCAAACCATCCCAGCCTGATAGAGGCTGCAAAAGAAGGGCTTGATACACGCGGTTACGGATTGTCTTCAGTACGCTTTATATGCGGCACACAGGATTTGCACAAAAAACTCGAAAAAAAGATAGCTGAATTTTTCGGAACTGAAGACTCGATACTCTATGCCGCCTGCTTCGATGCCAACGGAGGTGTGTTTGAGCCCCTTCTTACCAGTGAAGACGCCATAATTTCCGATTCGCTCAATCATGCTTCCATAATTGACGGGGTAAGGCTTTGCAAAGCCCAAAGGTACCGCTACAAAAATGCGGATATGGCAGACCTGGAAGAAAAACTGAAAATAGCGCAGGATCAGCGTTTCCGGGTAATAGTAACCGATGCGGTTTTCTCAATGGACGGAAATGTGGCTCCCATGGACAAGATACTGGAGCTTGCCGAAAAATACGACGCGCTGGTCATGATCGACGAGGCTCACTCTGCAGGTGTTGTAGGTAAAACAGGGCGCGGAATTACTGAACTCTTTGACATCAGGGGAAAAGTTGAGATCATAACAGGTACACTTGGCAAATCCTTCGGCGGAGCCATAGGCGGTTTTACCACCGGAAAAAAAGAAATTATAGAGTTGCTTCGCCAGAGGTCCCGTCCTTATCTCTTTTCCAATTCTCTGCCTCCGGCAGTTGTCAATGCAGGCATAAAAATGTTCGACATGATGGCCGAGACTCATGAGCTCCAGGATAAGCTTCACGACAACACCAGGTATTTCATGGACAAAATGAAAAATGCCGGTTTTGACATTAAGCCCACCCAGTCGGCTATCATTGCAGTTATGCTCTGCGACGCAAAACTCTCACAGGATTTTGCAGCCAGAATGCTGGAGGAAGGGATCTATGTAATAGGATTTTACTACCCGGTGGTTCCCAAGGGAGAAGCCCGTATCAGGGTGCAGATTTCCGCAGCTCACGAAAAGGAGCATATTGACAAATGCATAGATGCATTCATAAAGGTGGGAAAAGACTTGTACCTGATTAAATAAAATGCCGGATTTGTCTTTTCAGGGTATTTAATGTAAGGGGCTAAAACAGCCCCTTTTTTAATTGCATTCCCCTCAAAGCCCTGTTCACATGTTTGGTCTACCCGCACTTGGAATTTCCGCAATTCTGGCATGTAAGACAACCCTCCTGATAAATAAGCGAATCCGAGCCGCACTCTTCACAGGCTGTTCCTTTCTTGGGTTTTGTGCCGTTTGGGATATATTGCTTTAGCGTTCTTTCCACACCCTTTTTCCAGGTATTTATATTTTCACTGTCAAGCTGAAGTGAGGAAACCAGGTTTACAGCATCGGGTATAGGCATTCCATAGCGGAGAACACCGGAAATAAGCTTAGCATAATTCCAGAACTGAGGATCAAACAGACGAGACAACCCCTCAAAAGTGTTTCTGTAGCCGTGCTTGTCAATATATTGAAAATCGTAGCGTTTAGAACCGTCTTCCAGATGGTTCTTTATAATAAAACCTTTTTTAATGGTTTTGGGCACCGGCAAAACATCATCTTCCTCCCTTCCGGTGAATATCTCATATGGCCGTCCGTCAAGCTTGCCGACAAAAGCTATCCATTTTTCGTCATTATTCATAAAGCGCACTACGTCGGCTTCAAGTATTTTGGGGCGTTTTTTGGGTGTGAGAGAGGAGGCTCCCTCTTGAGCCGAAAGCAGAACACCGGAACGGGATCCCTCCCGGTAGACCGTTACTCCCTTACAACCGCTTTCCCAGGCGGTAATATAAAGCTCTTCGACTACTTCTTCTTTAACTTTTGAAGGCAGGTTAACCGTAACACTTATTGAATGGTCAACCCATTTTTGTATCCTACCCTGCATTTTCACCTTGCTCACCCAGTCAACATCATTTGATGCAGCCTTGTGATAGGGCGACTTGCCTATCAGCTCACCTATCGCCTCGTCACCGTAAGTTTTAACCTCATCAACATCGTAACCGTTCACCTCTAGCCAGGCAATAAATTTATGGTGAAACACATTGTACTCTTCCCATGAATCACCGACCTCATCTGTAAAAGTGATATTTGCATTTTTGTCACCGGGGTTTACCTTTCTGCGGCGCTTATAAACGGGCATAAATACAGGCTCAATTCCTGAGGTTGTTTGTGTCATAAGACTCGTAGTACCGGTGGGCGCTACAGTAAGCAATGCAATATTGCGGCGCCCGTAGCGCATCATATCGTTGTAAAGCTTCTCATCCTCATCTTTCAGCCTTAAAATAAAGGGATTGTTTTCTTCACGGCTGGCTTCAAAAACGGGGAAGGGGCCGCGTTCTCTTGCCATATTCACAGAAGAGCGGTACGCCTCAAGTGCAGTAATTTTATGGATCTCTTCAGAAAAATCAACAGCATTTTCAGTGCCATAGGTCAGGTTAAGAGCAGCAAGCATATCTCCCTCACCCGTTATTCCCACACCGGTCCTCCTCGCCCTTTCGGTCTTGGATCTTATTTTTTCCCAAAGCTCCCGCTCGACACGTTTAATTTCCTGTTCCTCAGGATCTGAGGTCACTTTTTCCAGTATGGCATCTATCTTTTCAATTTCCAGGTCAATTATATCATCCATTATTCTTTGTGCATAACCTACATGTTCCCTGAACAGCTCGAAGTTGAATCTTGCATTTTCAGTGAAAGGTTCTTCAACATAGCTGTAAAGATTAATTGCCAGCAACCTGCAACTGTCGTAGGGACAAAGAGGAATTTCCCCGCACGGGTTGGTGGAAACGGTCATGTAGCCCAGATCGGCATAACAATCGGGAACAGACTCGCCGATCACGGTATCCCAGAACAGAATCCCCGGTTCGGCAGATTTCCATGCGTTATGAACAATTTTTGACCAAAGCTTGCGTGCGTCAATTTCTTTTGTTACCCTGGGATTATCCGAATCTACAGGAAACTTTTGTAAATATGTTTTGTTCTCACGTACCGCCCTCATAAAATCATTATCAATCTTGACCGAAACATTTGCTCCGGTCACTTTGCCGGGTTTCATTTTGGCATCGATAAAATCTCCTGCATCGGGATGTTTTACAGATATAGTCAGCATAAGGGCTCCGCGCCTTCCGTCCTGGGCAACCTCACGCGTAGAGTTGGAGTAGCGCTCCATAAAAGGGACCACACCCGTGGAAGTAAGTGCACTGTTCAGGACCTGGCTTCCGGAAGGTCTTATATGAGACAAATCGTGCCCCACTCCGCCACGACGTTTCATAAGCTGAACCTGCTCCTCGTCGATCTTCAATATACCACCGTAGGAATCGGCCGGCTTATCACTTCCTATAACGAAACAATTTGACAGGGAAGCTATCTGAAATTCATTTCCTATCCCTGTCATGGGGCCTCCCTGGGGGATTATATACTTAAAATCCTTCAGCAGCCCGTAAATATCATCCTCATCGAGAGGATTCGGGTATTTTCTTTCAATGCGCGCTATTTCAGAGGCAATACGGCGATGCATATCATCAGGGGTCAGTTCGTAAATATTCCCCTTTGAATCCTTCAAAGAATATTTTGACAACCAAACCCTTGCGGCAAGCTCATCCCCGCCGAAATACGCGCAGGTTTTCTCAAAAACCTCATTTTCGGTGTAACACCTCGGCTCAACCTGAGGCCTTTTTCTCTCTCCGGTTTGCGATGTCTTTTTATTGACTGTCATTTCCCCTGTATGCATTATCTAAGAATTTTAAAACGTGGTATAATTACGAAAATTATAAGTGCGGTATTTTGTTGCATTCCGTTATCAAAGTTAAATAATGAAATAAATTTAAGCTTCAATTTTCGCCCCTATTTATTAACAGCAAATTGTTAAAAACAAGTTAGGTGCCGGAATCGGGAAATATGGTATCTGTGATAATTTTTGTAGCTCCTTCCCCGGACTGAACGAAGGACCTTGATATTTCAGAAGCCTTATTTAAGGCAGTTCTGTCACTGAAAAATTTATCAAGCAAACTTTTCAGCTCTGCGGAATTATTTACCGGGAAAGCTCCTCCCAGCCTGGCAAGTTCAACAGCTTCTGCAAACTTCCCGTAGGATGGTCCGAATATAACAGGCATTCCATAAACGGCAGCTTCAAGAATATTGTGGATTCCTATGCCGAAACCTCCACCCACGTAGGCAACCTGGCCATACTTATAAAGGAAGGAGAGCATGCCTACACTGTCAACTATAAGTACACTATAGCTCTTTGCTGTATCTTTCCGCGCATGGCTAAACCTTGCAAAAGGTTTCTTTAGCCTTTTTTCAATTCTTTCAATATTTTCAGCACTCGTTTCGTGAGGGGCAATAATAAATCCGGTTTCATCATCCGAATTATTAATATACCCGACAAGCATCTCCTCGTCAGCGCGCCACGTACTGCCTGCCACCAGAACATTTTTGCCGGCTGAAAAAGCCCTGGCAAGGGGGATCTCCTCAGACTTAGACGCTATGGCACTAACCCTGTCAAAACGAGTATCGCCGCAAACGGTTACCCTTTCAATGCCCTTGTCTTTTAACAGCTTTTCAGATGCTGTATTTTGTACGAACAAATGTGTAAACATCTTCAGTATATTGCGAAACCAACCTCCCCAGCTCCTGAAAAAAACCTGGGATGGTCTGAAAACTGCAGAAACAAGGTAAACCGGAATATTTCTCGAATAAAGCTCACGAATGAAAAAGTACCAGAATTCATATTTAACAAATACTGCCACATCAGGTTTGAAATGATCAATGAACCTTTTGGCGGAAGATTCCGAATCAAGGGGAAGATAATAAACATAATCGGCCAAAGGGTAATTTTTCCTTACCTCGTAACCCGAGGGAGAAAAAAATGTCAGCAAAACTTCATAATCTTTCCTTCTTTTTTTTACATCCTCTATAACTGGTCTGCCCTGTTCAAACTCCCCCAGTGAGGAGCAATGAATCCAAATAATTTTTTTATCACCGAGCCTGCAGCTCTCTATTCTTTCCATGAGCCGCTTTCTGCCCTTTACCCATAGACGCGCTTTGACGTTAAACAAAGATGCTCCGATGAGAGCAAAACGAAAAAGAGCTATAAATAAGCGGTAGAAAAATGTCATTATTACTTCAGGATAATATTAAGTGAGCGCAAAGGTAAAAGCAATTATCTTAAAAGATAAAAGTTCACGGCCAAAAATAGATCAATTAACGACCAGTTTGGCCGGACCCGCAGCAGTAACATTTTTAAAAACAGAACCTTAACTTCGCATGATAATGCAGAGAATTTCAGAATGCGGCAAGAAGCAAGTCTATATCCCTCGAAGGGATATCAAAAAAATTACCAATGGAAGAGTTGGTAAGAAGGCCGTTGTAAATATAAATGCTTTTCCGCAGGCCCATATTATCCATAATTAATTGCTTTATCCCTCCCGATTCACCAATTGCAAGCAAAAGGGGAGCGAAAATATTACTGAGTGCAATTGAAGCTGTCCTGGCTACCCTGGAGGGTATATTTGGCACACCATAATGAATTACCCCATGTTTTACAAAAACCGGTGAACTGTGGCTCCGGGGTTCGGAAGTCTCAATACATCCACCCTGATCAATACTAAGATCCACAATCACTGAACCGTTTTTCATTTCTTTTACCATCTCCTCGGTAATATAGTATACCGATCTTTCATTGTTCACCTCTATTGCATCTATGAGAACATCGGCAGACTTCAGAGCCTTTCTCATTACCCTGGGATGAAAAACTGAGGTGTAAAGACGATGGCCTATAATATTTTGCAGATTCCTGAGGCGATCAACCGAATGATCGAAAACCTTTACAAAGGCTCCCATCCCTAAAGCGGCACGAACTGCAAACTCAGCAGCGGTGCCTGCTCCCAGAATAACAACTTCGGTAGGGGTAATCCCTGTTATTCCCCCCACCATAATACCTTTGCCTTTATTTTGGTTGGACAAATACTCGGCTGCTATCAAAATAGAAGCACTTCCGGCTATTTCACTCATAGAGCGTATCACCGGAAAGGTATTGTCATTATTTTGGAGAAGCTCAAAGGATATACAGGTAGCCCTGTTTTTCATAAGTGACCTGAAAAAAGCAGCACCCTGCTGCCTGTAAAGCATCGATGAGATCAGTAGCTGGCCGCTTTTCATAGCCTGCAGCTCTTCTTCAAGGGGAGGGGCAATTTTCAGTACAACATCGCTTCGCTTGAAAACCTCATCATGGTTATTTGTAATAAACCCGCCGCATTCGCTGTAATCAGTATCTTCGTAGTTAGCCCCCTTTCCCGCACCGCTTTCAACAATAACCTCATGATTGTTGTTCACAAGCAGCTCAACAGCTTCGGGTGTAAGACCCAAACGGCTTTCATCTCCATGCATTTCCCTGGGCAATCCTATTACAAGATGCCTGCCTTTGCGGGTCACCTCCAGCATCTCTTCTTTGGGAAGCAATCCTCCTTTTCCCATAGACCAGGAATGGGGAATTTTTTGTTCAGTCATCTGTGTACATTTTTGTTATGATCCTCAAAACCGGTTAGGCAAATTAAGGAAAAAAAATACACTTAAAAATCCAAATTGAAAATTTAGCGCCGGGATTCACCCGGTCTTTGAACAAAGGCTACTCAATCGTGGCCAATTTGGTTTAACTCCACCCTTGA
>Ga0207421_10001083_pt1 | contig 35429 bp, 35 predicted proteins | sample SodLakKL_010_SED_4_FD_187542 | JGI IMG/M metagenome (GOLD analysis project Ga0207421, IMG submission 187542) | Alkaline sediment microbial communities from Lake Tanatar, Kulunda Steppe, Russia - 8KL_010_SED (SPAdes) (version 2) | ecosystem: Environmental > Aquatic > Non-marine Saline and...
GACTGTGACCGCTGTGGATACCGCTGGTTTCCAGCGTGTATCTGCAAGTCACGTCGTGGAAGCAGGAAGCCCCGAGGCTTGACCTCGGGGTGATTCACCCTACGACTCACCGTCGACTGGCTTTCTGGTCTGTTCGGGATGCTTAATAAAGACGTTCGTGTGGGCGGCCACATCGTCGGTGACCCAGGCGTTCGCCTCAATCGAGACGTGATCGCCAACCGAGATTGGCCCCAGAATCTTGGCTCCAGCGCCGATAACGACGTTGTTGCCGATATCCGGATGGCGTTTGTACCCTTTTTTCAGCATCTGCTCGTCGTCTTCGGCCTCCTCGAAATGCAGCGCCCCGAGAGTGACCTCTTGATAGAGTCGCACCCAGTCGCCAATCGTCACTGTCTCACCAATAACGACGCCACTGCCGTGGTCGATAAACACGTACTCGCCAATGTCTGCGCCGGGATGGATGTCGATTCCGGTGGCGGTTTTGGCGGCTTCGGCCAGCTCGCGGGCGTAGGCCTGCTGTGACTGTTTATACAGTACGTGAGCCACGCGGTGGACCATCATTGCATGCACGCCAGGATATGCCCGGATAACTTCTACGTAGCTCGTTGCCGCCGGATCGCCCTTGTATGCGGCTTCGACATCCTGTTTGAGTTGCTGACGGATCGCTGGCAGCGCATCGATCACGGCGTCGACGGGTTCTGAGAGACACTCGGGGGCGTAGGGTTCGATCCCGCGGCAGAACTGATCGCCGAGTTCTTCTATCATCTCACGGAGTGCAGTTTCATCCTCAACGATTTCGGGTGCGTTCCAGCAGCCCGGAAACAGGAGTTTACGAAGCAGTTGGGTCTCGCGTATCACTGTCTCGCGTTCGGGAAAGTTCGGCGATTCGTGGGTCCGAAACTGTGGGTCGTCGGCCGCATATGACGCAAAGAGCTCGGTGTGTGCCGAGCCGCTGTAGGTGTAGCCCATCTTGCTACGCCTATTGGCCACACCGATATAAGTCGCCGTACTGCCGTCGACGCTGAAAGCGACTGAATCAACGCTGAAAAAAGAATCGACGGCGCAAACAGCGTCCGTCGGGAGTGTGGAAAACGGTCAGTTGTGGGCAGTCGGGTTTATCGCCGTCTTGTGCCCACTGGGGGATCCTGTTCGTTAGACCGCCTCCGTGCCGTCTTCGCCGGTTCGAACCTGTACTGCGTTTTCGACATCCATCACGAAGATCTTGCCGTCGCCCGGCTCGCCGGTGTTGGCTGCCTCGCGGATCGCTTCGACAACGTCCTCGGCAGGAATGTCGGCAACAACGCACTCGATTTTGACTTTTTGATGCAGGTCGACAGTGTACTCTTCACCACGCCAGCTGCCCTTTTTAGCAGGCTGGCTGCCGCGACCTGAGACGTTGGTGACTGTCAACGAAGGCGCGCCGACTTCGGCGAGTGCCTGTTTAACGGCCCCGAGTTTTTCTGGGCGGATCACCGAGATGATCATTTTAAGCTCAGCGTCTTCGCCGCCGTCGGTTCGGATTTCGCGGCCGCCGTCAGTGCGGATCTCGTATTCGTCGACGCTCATGTTGTCGCCGCCGTCAGTTGCGATGCGGTCGGTGCCGAACTCGGGGTAGGTTTCGACGCCGTGTTCGGCGATATCGAGGCCATCCTGTTCGTGTTCGGGCGTAACGCGTGCTTCGCCGATGGCTTTGAACGCACCCCAAACGGCTGCAGTTGCCGCAACTGTCCAGATGGTGATCACGGCAACACCGATAATCTGTGGGACGAACGCGCCAGCCTCAATCGAGAGAATGCCGCCGCCGATGATGCCGCCGCCGATGACGGTCGCACCGCCCGCGTTGGACCACAGTGGGTAGAGAATCAGTCCGAGCATCCCTGCGCTACCGTGGACCGGGAACACTGCACAGACGTCGTCGATTTTGAGTCGTTTTTCAACAAAGCGGAAGACGATCGGCAGCTGTGCGCCAGCAAGGAAGCCGATTGCGATTGCACCCATTGGCGTGATCAGGTCCGTTGGACCAGTGACGCCGACGAGGCCGGCCAGCATGCCGTTTGCGACGTACAGGGTGTCGACTTTGCCGTTGAAGTACAGTGAGGCTGTGGCCGCACCGATTGCACCGAGGCCCATACCGAGTGCGGTCACGATAGCGACGCTGCCGACGTAGGCAAAGTCACCGAGTGCGACAACCGAGCCGGCTTCGGCGGCACCATCGAAGTTAATCACGGTGGCCGCGGTGCCGACGTTGAAGCCGAACCAGCCGAAACACAGAATGAGCGTGCCAAGCACTGCAAACGTCATTGAGTGGCCGGGGATAACGTTAGCCGAACCGTCGGAGTTGTATTTATCCAACCGCGCACCGAGAATGTAGGCGGCCGTCAGGCCAGCCACGCCACCGACACCGTGGACAACCATTCCGCCGGCGAAATCAGCAAATCCGAGGCTTGCAAGAATCGGTTCGCCACCGGGGGCATACCACACCATTGCGGCGACAACCGGGTAGATCACTGCAGCCAACACGAAGGTGTAGGCGACGTACGCACGAAGCTTCGCACGGCCGGCGACTGCACCGGAAACAATGGTGGCAGCAGTCATGGCGAACACTGCACTGAACAGCCACATCGTCCAGTCGAACGATTCGCTACCGAACATTGTCAGCGGTGAGGACTCGCCGCCGCCGAGTGCCGCACCAACGTTGTTCGAGACGCCCATTCCGACAACGAAGAACACGCCAATCCCGACCGCCCAGGTTAGCATGTTTTTGGTGAGCTGGTTGGCGACGTTCTTCGACCGTACTTGGCCGGCCTCCAGCATGGCGAAGCCAGCGTGCATGAAGAAAATCAGGAACGTCACGGTCAACGCCCACATCAGGTTCATCCCAGTTGCGAGTGCTTCAATGTCGGCCACACTGATTTCGAGAACCAGACTCATTGGTCGACCTCCACACTACTACGACATTCAAGTGAACGTTCGTGTACGATTCGACTCGATTCCTTCTTGTTTGTGCTCTGAATCACGACTGATGCTCATGGAACGGATGTATATAATGATACCCGTTACCAATGCCAAAATTTGTGTGGTATTAATAGACAGGTGTCAAAAATACAGTCAAATATAATCTGTATAAGGTCATGCCCTTCGGTGTCTGACGACAATTCTTGCCGTACAACTGGACGAATGTCTTGGAAGAAAACGGAACTTTTCGCCGGTAGTTCGGCCGAACGCGACCGCGCACGCTGTCGGTCGCCAACACGTGGCTGTTATTCGGGTTTGAGACCTTCGCCTTTCACCCGCATGACACCTTCGCCATCCGCGAGGTTCGGTGCGTCGACCAGTCTGACGATGCGTTTGTCACCTTTCGACTTGCGAAGGTAGATTCGGAACGTCGAGGTGTGGCCCAGAATGTTGCCACCGATAGGCTGGGTTGGATCGCCGAAGTACGAATCGGGGTTGGCTGCAACCTGATTGGTCACGAGAATCGAGGTGTTAAACAGATCGCCGATTCGCATGAGGTCGTGGAGATGTTTGTTCAGTTTCTGCTGGCGTTCGGCCAACTCACCACGGCCGACGTACTCCGCACGGAAGTGCGCCGTCAGTGAGTCGACACACACGATTCGGACAGGCCACTCGGTTTCTTCGTGTTCGCCGGCGAGTTCTTTTGCTTTCTCTGCAAGCAGAATCTGGTGATTCGAGTTGAACGCTTTCGCAACGTGAATTTGATCGAGAAACGCGCCAACGAGTTCCTCCATTGTCTCTTCATTGTCGATCGAGCCCTCAATCTCGCGGTCTTCGAGCGTCGCTTCGAGAATCTCATCGTCGAGTCCCCGAACCATGTCGTCAATTCGCTCTGGCCGGAACGTATCTTCTGTGTCGATGAAAATACACGACCCGTGCAGCCCGCCGTGTTCGGGCGGCAGTTGGACGTTAACCGCCATCTGGTGGGTAACTTGGGATTTGCCTGCGCCGAACTCACCGTAGACTTCGGTGATCGATTGGGTTTCGATTCCCCCACCGAGCAGGTCGTCGACCTCCTCGATTTGCCAAGAGAGTTTCCCGATGGTTTCGCGGCGTTCGAGGACGGTCGCCCCAGTTTCAAAGCCACCGACGTCGGCGGCATCACGCGCGGCGTTGATAATGTCTGCAGCAGTAGAAGAGCCGATATCTGCGGTGTTCGACAACTCGCCGGGCGAGGCGACTGCGATTGACTGATAGCTTTCATAGCCTGCATCGATCAGTTTGTCAGCCGTCGCCGGTCCAACTCCGGGAAGGGTTTCGAGGTCGTCGTCTGCCATTGTACACCGAACTTTCGCTGTTTCGTACATAAACCCTCGTTAACTGCAGACTGAAAGTGAAACTGGCCGTCGACAGACTCGACTGATCGGTCAGTGCTGTACGTAAAACGTGGCGTCTGCTTACTCCCAAGGATACCCGCCGGGGCGGTCGGGCCACAGCGGATACCAGTAGCTTTCGTCGGCTTCGATCCCTAACTCGCCGTCAAGCACCGACTGGAGTTTGAACTCTGCCTGATTGTCGCGGTCGTGGTCGCCGTCCGGGACGAAGGGGTAGTAAGCTCCTCGCCGAAAGGAGTAGATCCAGTAGGCGTGGTCGGTCTCGCTGTTATCAAAGGCGAACACTGCGGCCAGCAACCGCGAGCCGTAGCCTTCATCAATGAACGTATCGGCCGCAAAATGGATCGAGGTGAGCATATCTTCGGGATCGCTGTCCTCCAAAATCACCCAGTTGTAGCCATGATCGTCCGACCGTTGGCGAAAGGTGGTGCCGGTTTCTTCTTCGCCGGCTTCAAGAATGGCTTCGACCTCCTCGACCATTGTGGCAAAATCCATACTGTCGACCGATGAAAAACAGAGGGCGGCCTTCCCGGAGTTCCGATATCCCAGATCGGCCTCCATCGTCACATAAGCGGTCGACATCCCGAACAGATCCTCGGGGTCGGCATCGCGGGTCGCATCTCGCTCAGCGCTGACGCCGAGAATCGAGCGAACCGTATCCATCAGTCCCATACCGACTGATTGGCAGCCACACCTAAAAGCCCCGCTGACTGTTCGCCGCTCGGGGGCCAACGTCACTGGGACTGTCGACGGAAACAATCGGTTTGTGCTTCCAAAGGTGGGCTTACCGCAACCGTCCGGTATGTAAACTGCTGTATGGTGTGTATACCCTTGTACGGCGCGACGAATCGCACTGATAATGTCAGTCGATCGGCTCTCACGCAGACGGGCACTGAGTGGGCTGTCGACGGTCGGGGCGGTGGCTGTTGTGGGCTGTCTCGGTGGCGGCACACAACTCACCCTTGGTGTGGGGCCAGCCGGCACGCGGAGTTATCAGGCGGCCCACGCGCTGGCGGTTGCGGCCGACAGACACAGCGAGCGGCTCTCGGTGCGAATCGAGTCGGTTGGCACCCCAAGCGAGCGACTGTACTCGCTTGCCGAAGGTGAGCTTACGGCCGCCGGCGTCGACAACACGACGCTGTACCGGGCCAGCGAGAATCACGGCGTTTTCGACCTCGATCCGATCGAACCGCTGCCACACCAAGGGTTCGCCTACGGCTACCGTGAACTGTACTGGATCGCCCCTGCGTCGGCGGCCCCCGACTCGACAGCAGCACTGACCAGCGATCAGGCGGTCCATCCCGGCCAGCCGGGCACGCCAAGCCGGCTGGTAACCGAACAGCTTCTCAGAGACGCCGGACTGTGGGATACCGTCGCCATCGACAACCGCCCACACGCCGAGTTGCCGACAGCCGTCGACGAGGGGACGGTCGACTGTCTGGTGGCGGTCCAACACAGCCACCAAACGCTGGCCGACTGGTCGGCGGCCGTCGATGAAGCAGTCGGCGACCAGCTTGCCGCGGTCTCTTTTGGCCCGTCGTTTCAGTCAGCTCTCGACGACGCACCGAACGCGCTCGCTCGTGAGATCGAGCCCGTCGGCTGGACAGCCACAACACTGACCGAGCCAGTTGACGGCTGGGCCGTCCCGATGCAGTGGCTCTGGTCGCCGTCGGCTGATTCCGACGCTGTCGCCGAACTCACGCGGCTCGCTCACGACCACTATGAGACGCTGGGTGAGATCGACCCGCTGGCACTCGGCGGCGAGCCCGAACAGTTGGCCGACAGCGTCGTCGACGGCTTGACAGTCCACGAGGGGGCGGCCGAAGCGTTCGGTGACCTCGGCAGTCAAAACAGCGACTGGACGGTGGACGATGCAGTCGACTGACGCTCACTCCGAGCCGACGACACTGACCCCCGAGACGGAAAGCGCGTTCAGCAACCGCCTTTCGACTGTTGGCTGGTCGGGTCTCCGCGTGAGCGTACTGTTGCTGTGGGTCGGCATCGGGAGCTACGCTTGGTTTCGCACGTTGCAACCACCTACATACGCCGTCAGCGTGATCGGAGCCGTTCTCGGATTACCGCTGGCTGCATCACTGTTCGGCCACACAACGCATGGCTGCCAGCACACGCCAGTCAGTCGAGTTTCACCGAACACCCGGCTCCTGCTGGGCGGTTGTCTGGTTGGGGTTGTCGCCGGAAGCCTCACTGTCGTGCGGTCGGTCGACCAGATCGGGGCCAGCCAGCCGACACTGTCGACACTCACTGTTGTTGGGGCTGGGCTGCTGTGTGGGGCGCTGCTGGTTGTAGCCGGTCGACAGTCAATCGCGCTGGCTGGGTTTGCCGGCGTTGCCGTCGCTGTTTCGTGGGCGAGCGCGCCGGATGTGGCCGTCGTTGAGACGGTGGTCTTCGGCTCTCAGGGCCTTTACGGCCCGCTGACCGTAGCCGCCGTAACGTGGATCGCTCCGGGCTGCCTGCTGGTTGGCTGTTGGCGGGCGGCCGGAACCGACCGACGCCTTGTGACACTGTGGCGAGCAACTGTCGACGACTGGGGTTTGACCACACACACTGGCAGGCTGGGTCGACTCACCGCGACTGGGGGGTGTGTGCTACTGCTTGCAGGCTGGCAAACTGGATCGCTGGAATCGCTGGCGGTGGTCGGTCTCGGAGTCCCGGCTGGACTCTTGGGCGTGGCCTCACTGTGGGCAGCCACACAAGGCGCGCTACCGACAGCAGCCGACACCCAGACGAGCGACTGGGCATCACCGGCAGTCATGGTTGGTGGTCCACTCGGGGTGATGGGGCTGGTAGGCGTTGGCTACCGGCTGCCGGTCGGGACCGTTCTCGTGGTTGGCTGTCTGTGTTGTCTGGGACTCTGTGTTATCCGTCCATTTGTCTCACCGACGGACCGACAGTCGACCGTCTCTGAGCAGGGTGTTGGAACCGTACTTAACGGGAGCGTCCTCGGCGCGCAGTTGTTGGCACGGGTAGTGATTCCGCTGGCAGTAGCCGGTGGTAGTCTCAGCCTACTTTCGGCTGCAGGTGTCTCGACGTGGCTAGTGGCTACAGTCGTCTGGCTCTCTGGTGGTCATCCAGTGGGTGTCGCCCTCGTGGTGGGTGGCTGTTGTGTGGCTCTCGGGCGAGTGCTGGGAGTTCTTGGTGGGTATGTGGTCGGCGTGATTCTCGGGGTGCCGCTGCTGTTGCTGTTCAGTTCGATGCCTGAGACCACCGCCCACGTGCTGGTGAGTTCGGCCGTGCTCGTCGGTGGGCTACTGGTCGACGAGCCGAGACCACCGGCATTATGACAGATCGCCCCGAGACGTAATCCAATGTGGCCCCTTGGACACGCAGCGATTGCGTATCTCTGCTATACACTGCTGTCTCGTACGCGCAAAAACAGGCCGCCGGGTGAGATCGCGGCGGTCGTACTGCTGTTCGGCAGCCAGTTTCCGGATCTGGTCGACAAACCGTTGGCGTGGTATCTCGGCGTGCTGCCGACCGGCCGGACACTGGCACACTCGTTCGTGTTAATCGGTCCGCTCGTGGTAGTCGTCTATCTGCTGGCAGCACGCTACAGCCGTGCCGAGTACGCGATTGCCTTCAGTGTCGGTGCCGTCTCGCACATTTTGATCGACGCTCTCCCCGCGCTGTGGGGTGGGACCGATCCGGGCTTTCTGCTGTGGCCCCTCGTGGCGGTCGAGCCGTACGACAACGGCGCGCCAACTGTTATCGGACTCTTTGTCGAGTCGTTAGGCGATCCCTACTTTCTGTCTGAGTTCGTCTTTGCGGCCATCGCACTCGTTGTGTGGCGAGAAGACGGCTATCCGGGTTTCGGCGTAGTTCGGCGCGCCGCTCGACGAGTCGGGTTAACCGGACGGTAGGCGGTTGTGTGGTGGGACTGCCAACCACCACATCAAGTCGTTGGCAGCAAACGACTTTGGGCCGGTCGACGTTTCGGTGGGTATGCGCCTGACGTTTCTCGGCACCGGAAGCCCACTCCCCTCGCCGAATCGCCTCCAGACCAGTTTCCTCGTCGAGCGCGGCAATCACACGCTGCTCGTCGACTGCGGCAGCGGCACGACCCACCGACTCGCCCAGACCGGCACTGCCCACACCGCGGTCGACGCCATCGTCTTTACTCACCTGCATCTCGACCATATCGCCGATCTGTCGACGCTTCTCAAGGCTCGGTGGCTCGACGGGACGCCTGAACTCACCGTGTACGGCCCACCCGACACAGCCGCGGTCTGCGAGAGGCTCTTAGTGGTCGACAATCTCACCGAACGGGCCGACCTCACAGTGACCGAACTCGACCCTGCGCCAGGCAGCTTCGAACTCGGTCCCCACCAGATCACATACGTCGAGACCGCCCACTCGGCGCGGTGTTTCGCCTACCGGTTCGGCGACAAGCTCACGATCAGCGGCGATACTGCGCCCACCGTCGACGTGTTTGGGCTCGCTGACGGCTCTGACGTGTTAGTCCACGAGTGTTCGTTTCCGGATGGCACTGCAACGGAGGGACATACAACACCGACCGAACTCGGCAACTCACTCGGAGCGATTACCGTTGAGGCGGTGTATCTGACTCATCTCTTTCCGGAGACTGAGCCACATGCCGCCGAACTCGAATCGACGGTCGAGAACTACACTTCGGCTGTGGTCAGCGTACCCGACGACCTCGACAGCGTCGACATTTCGTGTATATAAGTAGTCGCCCACTACTCACTCCGAGCCCCGCTCCCGGCGCAGCCGTTCGGCGCGGTCGACGTCTTCGAGTGTGTTGATATTAACCCGCCAGCCGCTGAGCGGGACAGTCTCGACACTCGCACCGGCTTGGGCCAACAGCGAGACTGCATCGCTGAGTTCGTACTCACCGTGGTCGCTCGGCCGGAGCAATGCGAGGGCGTCGAAAATTTCTTCAGAGAGCACGTACCAGCCAGTTGTCGAAAGCCGCGACGGCGGCTTGTCGGGTTTTTCGACCACTCGTTCGACCCGCCTCCCGCCGGTTGTGTCGACCCGGCTGCCGTCAGTTTCGATAACGCCTGTTTTTGTAGCCTGCTCGCGGCTCACCTCTTCAGAGACTAACACAGCGTCGACGTCTTCATCGCGTGCGCGCTCGAGAGCCGCCCGTTGGGGGCGCTGAAACACGTTATCGCCGTTGCAGACGACAAAAGGCCCCGAGACGACCGCCTCACACCGGGCGACTGCATGTCCCAACCCGAGTTGGTCGCGCTGGTGGACGTAGGTGATCGGCAGCCCGCGGTAGGCATCCCCGTAGTAGTCGATGAGTGTGTCGAGTTGGTAGCCAACGATGACGACGAGTTCGTCGACTCCCGCCTCAAGCAGCCGGTCGAACACGTGGTCCAACAGTGGCCGATTGCCGACCGAGACCAAGCCTTTCGGGGTTTCGTCGGTCAGTGGGCGAAGTCGAGTTCCTGTGCCAGCGGCTGGAACGACACCGTACATACGATCATAGACGCCAACAGACGGCAAGGAACTACTGGTCGTTCATCGCTTCGCTGGCGATGTTGCGGCCACGCGAGTTGAGTGTGACTTCCCGGCGGACCCGCACCTCATCGAGAATATCAAGTTCGACCAGTCGCTCGAAGATGTCTTCGACGTCGTCGACGTCTTTGCCGATAAACGCCGGAATCTCGAACGGCGAGACACCGGAGTACAGCGCCATCAGCACCTCCTTGTCGGATTCTGAGAGATCAACGTTGGTTTTACTTCGGCGTTCGCCCTCTGCGAGGAACGACTGGAGGAACATACAGATGCGCTTGGGACCAGTCAGGTGCGTCTGGACGCTGGTATCGCCTTCGACGTGTGAGACCTGAATAACGACCTTCTTTTCGCCGTCGACCGTTCGCTGGTCGGTTTCGACGCCGCTGATGTCATCAAGGTCCAAGCGGACGAACGAGCCACTTTTGAGTGCGGCGGCGATTGCATCTTCTTCGACTTTTATCCGGGCTTTCTCCCACGGCGTATCCTGGACGACGCCGCCGGCGACTGCTGGATGTTTGGCTTGGGCGACTTTCTGATCGAGCACCGCTTTATAAACAGAGAGCTTGAACTCCTCGTGGTCGGCCGCCGAGATCAACATGACGGTGTCTTCGATTTTGAGGCTGAGATAGCTTGAGACCGCAGCGATGTTCTGGTTGGGGTCGTGTCGACCACCGACACCCTTGATTTTCGAAAGGGGAATCGTTCGCTTGCCCTGATTGCTCGCGAGGATTATCCGCCGGTTCGACAGCAGGATTCGGCCCTGTGTCCACGAGACGTCATTGATGGCTCTGCCATCTTTGACAGCCTGGGCGAACCGCCCTTTCGTATCAAGCATCTTGTACTCGCCTTCACTCATACTTACTCAGCCCCTAGATGGTTTTTCGTGACAGTCACTTCAACCGGGGGTCTCTTAGTGTTCACTGTCGACCTCGGAACTTCGAGACCGCAGCGAACGCACGCTTGCGGACCTCTTTGCTGTCGTCTTCGGTGAGTTGCTGTATCTTGTCGGCCGACCGCTGACCCCCGACCTGTCCGAGGACGAACACCGCTTTCGCACGGGCCTCGTCGTCGTTGCTGGTGTCGGTGACGAACTCCAGCAGTTCGTCTTCGACCAACTCGCCGCCGATCTCCGAGAGGCTTGTTGCGGCGAACTGCGCCGTCGAGTTGTCGTCGCTTTCGAGCGCGGTGACGAGCACCTCGACGATGTGCGGGTCGGCATCGGCGACCACACGGCCAAGAAACCACGCCGCGTTGCGCCGTTGTCGACGCTGGCTACTCTCGTCGAGAATTTCGACCAGCGGCTTGATTGTCGCGCTGTCGGCTCCTTTCAGCTCGGAGACAACCGTATCACGGATCTGGTGGCTCTGTTGGGTCGGCGCGTTCGACAGCAGTTCGATAATCGAAAACACCGCCGCACTCCGCACCGCAGAGCTCTCATCGTTAAGCGCGTTCGTCAGCGGCTGGACGGCTCTGACGGTACCAGCCTCACCCAGCGAGGCCGCCGCAATCCGTCGGATCGACGTACTTGAGTCGTCCAACATATCCAGCAGTGCTGCGAGCGCCTGATCAGTCCCGATCGAGGCCAGCGCGACGGCCGCCTCGCGGCGAACTTTTCCGTGCGGATCTGACAGCCGACTAATAAGCGCCGGAACGGCTTTCGGATGATCGAGTTGGGCTAACGCCGCACAGGCGCGGACGCGAACGTTTGGATTCTCGTCTTCGAGTGCTTTGGCGAGGTTCGGCACCGCAGAGGCCTCGCCGAGTTGTCCGAGCGCGCTGGCGGCGGCCATCCGGAGTTCGGGAATGTCCGAACCCAGCGCGTTAGCGAACTTCTTTGCGGTCGCCCAGTCGGCACCCTCCCGAACTTTCGAGCCGGTGATTTTGACCAACAGCTGCTCGACAGCCTCCGAGCCGATCTCATCGAGGCCTTCGACGGCTGCGGCCCGAACGTCCTCTTCGTCATCGGTCACTGACGCCGAGACCAGTGTCTCGACCGACTCGCTGTCGGTGCTGTCGACGGTTTGGCCGAGCAGTTTGGCCGCACGCGCACGGACTGCGGGGCTTTCGCTTTCCAACAGCAACTCCCGCATCCCCTCAGCATCACCGTCGCGTGCGAGATGATAAAGAGACATACGGTTATCTACTCTCCGGGGTGTACTTGTAGATTCGGCACCGTTTGTTCACCGGTTCGAACTCCGAGCGGATCTCCTGTGGGACGGTTTCTGTCATCCCAACAACCAGATAGCCGCCGGGGTTCAGCGAGTCAGTCAGCGTCTCGAACACCGGGAGTTTGTACTCACTGTCGATGTAGATCAGCAGGTTCCGACAGAACACCAGATCGTAGTTTCGCTTCGGGCCGTCTTGGATCAGGTCGTGGCGCTCAAAGCTGATCTGTCGACGTATCTCGGGTTTGACCGTGAACGTATTTTCTTCGACGTCGACGTACTGTTCGGGCCGATCCAGCAGACTGAGTTCATCGCCGATATCGGTGGTCCGGGTCGTCTCATAGACGCCAGCGCGGGCGTTTTCAAGCGCCTCATCGCTGATGTCTGTACCGAGCACTGAGAGCCGCGATTCGTCGATCTGCCGGTCGTCCATCGCCAGCATATACAGCGAATACGGCTCGCGACCGTCCGCACAGGGCGCACTCCAAGCTTTGACCGAGCGGTTCTCGGTGGTCAACTCCCGGAGGACCTCCCGGAGTGCCTCCCACATCTTGCCGTTGCGGAAGAAGTTGGTGACGTTGATCGTCAGCGAGTCCATCAGCGCCTCCTTTTCGTTAGGGTCGTCTTGGAGCACCGAGAGATACGCGTCGTACTCCTCGACATCCTGTCGACGCATGCGCGCGCTGATTCGGCGGTTCAGATACGCCTCGTTGTAGTACTCTGGTTCGAAGTCGACTTCATCCTGAATGTGGCGGATTACTCGCATGAACCCGTCGCTTGCTGCGGTCATAGTGTCACCACATCGAGCACAGCCACTACGTCTCCATCACCCAACACGGCCGTGCCGCTGAGCCCCGGAATCCCGCTCAGGACGCCTTCGAGCGGCTTGACGACGACTTCTTCTTGATCGATCACCTGATCGCAGTGCAGGGCGACTTTCCGTTTTCCGTCCCGAATCCGCAACAGCATCCCGTCGCCGTTGACCGAACTCGGCTCATCGAGTACGTCGCTCAGACGCAAGACGGGGTAGATGTCGTCGTCGTGTTTGATGATCTCCTTGTTGTTGGTCATGCTGATGTTTTTGGCGCGAGTGACCTCGGCGATGTTTTTGACCGGAATGCCGTACTCGGTGCCGCCGACTTCGACGAACATCACTTTCACAATCGCCACCGTCACCGGCAGACGGAGTCGAACAACGGTTCCTTCGCCCAACTCACTGTCGACAGTGACGGTGCCGTCAAGCTGTTTAACCGTGTTGTGGACAACGTCCATTCCCACGCCGCGGCCACTGACGTCGGTGACCTCGTCGGCGGTCGAAAAGCCGGGATGGAAGATGAGTTCGTAGATCTCCTGGTCGTCCATCAACTCCAATTCGCTTTCGGTTTTGACGCCTTTCTCGATCGCCTTCCGTTTGAGCACCTCTTTGTCGAGGCCTGCACCGTCGTCGGCGACCTCAATTGTGACGTGATCGCGCTCGCGGGTTGCGGTCAGCGACACCGAGCCCGTGGGCGCTTTCCCGTTGGCTTCGCGTTCTTCGGGTGGCTCGACGCCGTGGTCGACCGCGTTGCGCAGAATGTGAATCAACGGATCGCGGATCTCGGTCAGAATGGTTCGGTCCAACTCGATGTCCGAACCCGAGACGCTGAAGTTGACCTGTTTGCCGGTATCACGGGCGACATCCCGAACCAGCCGTGGGAAAGTGTCGACGACTTTTGACAGCGGAATCAGCCGCATATCCATCGCTGTGTTCTGGAGGTTGGCCGTGATTTTATCAAGCTCATCGAGATTATCCGAATCCATCCCCGCCGACTCCATCTCTCGGCGGAGCTTGATCCGGCTTGTGACGAGCTGTTCGACCAGACTGTACAACTCATCAAGCTGGTCGACGTCTACCCGTACCGAGGCGATGTTGGTACCGTCTTTTTTGCTGCGTTTGGGCGTCGATCGACCGCCTGCCGACCGTGAGCCACTGTCGTCGTCCTCGCCCGTCTCTGCATCGCTGTCGTCGGTTTCAGTTTCACCGTCATCGTCGTCACCTGATGACTGTGCCATCTCCAGTTCTGCCGCCTCGCTGGCGGTCATCGGGTTCTCGACGATGGCTGTCACCGGCCTGACGTCGACTGATTCGACCTTGCTCAGCGCGCTGAGCCCACTCTCGATGGCTTCCTGCGAGGAATCGATCAGATACAGATCGAACGTCTCGTCGAACTCGCCGTCCTCGATTGTCTCCCGGGCCGGCTCGGTCACGAAGCTGTCGTAGGCGTCATCGAGTGCTTGCAGCACGAAGATGGCGTCGACGCCCTGCATCGCCGACTCACCGAGTCCAACCGTGGCTCGGAACACCGCATGACCGGTGTCGAGTTCGTCGTCGGCCAATTCCTCGGGCAACTCGATGTCGACGGGCTCGGCCTCGGCGTCTTCGGTTGTTTCTTCTTCGCCAGCGGCTTCGGTTTCGGCGTCTTCAGCCGCTGTGTCGGTCGAACCACTGTCGGCTGTGCTGTCGGCACCGGGAACGGTCCCTGTCTCGATGAGTTTTCGGAGGTCCGCTTCGATTGCCGAAGCGTCGATCTCGGTTTCTCCGGCGTCGGCGATGTCGTCGATCATCGCCCCCAGATAGTCGACGCCGTCGAACAGCAGATCCATCAGCTCGGGGGTGACTTCGATATCGCCGGCTCGAACCTCATCGAGCAGGTCTTCGAGTTCGTGAGCCAGCCCGCTGACCGAGTCGTAGCCCATCGCTGCCCCGTTGCCTTTGAGCGTGTGGGCAGTGCGGAAAATCTGGTCCATCGCCTCGGCATCAGACGGATCTGATTCGAGGGCAAGCAGTGCATTGTTGAGTTCGGTGATTCCCTCCTCGCTTTCGGCGACGAAGGCTTTGCGGTGTTCTTCGCTCATTGGGCTAGCTCCCGGATCGTCGTTGCAACGTCGTCGAGATGACAGACGGTATCGATACAGCCAGCTTCAACCGCACGTTTCGGCATTCCATAAATCACACAGCTCTCTTCGTTTTGGGCAATCGTTGGCCCGCCTGCAGCCTGAATCGAACAGATCCCGTCGGCACCATCAGCGCCCATACCGGTGAGAATCACACCCGTCAGCGGGTCGGTGATTTTCTTGGCCGCAGACTCCATGGTGACGTTGACCGCCGGCATCACCGAGTGGCCCAGATCGTCGTCGATCAGCTTTACTCGAATCCGGCCGTTGCGGTAGGCCGAGATCTCCATGTGCGTGCCGCCTTTGGCGACGAGCGCCTCGCCCGCACCGATTCGGTCGCCGTCGGCTGCCTCGCGGACCGAGTAGGCGCTTGTCGCCTCGTTGAGCCGGTCGGCGAACCGCGCAGTGAACGCCTCGGGCATATGCTGGACGATCAACACTCGGCAGTCGCCGCCGGGCAACTCGCTTATCACCTGTTCGACGGCGTTCGGCCCGCCCGTCGACGAGCCGATAATGACTGTCCGGGTGTCATTGAAGCCGTCGACGGCTGACTGCGGGCGAGCGGGCGAGCCGCCGGCAGCTGTCGCCGTTGCTGTCGACCGTTGGGTTCGGTTGGTTCGCCTGAGATCGGCATCCGCAACCGTGCGGACGGTCTCGACGAGTTGGTCGCCCAGCCGTGAGACCTCCATTGAGACCTCACCGCCCGGTTTGGCAAAGAAATCAACCGCGCCCTTTTCGAGCGCCTCGAAGGTGACTCCGGCGTCGTCGTCGGTGTACGCACTCAGCATGAGCACGGGCGTCGGATTCTCGGCCATAATGCGCTCGACCGCTTCGATACCGTTGAGTCTCGGCATTTCGAGATCCATCGTCACGACATCAGGCTGCGTTTCAGCGATCACCGAGAGCGCTTCGCGGCCGTCTTTGGCCTCGCCGACAACCGGAATACCGGCCTCATCGAGGATATCGGTGATCAACCCACGCATAAACCGCGAGTCGTCGACGACGACCGTCCGCGGGTTATGCATCACCACCACCACACAGACCGCCCACAGAGAGACCACTCCCCGACCGCCGCTCGGTTCGCGCTGGCATACTCCACATTATGAGCGAATACTAAAACGCCGAGAATAAAGCCACCGACCCGAAAATCAGGGCTGATAATTTATTGAACAGAGTTAACTATCGACCGTCGACACAGACAACGTATGGCAGAGAGCGAGACGACGTCCGCAGCCGACGAACGCAGCACAAAGGGTGAGGTAACACAGGTGCTCGAATTCGGCCTCGGCGACGAGACGTACTGTCTGGATATCGATGTAATCGACGAGATCGTCGACGCCGGGCAGCTCACCCGCATCCCGAACTCGCCGGCGCATGTCGAAGGCGTGATGGATCTGCGGGGCCGAACAACCTCGATTATCAATCCGAAAACGGTGTTCAACATCGACAGCGACGGCGAGCGCAACCGGATTATCGTGTTCGACCCCGACGCCATCGGCGATCAGGGGACCATCGGCTGGATCGTCGACGAAGTCTTCCAAGTAACCGATATTACGCCCGATGACGTCGACGAGACGACGACGGCAAACGACGAGAACGTCCACGGCATCGTCAAAGGCGAAAACAAGTTCGTCGTCTGGGTGGATCCGGACATCGTCAGCGAATAAGTGGGTGTCGACTGGCGTAATCAGTTGGGGTTTCAACTAGTTCTCAGTTGTGAGAACTGCATACGAATGCTTATTTAGAAACACGCCGCCAGCTTTTTTATGCGCGTCTCAAGCGGCGTCAATGGGTTTGACCGACTTATTGACGGCGGCTTCCCGTCAAACCGGCTTTATGTGCTTAGTGGCCCGCCCGGGAGCGGCAAAACCACCTTTTCGGCGCAGTTCATGGCTGCGGGGGCCGCCGCGGGTGAAACCAGTCTGTATGTCAGCATGCACGAGACGCGAGACGGTATCATCGCTGATATGGCCGCGTTTGATTTCGGGTTCGAAGACGCCATCGAGTCGGATTCGATCACGTTTCTGGATGCTCTCTCTTCGGAGGGTCGACGCTTCTTCGGCGGGCCCGGCGAGAAGATGGACCGCACCAACGTCACCAACCGGCTGGCTGGGTTTATCAACAGCCGAGATATCGACCGCGTCGTTATCGACTCGACAATGCTGCTTCGGTATCTGTTCGACGACAGCGATACGACGTTGATGCGGTTTCTGACCGCGATCAAGCGCACCTCGGCGACGACGCTGTTGATCTCGGAGATGACCGATCCAACGGCGTACGCCGACGAACATTATCTGGCCCACGGCGTCGTCTTCTTTCATAACTATCTCGAAGACGACGGGATGCGCCGCGGCATTCAGGTGATCAAGATGCGTGGCACCGACACCGACACCGAGATCCATACGCTATCGTTCACCAGCGGCGGCCTCGAAATAACCGCAGGGAAACCGGTGAGATAGCCATGTACGACTCGACGTACCCCGATGAGTGGGATGAACTCACCCGCGATGAGGCCGTCGAGCGCGCCTACGCGCTTGGTGTGGCTGCAGCCTGTGGCCACGACAACCGCACGGAGTACGAGTCGGTTATGGCCGCCGCCGACAGCAGCTACGACCAGAGTCTGATTGAACTCTCGTTCGATCAAGGTCGCGCAGAGGCACTCCAACTGGAGGCCTCCGGCAACGACGCCACCGAAATCTGGAGCAAACTCGTCGAGTCGACGACAATCACCCCGCTCGATGATGATGCCAAACTCCCTGAGCTGCTCGATCCGGCCGAGCTACTCAATCGGTTCGGTCAGCTTGAGGGACCGCCAGGCGTCCTGAACAAACCGCCGTTTTTATTGAGGAACGAACAAGATAATGAGTAACACGTCCCCCCATCCACGACGACTGCACGCCCCGCTAGTGACTACATCAATCGGCAACCGTGACCCAACAGCGACACCGTAACCCCACACAACACATGTCCGTAGAGGAACTCCCCCTGGCACCGACGCTTACCGACGCAGAGAGCGTCGTGATTGCTGGCCCCCCCATGAGCGGGAAGTATGAACTCATGCACCGGCTTTTCGGTGCAGCCGGCGACAGAGCCATCGTTCTGTCGACGGGCCACGACGCCGAGCGCGTCCGAACCGACTACACCGAGACGACCGGCCACGATCCAGACAGTATCGGCATCGTCGACTGTGTCACCCGCGAGCAGGGCAAATCAGTCGAGGACACCGATCTCACCAAGTACGCCTCTTCGCCGAAGAACCTCACCGAACTCGGCGTCAAGTTCACCGAGTTGGCCGAGACCTTCGAGCTGTATCCGAAGACAACCGTCGGCATTCACTCGCTTTCTCAACTGCTGATGTACTGGGATGCCGACCGCATCTACCAGTTCGTCCGCGTGCTGTTGGGCCGGACCCGCAGCCAAGAGTGGCTCACCGTCGCCGTCATTAACTCGACGATGCACGACAAGCGCACGCTCCACACCCTGCTCGATCCGTTCGATACGGTCGTCGACACCCGCACGACCGACGAGGGCTGGGAGATGCGACTCCGGGATCGAAGCTCCTCGCCAACCCCGTGGCAGCAGTTTTGAGCCACGTTTTTCAGACGAGATGACTGATCACGGCCAGTGAATACCAACACGATTAGGCCATGGGCTTTTGCCCGATTGGCGTCTGTATATCATTGAGGTACCGGGGACAGCCGAAACCGACCACGGAGATCCCCCGCTGTGGTCGACAGCGCTGTCGCCCCCGCCCGGTACTGCGCGGTTTCTCTTCGGTCGTCTGCAGGTTTCCCCCGCCTGCGGGCGTTTTCACACGCTGCGTACAGAAGTCGAGTGACGCCACCGTCCTCAGAGCCGACCGGTGGATCGGCCGGTTTTTTATCATGGTGGTCGACCACCCGATATGGTCGAGTTCGATCCCGAGCAGTTCGAAGACAAGTATGCCAACTATTTTCCGCAGCTCCAGCGCGCCTACAAGAACGCCTTCAACAGGATGAACGACACGTATGACTCGACGCTGATCCACGCCATCGACCAGCAGGTGCTCAACGAAAGCGAGCCCTTCTACAATGCCAACCGCGAGGGCTTCGACATCGAGCTTCCCGACGAGCCCTACAGCCGACTGGAGGGTGTCGTCGTCGACGAACCACACTTCGAGTCGGTGCTCAACGAGTACGTCGAGCAGATCGATTTTGAACTCCAACAGACGTTTCGACTCACCGAGTAAGCAGGACTGAACCAAAGGCCTAAGCCAGTCGCTTTCTAATAAAACCTTATGAGTACGGATTCAGCAGCCTCCGACAGCGACCTCAAAGACCGCGTGGTGAACTTCTTGCGTCGGAACTTCCCGCAGATTCAGATGCACGGCGGCAACGCCGCAATCGAGTATCTCGACGAAGAAAGCGGTGAAGTCCACATCCAACTCGGTGGTGCCTGTTCGGGCTGTGGCATCTCGCCGATGACGATTCAGGCAATCAAAACACGCATGGTCAAAGAGATCCCTGAAATCACGAGCGTTCAGGCTAACACCGGCCAGACTGGTGCACCGGATATGGGCGAAACCCAAGGCATGAGCCCCTCGTTCCCCGGCGAATCGAGCGACGACAGCAGCGACGAAGGCCCACAGGCTCCGTTCTAGGCGCAGCAAGCCGAAACCCTTAGGTTGGCCACGTGCTGTAAGTCGGATATGAGTTCAGGTGGCAACTCCGGCGGGCTAATGTCGAGTGCCGGATTGGTCCGGTACTTCGACGCCGAGGACCGTAATGCGATCACGATCAACCCGAAGACGGTTATGGCGTTCTGTCTGCTGTTCGGCATCTTCGTCCAGCTACTCACGCTGACGATTGCCTGATCGGCCGAACGCGGTCTTTTTGTCTGCCGACCTGCTGGTATCGATATGCACGCTGGCGTTATCGCCGTTCAAGGCGATGTAAGTGAACACGCCGCCGCCCTTGAACACGCAGCGACGGCCCACGGCGTCGACTGTACGGTCTCGGAGATCCGAACCAGTGGAATCGTCCCCGACTGTGACGCACTCTTGCTGCCGGGCGGCGAGTCGACCACCATCTCCCGACTCTTGGCCGATGAGGGAATCGACACCGAAATTCGAGCCCACGTCGGAGCCGGCAAACCGCTGCTTGCAACCTGTGCAGGGCTGATCGTTGCCTCGGCGGACGCCAACGACGACCGGGTCCGAACGCTGGATCTGCTCGACGTAACGGTCGACCGCAACGCCTTCGGTCGGCAGAAGGACAGTTTCGAAGCTCCACTCGAAGTCGAGGGGCTTGACGAGCCGTTTCCGGCAGTGTTCATTCGCGCACCACTGATCGATACGGTCGACGAAGGTGTCGACGTCCTAGCCGACTGGAAGGGCGATCCGGTCGCCGTCCGCCAGGGACCGATTGTCGCGACCTCGTTTCACCCGGAGCTGACCGTCGACACCCGGATTCACCAACTGGCGTTTTTCGCCGACGAACCAGCAGTTACCCCCGCGGAGACACAGCAGTAACCAATGGACGACGAAACGGAGGCAGTTCTCGACGAGTTGTTCGCGACAATCAAACAGCGACAAACGGAGCTTCCAGAAGGCTCCTATACAACGTCGCTGTTCACCCACGAGAAAGGCGAAAACGCTGTCCTCGAAAAATTAGGCGAGGAGTCGACCGAACTCATTCTCGCGGCCAAAGACGACGACCTCGACGAGTTGCAGTACGAATCCGCAGATTTCGTCTACCACCTTCTTGTTCTGTTTGCGATGAAGGGGTTGGATGTCGACGACCTCCGCGAGGAACTCGAATCTCGTTTTAAGTAGGAGTCGACCCGCTTGCTGTCGCCGACGGCCTTTTCAAATGGCTGGTCCAACTTCCGGTAATGAAGGCCGTAACTCTGGGTCCGGCTGGGACCTACTCACACCGTGCTGCCAGTGCCGTCGCCGACGAGGTGTCGTTCCGCGAGTCGGTCACTGCGATCATCGAAGCCGTCGCTGACGGCAGCTTCCAGCGGGGCGTTGTCCCCATCGAAAACAGTATTGAAGGCAGCGTCAGCGAAACACTCGATGCGCTGGCCGACCGCGATGTTGCGGTCGTTAGTGAGATTATAACGCCGATTAGACACGCCCTACTCGCCCAAGGCGAGTCCTTCGAGACGGTCGCCAGCCATTCACAGGCGCTTGCCCAATGTCGGAGCTATCTGGAGACGAACTATCCGACCGTCGACCAAGAAGCAGTCGCCAGCACCGCCCGTGGGGTCGAGCGCGCCCGCGAGGATGCGACGGTGGCCGCAATCGGCCATCCGGCCAACGCCACCAACGGCACCGAACTGGAGGTGCTTGCCGAAGATATTCAGGATCAGGATTCGAACGCCACCCGGTTTTTTTTGCTCGCGCCAGTCGACGAACGGTCGGATGCGGGCGGCAAAACCACGCTCGTCGTCTATCCGAACGTCAACTACCCCGGCTTGCTGCTCGAACTGCTCGAAGCGTTCGCCGACCGCAACATCAATCTCTCGCGGGTCGAATCCCGGCCCAGCGGCAACCGCCTCGGGGATTATTTGTTCCATTTCGATCTCGAAGCCGGCCTGTATGAGAGCCGACTGGAGGCAGCTATCGAAGAGATCGACGGCATTGTCGACGAGGGGTGGGTGCGGAACCTCGGGTCGTACGATACGAAACACGTCCTGTACTGATCGGTCGACGCGTCCTGTTGGCTAAGGCGCAACAATATTCTTGTCGCTGAAACCCAACTATACGGGTATGGATGGACGACCCAACCCGTTCCGCGAACTCGACGAACTGATCGAACGAATGAACCGGCAGTTCGGTGAGTTGAGCCGAACGTTCGAGCCCGAATCCATGCTGCCGACGGTCTCGGCGGACGTCGCTGACCACGGCGACGAACTGGTGGTCTCAGTCGACCTGCCCGGGTACGATCAAGACGACATCGATCTGCGGGTCGACCGCGACAGCGTAACGATCAGCGCGGAGTACGAGGCCGAAGAAACCGACGACGACGCACAGTTCCACCGCCAAGAGCGTCGACGCGAGTCGGTGCGTCGACAGATCGCGCTGCCCGATGAGGTCCAAGCCCAGGACGCCACCGCGACGTACAACAACGGCGTGCTGACAGTGACGCTTCCGAAACTCGATCCGGAGTCGACCAGCGGCTACCAGATCGACGTCGAGTGATCGCACCAGTTGTTGCGCGGTAACGACATCGCTTTTCGTCTCTGTAACTGCATCACCCCGAAAGTTCAGGTAGCACCGCTTCACCGAACGTCTCGATAAACTGCGTTTGCTTCGGCGTCACGTTGTGGATAATCACGGTGTCGACCTCGAAGTCGAGTAGCTCTTTGAGCCACTCGGTGTGCTGGTTGAGGTCCGACGAGACGTTGACGTGGTTAGTGATCTCTTCTACCGGCAACTGGTCGCCGAGCGCGCCGTACTGTTCTGGTCGGCGGAGTTCTTGGGTTACGGGTCCGGGAAGGCAGTTCGAAAGCCACTGGTCGGCGGCCTCTTGGAGAGCCACTGTTTCATCAGGATCGTAGGCGATCTCGGATTTTACGCACACCGGCTTGTCAGGTGCCCGTTCGCGGAAAGCATCGATTCGCTCGGCGAGCGCCTCGCGGTCGGGGCTTCCTACTGTTATCATCCCGTCGGCCCACTCTGCGAGCCACGCCGCTGTTTCGGCTGACTGGGCGGCCCCGATCAGCGGCGGCGGACGCTCCGGTCGCGTATACAGGTGGGCCTCCTCGACGGTGATCCGGCCGTGGTGGGTGACCGTTTCGCCATCCCAGAGCCGGCGCATCACGTCGACGCACTCTCGAAGGCGGGCGTTGCGCTCGCGTTTGACGGGCCAGTGTTCGCCCGTAATTCCCTCGTTAAGCTGCTGGCCGCTACCGACCGCCAGCCAGAATCGCTCAGGGTGCATCTCCCGAAGTGTGCCAGCGGCCTGCGCAATGACGGCGGGATGATACCGGTAGCCGGGGGCGTTGACCGTTCCGTACGTCAGATCGGTCGAGGCGAGCGCCGCGCCGAGCCATGACCAGACGTGGCCAGACTCACCCTGCCGCTGGCTCCAGGGATGGAAGTGGTCTGAGGCGAGCACCTCGGTAAACCCGTGCTTTTCGGCAAGCTGAACGTGTTCGAGGAGCTTGCTGGGTGCGAACTGCTCGTGGGATGCGTGGTAGCCGAGTGTGGTCATGGGATGGGCGAGTCGGACTGTCCACGAACAGCGGCTTAGCTCTGTGGGCCAGCATGCTTATTCGAGTTGGCGTGGAGTTCGAATCTATCTCGGCTACCCACTCGACGGTCGACCCGAAGGCGTCGACTACCCCGCAGTAGCCACTGACTACCATGGGATACACTCCACTCGCCGAGTACGGACTCATCGGCAACGACGACCGCTGTGCGCTCGTGAGTAGCGACGGCTCGATAGATTGGTGTTGCTTTCCACACGTCGCCTCACCAAGCGTGTTCGCTCGCCTGCTCGATGCCGACCGCGGCGGCCAGTTTGTCCTCCGGCCGACCGACAGCTACGACGCTCACCAGCAGTATCTCGACCGCACCAACATCCTCCAGACGACCTTTGAGACTGACTCCGGCCGCGCGGTGCTCACCGATTTCATGCCTGTTTCGAGCAGTGGTGCTGAGTCGACGTTTCAGCCAGCGATCTACCGCCGACTCAGATGTGCTGCGGGCACACTCCGCGTCGAATGTGAGTTCGTCCCGCGGTTCGACTACGCGCGCGCTGAGACGACCATCGAGAGAGTCGACGATCCAAGAGACACCTCAACCGATGACACGACTCCTGCTGCGGCTGATGATTCAGCCCACGACCGGCTGGTCGCCCACGGTGGCGACGAACCACTGTTCGTGCAGTCTCATGGGCCGCTTTCGCTCGATACAAAACGGCGAGACCGGGCGGTCGGCTTCCAGCGACTCACTGAGGGTGAGACGCTCTGGGTTGGCCTGCAGTACGGCGAGCACAGCGGGATGTCACCGAAGGCGTATCGCCGGAGTCTCACCGCAACGCGAGAGTACTGGGAGGAGTGGGTCGCCGAGTTCGAGGCGGCGGCGACCCAGATCGTCGACAACAATCCGTGGTACGAACACGTGGTTCGGTCGGGACTGGTACTCAAACTCCTGATCAACAGCGGCTCTGGGGCGATCTATGCGGCACCGACGACCTCGCTGCCCGAACAATACGGCGGCGACCACAACTGGGATTATCGGTACAACTGGATTCGAGACGCCAAATTCACCGTCCAAGCACTGTACAATTTTGGCCGCACCGAGGAAGCCGAACGCTACTTCGAGTGGTTCCGGTCGGTCAGCGATGACGATCCGGCGGCGATCCAACCGCTGTACGGCGTCCACGGCGAAACCGACCTCGAAGAGTTCGAACTCGACCACTTGGCGGGCTACCGGCATTCGAACCCAGTCAGAGTCGGCAATGCGGCGTTCTCCCAGCAGCAGACCGACGTCTACGGCGCGATCATCCAGGGGATCTACGAGACGCTCCAGCACGACGAAACGTTGTCGACCGACGACTGGGACTCCATTCGGGCGATTATCAACCACGTCTGTGATGTGTGGGACGAACCTGATGCCGGGATCTGGGAGTTCCGTGGCGAGCAACGACACTATCTGCACTCGAAACTGCTGTGTTGGGTCGCCATCGACCGCGGGCTCGAACTCGCCCACGCGTGTGACCGTGAGTATCCCGCCGACCGCTGGGAAACCACCCGAGAGGCGATTCGTGAAGCCATTGTCGACCGGGGATACAGCGAGGCTGCCGGCAGTTTCGTCCAGCATTTCGAGACTGACCGCGCGCTGGATGCGAGCGCGCTGTTGGTTCCGCTCTATGAGTTCCTGCCGGCTGACGACCCGCGCGTGGAGTCGACTATTGAGACTGTAATGGAGGAACTCCTTACTGACGACGGGCTGGTCTACCGAACGAAGTACACCGACGCGATTCCACCCGAACCCAATGCGTTTTTGCTGTGTACCTTCTGGTTAGTCGATGTACTCGTGTTGGCCGGTCGCACGGCAGAGGCCACCGAGCTGTTCGAGACCGTCCTTGCGCACAGCTCGCCACTCGGGCTGCTCGCCGAACGCGTCGACCCGTCGACAGGCGAGCTGTTCGGCAACTATCCGCAGGCGTTCAGTCATCTCGGGCTGATGAATAGCGCGATCTATCTCTGCAGCAGCGATGCCGACGGCAATGCCGACTCGCTGCAGCACGACCCTCAATCGGAAGAACGTATCTCGCCGTTGTTTCGTCGAGACAGATAGCTGTCTCCGCGGTCCCTTTTAAGTATCTCTGCTGAGCAGTGGGCGTATGGATGACGCCACGCTTCGCGCACACTTACGGCGGTTCGGCCTTTCGGAAAAGGAGGTCGACACCTATCTCACTCTGTTGGAACACGGCGAAGCGACCGCCAGCACGATTGCCGACGTGGCAGGCGTCTCCAAACGCTACGTCTACAGCGTCAGCGAAACGCTTGCAGATCGAGGGTTCGTCCAAGTCGCCGACCACGCAGTGCCAACGACGATTCGTGCACTCCCGCCCGACGAGGTCGTCGACGAACTCATTCGGGATGCCGAATCAATCCTGCCAGCCCTCGAAACCCGGTACACCCGCACCGAGCCCAGTGGTGATCAGTTTGAGGTCGTCAAAAGTCGGGTGACGGTGCTCAAACGGCTTCGGTCGTTTATAAGTGAGGCCGACGAGGAACTCATTCTCTCGGTGCCGGTTGGACTGCTCGACGAGCTCGCCGACTCTCTCCAAGCGGCCAGAGACCGCGGGCTGTTGGTGGTGCTGCTCGTCTCCGGGGCGCACGAACTGCCTCCGGAGGCCACTCGGCTTGCCAGTGTGAGTCGAGTCTGGAGCGAAACGATGCCGACGATGCTGACCGTCGACCATCAAGTAGGGATTGTCGCTCCCATTGGCATGCTTTCGAGTGCCCACAGCGACACCCAAGCCATCGTTTTCGCCCAGAAGCATCTGGGCCCCGTAATCGTCGCCTCCTTTTTCGGCAACTACTGGCCGGTCGCCCGAGAGGCGGCGGTCGCTGAGCCAGCCGAGTTGCCGGTCGAATACGAGAACTTTCGACACACCATTTTTCAGGCCACCCTCTGGCTTCGGGCCGACGCGACGCTTACGGCCCACATCGAGGGTCGAACCACCGCGGACAACGAACCCGTCGACCGTTCGTGTCGCGTTGTCAGCGTCACCCAAGGGTTGATCGAGCCGACGAACAACTCGTTTCCGGTCGAACACAGTCTCACAGTCGACTCCGGCGGCGAGACCTACACTGTCGGCGGCTACGGTGCGTTTCTCGAAACCATTGAAGCCGACCGCGTGCGGCTGGCGTTCGAGGACTGACGCAGTCCGGCCACCACGAGCGACGATCTGTTAGTCGCGTTGTGAGTTTCCGTCGACTACTTGTGGGATACAGAAGACGGCCACCGGTGCGGTTCGGACGACATGCTCGGTCACACTTCCGAGGAGCCGCTGGGGGATGCCATGCCGGCCTCGTGTGCCGATACTCACTAGGTCGATGTCGTTTTGTTCGGTCGCTGTGAGAATGGCTTTCGCCGGCGGCCCGCTGGTGACTGACCCAGTGGTTCGAACACCAGCTGCGTTCGTTTGGGCTCGGACGCTCTCGAGTGCTGTCTGTCCCTCCGTTTCGAGATGCTCGAGCAGTTCGCTTGGCGTTGTTTCCGCCGGGAACCGACCCGTATCGACTGCATACAGTGCGTATACCATTGCATCCAACTCGCTGGCGAGCCACACCCCCCAGTCGACGGCGCGTTCGGCTCCCTCGCTGCCGTCGGTCGGCAACAGTATTCGGTCGAAGGCTGGTTCGCCTGCCGCCGGTGGCACTGCGAGCAGGGGCCGAGTTGTCGTCCGAAGCACGCGCTCTGTCGTGCTGCCGAGCAGTAGCCGGTTGAGCCCGCTTCGGCCAGTCGTCCCCATCACGATCACGTCGACGGCCTGCTGGGCGGCGTACGTACGGATCGTTTCGTGTGGCGAACCGCGTCGGACAGCGGTCGTCACTGACAGACTCGCCGTCGACTTCTCGATGTGGGTTTCGACGGCCCTAATGGCATTGTGGGCCTCAGTTTCGAGGGCCTCGACAACCCGTGTTGGCTCACGAACCGAGTCGATTGCGGCCGAGTCGCCAGTGTCGACGACCGACAGTATGTGGAGTGTAGCTCCCAGACGCTCGGCGAGGGCGACCCCCCATCGCACGCCGGCCATCGCGCCGTCGCTGCCATCGGTCGGGACCAACACCGTCTCAAGCTGTTGCATACCGTTCGGGCCACTGCGAGTCAGATAAACTGTCTCAGCGATCAGGTCGACAGACTACCGAACTGAAACGCTGCGGCGAGCCGATGTCGTCTACTGACTGAATCACCACACTGGAGTGGTGTGTGTTACTCGAACCGCTGTTCGGTCCGAACCACTCGTCTCTTACCGAACCGTTCGACAGTCCTGCCGTTGGTCGGCAACATTAGGGATTCTATATAGCAGTATAAAATTTATCAGTCGCAATACGACTGGATCGATTCCAACTCGTCGTCGACGATAGCATTGCCGAGCGCCTCGATATCGACCGACTCAGGGGTTTCGCTCGGATATTTTCGCCGGAAGTAGCCGTAGATGTTTGTGAGATCACGACCCAACAGCTCGCGAGCATTGTCGTGGTCGGTCGGGACGGCCTGGGGCCAATCGAAGATCGTGATCCCCGATTCGTCGACGAACACGTTGTACTCGCTGAGATCCGCATGGACGAACCCCGCGCTGTAGGCGGCAGCCAGCTCTTCGAGGATCAGATCCAACACGCCGACAACTTGCGAGGATTCGAGTCGCACGCGAGAGAGTTCGCCGCCGTCGAGTTTTTCCATGACAATCGCATGGCGATTCTGGTCGACGGGCCGGGGGACCGACACGTCTGGATACAGCGTTTCGAGGGCATCGTACTCGGCTTCGGCAGCTTTACGCGCCGTATAGAGCCACGAAACGTGGTTATGGTCGGCGGTGTACTCACGTTCGCGTTTGACTTCGCGGAAATTCGTAATCCCTTCGCGGTGGTATTTTAACGCGAGTGACTGGAACGACATCGCCTCATACACATCGCTTTCTTTGCCGACACCCAGCGGCGCACCGACGCCGTCGACGGTGTCTCGCTCCGAAAAGCTCCGGAGAGCCAGCGCGTCGTAGCCCTCGAAGGTGAGCTGGTAGCCCTCGTACTGGATAGTTTTGCGCTCGATCAGCTCATGTTTCATACAGCGATCAAGGCGATACGTAACTTCCTCTGTGGTGAGATTCGAATACTTCGGTAGCTGTTCGCGCTGGACCCACTCCGAAAAGCGCATCCCCTGCTCGATGCCCGACAACAGATAGAAATCCTCGGGTTCGAGCTCCCGAAAGAACGACGCGACGTTCTGAACCATACACACAGGAGGCTCCCGGCTCCTAAAAGCCCGACGAGTCGGTCGACTTCGATTCGATAAACTATATTCTACGATATGGAATCTTCGCAAGGGAGTGTTGTGGAGTCGCTGTGCTGTGATTCGCAGTGCCGAAGAATCTCCACCACGCCCGCGTGCACGACAGCGGGAATTCCGTCGACTGACTCGGTAGACGCACCACTCACGCCGTCGACTGCACCCGCCTCAACGGCGGCAGCTAGCAGTCGGCGTTCGGTCTCGGCAGTATGGAGCAACTGCCGGCCGGTCATAAGTGACAGCCCACAGGCGACGCCGTAAGCTCCCCAGTTCGAAACGCCAGCAACGACCAACTCGTCGACGGGCGTCACACACGCGATTGTCTCGCCGTGGTCGACGGTGTCGATGACTGTCTCTCTGATCGTCCCCATCCCGATCTCATTGCCGCCGTCACCGATCCCAACGGTGAGTATCCCACGGTCGACAGCCGCTTTGAACAGTGAATCTCGGGGAGTAAGCTGTGCGGTAATCTCCTCGCCAGCCATGTTTCGATAGCTTCCGTCGGCACTCCGGCCGGGAGTTTCGACCGCAATCACCGCTGATGGCTCACAGTCGGCCAGCAATGAGTGGTCACTGTCGGCTTCAGCCGAAATGAGGCGCACTTCGAGATCGAGTTCCTCACAGAGTGCCCTGATCACTGGCTGGGTTCGGCTATCAGCAAGAAGTATCGGCTCAGCACCGATCGCTGCCAGTGCGTCAGCGAGCACGACGGCTCCAAGTGGGCCATCTGTTTCGGGGACGGCTGTCGGCCCGATTGGAAAGCCGGTTGTCAGCAACACCGACGAGCCTGCTTCGAGCGCCACAGACAGTGCTTCGGAAGCAACTTTCGTGAGCGGATCGCTGTCTCTGGCAGCCTGATACAACGACCGACTTCCCCGCTGGCCCACATCGAGGCTGATCTGTTGGTCGACGACAGTGTACATACGTCTGGTTATTACTCACAGGGTCTAAAACTGCTGTCACGGGCCGGTATGCAAGCTGGGCGTTCGACAGATGTTAACGGAAATATAGCCAAAACAGGCCATCAAAACTGTCTAAAGTTCAAATGTAGGTGGCTTTTCTGAACTACGTCTGCTGTGTGTACATATTTTCACTCACCAAACTATGTTTTGTCAATATACATTCATTTTTGAGGGACAATAATTATATATGTCCTAGCGAAATGATATGGTATGCCATCACACAAGTTTGGTAGATCCGTATCGCGGCGAGATGTGTTAGCTGGCGTTGGTGCAGCTAGTGTTGTTGGACTGGCTGGCTGTGCCGGCGATGGCGACGATGAGCCCGCTGGCGAGACAATCCGGTTCCATGCTGGCGGCACTGGCGGGACCTACTATCCGCTGGCCGGCGAAATGGAAGGCATCATCGAAGATACGACCGACTTCTCGGTTGAAGTCTCGGCGACCGGTGCAAGCGTCGAAAACGTCGGTAGTCTCGGAAGCGGTGATGCCGACTTCGCGTTGATTCAGAACGATATCGGCTACTTCGCGAAAAACGGCACCGGACTGGATGCCTTCGAAGGTGATCCAATCGAAAACATCCGTGGTGTCGCAACGCTGTACCCCGAGACGATCCACATTATCACCGACCCCGACGCAGAAATCGAGTCGGTTTCGGATCTCGAAGGCGCAAGCGTCAACACCGGTGACCTCGGCAGCGGCACGCAGGTCAACGCCCTGCAGATTCTTGAGTCGGTCGCCGGGCTCACACCGGACGATTTCACCGAGGAAAACACTGATTTCACTCAGGCGGCTGACCAGCTTCGCGACGGCGACGTCGACGCGGCGTTCGTCGTCGGCGGCTGGCCAGTCGGCGCGGTCGAAGAGCTGGCGACGACGACAGATATCGATATCCTGAATCTCGACGAAGACGCGCGAGACGCCGCCAGCGAAGACGCCTCGTGGTTTGCCGACGATACGATTCCAGCGGGCACCTACGAGGGAGTCGACGAGGACGTCGATACTGTCTCGGTTCAGGCGATGATCGCCACTCGCGAAGAGTACGACGCCGACATCGTCGAAGCAGTATCCGAAGCCATCTTTGAGAACACCGATACTCTCAGCATCAAATCGGAGTTCATCGACATCGACAGTGCCCAAGACGGGATGTCGATCGATCTCCACGAGGGTGCGGCCCGCTACTTCGAGTAGTGTGCACCGCCGGACGTGGCTCCGTGTCGGCCTCGGTGGGTTCGTGCTCACCGGGGTGGCCGTCGGACTGACAGCAACCCATCTACGGCTCGTGGTTACCGATTCCACGGCCCGTGAACTGCTGTCGACGCGCGTCGAAACGGGCTCCGAAATCGTCGTCGAGTACACCCACAGCGTTGAACAAACACTTGTTCGGGACCATTATGCCGTCTCCGACGACCGGCTGGTGATGACCCACATGGAGTTCAGCTCCTTTGGGGCTGGCCTGCCTGCACAGGCGGATGTCACCGTCGAAAACGGCCGCTACATCTACGAGCCACCACCCACCGACTACGAAACGCTCCGACTGACGACCGGGGCTGTTGCGGACCACGATCTCATCGTCGACGGCCAGCGGCACGACATCGCGGCGATGGCGGCCGGCGACACCATCGAGCTACGAATCACTGAGCGACGACATCTGCTATGAAGCCAACTACGACCGAGACAACTGAAGCAACACCCGAGACCTCGACTGCCGCCGAGGAGGTTCTCGAAGAGATCGATCGCAAGCGAACGCTTCGAGGGCCGGCGGTTGTCGGAGTGGCACTGGTCGGTATCTCGTTTTCACTGTTTCAGCTCTGGTTGGCCGCGCGTGGTTCGACGTTTGCGATTCCGTTTCCCGGCCGCGAACCACTTGTTTTGGGCTCGTTGGCACAACTGCAGATCAGAGCTATCCACGTCAATTTCGCACTGATTCTGGCATTTCTGTTGTTTCCCGGCTCGACCGGAACCGGCGCGGTCGCCCGTCGACTGGGTCGAATCCCGTCGTTGGTCCGTGAGAAACTCGGCGACCATCCGGTCACTCAAGCGCTTGAGCAGCTTCGTGCCGGAATGCGGTGGCTGTTCGTCGACGTCGACAACAACCGTGTGACGCCATCGGATCTCGTGTTGATCGTCTTGTCGCTGCTGCCGACGTTCTACTACCTGCTGCACTATGACGAAGTGCGCAGTGTCGTTCGTGTTCGCGGACTGGCTGGTGCTGCACCGCTGGGTGAGTTGTATCCTGTCCTTTCGCCCGTGGCTATCGGGCCGTTGAGTGAGTTTCCCGTCGCCTACCTTATGGGAATTCTTGCCATCTTGCTTGTGTTGGAGGCGACTCGCCGCGCACTCGGGATTCTCCTGATGGGGCTTGTGAGCCTGTTTTTACTGTACGGTAAGTACGGGTTTCTGATTCCGAGGGGCGCACCCGTTGTCGGCATTTTTGCGACCTCAGAGCTCCGCTGGAACCAGATCGTCCAAAACCTCTGGTACACTGTTGAGGGGATTTTGGGTGTCCCGGTCGGCGTCTCGGTTCGGTTCATTTTCATATTCATCCTCTTTGGGGCGTTTTTGGAGATGTCCGGGGCGGGCAAGTGGTTCATCGATCTGGCCTACTCGATGACTGGCACCCGCAAAGGCGGTCCGGCGAAAGCGAGCGTTGTTTCTTCTGGATTTATGGGGATGCTCTCGGGGTCGTCGGTCGCCAACACCGTCACGACGGGCGCGCTGACGATCCCGCTAATGAAACGGTCGGGCTACTCACCGGAGTTTTCGGGTGCAGTCGAATCCTCCGTTTCGTCAGGTGGTCAGATTCTTCCGCCTGTAATGGGTGCGGCCGCGTTTTTGATCGTCGAGTTCACCGGCACCCCGTTCCGTCAGGTCATTATTGCCGCAACGCTACCTGCGCTCGCCTTTTTTTTCGGCATGTGGGTAATGGTCCACTTCGAGGCGGCCAAACACGGCATCGGCGGGCTCAACCGAAGCGAGCTACTTGATATTGGTCCGCATATGCGGCGCGGCTGGTTTTATCTCGTGCCACTCGGGTTGCTGCTGTACTATCTGGTCATCGCCCGGCTCTCGATCGGCCGGGCCGGCTGGTTTACGATCATCGCAACCACCGCACTGATCGCCGCGGTGGCGGCCTACAACGAGGATACCGGTCCCTACCTCGTCGGAGCGATTGCTGCGGGCTACACCGCGAACGCCGTCTCGTGGCATCTGGCGGGTGGGACGCTCGTCGACGTCCTGTTTGGTACCACCGAAGCAACGCTCCCTCTCGGAGCAGCGTTCAGCGAGGCACTCGCCTCGTTGGGTGTGACGATTATCGCCGTCAGCCTGCTGTTCTTGCTGGCCGATCCGCGCGGGGCCGCCCCGCTGTTGGATCTCGATCCCAGCGTTGATTCGGCTGCCCAAGCCGTCGACGACCGACTCGGCCACGAGGTCGCAACTAGCCGGGCGGGTATGTTCGCCGCGTTCGTGCTGAAAGCATTGGACAACGGCGCGCGGACAGCGACAATCGTTGTCGTCGCGGTGGCTGCCGCGGGCATCATTCCGGGGATTATCAACATCACCGGTCTCGGCGGAAGCTTCCGCGCGTTGATTCTCGACGTGAGCGGTGGCTCGCTTGTGTTGTTGTTGATTCTGGCCGGCATCGCTTCAATCGTTGTCGGAATGGGGATGCCGACCACGGTGATGTACATCATCATCGTCGTGCTGCTCGGGCCCGTCCTACCGGAGTTCGGCATCGCCATTCTGGCAGCCCACCTGTTCGTGCTCTATTTGGGCCTGATGGCTGACGTGACACCGCCGGTGATGGTTGCAGCCTACGCTGCGGCCGGGGTCGCCAAATCCGATCCGTTCGAAACCGGCAAGCAGGCGTTTTTGTTGTCACTCAACAAGATTCTCGTCCCGTTCGCGTTCGTGTTCGCCCCCGGTATCCTCCTGGTTCGGGGCAGCGAGCCGGGTGAGTTTGCGATTCTCTCGATGGCCGATGTGACCGATCTCGGCTTTTTCATCCCCGAGGTGTTCGTCCCGGTCATCGCGATGTTTGTCGGCGTCTACGCGCTGGGGGTGGCGATAATTGGCTACTACCGAACCGATGTCTCGCGAGTTGCTCGCGTCGGATTCGTTGTCGCCGCCGTGTTGCTCTCAGTTCCCGGCATGCTGTTGATGCCGCTCGGGACTGCACTGGGTGCGGTCGGCGTCGAGATGACGCTGTACACCCTGAGTAATGATCTCGCACTCCGGGCGGTAGGTGGCGTTCTGTTTACCGCGTTGGTCGTCGACAATCGCCGTCGAGCCAGCGATGAACCCGGCGACGAGCCGGGCGACCAGTCGGTCGACAACTACGAGATCAGCCCAACCGAGATAGGTACCTAACACCCCCCACTACGTCACGTCCGTGTCGACTGTCCGTATCACCGGTAACGAATTGCTGGAAGTCCAATCAACGCATCTCTCACGGACCGAAGTGCGCAGCACTGAGAAAGTAGGGGTAGTTACTGTTGACGTTGCCGTGCTGCAACCACGCTATGTTTGGGAGTCCGCAAGTGATTCGGTACACCACGTACAGAATTCGAGTTCGGGATCGGTCGACCGGCCACAGTGTGGACACGAGACTCCTTGGTCGGCACCCTCCTCGCCGTCGGCGTCGACACCCGGTGTCAACTCGCGTTCCTGCTGGTCGAGATAGGCGACAAGCAGTGCGTCGATCACGCTGAAGCCGATAATAATCACGATCGGGATGTAGACCTCGCTCGGAATCGTCGTCAGATCGAAGGGGTCGACTGCGTCGATGTCAGTGACGTACACCGACATCAGCGCGACGCCTGAACCGAGTGTCAGTACGAACCACAGAATCGAGCGTTTCCACCGCTGCAGATAGGCGTGGCCGGTGCCCGCAATCCCGAAAAACGCACCCGCGAGCGCGAACACCGCGGTCAACACCAGTTGCCGTCGTGAGTTGCTCATGTGAGCTATATGGACAGGAGTGTGTTAGACACAAGTATTCCTGTCGGATCACACTCGCGAAGTGACAATCACTAAATCCGTCGCAGTACAGACTGAACCATGCGACTTGAAGGCTACTGGGGTGTGGGACCCAAAACGGCCGCGGCACTTCGCGAGGCGCTGGGCGAAGCCGACGCGATTGCCGCCATCCAGCACGCCGACATTCGGACGCTGGCTGAAGCAGGCGTTCCGCGCGGCCGGGCCGTCAGAATTCTCCGGCGGGCCAACGGTACCGCGGGCATGGACGTTCTCGGCACGGGCGACACCAGGAGCGTGTACGACGACCTGCTGACACTCGCCAGCAGCTACGGCGTCTCCGAGCACGCTGCCGACCGAATCCGCGTTCTCACACCGCTGACCGACCGCGAAGCTATCGAACGTCGACTCGTCGACGTCCTCGCCGCGAAAGCCGTCTGGGACGGACTCACAGCCGACGACCGCGAGCGCGTACTCAATGCGTTCAAAACGTACGATGCCGCAGGCGGCACCGACCGCGCTGCTGTTGAGGCCGCCCTCGAACTCCGGGCGGTCGGCCTCGAAGGCTCGACGTTCGACGCACTGGGCGACGTCGACGAAGCTGTACTCACCGAGGCTGCGGGCGCGCTGGGCTACATCCGCGAGACGCCGGACGGACCGACGGTTACCGAGGGTGCCGACGATCAACTCGACGCCCTCCGGAGCCAACTCAACGCGGCCCGCGAGTTGAACAACGCCGCCTTCGACATCATTGATTCCGTGCGCTCGGGCGGCGGCGTCCGGGATATGCAGGCCTTCCAGAGCGGTGTTGTTGAGCACGTTGCCACCGAAACGGAGATCCCACACGGCACGATCCGGGCGGCCGCACCCGACGAGGCGGTCGACGCTGCGGATTTCGTCAGCGCGACGCTCCGAAACCTGGTTGAGGAACTCGAAGCCGACGTAGCCGACCGCGAAGCAACCGTTATCGAGGATCTTCGGAGTCGGATCGAGACCGCCGACGGCGATGTCGAGGCCGCAGTCGAGGCGG
>Ga0207421_10001084_pt1 | contig 35402 bp, 34 predicted proteins | sample SodLakKL_010_SED_4_FD_187542 | JGI IMG/M metagenome (GOLD analysis project Ga0207421, IMG submission 187542) | Alkaline sediment microbial communities from Lake Tanatar, Kulunda Steppe, Russia - 8KL_010_SED (SPAdes) (version 2) | ecosystem: Environmental > Aquatic > Non-marine Saline and...
CCCGCCAGTCTCGGGAGTTCCTGGCGGGGTTGGATCCGAGATAACGATCATGGTCCGGCGCCAGCCCTGACGAGGAAAAGGCGCGCCACGGACGAAAACAGAAACACGACGAAAACAGAAACACACGGAAAAGCGTTTGCATGCCCGTCACATTCCGTGCTGTCCGTGTTCTTCCGTGGCGGTATTTTCACGCGAATGGGCCATGCGGGATGCAGGATCAGTTCGCCTCGCCAGAGGTAGGGAATGAGGGGGCAGGGAATCTCCGGGGCGGGCGGTAGATCACGGCGGGTTATTCCCCTATGCTACGTGCCTAATCTGCGCGCCGGGTTTCCTGGCGCGCTCCGTTTCGGGTCCGTTGGGGCGGTTCCGGGGTGGATACACACAGGAACGGGGGCCTGTCGTTCGTCGTGAATCCTTATGCCATTTTCCTGCTCTACCTGCTGGCCATTCTCGGCTTCGTGGCGGTGACGCTGCTGATGAACCGGGTGCTGGGGCCGAAGCCCGTGGCGTCGGCGATGAAGCTCGATCCGTTCGAATGCGGTGCCGAGCCGGTCGATCGGATGAACGTCAAGGCCGTGCCGGTGAAGTATTACGGCATCGCGGTGGTGTTCATCCTGTTCGAGCTGGAGACGGTGTTCCTGTTCCTCTGGGCCCTGGGTGCGCAGCCGCTGACCGGGACCCTGCTGCTGGTGTTCGGCTTCTTCCTGCTGCTGCTGGTGCTCCTGGTACTGTATGTCTGGAAATCCGGCCTGCTGGAGGACGTTCGCACATGAAGATCGATCTTCGCAGGGCGCCAGAGTGCAGCGTCATCCGCCGTTGGGACGTGGCCGTTGACTTAAGGTTCCTGACCACCGGCAGGACGGATGACGGCCTTCGGCCTTTCCCGCCCTGCGTATTACGGGCGGGGGGGCGATGAACCAGGTCCACGAAAAATCGAGTGCTTTCGAGTACCTGACCACCCGGAAGGACGATCTGGTCGGATGGGCACGCAAGTTCTCGATCTTCCCCTACCCGTTCGTCACCGCCTGTTGCGCGATGGAATTCATGTCGGTGAGTTCGACGATGTACGACACTGACCGCTTCGGTGCCGCGCTGCCGCGTTTTTCCCCGCGCCAGTCGGACTTGCTGATGGTGGTCGGCACGATCACGCACAAACAGGCGCCGATCCTGAAGAAGGTCTACGAGCAGATGTGCGAACCGAAATGGGTGATGGCCTTCGGTGTCTGCGCGACCAGCGGCGGGTTCTACCAAAACTACGCGGCGCTGCAGGGCATCGACAAGATCATCCCGGTGGACGTCTACATCCCCGGCTGCCCGCCCCGTCCCGAGTCGGTGATCGATGGGATCATGCAGTTGCAGGACAAGATCGCCAACGCCAGCCACCCCATCATCAACGAGAAGTTCTGAACATGGACCAGGGTCTGCTCGAACGATTGCGGGAACGGCTTGACGGAGACGGCCGCGAGCCCGTCTTCGCGCACGGTCTGCTCGTGGTGCAGCTGCCGCGCGAGGCGCTGCTCGATACCGTGAAGCTGCTGAAGGACGCGTTCGGGTTCGACCTGTTTCTGGACGTCACCGCCATCGATTGGCCGCAGCGCGAGCCCCGCTTCGACGTGGTCTATCACTTCTACTCCACGCGCGATCACGTGCGGGTACGTCTGAAAACGACGGTCACCATGGCCGACCCGGTCGTGGATTCGCTGCTGGACCACTATGGCTCCGCGCACTTCATGGAGCGCGAGTGCCACGACATGTTCGGCATTGTGTTCCGCGGCAACGCGGATCTGCGTCCCATCCTTCTCTACGAGGGCTTCGAAGGTCACCCGCTGCGCAAGGATTACCCCAAGGAGCGTGAACAGCCCCTGGTCAGGTACCGCGAATGACGCTGTCTTTTCCGAACGTAGGGCGGAAGAGGCCGAAGGCCGTCATCCGCCATCCGGCGTGTTGCACAATCCCGTTCGCTGCGGGCCGTGGCCAGCGCTGCGCGGCGGCTGACGCTGCGCTGTTCCGCCCTAACGCGGGCTGTGGGCCCTCGGTGTCATGACGATGCGGGACGAAGAGCAGACGCTGCCGAACCCCGTGCGCCCGGCCTTCGATCGCCCCTCCACCGAGGATGGGGTGATCGTCAGCATCGGGCCGTCGCACCCGGCGACCCACGGCACGCTGCAGATCATCGCCGAACTCAGCGGCGAGCGGGTGGTGCGCGCCGACGTCCACTGCGGCTACCTGCACCGCGGCTTCGAGAAGGAGTGCGAGGCCCACACCTGGCACACGCTGATCCCCTTCGTCGACCGGCTGAACTATTGCTCGGCCCTGATGAACAACTTCGCCTACTGCGATGCGGTCGAGACCCTGATGGGGGTGGAGATCACGCCGCGCACCCGCTACCTGCGCACTTTGCTCGCCGAATATTCGCGCATTGCCGACCACATCACCTGCATCGCGGCCTCGGTGATGGAGATGGGGGCGATGACCGCCTTCCTCTACCTGATGACCATCCGCGACTACATCTACGAGCACCTTGCCGATCTGACCGGGGCGCGCGTCACCTACAGCTATGGGCGCATCGGCGGGCTGGCAAACGACCTTCCCGAGGGCTGGATCAAGCGTCTGGAAGAGATCCTCGACGAGTACGAGGTCTACGTCGGTCGGATTCACGGGCTGCTCGATCGCAACCGCATCTTCATCGACCGGACGCGGGACGTCGGGGTGCTGACGACCGAGGAGGCCATCCACTGGGGCTTCACCGGACCGATCCTGCGTTCCACCGGCGTGCCGCGCGACCTGCGCAAGGACACGCCGTACCTCGCCTACGACGAGCTCGACTTCGAGGTGCCGGTTGGTATCAAGGGCGACAACTACGACCGGTACTTCGTGCGCATGCGCGAGATGGACGAGTCGGTGTACATGATCCGGCAACTGATCGAAATGCTTCCCGACGGCCCCGTCAACGTCGACGACCGGCGTTGCACCTTCCCCGAGAAGGATCTCGTCTACTCCGAGATCGAATCGCTGATCAACCACTTCAAACTGGTGATCGACGGGCCCCAGGTGCCCGCTGGCGAGGTCTACCGCGCCCACGAGGCGGCCAACGGTGAGCTGGGTTTCTTCCTGGTCAGCGATGGCAGCGGAACACCGCACCGGGTGCACGTGCGCGCACCCAGCTTCGTGCACATGGGCGGGCTGCACCGGTTGCTGGAGGGTTACCAGCTCGCGGACATCGTATCCACCTTCGGCACCGTGAACATGATCGGTGGGGAGTGCGATCGGTGAAGCACCTGATCCCTGAATTCGAGCGCCTGAAGACCCGGCTGCCGCCGGGTCACGATGCGACGCTGCTGGTCCCCTGCCTGCGCCGCATCCAGGAGGATCGCGGTTTCATCGACAACAGCGACATCGACGGGCTGGTCGAGTACCTGGGTATTCCGCGCATCCAGATCGAGGAGGCCCTGTCGTTCTACGGCATGCTGCGGCGCAAGCCGATCGGGCGCTGGCACCTCCAGGTTTGCCGTAACGTGTCCTGCTCGATGCGCGGCGCCGAGCGCCTGATCGATCAGCTCATCGGGAAACTGGGCGTGCAGCCGGGCGAGACCACCCCGGACGGCCGCTTCACCCTGTCCACTGTGGAGTGCCTGGGATCCTGCGGCACCGCACCGGTGGTGATGGTGAACGAGGCCTACCACGAAAACCTGAGCGCCGCGGATCTGGACGCCCTGCTCGAGAGGCTGGACTGAGATGACCGGGCGCAAGGTATTGATGGACTTCGAGGTCACGCCGACCTCGCACTCGCTGGACGACTACCGTGCGCGCGGTGGGTACGAGGCGCTGGAAAAGGTCTTGCGTACCATGAAGCCCCGGGAGGTGACCCAGGAGATCGTCGATTCGGGCCTGCAGGGGCGGGGCGGGGCGGCCTTCCCGGCTGGGCGCAAGTGGCAGGGGATCGATCCCGACGACGGCCAGCCGCATTACCTGATCGCCAACGCCGACGAAGGCGAACCCGGCACCTTCAAGGACCGCTGGGTGCTCGAGTACACTCCGCACACGCTGCTCGAGTCCATGCTCCTCAGCTGCTACGCGCTGGGTGTGCGGCACTGCTTCGTGTACATCCGTGGTGAATACGACCTGCCCTGGCGGCGTCTGGATGCCGCGGTGGAGGAGGCCTATGCCGCGGGCTACTTCGGCGAGAACATCCTGGGCAGCGATTTTTCCTGCGATCTCTTCGTGTTTCGCGGTGCCGGGGCCTACGTCTGCGGCGAGGCCTCCTCGTTGCTCGGTTCCATCGAGGGCACGCGGGCCTTTCCGCGCAACCGGCCTCCGCGCATGACCGTTCGCGGCCTCCACCAGGCGCCGACCGTGGTGAACAACGTCGAGACCCTGGCGACCATCGCCTGGATCATCCGCAACGGCGCGAGTGCCTTCCGGGAGGTCGGCACCGAAAAGAGCCCGGGGACCCGGCTGATCTCGATCTCCGGGCACATTGCGCGTCCCGGCGTCTACGAGGTGGAACTGGGGTACTCCTGGGCGAGGTTCCTGCATGAGGACTGCGGTGGCGTGCTGGGCGGACGGCCCCTGAAGGCGGTGATCCCCGGCGGAATCTCTTCACAGGTGCTGACCGGAAAGGACGCCAAGGTCCTGACCGCGGGCGAAGTGGAGGGTCTGACACTGGATCACGAGAAGCTGCGCTCGGCCGGTTCGTCGCTGGGCTCGGGTGGGATGATCGTGATCGCCGAGGGCACCTGCATGGTCCGGCTCCTGCAGATCATGCTCCGCTTCTACCATCACGAGTCCTGCGGCCAGTGCACGCCCTGCCGGGAGGGCACCGGCTGGATGCATCGGATCATCGACCGCATCGTCGCTGGCGACGGGCGGCCCGAGGATCTCGAGCGCTTGAATTACATCGCCGGCTTCAACGACGGCACGACCATCTGCGGCCTCGGGGATGCGGCGGGCTACGCGGCCACCGCGATGCTAGACAACTTCCGCGAGGAGTTCGACTACTTCATCGAGCACAAGCGCTCCAAGTTCGCGGGGAACCTGGAATGACCGCGATCTTCATCAACGGGCAGCCGGTCGAGACGGGGGAGCACACGACCGTGCTTCAGGCCGCGCTGGCGAACGGGTTCTACATCCCCCATTTCTGCTGGCACCCGGCGTTGTCGATCGTCGGCAACTGCCGGGTCTGCGTGGTCGAGCAGGAGGGCCGCGGGGTCGGCATTGCCTGCAACATGCCGATCAGCGACGGCATGCGCGTTCTCACCGATTCCGACCCGGTGCGGGCACAGCGCAAGGCAATGCTGCAGTTCATCCTGTTGAACCACCCGGTGGACTGCGGCATCTGCGACAAGGCGGGCGAGTGCGCGCTGCAGGACTATCACTATGAGTACAACGGCGAGCCGGCCATCTCGGGCGATCCGAAACTGCCTTCGACCAAGTTCTTCCCGCTGTCGGAGCGGATCCTCCTCGACAACGAGCGCTGCATCCTCTGTTCGCGCTGCGTGCGCTTCACCCGCGAGATCTCGAAATCCAACGTACTCGGGCTGGAACACCGCGGCGACAGCATGCTGGTGCGGCCGGCCGAGGGGCGCACGCTGGACGACGATCCCTATTCCGACAACGTCGTCGACATCTGCCCGGTCGGCGCGCTGCTGTCGCGCTCGTTCCTGTATCAGTCCCGGGTCTGGTACCTGGAGCCGACACCCTCGGTATGTCCGGGCTGCGCCCGCGGCTGCACGGTACAACTCTGGCACCGCAAGGCGGAGTGGCGTGTCAAGGGGCTGGACGAACGGCACAATACCCGTATCCATCGCGTCACGCCGCTGGAAAACCCCCGCGTCAATGGGCCGTGGATTTGCAACAAGGGCCGCGACCTCCCGGAACTGCTCGACCGCCCAAGGGCCACGCAGGCGCTGCAAAAGGGGGAGACGGTCTCCCTGATGCAGGCGATCGAGGCCGCTCGGGGCCTGCTCGACCAGGCGGGCAAGCGCGTGGCGCTGGTCTCGAGCTGGGGCTCGAACGAGGAGCTGCGGGCCTTCCGCAACTCGCTCGGTGACTATTTCACCAGCTTTGTGAAGCCCGACCACCTGCCCCTGGAGGGAGAAGTGGTGGAGGACGATCTGCTGATCCGGGCCGACAAGAATCCGAATACCCGGGCCGGCCAGGATCTGCTGGGGGCGGGCGTCGTCCAGATTCCGGAAGACACCGACCTGATCCTGGTCTGGGGTGAGGGGACCGATTTCGGGACCCTGCCACGTGGCGCGAAGATCCTGTTCCTGGGTTCCTGGCTGCTGCCGGAGAACGGCCACGCCGACGTCTTCATCCCCATCAGCATCCAGACCGAGCGGCGCGGTCATTACACCAACTTCGAAGGGGTGGTCAGCGCGTTTGAACCCTGCCAGCCCCGCCGGGACGGTGTGATCGACGCCGAGACACTGTTTCCCCTGCTCTCTGCACCGGGCGGGTCGGCATCGGGCGGGGGTGCCGCGTGATCCAGGATCTGGTCGTGCACGGTGTCTTCATCGTCTATGCCGTGCTGATGCTGATGACCGTCGGGCTGGTGCTGACCTGGGTCGAGCGCAAGCAGGCGGCGATCATGTCCGACCGTATCGGCGCCAACCGTGCCTACCTGCGCATCCCCTTCACCCAAGTGAAACTGATCTGGTGGGGACTGTTCCACGGTCTTGCCGATGGCTTGAAGATGCTGCTGAAGGAGGACTGGCGGCCGAACTCCTACGATCGCATGGCCTACGCGGTCGCGCCCTGGTTTGCCTTCGTACCGGTGATGGCGGTCTTCGCGGTGATCCCCTTCGGCGGCGAGCTGGTGCCGGGCACCTTCTTCGGCTGGTTCGAGGGAACGTCGGAATGGTTCGGGGACCGGAGTTACGCGATGCAGGTGGCGCCGCTGGACGCGGGCCTGCTGATCGTGTTCGCGCTCGGCGGCATCGCGGTGATCGGCGCGATGCTGGCCGGCTGGTCGTCCAACAACAAGTTTTCGCTGCTTGGCGCGGTGCGCGCGGGCTCGCAGATGATCTCCTACGAACTGGTGATCGGCCTGACCGTCGTGGGCCTGATCCTGATCTACGGGACGGTCAATCTGGTCAGCATCGTCGAGCAGCAGTCCGGCGTCCTGTTCGGCTTCATCCCGGCCTGGGGCATCTTCCTGCAGCCCTTCGCTGCGATCCTGTTCCTGGTGGCGGCCCAGGCCGAGAACCAGCGCATTCCCTTCGACCTGCCCGAGGCGGAATCGGAATTGATTGCCGGCTACTTCACCGAATACAGCGCGATGAAGATGGGCCTGTTCATGTTCGCGGAGTTCATCCACATCGCGATCATCGCGGCGCTGTTCACCACGCTGTTCCTGGGCGGCTACAACCTGCCGTACATGACCGACGCCGGCTTCCTGCTGCCTGGCGGCTTCGAGATCGCGCTGCCACACGTGCTGGTGGTGCTGCTGCAGATCACCGTGTTCTGGGTGAAGGTCTTCCTGATGTGCGGCTTCCTGATTCTCGTGCGCTGGTCTCTGCCGCGTTTTCGCTACGATCAGCTGCTCAGCTTCGCCTGGCGCTTCCTGCTCCCGCTGGCCTTGATCAACCTGGCCATCACCGCCGTTGCGGTGTGGGCGATCCAGGCAGCCGGCGCATGAAGAAGGTCATCGATCGGCGCCGCAAGTACTGGAACGAACCAACCCTCGGCTGGTGGGAACGCTTTTACCTGTTCGAGGTGCTGCGCGGGTTCTCGATCACCGGCGGCGTCTTCCTGCGCAACATGAAGCGCTGGATCACCGGGGGCAAGGGCGCGCTGACCGCCTACTATCCCGAGGAGACCCGGGCGGACTACGCCGCGCACAACCGCGGCAAGCACGTGCTGACCCAGCGTCCCGACGGACGGCCGCAGTGCATCGCCTGCAACCTCTGCGCGACCGTGTGCCCGGCCCGGGTGATCGAGATCGAGGCCGGCTTCGACCCCGACGACCCGGCGCATCCGAAATATCCCAAGCGCTTCGAGATCGACTACTCGCGCTGCATCTTCTGCGGCTTCTGCGTGGAGGTCTGCCCCGAGGACGCGATCCGCATGGTTCGTCAGGTTCCCGGGCTTCCGGTGCCCGACCGCGATCACGGTATGTGGTTGGGGCGTGAAGAACTGCTGACTTGGCAGCCGGCCCGCGATCCGGCCAAGCCCTACCCGCCGAAGGAGGGTCCGAAGTGACCATCGAGACGGTCTTCCTGATGGTCTTCGCGCTGGGTGCGCTGACCGGCGCGGTGGCCATGTTCTTTCTGCGCCACCCGATGCGCGTGGCGCTGGCCCTGATCGGCACCATGGTCTCGCTGGCCGCAATCTACGCCCAGCTCGGCATGCACGTGATCGCGGTCTTTCAGGTCCTGATCTACGTCGGCGCGGTGATGGTGTTCATGATCTACGCCATCATGCTGCTGGACGTGCGCGACCGCTCGTTCACCGAGCGCTTCTCGCCGCTGCTGGTGGCCGGTCTGGCGGGTCTGCTGCTGCTCCTGGGGGTGCTGATCGACGGCCTGCTGCGCGGCCAGCCGTTCCCGGCCGTGGACGTGCCGCCGGATGCCTTCAGTGTCGGTACCTTCGCCATCGTCTTCATGGAGCAGTTCTGGGTGTACTTCGCGCTGACCGCGGTGCTGCTCCTGGTGGCGGAAATCGCGGCCAGCGCGGTGATCGATATCCGCCGTCGGGGGCAGGACGTCGCGGCGGCCCAGGCCGAAAGGGGGAATGACCGTGGATGACACCACCTTTCTGCTGGCGCTCTCAGGCATGTTGTTCGCCCTCGGGCTGGTCGGCGTCATCGTCCGGCGCAACCTGCTGGTGATGCTGATGTTCCTGGAATTGATGCTCAACGGCGTGATCCTCAGCCTCGTGGTCTTCACCCAATTGCTCGGGGCGGAGGCCGGCGCGGTGCTGGTGTTTCTGGTCTTCGTGGTCGCGGCAGCGGAGATTGCGATTGCCGTGCCGATCCTGCTTCTGCTGGTGCGCACCGGGCGCACGCTGGATCCCGGCGCCTACGCCGGCCTGAAGGGATAACGGGCGATGAACGGACTTCTGACGCTGCTCGTCCTGCTGCCGCTCGCCGGCTTTCTCGTAAACGGGCTGCTCGGCCGCCGTGTGGGGCCGGTCTTCGTGAATGTCGTGGGCGTGGGCCTGCCGCTGGCCGCCTTCGGCGTGGCCGTCTGGGCCTGGCGGATCCTCGAGGCCGGGGGCGGTGAGCCGCTGATCGAGACCGTCTTCACCTGGGCGCTGGTCGGCGAACATGTCTTCGAGGTGTCCTTCTACCTCGACCGCCTGAGCGCCGTGATGGCGCTGATCGTCACCGGGGTCGGTGCGCTGATCCACATCTACTCGATCGGCTACATGAAGGGCGACGAGAGCTATGCGCGTTACTTCGCCTACCTGAACCTGTTCCTGTTCTTCATGCTGCTGCTGGTGCTGGGGCGTTCCCTGCTGGTGCTGTTCGTCGGCTGGGAGGGCGTGGGGCTCGCCTCCTACCTGCTGATCGGCTTCTGGTTCCAGGACGTCGACAAGGCCCGCGCCGGGCGCAAGGCCTTCATCACCAACCGCGTCGGCGACGCCGGCTTCCTGCTCGGCATGTTCCTGATCTTTACCGCCGTGGGCACGCTGGAGATGGACCAGATCAACCAGGCCTTTGCCGGCGGGCTGATCCCCGTGGGCGTTGCCACGGCCGCCGGCATCCTGCTGTTCATCGGCGCCACCGGCAAGTCCGCGCAGATCCCGCTGCACGTCTGGCTGCCGGATGCGATGGCGGGCCCAACGCCGGTCTCGGCGCTGATCCATGCCGCGACCATGGTCACCGCCGGGGTCTACCTGGTCGCGCGTATGTCGGGCGTATACCTGGAGGCACCCGCCGCCTCGACGCTGATCGCGGTCATCGGACTGCTGACGGCCTTCCTGGCGGCGACCATCGCACTGGTGCAGACCGACATCAAGAAAGTGCTGGCGTACTCGACCATCTCCCAGCTGGGGTTCATGTTCCTGGCCCTGGGCGTGGGCGCCTACGCGGTGGCCGTTTTCCACCTGTTCACCCACGCCTTCTTCAAGGCGGCGCTGTTCCTCGGCGCCGGCAGCGTGATCCACGCCCTCAATGGCGAGCAGGACATCCGCCGCATGGGCGGCCTCTCGCGCCGCATTCCCTGGACTTCCGGAACCTTCCTCGTTGCGACCGCCGCGATTGCGGGGCTGCCGCCGCTGGCCGGATTCTTTTCCAAGGACGAGATCCTCTGGTTTGCGCTGGCGAGCGGGCAGGGCGGAGCGTTCTGGCTCTGGGCGCTCGGTTCCGTGACCGCCTTCCTGACGGCGCTGTACATGTTCCGGCTGTACTGGCTGGTGTTCCTGGGGCGCTCGCGCATGGCCCCCGAGGTGGCGGAACACGTGCACGAATCGCCGTGGCCGATGACGTCCGTGTTGGTGGTCCTTGCGCTGTTCTCGGTGGTCGCGGGCTGGTTTGCGCTGCCCCAGTATCTCGCACCGCTGCTGCCTGCCCCGGATCTGCGCTTCGCATGGCCCATCCTGCACTGGGCGCTGATTGTCTTCGCCGTGCTCGTCGCGGTCGCGGGTTTGGTCGCTGCCGGGGTTCTGTACGGCAACGGCGGCCGGCGCGCGGAGGCGATCGAGCGCCGGTTTGCGCGGCTCTATCGCGTGCTGGCCGGCAAGTATTACGTCGACGAGGTCTACGACCGTCTCCTGCAGCGGCCCTGGCGCTGGATTTCCGACCGGGTCTTCCTGCGCCTGGGGGACCGGATCCTGCTCGACGGCTCGCTGCACGGCCTTGCGGCGCTGGCGCGCCGCGGCGCGGAAGTCCTGGCGCGGGTACAGACCGGCAGCCTCCACTGGTATGCATGGATGACCCTGCTGGGGCTTGTGGCAGTGCTGATCTGGATGTGGCGATATGTCTGAGGCCCTCGCGCTGAATCTTCTGCTGTTCCTGCCGGTGATCGGCGGGATCCTCCTCCTCGCGTTGCCCGAACGCCGGGCGGATCTGGTGCGCGGCCTGGCCATGGTGGTGCTGCTGGCGCAGCTCGCGCTGGCCGCCTGGCTGTACCTCCGCTTCCAGGCCGGCGTGCCGGGGCTGCAGTTCGAGACCCGGCTACCCTGGATTCCCGCCTGGGGCGTGCACTACCACATCGCGCTGGACGGGCTGAATCTGCTACTGGTGCTGCTCACGGCCTTCCTCGGGCCAATTGTCGTTGCCGGCGCCTTCACCTCGATCACCAGGGACGTGAAGCTGTTCCACGGCATGGTGATGTTCATCCAGTTCACCATGCTCGGCACCTTCCTGGCCCAGGACCTGTTCCTGTTCTACGTGTTCTGGGAGGCGATGCTGATCCCGATGTTCCTGATGATCGGCATCTGGGGGGGCGAGCGCCGCATCTACGCGACGCTGAAGTTCTTCCTGTACACGGCCTTTGGCAGCATCCTGATGCTGGCTGCGATCATCTATCTCGCCCATACCGTCCTGAGCGCGGACGGTACGCCCTCGTTTGCCTTCGCGGATCTTTACGAGCTTGGCCTCGGTGTACAGGTCCAGACAGTGCTGCTGGCCGCGTTCGCGCTGTCCTTCGCAATCAAGGTGCCGATGGTCCCGCTGCACACCTGGCTCCCGGATGCCCACGTCGAGGCCCCGACCGCCGGTTCGGTGATCCTGGCAGGCGTGCTGCTGAAGATGGGTACCTACGGCTTCCTGAAACTCGGCTTTCCGCTGTTTCCCGACGCGGCGCTGCTGGCGACGCCGCTGATCATGACCCTGGCGGTGATCAGCATCATCTATGGCGCCGGCCTCGCGCTGGTGCAGGACGACATCAAGAAGATCATCGCCTACTCGTCGGTCAGTCACCTGGGCTACGTGATGCTGGGGCTGGTCACCTACAACCTGCTCGGCGTGCAGGGTGCGATCATCCAGATGGTCAGCCACGGCCTGGTCGCCGGCGGACTGTTCCTGATGGTGGGGATGATCTACGAGCGCTGTCACAGCCGCGACCTCGCCGATTACGGGGGGCTGGCCAAGCTGCTGCCGGCGTACTCGGTCTTCTTCATGATCCTGACCCTGGCCGCAATCGGCCTGCCGACCACCAGCGGCTTCACCGGCGAGTTCCTGGTGCTGCTGGGGGCCTTCCACGCGGCCTGGCCGCAGTTCGAGCAGGGCGTCAATCATCCGCTGGTGCTGGCTTCGCTGGCGGTGCTGGGCATCGTGCTCGGTGCGCTCTACATGCTGCGGCTCGCGCGCCGCCTGCTGTTCGGGGAGGCGCGGGCGCCGGTGGCCGGCCTGCGCGACCTCAGCCTGCGGGAGATGGGCATCCTGGGCGTGCTCGTGCTGGCAGTGTTCTACATCGGCCTGTTCCCGAACGACTTCCTGCAGAAGACCGAGCAGGCAGCGATGGAGTACCAGGAACGGATTCTTGCTGCGCGCGACGGGGAGATTGAGCGATGACTCCGGAAGGCCTGTTCGTCGCCGCACTGCCCGAGCACCTGCTGCTCGTCGGGATTCTGGCGATTCTCGTGATCGACCTGGTCTCGGACCGGCCGCGCGATCCGTTCCTTCCGGCCCTGGTCACGGTGCTCGCAGCCGCCGGGGCCGCCTTCTGGTTGCACCGGATCGGCTATGCCGGGGCGCCGTTCCCGGGCCAGTTCTCGGTCGGGTCCGACGCGCTCGCCGCGAAGGCCGTGCTGTTCGTCCTGACCGTGCCAGTGCTGTTCCTGGCGCGATCCGAACGCCTGGACAGCCGCGTCGCGATGCTGCTCCTCGCGTCGCTGTACGGGGCCGGCCTGATGCTCTCGGCGGACAGCCTGCTGATGCTGTTCTTCGGTCTGGAACTGCTGTCCCTGCCGCTGTATGCGCTGGTGGTGCTGGCGTTCCGGCGTCCGGAGAGCGCCGAGGCGGCGATGAAATACCTGGTGCTGGGGGGCGTCGGCACCGCGGTGCTGTTGATGGGGATTTCGCTGACCCTGGGCTCCACAGGCGGTCTGTCCGTAGAGGATTTCCGTGCCGCGCTGGCCGGCGACGACGTCCTGGCCCGGGGCGCGGTCGTGCTGGTGGTCGCGGCATTCATGCTGAAGGCGGCGGTGGTACCGTTCCACGCCTGGGCGCCCGATGCCTACGAGGGCGCCAGTGTGCCGGTGACCGCCTACATGGCGACGATCGTGAAGGGTGCGGTGATCCTCGCCCTGGTCCGGCTCTTTGGGGATGCGGGCGCCGGCCCGGAACTCCTCGCGGTGCTGGTGGCGCTGCCGCTGCTGTCCATGGTCTGGGGCAATCTAGCGGCGATGCGGCAGCAGGGTTTCCGACGCCTGATTGCCTATTCCTCCATCGCGCACGCGGGGTACCTCTTCTTCGCGCTGCTGGGCGCACCCGAGGGACGCTTCGAGGCCGTGACCTTCTACGTGATCGTCTACGGCCTGACCAATATGTTGGCGTTTGCCTGCCTGCCGAAAGGCGAGGACTGGCTGCGCGACCGCCTGGACAGTCTGAAGGGGCTTTATCACCGGGATCCGCGCGCCGCGATCCTGATCGCGGTCGCGATGCTGTCGCTGGCCGGTATTCCGCCGTTCCCTGGCTTCGTCGCCAAGTTCCTGATCTTCCGAACCGTGATGGAGGCCGGGCTGGTCACCGTCGCCGTGGTTGGCCTGGTCGCGAGTTATCTTGGCATCTACCTCTACCTGCGCGTGATCCAGTACATGTTCATGAGCCCGGCACCCGCCCAGATCCGCACGCAACCGGCGACCGGATTCGCGGCCACGGCTGCGCTACTGACGCTAGCGGCAGTGCTGCTGGTCGGGGTCTTCCCAGGGGTTGTTCTCGGCTGGCTCTGAGCCGGCATGGCGCTGGATCAGGCCCGCCGATGACCCGTGGGCAAGCCTCGCGGGTGCCGAGCTTCCCTCGATCCTGAAAACAGACGAGTGCTGCGGGGGCCGTCTCGCTGGGATTAGGACGCCTTGCTGGCCTCGGGCGCGCCGAAGCGGTCTTCAAGGTAGCGGACGATGTCCGAGGACTCGTACATCCACTCCACACGCCCGTCCGGGTGGGTGATGCGCAGGCAGGGAACCTGGAGTTTGCCGCCTTCTTCCTGCAGGGCCTTGCGGTGGTCTCCCGTGGGCTGGGCATTACGCAGCTCGATGTTCAGGCCCAGTCGTTGGATGGTCCGCCGCGCCTTGATACAGAACGGACAGGCGGGGAACTGGTAGAGGGCAAGATGCTCGGTTTCGGCGTCGACCCGCGCCTGCTCGGCCGGATCGCGCTGCATGCCTTTCGGTGTCGTCAACTTGTCTCCCAGCAACAGGAAGGGCGTCAGCACCACGCGCAGCGCGCGGAAGAAATACCGGATCAGGATTCGCATGGCGGAAGAGGATGCCACGTCTTGGCGCGGCCAGCCAGTTCCGGCGCGTGTGGCCTGCGCAGCCGGTGCTGGCCTCCTGCGTGAGGCCAGGCTGCGGGCGGAGCCTGGATCCCCTGCATTCAGCGGCCGATGAGGCTCGCCACCTGGCTCGGCTGGCAGTTTAGGTAGGCCGAGGAGGCTAGCCATTCCTGGTCCGGGTAGTACTTGAACATGAATTGGCCGCCCTTCAGGCTGTCCACCACCATCTCCGCGATTTCCGGCCGCACGGCGGGGCATCCCTGGCTACGGCCAATGCGGCCCTGGCGCTCGATCCAGGTCGGGTCGACATAATCTGCCGAGTGGATCACGATCGCGCGCTCGCGTGCTCTGTCGTTGATACCCGGCTCCAGCCCATCCATCCGCAGGGAATAGCCATGCCGTCCGTAGTAACTCTCCTGAGTCCGGAAGAGGCCGATACTCGACTGGTGACTGCCCCGGATGTTGGAAAACTGAGTGGCGAAGTTGTCGCCGGAATTCTGCCCGTGGGCGACAAAATCCTCCAGCAACAGGGTTTGGTCGCGCAGATCGAAGATCCACAGGCGTGGTTCCGAGGACGGCAGGGAGAAGTCGATGACGGCCAGGCGATCGGCGGGTTCCATCCCGCTGCTCACCGCGCAGTTCATCGCCGCGACCGCCTTCGTCAGCGCGTCCTTCTGCAGGGCCGGCGCTTCTGAAGCCAGTTTCTTCAACAGCGCAGGATTGGGAGTTGGTTCGGCCTGCGCCGGCGACGAAAATAGCCCGATGGTTACCATGGCCAGCAGTAGCCGGCGAATTGTCTTGTACATTCGCGTTCTTCCCCCTCGTTCCGACGACTCGTTGCGGTCGTCGGGCTGGCGCAGGCGTACCGTTGTCATCCCGTGCTGAACGCGCCGCCGCCACGCATGGTCACAGTAAACAGGGAGCCGTGTGCGGACTGCGGCCGATCTCGGGTGCAGCTTTGTTACCTGATACCAATTGCAGAAAACAAAGCCGCGATATTAACACCTTGGCAACAGGAGAAAAACCTCAGGTGGCGGCATTCCGGATCATCATCCTGCTGGTTGCCTGCGTCTCTTCGGGCGCAGTCCTGGCGGACGACCGTGGCCACGCTGCGGTCGAGCGGCTCATTGAAACGGCGCTGGACGGCCAAAGCGCTGCGCTCGGCAAGCCTGCACCCGCGCTCTTCGGCACCCTAGATGCCAAGGCCTGGTTCTATGCCGACCGCGGTTTCGCCCCGGCCTGGGACGGGAAAGAGCGCCTGGAGCGCCTGTTGGCGGCCCTCGAAGGCCTCGCACAGGACGGCCTGAACCTGGATCTCTACGGCCTTGACGAACTTCGCAGCCATGCGGCAGAGGGTGCGCAGGGTGCGGATGCGGTCGCCTGCAATGACATGCTGGCCACACGAGCCTATCTGAACGCATTGCTGCACCTGGCACTGGGGCAGCTGGACCCGGCGCAGGTGGATCCGATATGGCGCTCTGGCAACGCGCCGCCGCTGGATGCCCAGCGGCTTCGGGTCATCATGCTGGCGGGGGACATGCTGGATGATCCCGCGGGCGCGTTTGAGCGCGTCCGGCCGGATCTCCGGCAGTACCGGGACCTGCGCAGCGCCTATGCACGACTGGAAGCCCGGGCGCCGGTCACCGACTGGCCGCGGATTCCGGCGGGTCCACTGCTACGTGAGGGGATGAGTGATCCCCGGGTGCCGCTGCTGCGCGAGCGCCTGGCCGCTTCTCCGGCGACCCAGGCGGTGCCGATGCCTGCCGATTCCGGGCACGACTCCGCGTACGACGCGGATCTGTTCGAGGCTGTGAAGGCCTTCCAGCGTTCCCATCACCTGCAGGTCGACGGAATCGTCGGTCCCGAGACGCTGGCCGCGCTGAATGTGCCCTTTGCCGACAGGCTGGCTCAGATCCGGGTCAATCTGGAACGCCTGCGTTGGCTGGCGCGGGAAACAGAGGACAACTTCGTGCTGGTGGATATTGCCGGCGCGGAGATCAGCTATGTCCGCGCAGGTACGATGGTCTGGAGCGCCCGAACCCAGGTGGGGCGCCCGTCGCGGCCGACGCCCCGGCTGCGTTCGGAAATCACCCACCTGACCTTCAACCCGACGTGGACCGTGCCGCCCACGATCCTGCGCAACGATAAGCTACCGGTTATTCGGGAGGACATCGGATACCTGGAACGAAACCGGCTCCGGGTGCTCGACTACGCCGGCAACAGGCTCGATCCCGAGGAGATCGACTGGGACAACCCCAGCGGCTTCATGCTGCGGCAGGACCCGGGCCCGGATAATGCCCTGGGCCGCGTCGCCATTCGGTTTCCCAACCCGTTCCACGTGTATCTGCACGATACGCCCAGCCAACGGTTTTTTGCGGCAGACCGGCGTGCCGTCAGTTCCGGCTGCGTGCGCGTCGAGCGACCCATGGAGCTCGTGGATCTGCTGATGGCGGACGGCAGCGATGCCGGGCCGGGTCATGCCGGGAGACTGGTTGCCGAGAGTCGCACGCGTAATTTCCATCTTGCGCGGCCCATTCCCATCCTTCTGGCCTACTGGACGGCAGACGCCGATGCCGATGGAAACGTCCACTTCAGGCCGGATATCTACCGTAGCGATGAGCGGGTTGCGCGGGCCCTGTCGGAGCAAACGACGGCCAGCCAGTCACTGCCAAGCGTTTGTTCTCAGCTGGCGGCTGTTTCCCCTTAGGGGACTGTTTTTTGCCACAAAAATGGCCCCTCAAGGCGGTTTTGACCGGTATTTTTGAGTCTTTTATGATTTGAGAACAAAGGCTTGGCTTGGTCCGACCCCGTTGGGGATGTATGCTCGGGGTTGTCGAGGGCGTACCGGGAGGTCATGGCGATGGATGTGTTGGAACTGCTGGGTGACGAGGTGGAGCCACTCCTGCAGCACGAGTGCAGGGGGATTCCGAGGGATCTGCTACAGGTCCCGGGGCCGGACTTCGTGGATCGGGTGTTTTCGCTCACGGACCGCTCGCCGGTGGTGCTGCGCAATCTGCAGATGCTGTTCAATACCGGAAGGCTTGCTGGCAGCGGCTATCTCTCCATTCTTCCGGTGGACCAGGGGGTGGAGCACTCGGCGGGCGCCTCGTTCGCGCCCAACCCGATCTATTTCGACCCCGACAATCTGGTCAGGCTGGCGATCGAAGGCGGCTGTAGCGCGGTGGCGTCGACGCTCGGCGTGCTCGGCTCGGTATCCCGCCGGTACGCGCACCGAATTCCGTTCCTGGTCAAGCTCAACCACAACGAGCTTCTGACCTACCCCGCGATCGCGGACCAGACGCTGTTCGCGTCGGTGGAGCAGGCCTTCGACCTGGGCGCCGTCGCCGTGGGTACCACGATCTACTTCGGTTCGGAGGCGTCGCGCCGGCAGATCGAGGAAGTCAGCGAGGCCTTCGCCCGCGCCCACGAACTGGGCATGGTCACGGTGCTGTGGGCCTATCTGCGCAACGATGCCTTCAAAAAGGGTGGGGTCGACTATCACGAGTCCGCCGACCTGACCGGACAGGGGAACCACCTGGCTGCGACCATCGGTGCGGATATCGTGAAGCAGAAGCAGGCCACCAACAACGGCGGCTACAAGGCCGTCGGCTTTGGCAAGACGCATCCCGGGGTCTATGACATGCTGACCTCGGAGCACCCGATCGATCTGGTCCGTTACCAGGTGGCGAACTGCTACATGGGCCGGATCGGTCTGATCAACTCGGGCGGGCCGTCCGGCGAGAACGATCTGCAACAGGCGGTGCGGACGGCCGTCATCAACAAGCGCGCGGGCGGCATGGGCCTGATCTCGGGCCGCAAGGCCTTTCAGCGGCCGATGGCCGAGGGCGTCGATTTGCTGAACGCGATCCAGGACGTGTTCCTGTCGAAAGACATCACGATCGCCTGACGGCGGAGGTCTTCGCGCATCCCGCATGGCCCGCAATACGTGACGGCCTGAATCGACGGTCGCCTGGCGACAGAAGTGCCGGGGGGCAGAGATACTGGCATGATGGCGGACGATGGCGGGACCCGTGCTGCCCCGCTGCCAAAGGGGACGCGCCATGTTTGGTGAAAGCTTCATCCTGTTCCGGGTCCTTGGCTTCGAGATCCGGGCGAACGTCACCTGGCTGTTCCTTGCGCTGCTGGTTACCTGGTCACTGGCGGCGGGTTTTTTCCCCTTCGTCTACCCGGATCTCGATCCCTCCACCTACTGGGCGATGGCTCTCGTGGGGATGCTGGGTCTGTTTTTTTCCCTGCTGTTCCACGAGCTCGCCCATTCGGTGGTCGCGCGGTCGTACGGACTGCCGGTGCGTCGGATCACCCTGTTCCTCTTCGGCGGTGTTGCCGAGATGGAGGCCGAGCCCAAGGAACCGCGAATCGAGTTCTGGATGGCCATCGCGGGACCCATTGCGAGCGTGGTGCTCGGTGCGGCCTTTTACCTGCTGGCGCACTTCATGGTTGCGGTCGGTGTGCCCGAACACGTCGCCGGTGTGCCCCGCTACCTCGGGTTCATCAATCTGTTGCTCGCGATCTTCAACATGGTTCCGGGGTTCCCGCTGGATGGCGGCCGCGTGCTGCGCGCCGCCCTATGGCAGTGGACGGGCAATATCCGCATGGCAACCCGCTGGGCCTCGCGCGTGGGGCAGGGTTTCGGGCTGCTGCTAGTGGCGCTGGGACTTGCGGCCTTCATTGCCGGCAACTTCGTCGGGGGGATGTGGTGGTTCCTGATCGGACTGTTCGTGCATGCTGCAGCCACCGCCGGTTATCAGCAACTGCTGACCCAGCAGGCGCTGCAGGGCCGAACGGTATCGCGATTCATGACCACCGATCCGGTGACCGTCCCCGCCGGGACCTCGGTGCGTGAGTTCGTGGACCAGTATCTCTACCATCACAATTTCGACCGCTTTCCGGTGGTCAGGGGCGACCGGCTGCTGGGCGCTGCTGGGCTACCGGAGGCGAAGGAAGTGCCGCGCGAAGACTGGGAGCGGACGCGCATCGAGGACGTCTGCCAGGGTGTTGCCGAGGAGAATACGGTGGCGGCCGATGCGGATGCCAACGAGGCGCTGACCCGCATGCAGCAGGCTCGGACGGGACGCCTGATGGTGACCAAGGGCGAGCGGCTCGTCGGTATCCTGGTATTGAAGGACCTGCTTCGCTTTCTCGATCTTCGGGCGGAGCTGGAACGCGACTGAGGCAGCGGGCGTCTTGCATGGGAGTCGAAGCATCCGGGATGCCACGCATCGGGGTTCGCGCTGCAGCAAGAGGGATTTAACGCACTTGCCGTACCATGGCCCCCCAGCTACCGATCAAAAAGGAAAACACGAATGAACACATCGCTGATTCTGACACTCCTCGGACCCGATCGCCCGGGGCTGGTGAGCGCGGTGGCGGCCCGGGCGACCGCCGCTGGAGCCAACTGGATGGAGAGCCGCATGGCCCAGTTGGCGGGTCAGTTCGCCGGCGTGGTGCGGCTGGAAGTCGACCCGGAGGCGGCAAGCCATCTGGAGGCCATGCTGCTTGCGCTGGAGGCCGAGGGGCTGCACGTGACCATCGAACGCGGCCGGGACGTCGCGGCTCCCGTCCTGCATCGGGTCCAGCTTGACCTCGTGGGCCACGACCATCCCGGTATCGTGCAGGAAATCTCGGCCGTGCTTGCAGGCCACGGCGTCTCCATCGACGTGCTGGAGACCGGGTGCGAGCCTGCGGCGATGTCGGGCGGTCTGCTGTTCCGGGCCCATGCCGAGCTCGGCGTCCCGGCGGAGATCGCGCTGGCGACCCTGCAGGACGACCTCGAGGCCATTGCGAATGCGTTGATGGTGGACCTGGAACTGCATGACGCAGAACGGCCCGAGTAGCGGGATCGCGAGTTGCTGAAGCGGGGGAGGCGATGGTTGAAGGTGACGCGGGACTGGAAGACTGGAGGCGCAGGTACCTTGATACCCTGGAGGAACTGGATGCCCGCACCCGGTCCTGGACGGAGACCGAGCGGGTCCTGCGCCAGGGTCTGAGCCGACTGACGCTCGCCGCAGATCGATCCCACACGGTTCTGGCCGGACAGCTGGAGACGCTGCGGACCTTGCTCCGTAGCGGGGCGACGGGTGAGCCGCTGCGCAGTCTGCTGGAGGAAATCTCCGAGTCGATCCTGCAGTTCGACGATCGGGTGGAGCCGCCACCTCGCGTCGAAACCCGCTTCTGGGGGAGGCTCTTCGGCAGCAAGGCGGCCGCCGCGGCCGCTGCGGCTCCAGGTCAGAAAGAGCGCGGACCGCTGACGTTGGCCCGGAAGCTGTTGCAGGAGATGATCGACGAGCTGGCCACACCGCCGGAGCAACGCGAGCGGATGCTCCAACGGGTCGATTCCATTGCGGATGAGATCCAGCTCCTCAACCTGGGCCACGACCTGGTGACGCTGCTGCGCCCGCATGTCGGGCAGGGTCGTCGGCAGACCGCAGCCGCCGGACCAGCGGAGGTCACCGACGTTCTGCTGCACCTGCTGGATCGCATTGATGTATCCATCGAACTGGTGGATCGCCGCGACGCGATCCGGAGCCTGCTCACGGAAAGGCCGGGCCCAGCAACGCTGGACAGGGCGATCCTGGGGATCGCCGACCTGGTCAGCGAAATTCACATCCGGGTGGAGCGCCAGAAGGGCGAGATCGAGACCTTTCTGAAACAGATCGCTGAGCGCCTCGGGGAGATCGACAGCGGCTTTAAACAGAGCGTGATCAGTCAGCGCGAGGCCTACGAGGAGGGCGTGGAACTGGACAAGACGGTCAACGTCCAGGTCCAGGAAATCGAGGAGTCGGTCAGCCAGGCCGAAGACCTCGAGCCGCTCAAGTTGGCGCTGCAGCGGCGCATCGACGTCATTCGTACGCACATGCAGCAATACCGCAGCAACGAAGAGCGGCGTATCGAGCGTGCGGAAAGGGAAGTGGATCAACTCAACCAGCGCCTGCAGAGCGTCCAGGAAGAGTCCGCCAGCCTGCGCCGGCGGCTCCAGGAGGAGCGAAACCTGGCGCTCGTCGATACCCTCACCGGTATTCCCAACCGCTTCGCGTACAACGAACGGCTGCAGCTCGAGGTGGCACGCTGGCGGCGTTATCAGTCACCGTTGGTCCTGTCCATCTGGGATATCGACCGTTTCAAGAATGTGAACGATGAGTACGGCCACCAGGCTGGTGACAAGGCGCTGAAGCTGATCGCCCGGCTGTTTCGCGACCACGTGCGCGAGACCGATTTCGTGGCTCGTTATGGGGGCGAGGAGTTCGTCGTGTTATTGCCGGAAACCCAGATGGAAAATGCCCTCGTGATGGCTGAACTGATGCGCAAGCGGGTCGAGTCCTGCGGCTTTCATTTTCATGGCGCGCCGGTACCGATCACCACCTCCTGCGGCCTCAGCCAGTTCCAAGAGGGTGACAGTGCCGAGCAGGTGTTCTCTCGAGCCGATGCCGCGCTATACCGGGCCAAGGCGCAGGGCCGCAACCGCTGTTCCGTCGGCTGACCCGGGAAACGATGACTCGGGCGGGCGCCCTCTGCTGGCTTCTACAGCGCGTCGACGGGCGCGCCGTGCAGTCGCAACTACCAGTGCAGGTCGTCCGGAATCGGGAAGTCCGCGTACGCCTGCTCTTCGGAAGCCATCGCGCGCTTGCGCTCCTCGTCGTCCTGTACCACGGCCGCAGGGTCGCGCTGGACGATGCGTTCCGCGATGGGCGGGGGAACGAGGACAAAGGCCTGTTCGATCGCGATCAGGCGCAACGCACCGGAGGCGAGTTGCCTCTGGAGATCGGCATCGATCCACAGCGACCGGACCTTGCCGTCCCAAACGAAGTTGTAGCGGAGGTCGGCATTCGGCGGTGGAACAACGCGATGCTGATCGGCCAGTTGCCGTATTTCCGCCCGGGTGGCGCGTTCGGTCTGCTGCTGCCTGCGTTCTTCGTTCAGGCGCCGGTCTTTCTCGATCTTTTCAAGGCGGGCTGCCTCGATCGCCGCGGCTCTCTCGCGATCTTCCTGGCTCAGCGCGGGCTTGCCCTGTTTGCGCTTCTTGCGCTGTTCGAGCTCGATCTCCTTCGCCTGTTTTTTGCTGGCAATCCCAGCCTTGAGCAGTTGATCCTTGAGTGAGCCTGCCATGTCCTGATCCCGACCGTCCGATCCGATGTGGTTTCGATGGTAGCACGACGCTGCGGCGGGGCTGGAGGGACGCGCTTGACGGGCGATCAGGCACCGCCGTACCTTTGAATGTTGAAGTGCAAAAAAATCCGACGTTCGACGAACGTCATAATGCGGCCCTCATTTCAGGAGGGACCCACCCATGGAGGAAGCCACATGTTCATGAAAAAGACCACACTTGCACTGACCATTGGGCTGCTGGCAGGAGCGGCAACGGCAGACTGGACGCTCAATAATGACGAGTCCTCACTGTATTACCTGACGACCAAGAACGTGCACGTCACCGAGATGAACACGTTCAATCAGCTCTCGGGCGCCATCGATGCAGAAGGCAGCGCGACGGTGAACATCGACCTGACCAGTGTAGACACCATGGTCGAGATCCGGGACGAACGGATGCGGGAAATGTTCTTCAACACCGACCAGTTCCCTGCGGCGACCATCCGCGTCACGTTGGACCCCGCTGTGCTGGAAGGAATCGAGCCGGGTGCGCGGATGGTCATGGAAGATGTGGCCACCGAGCTCACGCTGCATGGCACCACCCAGGGGATGAACGCCGGCTTGGTCGTGGTCGGGTTGCAGAACGGCATCCAGGTGAGCAGCCTGAAGCCGATCATTGTCAGGGCCGACAACTTTGGTCTGGCCAGTGGTGTCGAGGCGCTGCGCGCGATCGTGAATCTGGACAACATTACGAACAATGCCCCTGTGAGTTTTACCTTTGTCTTTGACAAGGACTGAGTCCATGCTCCGGGACGGACGAGTCCGTCCCGGAGCTGATGCCTGTTTCTGCCCGCCGGACCCGTGCCTGGCGCGTATGCAAAGACCTGTCCCGATCGCGGTCCGACGAGCAGGTGCATGAAGATCTGGGTCGATGCCGATGCCTGCCCCGTGGTGATCAAGGAGATCCTGTTCCGCGCTGCCGAACGCGCCCAGGTATACGTGACGCTGGTGGCCAATCAGCCGGTCCGGGTTCCTCAGTCCCGCTATGTCCGGATGCTGCAGGTGGGTTCAGGGTTCGATGTGGCTGACAACGAGATCGTTGCCCGCCTGGAGTCCGGCGACCTGGTCGTCACCGCCGATATTCCCCTGGCCGCCGAGGTCATCGACAAGGGTGGGCATGCCCTGAACCCGCGCGGTGAAATGTACAGTGCCGACACCATCCGATCACGTCTCGACATCAGGGACTTCATGGAGACCCTGCGCGCCTCCGGCGTCGATACCGGCGGCCCGGCCACGCTGAACCAGCGCGATCGCCAGGCCTTTGCCAACCAGCTGGATCGCTTTCTCCACCGCTACATCACGCGACGGCAACAGGAGAAGCCGGCGGCGCGAGACACGCGACTCCCAACCACCCGCGAACCGCAAGGAACCGATACATGAGTGAATCCATCGACGCGCAATGCCTGGACCAGCTATTTTTCGACGCCCGAACCCACAACGAGTGGCAGGATCGGCCCGTCAGCGACGAATTGCTGCGGGAACTCTTCGATGTCCTGCGCTGGGCGCCGACCAGCGCCAACTGCAGCCCGGCGCGCATCGTTTTCGCGAAGAGCCCCGAGGCCAAGGCCAAGCTTCTGCCTGCCTTGATCGAGGGCAATGTCGAGAAGACTCGGACCGCCCCCGTCACCGCGGTTATCGGTCATGACCTCGAGTTTCACGAGCATCTGCCGAAGCTCTTTCCGCACACCGATGCTCGTTCCTGGTTCGTTGGCAACCAGTCCCTGATCGAGGCGACGGCCTTTCGCAACGGCAGCCTGCAGGGTGCGTACCTGATCCTGGCGGCCCGGGCGCTGGGCCTGGATTGCGGGCCGATGTCGGGCTTCGACGCGGACCAGGTCAACGAGGCCTTTTTCGCCGGCACCAGCACCCGGGTGAATTTCCTGTGCAATCTGGGCTATGGCCGACCCGAGGCGCTGTTCCCGCGTAGCCCCCGTTTCGAGTTCGAGGACGTCTGCAGGGTTGAATAGGCCGGGCAGGGCAGGGGTGCGGGCCTTTGCGTGAGGCGGCCGCGCCCGTGAACACCGGGGAGGGCGGCAAATCTGATATCTTCGCAGGGCATCGACACCGACGACCTCGCCAGACCCGGATTTCCCTCCCGTGACCAAAGCCATGACCCCCGTCCGCCAGCGCCTCGTCGCGGAGGCCGTTCGCCTGGAGGAAGACCGCCTGGGCAGGATCCTCGACGATCCGGCCGCGGACGCGCGCGCGCGTGACGCCGGCGGCGATTTCGAGCAGCGGCTGGTGCGGCGGGCCGGGGAGATGGCCCTGGGGCGCCGGTTCGCAGGTACGCTCGAGCGTCTGAACCAGATCCGTTTTTGGTTGTTGCTGGGGGCGGTGGTGCTGGCGTTCCTTGCCGGGATGGGCGCTGCCGCAGCGGTCTTCGGCCAGGATGCTACGGTGAACATCGGCTGGGCACTGTCGGCACTGCTGGGTCTGCAGCTCCTGATGCTGCTGCTTTGGGTCGTCTTTACCCTGTACCGGCCGAAGGGTGGCGGCGGCGTCCTGGGTCGGGCGGCATTGGCGGCGGTGCACGGTCTGGGGCGGCGCCTGTCGCGGCGGCCGGAGTCCGCCGTGGCGCTGTCCGCCAGCGTGGGGCTGCTGCGCCGGGGAGGCCTCGGGCGCTGGGTCGCCAGCGCCCTCACGCACGGACTCTGGGCGATGTTCTGCCTGGGTGCATTGCTCGGTGCGGTATTCGCTCTCAGTGTCCGGCAATACGAGTTCGTCTGGGGCACCACTCTCCTCACCGAGGGCAGTTTCGTCGCGCTGGTGGCGCTGCTGGGCGCCCCGGCGCAATCGTTGGGTTGGCCGATGCCCGACGCGGAAATCGTGCGTGCCAGCCGCATTGGCCTCGAGGGCGGGGTCGGCCGTGAACTCTGGTCGGGGCTGCTGCTTTCTTCGCTCCTCTTCTATGGGCTTCTGCCGCGGGCGGTCCTCACCCTGGTCAGCCTGCTGCTGGTGCGGCGAGCCGCCGGGCGGCTGCGGCTCGACACCAGTCTTCCCGGTTATGCGCGGCTCTCGGACCGGCTCGGTGCGCACGCGCGCTCGATCGGCGTCCTGGATCCACGACCACCCGAGACATCGGGCCTGGAACCGGCATCGAGGACCCGGCCGGCTCCGGTGCATGGGCGGGTGCTGTTGATCGGTCTGGAATTGGAACGTGGCAGCAATGATTGGCCACCCCGCCTTGCTGGAGTGGACTGGATCACGCTCGGCCGAGCCGACGACCGGTCCCAACGCCGCGACGTGCTCTCCGCGCTGCGCGCGCGGGACGCGGCGCCCGGCGTTGTCCTGGTCCTTTGCTCCCTCGCGCGCACCCCGGACCGCGGCGCCGAGCGCTTCTTCGCCACGGTGCGCGAGCAGACGAGGGGCCCGGTCTGGGCCCTGCTCGACGAGGGCGGAACGCTCGCCGCACGTGGCATCGAGCGCGCCGGAAGGCTTCGGCAGTGGGAGCTGGCGGGGGCACGCGCCGGCCTCGAATACGTGCTGGAGATCGATCTGGACGACCCGCGCCATCCGGGTACCCGGGAACTGGTGGAGCTGGTGGGTCAGGGGGTGGCTGAGGAATGAGCGCGATGCTGAAAGTGGTCGTGGTCGGGCACACGAACACGGGCAAAACGTCCCTGCTCCGGACGCTGTCGCGCGACGAGGCTTTTGGCCAGGTCTCCGACGAGCCGGCGACCACCCGCCAGGTGGAGGGAATCCAGCTGCTGCTGTCCAACGGCGAGCCAGTGATGCTGCTGCTGGACACGCCGGGCCTGGAGGATCCGGACGGGGTGCTGGACGCGCTGGACCGTCTCGCGGGTCCGGAGCGCTTCGATGCGCCCGAGCGCGTGCGCCGATTCCTCGATGGCCCGGAGGCGGCCACCTATTATGAGCAGGAGGCCAAGGTCCTGCGACAGATGCTGGACAGTGACGCAGCGATCTACGTGATCGACTGCCGCGAGCCCGTGCTCGGGAAATACCGGGAGGAGCTGACCATCCTCACCTACTGCGCGATCCCGGTGCTGCCCGTGCTGAACTTCGTGGCGAACCCGGCGAGCCGCGAGCCGGAGTGGCGGGAGCAGTTGGCCCGGTTGAACCTGCATGCCGTCGTCGCCTTCGACACCGTGGTTTTCGACGAGGCGGGCGAACGGCGGCTGTACGAGAAACTGCGCACCCTGCTGGATGCCTACGATCAGCCCCTGCAGCGACTGATCGAGGACCGGCGCCAGCAGGGGGAGTGGCTGCGGCGAGCCGCTGCCGAGTACCTGGCCGAGCTGTTGATCGACACCGCAGGCTGCCTGCGGGTCATCCCCGGGGACCTCGAGGCCGCGAAGCTGCGGGAAATGATCCTGCGCAACCAGGATGCGGTCCGGCAGCGCGAACAGCGCAGTGTCGACGCCCTGTTGCGACTGTTCCGCTTCAGCAGCAGCCACTACGATCACGCGCACCTGCCGCTCGTGAACGGCGCGTGGGGCATGGACCTGTTCAATCCCGATGCCCTGAAGCACTACGGAATGCGGATGGGCGGCGGCGCAGCCGCGGGGGCGGCTGCCGGCGCGGCTGTGGATGCCGCCACTCTCGGTGTGACGCTGGGCCTGGGCACGCTGACCGGAACCGCGGTGGGGGCTGTCCTCGGTACTTCCCTGCCGCTCCACAGGCGGATCTGGGGGCGCCTGCACGGGTTTTCCGAGTGGCGCGTCTCCGACGATACCCTGCGCCTGCTAATCGTCCGCCAGATGGCCCTGATCCGGGCCCTGCTGCGCCGTGGCCATGCGGCCCAGGGGGCCTTGGCCTCGGCCGGCTCACCGGAGTCGCGTTGGGCACGCGGACCTTTGCCGCGGCCGATGCGGGAGGCTCGGCTGAAACCGAAGTGGTCGCGCCTGAATCCGGAGCTCTTCGACCCGACCCGGAGTGATCGGCAGCTGGCGGTCCAGCGGCTGACGGAGGAGCTTCTGGCAGAGTTGTCCGACCAGGAAGCAAACTGAACGCGCGGCGTTATCCTTCCGTGATCTTCTCATCCGTCGCCGCCACCGGGGCGCTGTTTTCCTTGCGACGCTCGCGGATCTCCATCACCCGGTCCAGGCCCTTGATCCGCTGTGCATGGACGACTTCGAGCTTGCCCTGGAGCTCCTTGCGCTCTTCTTCATCCGGGTTGGCCTCCAGCTTTTCTCGCAGCTTGCGTTCCTTGGTCTTCAGTTTCTTCAGCACCTCGCGGATGGCAGCGAGTTCGTCGCTCTGAACGTTCCGGTCCTTGTCCATGAAGTGGGCGAGTTTCGCGAGCAGTTTTTTGGTTTTCATCGGCCTACCTCTCTAGCAGTCTTCCCGCTCTGTTCGGAACCACTTGCCATGCGCTCGATCTCCCTGTCGTCGAGTGCCAGCAATTCCTCGGCGATCCGGTCCGCAGGTTCGTCTGAAAACAGGAGCGCGTGCGCCGCTCCGACCAGCTTCTCGCCGAGCCGATAGGCGTAGGCCTCGTCGTTCATCAGCGATGTGGCGATATGCGGTGGGATTCTTCGCTCCCGGACCATCCTGTTGATGCTGTCCAGACGTTCACGGCTCGTCTTCTCCAGCGAGAGTTTAAGCGAATCCAGTGACAGGCTGGTGATGGCGCCCGGTTCCTCCGTGCGCAACTCCCGGATCTCCCGCAGCAGCTTGGCGATCTGCGCGCGCAGGGCGTCGTAGTGCTCGCGTACCGGCGGGTTCGGCGAGACGCCGAAGCGCGAGAGATTCTTGTGCAGGTGTTTCATGGCCTTGACCGCCTCGACGATATCGCGACTGGCCTGTTGCAGGCTGTAGAGGCGGTCGGTCCACTGCTGCGAAATCTCGCGGGCCTGCACGTTGCCGATGAAATCGACAATGGCGTTGTAGAGGCTCTTGATCTTCTTTTCGTACACGTCGTCCACGTCCAGCGGCATGATGCGCCGGGTGTTGCGGACCGCGTCGGACAGCGAGGCATCGGAGTCGATGACGCGCCTGCGCAGGCTCAGGCCGTGGGAGATCAGCACGTGGGCATTGTCGTAGAGATGTGCGACTTCATTGCGCACTGCCGCCACGGCCGTCGCGGGGGTCTTCAGGGCCTCGGGAAAGAGAAAGCGGGGCTGTTCGGCGGGCGGCGGCACGAAGTGCACGTAGCGGATCAGCGCACGCTCCAGCTGCTTGACGAAGGGGACGAGGAGAATCACCCCGAGCAGGTTGAAAAGGGTGTGGAACAGCGCGAGCTTCAGCAGGAAGTCGTCTTCGGCGATACCGATCAGGTCACTGATCCGGTCCACGGCCCAGACCATCTGATCGATCAGCGCAATGGCCACCGCGGCGGTCATCACGTTGAAAAGGACGTGGGCCACCGCGAGGCGCTTGCCACCCAGGTTGGCGGTCAGGCCCCCGAGAGCGGTGGTGAAGGCGCTGCCGAGGTTGGCGCCGATGGCCAGCGCCAGGGCATTGTCGTAGGTCACCTGTCCGGCCGCCAGCGCTGCGATGATCACCAGCAGGGTGGCATGGCTGGACTGCATGATCACGGTGACGGCCATGCCGATCGCGGTGAAGAGCAGCAAGCCGGCCAGCCCCGGGACCGCGTAGGCGGAGAGATCAAATCCCTCCTGCAGCGCGTCGAACCCCTCCTTCATGTAGGCGATGCCGAGGAACAGGAAGCCAATGCCGAGGAGCAGGTAGCCAACGCCCTTGAGTTCCCGGCTCCTGTTGAGCAGCAGAATGACCCCAAAGACCAGCATGGGCATTGCGTAGGCGGCGATGTCGACCCGCAGCCCCAGGCCGGCGATCAGCCAGGCCCCGGTGGTGGTGCCCAGATTGGCGCCCATGATGATGCCGATCCCGGCCGCCAGGGAGATCATCTCGGCACTGACGAAGGAGATGGTGATCAGCGACACCAGGGTGCTGGACTGCATCAGCGTGGTGCTGCCGAGGCCGAAGGCGACGCTTTTCCACAGGCGGTCGGTGGAGCGGCGCAGCACGATCTCCAGCGCACCGCCGGTGAAGGCCTTGAAACCCGATTCCAGGGAGATCATGCCGAACAGGAACAGGGCGATGCCCGCCGCGATCTCCTTCAGATCGGGGCTGACCCAGAAGCCGTAGCCCAGGACCAGGAAGACCGCAGTCAGCAGGAGCGAGCGCTGCATCGGCTCAGCGGCCCGGTGCCACGGGCCGGCGCACGGCGTCACGCAGGAAGGCCGTGACGTCGGCGCGGCTGCCGACGAACAGCGGGGCGTCGATGTCGCCCTGGCGTTTCAGGGCGTGGTCGTACAGCGGGTCGTAGTACTCCGCCAGCAGGGCGCGGATCCAGCCCCGGTGGCCCTCGACCGCGCCGCTGCGGGCCTGCTCGTCGAGGGCGGACCGGAGGGCCTGGCGCAGCTCGTGGTGACGGGCGTCGCCGAGGCGGTTGCGGATCCGGTCGAGCGAGGCCAGGAGTTCGGCCCCGAGCCGGTCCAGCGCGTCGGCCTCGCCGTGGAACTGCACGTACTCGGCGAGCGGCCCGGAAACGTAGTCGTCCAGAGTCACCTGGACGCGGCTCTCCAGCGGCTCCTCGATGAACACGCGGGGCGACGCCTTCATCCGCAGGTACAGCGACGGCGGAACCAGCCGATGACCGACCAGCTTGCTCTCGTCCTCGACAACCACGGGGCGCCGTCCGCCCGTTTCCTGCAGGGCATGCAGGCGCAGCAGGGCGATCGCGAGCCGGTTTTCGAAATCGGGTTGGGTAGGCTGTCCTCCGGGGCGGCGCCCGAATGCCGAGCCGCGGTGGCGGGCCAGTCCCTCCAAGTCCACGGCGTGATCGATGGCTTCGATCACGCGGGTTTTGCCGGTGCCGCTGCGTCCCGACAGGAGGAGCAGCGGCAGGGCGGCCGAGGTCTGCTCGAGGCTGTCGAGAAGGAATCGGCGCATGGCCTTGTAGCCGCCCCGAATCCGCGGGATCGGGCGGCCGGCCTGCGCCAGCCACTCCTGCACGGTGCCCGAGCGCATGCCGCCCCGGAAACAGTAGAGCTGGCCGTCCGGGTGCCGTTCACACCAGCGCAGCCAGCTTTGCAGGCGGGCCTCGCGGACCCTGCCGCCGACCAGGGCATGACCGAGTTCGATCGCGGCTGGCTGCCCCTCGTCGTTGTATCGAAGGCCGACCTCGTGGCGCTCGGTGTCGGTCAGCAGTGGCAGATTGTCGGCATTGGGAAAGGCACCCTGTGCGAATTCCACGGGCGCACGCACATCCAGCAACGGAACGTCGCGGAGGAAGAGATCGAGATAGTTGCTGGTCAGAGTCTGTGTCATGGTATCCGGGCAGAGCTTATGACTTCGCCGCCGATAACGCCACCGGATTCTTATGGGGGATTCTTATGGGGATTGCCCGGTCAACTCCCACGGCCTCGGAGCGTGCCATCCCGAAATCCTGAAAGCCTTGGCGTCCATGGAGTGCGGCGGCTTGCCGCCGCTTTGGGGGTCGGGCTGGTCCCGGCGCCGGACAGCGGGAGCAAGCTCCCGCACTCCATACGCTGGCGGGTGGAAAAGGCCGTACGACGTCATCCGACGCGCGGCGCCGGGGTGGCTCGAGACGCACGATTCGTGGTGAGATTGTCGAATCCTAGACGGATTGCTGTTTCTCAGCGGCAGCTCACTGGCCAGGAGGGATGTCACGATGACCAAACTGCTCGCGGTTCTTATGACTGCCACACTGCTGGGCTGCGCGGCCCTGGAAGCGACCAGGGACCCCGCGTCCCCGTTTTTCGTGATTCCCGAGGGTTCCGTGCTCGATCTCCATCAGCCGCTGGAGATCCGGCCTGGCACTGCGCGGGTCTGGTTGCAGCGCGGTCGGGTCGCGGCGGGTCATGACTGGTATGTGCCCAGCTGCAACCTGGAGATTCGCACGCTGGATCGTGAACGCAGCCAGACGGTGCAGCCCGGAACCTTCGTGATCCGGCGGGTGCAGCAGATGGAGGAATGGGTCGAGCTTCCACGACCGGAAGTGCAGCTCGCGGCGGTGGGGTTCGGTGTTGGCTTGCGGGCGGGCGGTTACGATGACGGTGGAGTGATGGGCGTGTGGCGCGGGTACCATCTCTGGCTGGAGAGTCAGGAACAGCCCGACGTGTTGCGGATGACCTGTAAGGGCGCGTTTGCGCCTGCATGGGAGGCGCGCCCCCCCGGTCTCGACGACCTGCGGGCGATCTTCGGCGAGATCGCCACCCTGCATCTGCCCTGAAGCCTCTGGACGCGCTAGGTTTGATGCAGGCGTAGGTCGGGTTAGCCCAACGGGCGTAACCCGACGGGTCATCTACAGAACTTGACGCTACCGCTGCCAGCCCCTGGCAAAGCCTCAGTCGCAGGTTCCAATGGAGCCGGTCGCGCAGATCCGGCCGTCGGTCCAGATGGCGCGGTCCAGGATCGCGCCGTCGAGGCGGGATCCAGTGAGGTCGGCGCCGAGCACGTTCACATAGCTGAGATCCGCATCGACCAGGTCGGCGCGGGCCAGGACCGCGGCCTGCATTGTGGCGCCGGTCAGGGCCGTTCCGCGCAGGTCAGCGTCGTCAAGGCGCGCCCGGCGCAGGTCGGCATAGCTCAGGTCGGCGCCCCGCAACCGGGCTCCGTCCAGACGCGTCTCGAGGAAGTCGGTGTTGCGAAGGTTGGCCCGACTCAGGTCCACCCCGCGTAGGTCGAGGCTGGCCATGCGGCAGTAACTCCAGTTCACCTCGGGTGCTGCCGGCAGGTGGCATTCGGGCAGGGTGCCTGGCTCGACACCGTCCATGGACCAGACCAACAGGATCACAGCCACCAGAACCGCGGCGCCGGCCCCCACCCAGGGGATCGGGCCGCGCATGGCCGCATCCAGCGACTCCCGCGGACGCGCGAGCCACTCGGCCCGCTGCCGCCGATGCCGGATCACCGCCTCTGGCTCGGGTTGGCGCCGCTCCCCAACCCGCATGTCCTGCACCTCCGGGGGCACCGGACCGCTGCCGCGCCGCTCGCGCAGGCGCTCATCCTCGCGCAGCCGCGCCTGCAGCAGTCGCTCGCGGCTTTCCGGCGTGCCGCCCGGATGCAGCTCCTCCGGGATCAGCCTGGGGAATTCGCGGACGGGCCGCCAATTCTCCCGATCCGGGCTGATCTCGTCGTCGAGGGTCAGCCGCCCCAGCAGAAGGAACCGGGAGATGAGGCCGCTGGGGTGAGGACCACGTACCACGCCATCCTTCCGCGTAAACCACAACTCGTGTTCTCTGTCCTTGTCCATGGTCTCGCGTGCCGCCGGTTTCATCGGGAGGTCCAGATGACAGTGTAGACGTTCAATGCTTCCGTTCGGGGCCAAATGCAAGCAGGCCGAACGCCAGCCAGCCAAGCATGAGGACCGTGCAGCCGATCAGTACGGGCAGGGCGCCGAAGTGGAAGATCAGCGGCAGGGACAGGGCCGTGAACAGTCCGCCGCCGACCACGGGTTCGAACAGCAGCTGCTTGTAGCCGAAGCTCTCCATGGTACCGGTGCGGTTGTCCGGATCGGCCATGCGCACGAGCAGCAGACCGATGACGGTCATCCCGATGCCCTGGCCGAAATTGGCCAGGCCCATCGGGAACCAGTCCCTGGGGAAGATGCGCGGCGCCAGGACCAGGAATCCGAACAGGTTCCAGGCGATGCCCGCGGCGGCCAGGATCAGGAAGGGCCCGATGTACGCGCCGACCGCCTGCAGTGAGAGCGTGGCGAGCGCGGTGACGATCAGCACGTCGAGCGCCGCACCGGAAATGCGGTTGATCAGGCGCCGGTCCAGGGCACGCGCGTGGCCCAGGCGCATCAGGGCCACCTGCACCAGCACTCCGCCGATCATCGCCAGCGGGAACAGGGGGATATGCACCATCAGGGCGACGCCGTCGTCGCCGGCGTTCCAGGTGACCGACTCGACCCAGATCAGACCCTGCAGGATCAGCCAGCCGATCGCGATGGCCAGCGCGAAGAAGCCCAGGTGCACCGACAGGGGATCGATGGAACGGGTGTTGGCCAGTCGCGGGGCCTTCTCACGCTCGTCGTGCTCGGCCATGCGCTCGGTATCCAGTTCTTCGCTGGCATCGATTTTGAGACGTCCGGTGCGCACCCCCCAGTTCACCAGGGCCGTGCCGAGCAGGACGCCGGCGACCACGCCCACGGTGGCCAGGGCCAGGGCCAGGTCCGCCCCATTCTCGAAGCCCAGTTCGCGGAAGGTATCGGCCAGGCCCGCCGCCGTACCGTGTCCGCCCTCGAAGCCGATCTCGATGAGTGCCCCGGACATGGGACTGATGCCAAACAGGGGTGTCAACAGGAGCAGGGCCAGGGTCAGGCCGACCACGTACTGACCCCATGCGAGGGTCTGGCCGTGCGCGACCATGGGGCCGGCGCGGCGCCAGATCGCCCGGGGCGAGGGGATGATCTTGCCCAGGAACAGACCGGCAAAGACCACGCTGATCAGCAGGCCCGGCAGTCCGGACCAGATCTCCAGCGTGGATTCCGGGAAGAGCCCGCCCGCCAGCGCCGCCTCATCGCCCAGGACGAGTTCTGCCAGCGTGCCCAGGCCTTGCGGGCCGAGCAGCAGTGCCAGCGCGCCGCCAAGGATCGCGCTGGGCAGGAACAGGCGCCCGAATACGGCGACGTTCACGCGCAGCCACTTGCCCGCCAGCATTAGCAGCCCGAGCAGGACCATGGCCACGAAGAGTTGATCGAGATTCATCGCATAGACCTCCCTGGTCCATCTGGATGCCACCCGGAGGGCTTACCGCCCTCTTGTCGCTGCAACGGGGCATTGGAGGCTTTGTTGGCCTGCAGCAAGGGTAACGGTCCAGGCAACCCGGGTCGAGCGGTCGGCAATTATCCCCTGTGGGAGGCCAGCCCTCTGGGCGATGGTTTGCGGGGAGTGCGCGCGCTATCCGAGCAGGGCGTAGAGCATCAGGCCGACCAGGATCAGGCCCAGGGCGTTCACCACCACTCCGTATGCACGGCCTGCGTTGACCAGTCCGGGCTGGACCGGCTCCGTTTCCAGTTCCTTCAGCTTGCCCTCGCGCTGGAGCCTCTCGTACTCATCCGGGCGTTCCGTGCGCAACTCCTCCTCAGTGACGTATCCGGTGAACATGACCGTGTCCATCGGGAATTTCTCCGCGCGCAGATTGTTGTGGAACAGGTGAATGGTGAAGATGAAGCCCACCGCGAGCACGGCCTCAAGGCCGTGGATGACCGATGCCAGGTTCAGGGTCCAGCCGGGCAGGAAGCGGGTGAAGAACTCGGGGAACCACAGGATGAGGCCCGAACCGCCGATGATGGCCATGCCCCAGAACACCGCCCAGTAATCGAACTTCTCCCAGTAGGTATAGCGCTCGAAGCGGGGCGGCTCGCCCTTGCCGAGGAAATACCGGATGTTCTGATAGACGTCCCGGGCGTCACGCGGCTGCGGGACCATGGAGTAGGGACCCCAGAGCATGCCCATGTCCCGGTCCACGATGATGCGGCGGAAGACCCGGGCCAGGTGCCAGGCGAAGAGCACGATCATCACCAGCGCGAAGAAGCGATGCAGGAAACCCGTGGCCTCGAATCCCCCCATGCTGTGCGCGACCCAGCGGGCCCAAGGCTCCTGACTGTAGAGCAGGGGCAGCCCCGTGATCGCGAGACCGATGAAGCTGATGCCCAGTCCGATGTGTCCGATGCGCTCGGCCTTGCCGAAGCGGCGGTACAGTCGTTGCCGCCCCTTCCCGGGCGCGGCCGATTCCGCCGTGGACGCCGGATCAGCGGATGGAGAAGCGGTGTCGGTAATTTCCTGCATCGTGTAACTCTCCTTCCTAGTCCAGCTTGCTGTCGTCGTTTGATCCGGATCGGCGCCCGAACCGCGAGGCGAAGGCATTCCGCCAACCGCGCCATGCCCATAGCAGGGTGTG